>Ga0209284_10001775_pt1 | contig 31827 bp, 39 predicted proteins | sample FRY03_FD_187211 | JGI IMG/M metagenome (GOLD analysis project Ga0209284, IMG submission 187211) | Freshwater microbial communities from Lake Fryxell liftoff mats and glacier meltwater in Antarctica - FRY-03 (SPAdes) (version 2) | ecosystem: Environmental > Aquatic > Freshwater > Ice > Glacier...
TGGTTTTATTTAACCTATCAGTTGCAAATGCTTCGAATAATAGTAAGTTTCTCATATAACCGGTCCTAATATTTTTACATCAACACTTTTTGACTTAAGATATTTTATAAATTCCTTATTATCCTCAATTGATGCTATATCACCAGATAGGTGTAACTCCTTGGGAGTTATATCACCAATTACGTTACTTAATACAATATCATTATCTAAGGTGTATACCAAGTGCAATTGTTCTAAGTTTCTAAATTTGGAAAGATTCAGATTATTACCAATTTCACATGATATGAATTGTAACTTTTTAATATCCTCACTGATAGTATTTATTACATTATCACCAATTGAGCATTTATCAAATGAGTATGAATCTGTTTTTATTTTAAAATTTGAAATGTCATTTATTTTCAAAAATCTAAATTTAACCCATTCAAGATTGAACCGTATTTCAAACATATTATCAGGAGTATCAGTAGTTTCAACTATTAGTTCTCTTATATTAGCTTTTGGTGAAATTTTAATCTGAGTCCAATCATATTCCTTGCTCAAGAATAAGCTTTTTGTGTTTCTTCCTATAAATGGTGCATATTTTACACTAAGTGTGTCCATGTATGGCCAAATTTGACCCTTATTTGATATATCAATATCTGGTCTATAAATATAATCACCATTATTTGGTTTCTTACTAGTTTTATTACCACTATACTTAGTTATTATATTATGTAATACATTAGTCATTCTAGATGGGTAAGTTGCGTCAAAAAATAATGATGCCTCTTTTCCATCTTCATCCTCAAATGTTTCAAGGCTTCTAATTATTAATCTTGATATTGGAATAAAATCAGAAATTTTATCATTCTTCCAATGTATCTCACTATCAAATTTTAAGAAAGCTGGTATTGAATTGGTATCAAATATATTTGCCAAAACTTTGTCCTTATAGTGCCCAGTATATAAATGCTGACAAGAGCTAAAAAACTTTGATATAGATATATTTAGAATATCTTTAGCCTTATGTTCTATTTGCAATATCATATCTTGTCCAAACATGTCTATCGGATAAGTATATTCCGGATTGTGATCTTCCTTTTGTAGGTTTATTAACCTTGTTGTATGTGTTAAAAATGATGCATTAACTTGATCATCAGCATAACACCTATTATATTCAGTGATAAAAGTATTTATATTAACCAAGTTATTGGAATATACTGGTACTCCAGGTTCTTTTGGAACTTTCTGTATTTTTTTATCCTCACCCATAATTGGTCTGCCATTATCATCCTTTAGGATTATTTCACCCGCCTTTGTTTCGCCGGATGATAAGTTCCTAAACACATTTGAATACATGTATGTGAGTTGATCAATTGTCGCAGTTCGTATATCAAATACATCCTTGAAAACAACAGCTTTATCACCTATCATTTCTGCTTTTATGGAATCTCCTAGAATTTTTGCAAATTTCTCAGATAGCTTACCGAGCTCGCGGTATACTATACCAACATCTGCTTGGAAGAACTTACTGAAAACTTCTATTTTGTCTTCTTGGCTTAGAACCCAACTACCTTGTTTAATATGTGGAGTAGCTTCTGATATTTCTTCCATATCTAGCCACTTTTCACCCCATTGTTTTTTAACTTGATCAGCTTGTCTAGGGAGTATTACATCCCTTATTTTAGCTTTTTCAGATATAAATTTACCTCTAGATTTAACCCATTTCATAAAATTTCCTTAATTTGGTTTAATGTATATATTAAAGATCAAACCTTAGAAAATTATCCTTATATTTACAACTTAGTATAATAGAATACAAATATGAATGAAAAGGATTTAAATGATTACGTAAACCACGAAATACAATGGTTGAGGTATTACACACATCGTGATTCACGTATGTTGATAACACTAGAAACTGACTATTATAAGGATCTAAAACCGATGGGTTATGTAAAGAAGATGATGTCCTTAGAAGATAGATGTGTTATTACCTTTATTCGGTCAGATTATGAGATAAAAGAAGGAATGGACTTATCACTTCTTGAAGAGGTTGGTCCACCAAGAAAGGTAAACTTAACACCGCTTGAAGTTATGTCTATTATATTTCCTGATAGAAAACAAGAATATATTGATAGAATTCATCCTGGGGTGAATAATTCTAAAATATTTACTATCACAGACAAGACATCAGCAAGGTATTGGGATCCAATTAAAAAGGAATATCCAAACAAAAATTCAACAAAATGAAACGAATCATAGGGATTATTATGTTGGCATAATTTTGCATCAGTCCGCATCAGTCGGACTTCGTACTTGTTTGCGTGTGAGAAGGGATAAGATTTTGAAAAAAATTTTAAAACATTGACAACCTTTTGTAAAGACAGTTCTATATATTAGACTGTTCTTTGAAAATGTAAAAACTTTTAGAAAATTACAGAAAAGATTTGGTGGAGTGAAAATTGTCCTTATCTTTGATAACAGAAACAACAATAGAAACAAAAAGAATAGTAAAATATATGGTCTGTTCGTCTAGAGGTCTCTTCGGAGAGTAGGACGCCCTTCTTTTCAGTCGGGAAACGTGTGGTTCGAATCCCACACAGGCTACTAAAAGATGTTTGTTTGTTGGGACTATGTTTACATAGTCCAAAGTGGTTGACACCTCTCCATGAAGTGTCAACCCCTTTACAAAAAACGACTTTAGCGTATATCGCGGGATAGAGCAGTTGGTCAGCTCGCTAGGCTCATAACCTGGAGGTCAGTGGTTCGAATCCACTTCCCGCTACAAAAGTATAAATGGCCTGTTCGTCTAGTGGCTCTCTTCGGAGATTAGTTCGAATCACTCACAGGCTACAAGAGTAAGTAGTAAAACATATATGGTCTGTTCGTCTAGAGGTCTCTTCGGAGAGTAGGACGCCCTTCTTTTCAGTCGGGAAACGCGTGGTTCGAATCCTACACAGACTACTGAGGAGATGATTTCCGCCGTGATAGGGAAATCTTTACATATGGAGTGACCCGCCTTATAGATGGTCTGGTGAGCGTGGTAACACACATGGGAATGGTTCAACCTTAAATAGAACTTTGTGGAGGACGGTTGTTCGTCCCCTATTTTTTAGAATGGCTTCGGCCAGTTCTTTGATTATAATCACATGGAAACTCGATCTTCGGGTCAAGTTGAAGTGTGGGGCTGGCTATAGTCCTTAAATAAACTCCGAAAGGAGTATAAAGTGGTTTGTATAGTGTAAAACAACAGACTGCGGTTCTACCTTCGGGCAGAGCTCGAGTAGTCAAGTAGAATACCACTAAACCGTAGTAACTTAAGGGCTAACGCTATTGGGTGAAAGGTTAAGTGATTTGGCACCTGTGGGTTGTCAGATTGACCTCGGAAGAGAAATAGGAATAATCTATAGGAAATATGTAAGAAGTGTTATCTACCCGGATAATATCATTGCGTTTTCCAGTCCGAAAGGAGACTTAAAACCGAAAGGTAACTTGAGTATCAGGTGGTGCTGACTTAAGATGATATTCCCTCCCAAGGGGGATATTCAGAGTTTTCTTGAAAGATTGTAATGGAGGCATTACACGGATTAGTTTAGTATTCTTGGACTCAAAAGGTTTGGGAGCTTAAGGTAACCACTACTTCGACACATCCACAAACACTAAATTTACATTTAGAGTAAAGTTTAAAGTAAATCGAAAGTGTTACCTAGTTACTGATGAAAGGTGACTACTTATCCGTGAGGCGTTCGCGGACACATATTACCCGAAAGGTGTGTGTGATTTTACTGAAAGGTCTATCAGGGATTCGAAACCCTTAAGCAGTTCGGCAGAATTGGATGGAATTAGTATAGTAGAGAGTATTCAGTAACTCAAGAAGTGGTTAGTCTAACTAACCGTCACTGAGAAGATACTGTTTAACGACAGTGGATAGTTTGGAAACCCATAACCCAAACAAAGACTTCTCCAATAAGCGTGTAATCTCAACGCATTATTTAAAAAAGGTGAAATTGGCTTCCTGCTAAGGGTGTCGATTTCACCTTTTTTATGCCTTTAAACTACTGAATCTCCAGTAATCTTTTCATAAGACTGGTAGATTCTTATACAAACTTGAGCAAATTCATTGAATTGCTCATATGCTGCGAATTCAGCATTTCTTTTTATTATTGAAACCCCTGAATCACATATTGACTCTAAGCTTGGGGAGTCATTATTAATTGACCATATTAACAATTCTGCTATTTTTGAAGATTCTTCGGCTCTTTTAGCAACTTCTTGCTCTTTTTCATCATCACCAGTTTCTTCTATACACTCACCAGCCTTAACAATAGAATCTTCTAAAAAGGATAACATCTCAGAATAAATCTCTGATTTTCCTGATTCTTCACCAGAATCGTCAATAACTTCTTCTATTTCATCGTTTTCTTCGATTTCATCTCGTTCAAATATCTTATTATCGTATCTTTTTAAGTATTTCATATCATAATTTTAGGTTTATATACTATATATTAAAAAAATTAACTATATTTGTGCAAATTTGTGGTTTACGAACAAAAGTGTGATTTTAGCTCAATATATACATCTAAATTATAAAGTGTGTTAACAAAACATTTCTCAAGTATGGTGAATGAAGAAATTAATTATAGTGATAAATCTGTTGATGATATCAAAAAAGAGATAAAATCACTTGAAGAAGATATAATAAAAAAGCAAGAGGATTGCTCACATGATAAGCACAGTATAAAGTTTGATAACGATAAGAAATCTGTTATTAGGATCTGTGATGAATGTAATAAAACCCTTGGGTATGCTACGAATACAGAGTTAGAGGATAATGGATTTATATGACGGAACGTAAAACACACAAGTCTTTAGCTTGTGTGTAGTTCATGAAATAAATAAAAATTCCAATACAATTTAATGTGTTGGAATTTTTATTTATATAATTGGAATTCCAGAATCTCTAATTATAGAGTCGGTCATAAAATCAACTCTATTTGATTCACCGACAATGTTACCATCTGGTCTAAAGTTTCTAAAGTTTGGTAGTCTACATGAAAACATTCTATACCTATCACTGAATAATGTTACCATTATATGTGCTCCACCACCAACATGTCCTTGTAGCCAAATTGTTCTAAATCCACTATCAGAAAGTCTTTCTCTAAGAACATCTTGTAATATATCAAGTGTTGTCATTGTGTCTTGTCGATATCTTAAATATCCTTCGCAAATTTCTTGTGTTGTCATAGTTTTTATTTTATCCATTTTCTAATTGTGTTATCACTAACTCCATATTTTCGACCAGTGGCGGAATATCCAATATCCATTACCTCTTCTCTAAGTTTTTGTATATTAGGTCGATCTTTTATCCTATTCTCTTTTTCATAACATTTTCTACATATTTTATTCTTATTGCTACATTTCTCACCACATGAATTACATCTAAATTCCGTCCTTTTCTTCCTTGGTAAATTATTTCTACAATCTAAACACATTATGGCCGATTTGGTTTTTATCCCACCGCATTGACACAAATCTTTGCTTCTCACTGTTTCTTTAATATTGAAGGTTGTTTTAATCCCGCTTAGATTATTAACATAAGATTTCAAATCATTTATGAACTTATTTTTCTCCACATAGTTAAGCTTTTGATAGTTTGACCAATTTACACGGATAACATCCAATCCATCAGACTCTAAGAACTCCGTTCTCTTTACATCACTTTCAATTATTTTTCTATCATTATAATGTTGGTTTCCATCTCAATATCTATCTTTTTATGTGGTATGGAAAAGTCAAGTTCATTGTGCGTCTGGCAGGATTTGGACCTGCGATGTCCTAACGGAGATAGTTTAAGAGACTATTGGTTTCGACCACTCACCCACAAACGCATTTATATTTCATTAGTGCGCCCGGTGGGAATCGAACCCACTTTTATTCTGGTTAAAAGCCAGGAGCAAATGCCAAATTTTGCTACGGACGCATTTATCTCTTATAGGATAAAGGTCCGTGCTGTTTAGACCTTTATCCTACTAGTTTCTTATATTTTTGATTCATTTCCATCTTTACTATCTTTTCACCCATTTCCTTATTGTATTATCACTAACATTATATTTTCTTCCTGTTGCGGAGTATCCTACACTTTCAATATTCTCTAGTAAATCCTCTAAGTCTGGTCTTTCTACTTTTCTGTTTTTCACAGAATTGCACCCAACACACATTTTACTTGTCCTGTATATCTCCTCCCCACATTTACATTTTTTAACTATCCTTTCCTTTCTCTTCGATTTACCAGCATATGTATTTGTTTGTGAGTGACAATTTGGACATAGAAATGTTAAATTACACAATCTATTATCATCATTTACCCCATTTATATGCTCAAGGTGTAAAATTAATTTATCACCATTCCATTTACCACTATTACCACAATCATTACATACATATTTAATAAAACAATTTTTAATAATTCTTTTTTTTAAATGTTGTCTACTATAGGTAGAATTTTCTATAAAAACTTCTTCATCTTTTAATTTTTCACCAATTCTTTTTTTATTCATATAATTGAATTTTGGTATTATAACCCCTAATCCAATTAGTTGATTTTTTATTGATTTGTATTAACTAGACCCATTACTCGAAGATCCTATTTTTAATAGGAATTCTCTGAAAGAATCTGACTCATTCAGTTTTCTCTGAATTTCATCTATACTAAATCGTTCTAAAGATAGAGTTGTCGTCTGTTCGGATTCGAACCGAAAACTTTGATTTTGGAGATCAAAATGATACCATTTCACCACAGACGAATATACTTTGTGTGTCTTCCCGGTTTCGACAAGGTCTTCAACCAAGCGATCTCACCAGATTAGCTAAGAGTCCATATTTCTGCCAACTGAGCTACCAGTAACGATCTGGCTATCTCCATTTTCACAGAATGGCGGCTCTACCGTTTCGCCCTCATACACCATATACTTTGTGTGTCTTACCGGTTTCGAACCGACTCCCGCGAGCTTCAATCGCGTGCTTTCACCAGATTAGCTTAAGACACTTTTTCTTGTGTGGTTGACGGGTCTCGATCCGCGACTTCCTGTTTCACAAACAGACACTCTTCCAGCTGAGCTACAACCACCATGTATTTTTTTCGCAACAAAAAAGTCGAAACCTTTTCAGGATCCGACTTTGATTTTTTTCTTGAACTAATATTTAATTAGCCAATCTTAGACATAACATGTCCATTATCAAAGTCGGTCTCGACCTTAAAATGCCATTTAAATTTGCTATGTGTGCTAACGATTGTCATAATTTCTATTTACTATATATTGTTTTTACTATTGTCCCTTTTGTTGGATACAAATATATGGATATATATCTAATACACCAAGGAAAGTTTGAAAATTTATTAATTAAATTCATAGAAGTTAAAGTATGAACAAAGACAACTTTCAAAGAAAGTTAAAGGAAGTTCATCAAGAAATAAACAAAGAAAAAACCTTGCTTTAGTTCATGAAAAAATAACCAATATCAGAAAAGATTATTTACACAAAATATCCACAGAAATCATCAAAAGCCAAGATGTAATTTGTATCGAGGATTTAGCTGTAAAAAATATGATGAAAAATCATAAATTAGCTCAAGCATTTGCAGATGTTAGTTTAGGTTCATTCTATTCTATGTTAGAATATAAAGCTAAATGGAATGATAAAACAATCATTAAAATTGATAGATATTTTCCATCATCTAAAATGTGTTCTAATTGTAGTTGGATAAATCAAGAGTTAACATTAAAAGATAGAGAATGGATTTGTTCATCATGTGGGGAAAACCATGATAGAGATTTTAATGCGGCTAAAAACATATTAAAACAAGGTTTAAAAATATTATCTGGTTCACGGATTGAATCGGATGTAAAACAAAAACAGGTGGAGGCGTTGTCGTTAGATGAGTCTATGAAACCTGAAACACATTAGTCTTTAGCTAATGCGTAGTTCATTACATATCAGATAACCCGATCAACATAACAGTTCTTAGACCGCTTCTGTCTCTAAGGTTAATACTTGTTATCACGGAATTCCCATTAATTTCTAAAATAAGATTTATGAATATTCTAACCGTTAAACCAGTTGAAGATCTAATAACCTTTACATTAGTAACTTCTTCAAATTCATTCATAACACCTTTCTCTATATCCGCCGCTATTTTATTTTGCTCTTTTAATTTTGTTGTTCTAGGGATCTTAATACTATTTAATTCATCACACTTTTTTAAAATCCCTTCACTAACTCCCAATGCTCTTGCAACCTTTATATCTAAACTTGAGCTATGTGCCCCGCTATCAAATTTTGCTCTTACACTAATACTTCTATCATTCAATGGGTTTGTTATGTGTACAATCTCCACTCCATGATAGGTTTTATCTTTGGATTTATATGTAAAGTGTACTTCTGATTCATCTTCACCCTTACCACGGTGTACCATATCATCATTACTTGTTGATGATGTCCACATATTGTATTCTATAATATAATCCATTCTCTTATATATTATTTTAGTATTTAGATAAAACGAAATCTTGATATTCTAATAGTGAATACCTTTTTTGCATTGTTTTCATTATACCCTCTATCCATGAAAGTACAACTCTATGTTTTTTATTAAGATGTCTAGATCTAAGACCTTTTATTATGTGTTGTGTTTCTAGATAATACTTTTCTCTAAATCTGTCTGACGCATTAAAGTGATCAGATAAGTTCTGATATCTATCACATAGTTTTATTAGTAGTCCTTTATCCGACATTGTTAACATTTTATCAAGCAGATACTCTGGCTTTCCCATTTTCTTAACCAATTCATCAATAGATGTTAATTCCCATACTAAGTCATGTACTTCTTTTCCAAATTCTTCTAATATAATATCTAGTGTTACCCATTTAACATCTTCGACTGTATCATGTAACAAAGCTGCTACTGCTGATTTTTCATCAGTATCAATTTTTTTCAACAATTTGAATACAAATCTAACATGTGCATCAAAGTATGGAACTTCAGTAAATCTACGAAAGGTTCCTCTATGTGCTTTTTCAGCAAATATCCAAGCTTTTCTCTCTAATGTTGTTAATGGATATTCTTTCATTGTTTATATATCTATATAAATATACAAAAAAAATTCTAAATATGTGGTATACTTATATTATAAAATATCGTTTCACCCCGGTCGATAGTACAGAAACAAGATTATTGAATCTTTTTATAACTTTTAACGGATTTAATATAAAAATGATATGAGAACATACACTGGAATTATTAAAAAGTTGGATCCGAATCAAGTTTTTGTATTTGGGGCAAATACTCAATTTAGACACGGAAAGGGAGCGGCATTACAGTCATTAAAATTTGGAGCCGTTTATGGCGAGGGTGGTTATAATGGACAAACATATGCAATAGTAACAAAGGATTTAACAAAAAGCTCACATCCTAGCATATCCGTTGATCAGATTGAGAGTGAGATAAAGTGTTTATATGAATTTGCAAATACTAATAAAGAATTGGATTTTATGATAGCTTATTCAGGAAGTGGTAAGAATCTAAATTCTTATACACCAGTTGAAATGGCTAATATGTTTAACTGTAGTTATATACCTATTAATATAGTATTTGAATATGAATTCTCTAAATTGATCAAAGAGCCGATTTCTATTATTTAATAGTTGTTACTTTCTTTAACCACTCTTCAACCATTCCAACTGATAATTCTTCAGTTGCTAGCTTGGATAAGAACGGACGAGCATCATCATAAGATATTTTAAACTTACCACCGTCTTTATTTAGTATCCACTCTGCTGAAGAGAATCCTGTCCTCTTATTCACATCGGCTAATGGGTGTTGTTTGACCATACCGTGTAGAAATGCTGCTAGTTTTAATGAGTCTGTTGGATAAACCTCTTCTCCAAATGCTGATATGTAAGGTCTTGATAAGGTTGAATCTAATAGCCCGTGGTCCCTTATGCCCAATATACCACCATATTCATATAATAAACTATCATGTATATCCAAAAGCACCTCTCTTGGCATAATTGTTGGGTGACCCCGTCTTGATGAATATTCCTTAAACTCTTCGAATAACTTAATAAGTTTCATATTTAATATATATTAAATATGAAACATCTAATTTCGTTTAATGAGTCTTATTCTAGCGATTCTATTGAAATATTGCGTAGGTTTGCAGATAGGTTCGAATCCGGTGTTGTTGGCCCTGATGGAAATCCTATTGAGCCTTATGGTAATGAATTTACAGAGTTTTACCACGAATTAAGAAATGATGGCATAGATGGTTTGGAAATACAGGAAGTGTTAAGAGAAAAAATACCTAAAAGATCATGAAGTATATAAAAGAGAGTAAAGAAGTATTTAATGAAAGGGAACTTGTTATTTATGACGGTGATATAGAAGAGCACCGAGGTAAAAGAGCTAGGGTGAGAAAAAGGGATGGTGATAAATACACCATAATGGTAATGCCAGGTAAGGATTTCCTAGATGTCGATGTATCTGAACTAAAACCAGTTCCTAGGTGTATAGGACGGTGTAATAAACAAGTGGTTGATATACCAGCTGAGTACGGTGGCGGTAAAGGAATTTATTGCTTTGGATGTGAGAGACCTATAAATAGGCTTTAAAAAATTAAATACTTAATAATCTAATAAGATCTTCTGTAATCTTTGTTATCATCTTCTTGTTATCCTCAACTATTATATTTGGGATATTTTGTATAGCTGAAAACTCAGCAGCGCCATTTATCTTAATTTCATTAATAAGTGAACAAACCTTTTTATCGGATTTGTATTTATCAAGATAGTATGTTTTTAATTCATTGACAAATCTTCCCATGTCAACACCTTGCTTATTATTATATTTAAGCATTTGTAACTCATTATTTTGCTTTTCGACCAAAATATACCAAATTGAATTTTTAGATATTTTTATATTTTCTAGAAAATTAAGAGCTTTTGCAGCTTTTGTCCTGTTCGGGAACTTAGCGACCTTTCCATAGAACTTTACATTATTATCCTCAGATATTTCATCATCATCTTCTTGATCAACAGCGGTTTTCCCAAGTTTAATATTTTGATTTTCCTGATCACCAGTTGGTAAGACTCCCTTTCTAGAAGGATATCTTTCTACCTTTTTACCCTCATCAGGAAGGTTAGGAAACATAGGCCTATCAGAATCGGTTACTGGTGATTCACCAGGTGTCACCTCTGATAGATCATCTTCTTTACCAACTTTAATTTTTTTCATATCGGAAAATTTCTTGAATCCTGATATTTTTTTATTTCCTGCCATTTCTTAATTAATTTCTTATAGTTATATATCCCTATTCTTAAATGGTTTTATCCATTATGTTGGTAATAGTATTTATCTACTATAAAATTCTTAAAATTCTTCATTATATTCGATTGATCAAATAATATTGACACCAAAGGCTGCATCTTTTTAAGCCAAGAATTCATTAGATCATTTTTATACATATATGGTGATAGACTAGAATCTAATATCTTTTTTTCATAATCAACAAATTCTGTATTATCATCATGTCGATGCTTCATAAAGTATAATTCCGGCAATTCTTTTCTATTAATTAACATTTTCAAATTTTATTTTACCACAATCATATATTTTATACACATCCATATTTTTCATATATTGGTTTTCAGTCATATCTTCTGAATCTGATGATGTAAATAATTTTGATTTTCTAAAGGAAGATTTGTGTTTCCTCTCTCCATCTATTATATATTTATAATCGGGGCTCATTAATAGGATAACATATTGTACATAATGGGTTATCATGTAAAACTCGCCCTCGATAATTATCACTTGATATCTCAAAAGTGTGGTCTTTTTTACAGTCACACTTAAATAATGAAATGCTATTGTCTATATATGATAAATAGTAATTATTATTTGATACTTTAAATTTTGATCTAAATTCATCTGATATCATAGGGTGTGATCCATATTTTAAAATAAACTTATTTCTTATTTTTGATTTAATAATGTCTAATTGTTCTATATACTCGGATGATGTTACATAATATTCGCTCCCATATCTTTTTTTATTGGTGTTTTTAATTTTTTCTTTTATGATATCTGATCCAAACACATTTTCTGATCCATATTTTTCCAAATTAGTATCTTTTATCTTTTTTTTAATAATATCTGATCCAAAAACGCTTTCACTTCCGTATTTTTCCAAATTAGTATCTTTTATCTTTTTTTTAATAATATCTGATCCAAAAACGCTTTCACTTCCGTATTTTTCAAGATTGGTAGATTTGACAGCATTGCTAATATTTTTATTTTGAATCGGATATTTATTCCCATATCTTTTAAGATTTGTTAATATGGTTTTTTCTATACTACATTTACGACAACATGCATATTTTTTACTATCTGATCTATTTATATTTCTATTATAATTTTTATATTTAACTTTTGTGGATTTTTTACAAAAATCACATACCACATCAATAACCACATTACTGTTTGGTAATACATCATTTATATTTACAATAATATCTGAATATATATCATATCCAAGATTCTCATAATAAGATATTTTATTATTACCCTTTTTTTTAATTATGACAGTTTTTGTTAGAATCATTAGAAGTTATTTCTATTTTTTGCATCTACTACACCTCTCTTTATTATGTTTATGCTTTTTAGTGACATATCATCCATATCTGGTGAGAAATAAACCCCATTTCGATCATACCAACCACCTCTTATAATTGGAAACTCTTCTGGCTCAAACATTATATCACCCAATACTGGATCTAATCCGATTGATTTATTTGGCTTATATTCAGGATCAACCTCTACTAAGGTTGGTGTTATTCTGGATTTACTAGATTTTACTTTATTATCATTTCTTGTTTTATTATCCTTATGATAATCCTCATTTTTCTTGGATATGAATTGCACATCAACTGAATGTATGTCTTTAATTCCTGATAACTCTTTTACAATATCTGATTTGGGTATCCTATCTATTCTACCGAAGTTTAGAAAATATTCCGATACAACACTTTCTATCTGAGCTTTAACAGCTTCATCATTTGTATCAGAGTATCTTATAATAAAGACATTCATTATGTAATATGATAATTTTGGTGATGTTATCTTATACTTTCTAGTTAATTGTATATTACCATTTGACCTCAGATACTTATCTATTTTTGATTTTTCATAGGCGTCTAGTTCAAATGCTCCTATATTCACATCAAAATAGTCATCATTTCTATTTTTAAACAATTTAATATTAGGTGTGGCTACTATATAAACTATGCTTTGATCCTCATACGCATTTACATGTGAGAACACTCCTAATTTTTTTATTTCATAAGCATATTGCTGTGGTAAAGCCAATACAAAATTATTTGAAGATATTGGTAGTATATTTTTTGTAAATTTTATACTCTCTTTATTGCTACCAAAGTTTATATCGTTATAGATAAGAACGTCAAAAACTGATGTAACATCTATTGACCTACCAAATCCATCTATAGCATCATCAACAAATTTAAAATCATTTGCGGTTCTTCTAAATATGTTTCCATCTTGACCATCAGATACTAAATATATAACTTTTATATTTGCTGCTAATGTGGGTACCATACCGTAGTTACCATTACCGAATATAACATCTATACCGTTATTGAATCCGGTTCTAACAACACATGCTTTTTCTCCTGGTATTAATTGCCATATATGTTTCTTAATCTCCCAATATTCACCATTGACTAATACCTCGATATTGAAGTTTTCAATTTCCTTTTGCCCTTTTAATGTTACTTGGTATGTTTGGTTAATATTACCTGTTCCTGTTAATGTGGTGGTTTTATATTCACCCTGTATTATCGGTAGATAGATAAATGTGTTTGAATTTACTACCCAGGTAATTTTATCTTGTCCAAGATTCAGAGAATAAAATAGACCATTTGTATTATTTCTTAATAATGTTTTATTGTTTAATGTTATTCTTGTTCCTGGTAGATCAGATTCTAGATCTATACCTGACTTAACAACCATTTTAAGTGTTCCAGTTGATGATATTGCTCTTCCGGGTATATGACCTGCTAATATTGCACTGCTTCTGATAATACGCTCATTATTTAAACTTGATTCACTAAGGTCAAATTGCTTTATAGAATTCTTTAGGTATAAAAATGATAATTGGTGCAATTCTTCAAGTGTTCTCATTATCTGCCCAAATGGTGAAGCAGGTGAATATAGAACACTTGCTTTATTATGCTCTTCTTTTAAAAACCTTTCTATCTCATTCTTGATATTGCCAAATGATAATTCAATAAATTCCATTAACTAACTGTTATTTTTTATTTAGATATTCTGTGGAAAATCTATTATTTTCAAATATATCTGTAATATCCTTAGTGAATGTTTCAATTGTTGAGGTTCTTTCGATTAGGAAGTCACCATTATCAGGATTACTAAAATATGACCATTTTATAACATTTCCATCTAAATTTCTTTTAGTAATAATAACATCACATTTAACTCCCTCGTTCTCAATAACAAGTTCTATATACTCACCTCTGGATTTATCTGATTTTTCGACAACTTCAACTGAATATTTCTCATTTAGTGAGTAGTGAAGCTTGTTTAGATTATATTTGAACATAAATTTATTTCTATTTTGTTTTATATATTATTTTTGAGGTATTGCTTATTAAATCTAATGTTAATTTAATATATACTTAATGAAAATAGATCTAATGAAGTTGATGGAGGAGTATGGTATACGAGGTATTTTGGTATTTATAATATTATCTATAATAGGATCTCTTATTAAACCAGAGGTAATTAAATCGGTTTTCTTAAAAATCTTCATTTTTTTCAAGAAAACCGATTCTAAAATAGATGTAAACGAATCAAATGTTACAAACCATGATATTTTTAATTATATTGATTTTTGGATATCATCCAAGGTATCATCAATGGAATTTTCTACTGAATATAGATCGGTTGCTTTTAGGAAATACTTAAGAATATTTCTAACATCTTATAAAGATGGATTATATGGGTTTGTATCTTCTGGTAAGTATAAATCTATGGACCAATCAGAATTCTGGAAGGAGTTTCTTACCGTTATTAACACAATTGTTTCTGATTATGAAAGAAAGTCTTATGAAGCTGGTATCCCGGAAGCCATAATATCAAAAATGCGGACTAGAAATAACGAGACCGTTAAATTAACAATAGATCTTGTTAATAACATATCTAGATCTGATTTTTATACCAGCGATGATAATTATTTGAAATTATATTCAATTTTAAATATTCTTTTGTCAATATTAGAGAATACTATATCAAGTTCTATATCAATATGTAATAGTATAAATGGTGAATTGAAGGGTATGTCAATGGATGGAAAGACCGAGCCATAAAAAATCCATAGATCCATAAAACATAATAACTAAATAATTATATAATAAAAAAATTAAATAATTATTATGGAAAATCAAAATATTAAAAAGAAGCTTACAGATCTTAGAAATGATGTTATTTCTAACCTAGAATCAATTGAAAAGGACGCAACCAAGTTCGGTCTTCTACAGTTGGAAAATCTAAAAGGTGGTATTGACGAAGTTGAGAAACTAATTAAGAAAAACAGTGATAGGAAAAAGATTAAAACTGTTACAATATCAGCAGATGTTCATTCGAGTATAAAGAAGTATTGTGTTGATAACGATGCTAAGATATCTGAGTGGGTTGAATCTACTTTGGTAGATGCTATGAAAGAAAAAATATAATTATTAAATATAATTCCTTATATTTATATGACGGAACGTAAAACACACAAGTCTTTAGCTTGTGTAAGTGACATAAAAAATAAGGACCAATTTCGGACTTTAAACAAAAAGGCGGTGAGGCGTTCTCGTTGGAGAAGTTTATGAAACTCTGAAACACACAAATCTTTAGTTTGTGCGTAGTTCATAAACTTGAAATCTATGCAACCTACCCATTCAAGACGGGTGATGTCAAACAGACATCACCCACTTTTTAATACATCAGTCCAAGTATTGACTCATGGTCAAAATATGGATCTGATATTTTTAAGTCATAGTCTGCAAAAAGTTTGAAATCATCACGGTCATTTAAAACTCTCCTATCTATAGAATCGTTATTATCATTTCTAGATAATAATCTTTTTCTTCGTACTTTTTCATCTATATCTAAATAGACAACGAAACACTCTTTTCTTAATTCTTTATTTAGTTTATTTAATTCACCAGGTGTTAATATAAAAACATTTGATGATGTAAATCCTTTTGTGTCATATCCATATTGCCACTTATCACCTTTTACATAAAATTCTTGGTTTATAAGAATATTATCAGATTCTAGAAGCCTATTAAACTCTTCATTTGTTTTGAAGTGATAATTAACACCATCCATTTCACCATCACGCCTTGGACGGGTTGTTGTTTTAACAGAGGTTTTAAACCCCTCCTCTTTTAATTTATTTAAAAGGAAATCTTTACCTGATCCACTAGGACCAACTATGATCATTTTCTCGTTTTTCTTCATCTACCTTTTTATTAAAAAAAGAACTAAATGTTTAAATATTAACCATTTACTAAATTTGTTATCTTAGATTTAATTTTACCAAGATCTTTATATGAAAACTCATCAGTGAATTTTTGATTTGATCCTTTAATACCTATATACTCATCACGGAACATTATCTGAGCAACTCTTACATTTTCAATATCGAGTATTTCAAGATCATTACCGACACGTTTTATTTTAGCACCCATTAAAGATTTTATATGAGATTCAATATTTGTTCTCATTTGATCCTTTCTATCATATTTAGTATCATCTTTCTTTTTATTTCTATCCGATTGGAATGTTCTTCCTTCCTTTACCTTAGTGACTTGCTCTGTTCCCTTTTTCAGAAAATCATCAAAGCTTACAATTTTTCCCGCTTTTTTACCTTTGTCTTTTAACATAGTCTGTATCATTTTTCTTGATAATGGTTTCACTCTACTTTTTTTACCAGTCCTAGGCCCATGGTCTTTACCCATAGATTTAGGTTTTTTCAACTTTTGAAAAACCCTGTTACCCCCGCTTGGATTGTAACCAACTGATATATCACCGCTTCCAGATTTTCCATTACCTCTAGTCCAATCTGATCCGTTTAGTGCCCCTGGCATTTCTGACGGCTGATTTGAACTTATTGGCCCAATGCCAGATCCAAGGCTAACACCTCCACTAAAGGGAGCGCCATGTGCACCACCGGATTGGTTTTCTAATATCAATTCCTTATTAGAGATTATGTCATTTATCATACACATATCCTCTTCTGGATAATTGGTTTCAGTCATCAAGTCTCTTAGTTTATATAAAGTATTTAGATCTAACATTTGTTTATATATTAAATCCAAGAAACAAAAAGCTTATAAAATAATATTAATGTAATGAAGCACTTAAAATATCTTGAAGCTAAAAGACTTTTTAAAGAATTGGAATTCGTTGAATCGGACTATGCCTATCAATCTGAGGTTATACAATCAGCGAATGATTTGTTTTTTAAACAAGTTGATATATTACTAGATGGTTTCCCAGACATGAAAAAGCAGTATGATGAGAAAAGTATAGTGGATACAGTTGATTATGTCTTTGTAGAAGAGTTGGAATTAGATGAGGTTAGTGTTATAGAGTCTATAGTTAAGGACCCCGAGATAAAAAGCATGTTTCGGAAAGTGGTTAAAAATACACACCCGGATAAAATATCAAGTGTTAAATTGAACAACCTTTATTTAAAGGCAAATGAAGCTTATGAAGATAATAATATGCCTCTAATGCTCCAAGTTTGTTCAGATCTTGAAATAGATATTGATTATGATAAATATTTTAGTATAATTAATGAGAGTATTAATATGTATAAAAATAAAATAAATTTTATTAAGAAGACTTATACATATAAATGGATAAAATCTGGTAATAAGGAGGAGGTCTTGCTGGATTTTATAAAAAACAATATTAAATAATATTTAATTTTATATCACCTTTTTTATCGTTAATTAATTTCTGAAAATCATCTCGGCGTAATGACTTCTTATAGGTATCATTTACTTTGTCAGAATTTTGCAGATCCCAATCATTACCATTTGAGGTAGAATAGATATAGTTACTATCACCATCAATTATTTCCACTGTTTTAGAAGATAATTTGTCATAGAATCCACCAATTCCTGACTTTAACTTGTATAATTGAGCAGTTTCCCATTCTTTTAACCAATCATTCCATGTTTGAAATAATATGTACTGTGGATTTTCCAGCTCATTTGAATTATGATCATGTATTAATAGGAATTTAAAGGGTTTTATAAAAGTCTCATAGTCGGAAGAGTTCTGAACAGATGATTTTTTTAAACCCAGACTTGTTAGTGAGTTTATAAACTCAACATTACTAGATAGTAATGATATATCCATTTTGCTTCTAAATTCCACTGGTAGATTTAAAGTGTCTATGATGTCGACTTCTTCACCTCCTATGGAAGATATCAACACGTTTCTATCAATGGATAAGGACTCCCCGATGTCCAAAATATCTGTTGACATATATACTTTTAATAACTCATTATATGATTTTAAAAACCTCATCCAATATATTATTTATTTTTGTAAATTGTGTATAATCTATCCTCATTAGTTATATATTAATTATGATATTAAACTATTCCTCTATCATCATCAATTCCTACTAATTCCTTCAATGTTGTCTTCTCAGTAACCCAATCATATCCATTTTTCCTAAAATATGAAACTATCAAACTAACATAATTATTTGTTGCTCTGGCTCCTGTTGAATATATTTTTATAAATTCTTCTATTGTGCCTGTGTATGTAAATTTATATCCAGGTAGAAATCTAGATAACTGGTAATTATCTTCATTTTTTGCAATTTCGGGGGAATTGTAAGGCTTTATATTTCTTGGTTTATTCAGTTGATAATTTTTATTTTCACCATTTGCAACTTTATTTAAATATTCTATCTGAATCTCCACACCATCTTTAAGTGTATCAAGTGTTCTATTACTTCCTATGTCTGTATTACCAATGTTACCAGGATTATTAGTTCTAAAGGATCTTGTACCAGTACTAAATCCTTCCTGATGTGTCATAACAAGTGCTAGAACTTTTGATCCCTTAGTGGCTTTAACGGTATTTAATACTGGTATATAACTATTTCTAATAGTGCTATTGAATTTCAATTTTGCATTATAGTTAATTGGAGTTGGCTGCCATTTAACCGGGTCTCCATTATCATCAAAAAGTTTTGGCGGTACTGAGGAGCCATTTGTTGAGTAATAAGGCCATTTGAATTTTTCAACTATTCCCGTGTCCTTGTCGGACTCATCGGCGATATTTTCTTCGGTTTTGGATTCTTCGTTAGGATTTATAGGGTTATCGTTATTTTCATATTTTTCTTCTATCTTTCTATTAGTATCAGTATCCTTTTCGGCTTTTGATCTCTCATTATCATCCGTTTCTAGTTCCCTCTTAACAAGTGTTAATAACTGATATGTTTTACCCTTATCAAATTTTATCTCAATATTTGTTATAAGTGATTCCCCTGATATCCTCTTGTGTTTAAGAGATTTTTGAGTACCACCTGGTTTATCAAAAATGATAACAAAGGGTATCTTTTGTAACTTATAAAAGTTATAATTTGGGTGATCAAGTTTTATTTCAATTGAGATTTTATCTAATTCCTTTAGGTTCATGCTATTCTGTATTGTCGCATAATTATAATTCTTATGAACATTTCCCTTACCACCTTCATACTCATCAAGCTTACCCATCCATATGTTATTAACATTTTTCTTGTAAAACTCAATTTCTTCTGGCTTGCCCTTCATAACTATTTTATCACCTTCGGATGTTATAGAATCAATATCGAATATTAATAATTCTTTATTTTTTGTATCATAGAATTTAGTCTTAGATAAATATGATCTATTCAGAGATATCCTAGTTGATAGATTTATTATCTTATATTCTGAAACATAAGCACTTGTGCCAACCGCTGACTTATCAGTAGTCATCAACATATCAATAATTATTTCATCCTTTTCCGGATCGCTTATAATATCACCCTTTCCAGTGTTTAAAACCATTTTATCATTGTCTATGTCTCTGGACATTTCTTTTTCAACATCTACATAACATAAGTTATAATAGAAATCTACATAACAATTTATAAATGAAGAATCACTTAGGTATGAGTTTTTTGTAACGGTTTTTATGAATTTAAACCTCCGATCACCAGTGTTAATCCAAGTCATCTTATCTTCTGAATTGGCGACATTTGAACAGAATCCTAACTCACATTCTTTAGCCACTTCCTGTAAAGTCTCAAATGATGTTTTATTATTATATGATTTATAGTCTTGTACAAATATGTTGGGTATATTACATATTCCCAATATCATAAATTGGCCACCAAGATCTTTAAAAGTTGTTATTTTAAAATCCATATATATGGATCTAAGCAACCTGGATCTTGAATATAAAAACACTGTTATGTTAGTATCATCTAATGGGAATCCTTCTCCCCTAAAAATTCCCTGTGTGTCGTGGAATACTATTTTCATGGCTGGTAAAATACCCTCATGATATAATGAAAAAGACATTATATCAGTGTATTCTATTTGAAACCCATTATAATATATAAATGGTGCCGATCCAATCCCCTTTGCCATTTCCTTTTTAAATTCCTTTGGGACACCATCAGCATTGTATTTTATTTTAGAAGGAGCTATTGTTGGATCTGTTATCTTGGTCAGCCTAACTGGGTTGAAGTCTGAATTATTTTTTCGATCACTGTCCCTTCCAGGTCGGTGTTCTTGTTCTATTGGTTCCTGTGTCGTTGGATCCTGTGATACCGAGGGTGTATTACTATTTTCTATCGGATTCCCAGAAGCCGCTACCAATACAGCATTTTGATCGGGTGTGAATCCAGTTTCAGCCACAACAGGTGATTGAGCTGATGGGTCATCACTATTAGCGAGGAACATATTTTTTTCTTCTTCTCTTCTTTTGGTTAGACCAGCTAATACTTTACCACCAGCTTTATCCCATCTTAAAAATTCCGAAGCAGCTCCTTCATGGTCACCCGAATTTAATTTTTTCAATAGTGTTGAGCTTTTAAAGCTTCCCGATCCAAGGTTATATACAAATGATACTAAAGCATCAAATTCACCCTGTGTTATATTATTCCTTACATACTTATTAACAGCTGTTTCATATGAGCTTGATATATGGTGTTTTAATAGTTCCGTGGCCTTTTCAAGTGTAATTGTCTCATTTGGTGATATTTGTCTACCAAGTGCTGCGGCAGTTGTACCATATCCTATCGTCCACACACCAACGGAATCTTGATAGGCACCAGACCTAAATCCTTCTTTCCTTTTTATAAAATCTAAACCATTCTCACTTATATGAAGGTCATCTCCCCTGAAGTGTCCTTTCAACTCACCCATGTAGGATTATTATTTTTTTTATTTATTAAAATAGCCCTTCCCCGATATTAAAGTTAGATCCTTCTAAATTAATAGGATCGAGTCTCCTTGGTAGTAATGTTGGTGGTATTGACTGATTATCATCCTGATATTTCTTTCTATTCGGATCTTGATTAGATTTCTTTTCTGGGTTAATAAGTATTTGTATGTCCTCAGAATAGTCACTGTCAGAATATCTAAGAGCTATTATATGACTTTCAACTGGGTATATTATACTCTCACCTTCTTTTATATTTAAAGGATTGTCAATATTATTTACACTACATAATATATCAACATATTTAGTATTTCCATATATGGAATCACACACCATGTCAATTCTCATTTCCTCTCCACTTTGTACAGTATATTCTTTGAATGATACTGAATTATCCGGATCATATTGGAATGTAATCTGTGTTATATCATAAACATCCTGTAAATTCCGTTTTAATTCACTAATATCATAAATTTCCATTTTTAAATTATTTTATTTTTTAACCAATTCAACGCTTTAATCGTTCGCTTACGATAAAATTTTCCCAAAGAATTCCTTTACGCTCACTACCGCAATGGCGGCTTTCGCAACCAGTGGCATCGAAGAAGCAGAATCTTTGTTTATCTCGTCCTTTTCAGGTGAATCTTTAGTCTTTTTTTCTACGGGTGTTTGGCTTTGATTATCGATTCCATCCAGATTTTTTGGAATTTTAAAGACATCTTCAGATATAAAAACATTTTCACTCCAAAAACTTATAGCTGGCTCCACTAAAGATTTATATTTAGATGAATCACCGCTTCCTATTATCCTAATGCCTCCGCTATTAAATTTTGAGAAAATTTCCTGCATTCCTTGATTTCTAGCAGATATTAAATTCACTCTAACAGTTATAGATGCTGGTAAATCATTAAATGCTAATACTGGTCCTAGTTTAATATCCACTCCTGTGCATTCCATATCACCAGAGCAAAATACTGGTCTCAATGGGTTACCAACCGTTACATGCCATGGAGTTGATGGGCCGCCACTTAAAGCTGCTAAAACACCAAATGCTTTTACCCTATATTTAGCGGATATAAATTCCTCAACATATTTTAAGACCCCTTTGATAGCCCCATCTATACTTATGGCTTCCTCGGCTGATTTTTTTTCTGCCGCCTTTTCCGCCGTCTTTTTTTGCTTCCTTTTGGATGATCCCTTTTTCTCCTTAGCTTCTCCTGATATTGCACTTTTAAGAGCATTTAGACTTTCCTTGAATGTGCCAAGTGTCGCTTTTATAAACTCCTTCAATTTACCCATTGGGTCTGCAACCGTATCTCTTATAAATTTATCTAGACTTGTATTACCATTTGTTTTACCGAGATAAAAGTTAGCATTTGAGGTCCCCATTGATAAAACATTTGCCATTATATCCATCCATACTATTGTTGGGTCTATACCCTTGATAAATTTTTGCTCATATGTTGTTAAAAGAGATATTTTTATTTTACCCCTTAGTCCAGATCCAGCTGCATTAGGTCCTATTAATTTTCTAGCCCTAGCTTCTTTTATTATATTCGGGTCACCTACTGGGATATCAGAAACATCATCATCCGTAATTATTTTCAACTCTTTTAATAATCTTCTTTGGAACAATAATGATGCGCCAGGTAACGGTATTGCCCCTACTGCGCCCTCTAGCATATCCCCTAGCTTAATTGTACTCATTCCAAAGTCACCACCGACCTCATTCAATATTTCTTTAAATGTTGCATCGGCATCAATCCATTCTTCTTGGACCTCAAAGTCCATAAAATTATCTGTTTCACCTTTATATCCTATAATAGTTGACATTGGTTCTATTGGATTTGGATCTTTTCCACCAAAGGCGAATTTTGCCCCTTTTAATCTATGTGAATAAAGGTCGTCCATAATAGCACTTTGAAACCTTCTGATTATAACTAATCTGTTATTTGGATAAACACCATAATCCTTTAAGTAGGCAAAGTCTGCGAATTTCAATTTCAACGGTGGTAATTCTTGTAATTTTTCAATTATGTGAGCGGTTGACATATTATATACACTATCATTGTGCATATTATCAGTATCACCAAGTACCGGTGGTAGATCGGTTGAACTACCCTTTGTTGTTCTAAACTTAGTTGTTGATGAGAATAATGATGAATATTCACCATCCTTTGGATCATATCCAAAATTACCATCTATTATTCCAAGTGGTGATGATGTGTAATCGGTTGTTAATACAATAGCCATAGTTGTATATATTACCGATTGGCTCTTTAGTAGTCACGTATTATTTGCGAATTGCTAAATTTTGATAAGTTATTGAAAACATCATCCAGAATTCCCTGATCCTTTCTGAACTCATTATAAAATATTAAAACATTGAAATTGTTATCAGCTAATATTTTTTTAATATTTAGAAGCTTTTCTATCGAAAATTCCTCGTCAAAGTCTGGTAAATAATATATATCCTTGTTCCTTTGAACGGCTTGTTTAATTTTATTAAACACTAATATTTTAATATAAATCTTATCCTCTTCAAATGAAACCTCTTCCTCGTCCATTATTCTTTTAATATCAATAATATACTTGTTCTTTATCCTGTTATTCTTTATATACTTATCCATTTTTTTACGATTTTTACAGTAGACACAAAAGAAGTTCATATTAAAATTTTGTTTTTACCTAATTAGGCTGATTTTTGATATATATAAAACAACATGTTTCCTATGGTGATAATATCATGTGAGTTTTTTAATATATAAAGTGATGAAAAAATATTCAGATAAATTTATACATGAGTATTCAAATCTTAAATTTGCTAAAATCGGCATTGAGTTTGAATTCTATATGAAGGATCTTTCCTTCTATAAGACAATGGAAATACTGAACCAGTATCTTGATCCTGTTAAGGTGCACGGATTCAGACTATATCACTCAGATTTTAAACCAGATGAGAAGAATTTTAAAATAGAACCAGATTTATCAGGTGGATCAAACATGGTAGAGTTAATAACTGGCCCGTTGGAATATAATGATGCTAAATACTATTTGGTTAAGATATTAAAGTTTATTCAAAATTATGGATACACAAATGAAAAATGTTCAATACATTTTAACATATCATTTAATAATGATGAAAAGGATCTAAATGATTTAAATGTTTTGAAATTAATATTGAATACTGATGAAGATGAGATATACAGATACTATCCTAATAGGAGAGGAAATATATACTCGAAGTCTATTAAGGGCATTGTACCATATAAACAATATGATTTCTTTAATGTGTCTATTAACTCTGTTAGTAACAATATGCGATTGCCAAATGATAAGTACTATGGTATAAACTTTTCACATATAACTAAATCAAAAAATAACCAAAGGGTTGAGTATAGATATTTGGGTGGTACAGATTACGAGAAGAATATAGGGAATCTAATATATTTCATGGATAGATTTGTATTAGACTTGTATAATTCGGTTGATGTTGGATTTAATAAAACAGATTCAGATAATCTAGAAAATTATTTAGAAGAGAATATAGAAAAGTATAAAAGCTTTAACAAGTTTGAAACCTTCATAGTTGAATATCCAAAGGTTGAATTACAAGTTGATCAGAATGGTACTTATGAAGTGGTTGATGCTTATTTCAATAGACTTTATCCAAAACTATTCTCACTTATAGAATCTATTGATGATCTAAATAATTGTATAATAAATTATGTTACTAAAACACAGACAATTGAGATTGTGAGTGCTACTTTAAAATCATTGACCAGTATCAAGAATATTGAGTTTATAAATTGTGTATTATTAGATGGTATTTATGAGAATTGCACTTTCTATGCTTGTGAGGTTAATAATTCACAAATATCAACATCTAAAATAGCAAATTCAGAGGTTAATGAATCCAAAGTCCTTAGTTGTCATGTTGAGACAAGTGGGTTGAGCGGATGTTATTTTATGAACGGTTTCCTAAATGGTGATATGTTTGGTGGTATATTCCGAAGTGGTGAGTTAGGACCTTTCGCTTCTATTTCCCCAGAAACCAAGATTGTTTCTAAATATGATAACTTCTTTGATACATCTTTTGATTCTGAGTGTAATGGTGATAAGTTAAAGTCATTTAAAAAGTAATGGGATTTGATTCTAAAAAGCATTTTGGTATGGATGATCTTGATATCAGGAATATCTTTGGTAACTTCTATAATGATGGATTTGCAATATCATCATCTGATGAGGGTAAGTTTATATCAATTGATAAAAACATTAAGTCAAGTGACATAAACATTAAGAATCATTATTCAAAAAGTAGTAAGAAGGTTTCCAGCTTTAAGGACTTTAAAATCGAATTTAATCCGGTTATTAAGGTTAAATTACACGGTGATCGTGATATGGATTTAGTAAGGTATATGGACACCTTACCTTCTAAGGTTGAGCAGTTAAATAATAGATTAGAAGAATTTGATTGCTATATATATGACTACAATGCTAATGTGGTGGATTATAGCATATATTTCTTAATATATAAGAAATGATGAAAGGATTTAAAGATTTTATTAACGAAGAGGTTGGTTTAAGAAATATAAAATCAATTGTCAAGGGTTATGATAAATGTGAGATTTATTTTCACAAAGATCTTGATGGTATTTGTAGCGCATTGGCTATGAAAGGTTATCTTAAAACATACTATGGTATTGAAACTGTTGATGCTCACGAAATACAATATGGTGGGTTAGAATGGGCTGTTAAGAACACCAAACCTGGTAACTTATCAGTATTAGTTGATTTTGCTCACTCTAAGCCAATGTTCCATATCGCAACGGATCATCATGACTCCCAAGTTGGTGGTGAGGACAGTGGATCAACCTATTTTAAATCAGCTAGATCAAATGTTGAAACAATTTCAGGTGAAATATCACATGCCGATCAATTCACATCAAATGATATTGAGTTAATAAAAACAATTGATTCTGCTGATTTTTATGCTAAAGGTTTAAAACCGGATGATATACAAAATTCAATATTTAAGTTAGATAAGAGTTCAACAGGAGAGAAAAATAGATTTATTATGGGTCTTGTTGTTAACAGACTTATATTGGCATACAAAAATAAAAGAATAACGGTTAGAAGTATGGATGGTGAGAGAGAACATGTTAACAAAATTATACTTGAATGTATGGTTTTAGATTGTAATCCGTCATTGATTTCAATGTTTACTAACATAAAACATTATGTGGAAAGTGCTGTTATTAAAGGATCTAGAGGTGTTACTAAGTTGGCAACTGCTGAAGAGATTGCGGATAACCTATCTAATTACATAGAAAGAATGAAGGAGTATCGTACAGGTGGTAAGAAAGGAACACACTATGATGCCAAAAATAAGATAATAATGCAATACGGTGGTGGTACAATGTTTGACCCAGGATCATATGATAGATATGTACCATTTAAGAATTATCCAGAAGCTAGCTTTATTTGTTTGGTTTGGCCAATGGGATTGGTACAAGTTAGTTGCAACCCATTTAAAGAAAAGGAGTTAAAGGATATTAACCTTGGATCTGTTTCTAAGGAAGTTATGGCAAACCACGAGAGAACTCTGCGTAGAATCTTAGTTACGTTAGAATCTGTGAAGCGTGAATATGAGATGTCACAAGATTGGAAAAAAATGGAGAAGGAAGATGGTAAGGATTATGGTGGTATAGGATTTAAATTCACAGATCTCAAGGCATTTTATGGTGATTGCACTGGCATTTATAATGGTAAGTGGCAAAAGGATGATTTGCAAGATCCAGATCTTGAAGACGCTATGAATACTCTATATCAGGATTTAACATGGGATCAAAAGGAAGTACTTAAATCTAGAGCAATATCTGTTTGGGAACTAATGGTTCGTAATTCAGGTGGACATCCATCAATAACAAATGTTACTGGATTTGGATTCCTAAAGTATAATAAAATGGCTGCTAAGACAGCGTATAATACTGAAAGTTATACCGATGTTATGAAAATGTTTGCTCGTGAATTTGTTGAAAAGTTAAAGGAAAAGGTAAAGGATGCCGAATCAGGTGGCAAAGTTGAATATGACACAAAGAATGTTGAGTTTAGCGGTACTGATACAAATGAGAATTTTGAATTTTTCTTAGTAAAAAATGGATTAGAAGTAAAAGTTGATAGTAAAAAGTTCATAGAAGCTGGTGCTAAAAATGGCTTATCCGGTGTTAAAGTTGATTCTGATAATAAAAGAATTGTTGCTAAGTTCGAAAACTTTAAAAATAAATAGTATCTTTGTCGGAATGGAGCCGACACTTGAAAAAATATTAGACAAATCCGATATACACCCACTAAGAGCAAAAGCGGTATATATATTTGGATCACGTGTTTATGGTACTGATAATTGGGAATCTGATTGGGATATTAAGTTAATAGCTAATGGCACTGTATCTAATCTTGAAATTAGAAGAGGTGTTTACAATATACATATAATTACACCCACAGACTTCCAGAATCTTTTATATGACCACCAACCAGGTGCTTTAGAATGTTATTTTTCTCCGGATTTCGCTAAAATTTACGAAAATCACAAATGGGAATTTGAATTGAATCCAAAGGCTTTGAGACACCATTATTCTAGAGCTTCTTCTAGTTCCTGGGTAAAGGCTAAGAGAAAGTTAGAATATGATGAATATTATAGCGCAATTAAGTCATTATTCCACAGTATGCGAATACCATTATTCGGGATCCAAATTGCTAAATATGGTGAAATAAAGGACTTCTCTTGTGCTAATCATATTTGGGATGAGATATCATCAAAAAACTGGAATTGGATCGAAATAGTTGAGAGATTTATGCCATTAAGAGATGAGATTCTTGTTGAATTGAGAAAGGCTACTATTATTTAACTTTATTCTACTGATCATATCACTATCACCGAACCTTCTGAATCTATAAAATTTATATCCCGTACGGTTATTTTACCAGGTGATGGATATGATTGACTTCTGCCTCTATGTGTGTGTATAAAATATCCATTTTCATCAATACCCATTGAATATCCTGATGGATATTTACCCTTTTTGACCTTTTCTTTAAGTTCCTGGTGTAATTTAAGACCAGTTATCTTACCATTCCCGGCCTTTGTTATACCATCTATAAGTTCATATGCTGCTTCTTTTAGTTCTTTTGGAACTTTTCGTAGATTCTTAATCTTTTCACGGATATCATCTTCATTATCTTTAAATATTTTGAATTCAAGAATGTGTCTCATTTATCTTTTTTGATCTGTTTGAATATTTATCTGATATCATCTTCATTTTTGATGTTGAAAATCTAGAATCTGTTGACAATCTATCAGCTACCATGCTTCTATATAAGGCTGTTTCAGCATTTGTTATCTTTTTTACAGATTCATCTATTAATTCCTCATCATCCTTGTACTTTTTATACAGACTAATAACTTTACTTTTCATAGATTGGTATCTTGTATTTTCTAATAGATCTATTTCTTTATTAAGCTCACTTACTTTATTATCAATAGCTTCCCAGTCTTGTATAGTTGACTTCATACTTTCAAGTATTTTAACACTTTTCTTATCGACTTCACTCTTTAACATATCAAAAAGTGCTTCTAAAAACATTTCTTTACCTTTAACTTCTAGTAACCCAGCAACTGCATATCTGTTAACAGGTCCATGCATTTGAACACTTAGACAATTATCCAATAGTTTTCTTACATCTCTTTTTAATAGATCTTCTTCGGTTGCTTCAAAGATTTCCTTTTCCGGATCTTTAGCCACTACTACTTTTACTATCTTAGAAAACTTCTTCATATTTAATATTTTTATTTTAATATATATTAAAAAATAAACACCGCAAATATGAAGTACTTATATGGGTTTGAATCTTTTAAAGAGGGTAAAATAAACGAAGGGATTTTAGGATCTTTCTTCGGCGGACTTTTTGACTCACTTAAAAACAAATTATCACTATCACTTTCCAAAGAATTTGGAAATGCTAAAAAGGCTGATGAGATATTAGACCAGTATAAAAAGGAAGCTATGCAATCAGCAACTCAGAAATTTACATTACTAAAAGCTATGGCGGAATATATGAAAACTGCTAAGGCTGATGGTGAGGTTGATAATGATAAGATCAAGAAGATGCAGCAGGATATTAAAAAAACGGATGATCTATTTACTCAAAGTATGGGAACTCTAAAGGAAAAATATGACCTTAAGCTTAAGGATGTAATTGATGAGGAAAAAAACAAAAAGATCACTAATTATATCCAGATAAAAAAATTGGAAATGAAGCAAGAAATACTGGCCAAGGAGATGCAGATATTACAAGAAGTTGGACTAGATGAAGAAACAATGAATGATGAAAAAGGACCATTTAAGGAAATGTTGGCAAATATTAAAACACAGACTGATGAAGCTAATAATAATATTAAGAAGAATGAAAAAAGGATAAGGGACACAAATGATGTCACTAAAGGATTTGATTTTGAGGCTGCTAGGAAAGCCGCCACAACAGAAGGTGAGCAATATGTTTGGAAAAATCCACCAGAGGTTGGGGTGGGTGATAAGATCCTTTATTTTTCAAAAGAAGCTTCTAGGAAGGAAGGTGAAGAATATAAAGGAAGTGAAGCAGAGGTAACTAAAATTATATCAAAAGATAAAGTTGATGTTAAAACTGATACATCAGAGGCTGGATTTACCATAAATAAGGGTAAAATAATTTCTAATATGTCTAATAAGGAAGAAAACCCTGAGGTTGTTGATGATGTAAAGGACAAGGTTCAGACCGAAATAGAGATTTAAAAAAACATGAAACACTTTGTCGATCCAGACAGATAGTGGGTATTGATTAAGATATAACTTTTTTATATGATCATTCAAAGGCACAATCGGTGAAACGTCCAAAAAGAAGGAGCTTGTCTCCGGAAACTTATCGGTCTTTAGCCGATAAGTAGTTCATTCCTTTTAAATCCTTAAGAGGAGAGAATCGGTCCCGACCCGAAGACAAATTAACGTCCGTACAGCTTAGCAAACTGTCCCCGCACCCCGGCAGGTTTACTCTCCTTGTCTTTACCTAACCTATTATTAAATCAACATGATTCATTTTTATAATAATATAGAATTTCACTGACTCCATATTTTCTACCAACCGCGGCATATCCCCCAATTTTATTTGTTATGCGGTAAGTTGAGGACCCGACCCCCAGCCAACTTAATGACCTCTAGTTTTCAAGACTAGCCGCATCTCCGATGACACTGCTTAACTTACCTTGTATCTCCAGAAGGATTCGAACCCTCATCTTCCGGGCCGAAACCGGATATTTTATCCATTAAACTATGGAGATATAATAAAAAACCCCTTAATCTTTTACAAGACTAAGGGGTAAAAAAATCCCAAGTCTTGTTCAAACTCAGGAGTGTATAATATTATTATTTAAGCAATATTCAACACTTACCGAATTTGGTTCGATTACAACGACTTCGCGAACTGGATGTGTTGATGTTAGTGTTCATAATTACTTGTTTTTATCTTTTGTTAATAGTATATATTACAAATGTAATCTTTGTTTTTTGATTTCCAAACATTTTTAATAATTATTAATATTCCAGAATTTGTACACATCATGTTCTCAGATTGAATCGCAATAAATAGATTATTAGGCAATTGTAAAATGGTCGGATGCCCGAGATAGATAGGGACAGGGCCCTATATGGGGTGACGAATTCAAGTAAGGTAAGGAGGTAGAAATAAATTTATACTTTTGCATGATGCAAATATACACAATATTTCCCACATACACAAATAAAAACGTGCCCAATGTGTACTTTTCTATTTATTGTGCTGTATTTATAATTTGTCATAGACACTCTGGGGTTATTTTTATTAATAGGTAATGCTCCTGAACTTCAATACTTTGAACATAAAACCATTTTGGTCGATTAGCTTCATCTTCAAACGTTCTATGTTCGATTCTACTACCAACGGCAATGGTTCTATCCATGTGGTACGGTTCTGTCAACCCAATTTGTTCTTCATTATTGTCTACATAACAAATCTTCATACTTTTTTTTTACGTTAGATAATTTCGATTAAAAAAGGTACCACCATATTGAAATTCCGTCAACTCTTTACCACCCAACCAGCACCCATATCACTTGAGAACATTTCAGCTAATTTTCTAGCTGTCGTCCCGAATGCTGGGGCACATAATGATAAGTGATTTCTGAT
>Ga0209284_10001779_pt1 | contig 31815 bp, 27 predicted proteins | sample FRY03_FD_187211 | JGI IMG/M metagenome (GOLD analysis project Ga0209284, IMG submission 187211) | Freshwater microbial communities from Lake Fryxell liftoff mats and glacier meltwater in Antarctica - FRY-03 (SPAdes) (version 2) | ecosystem: Environmental > Aquatic > Freshwater > Ice > Glacier...
TTAAATTTCTTGGGCAAAGAGTAACTTGTAAATGTGCTGTTAAATTTATTTTTCCTTGGTGGAATCTTGATGAGACATTTCAAACCGAGGTTGGAATTAAAAAATTATCTGCCGGAAAGGTTGATGATTTATTGGGTCTAAAAAAATAAATATCTAGTTTACACTGATTGATTCCGAATCTTAGGCTTCCTATGAGTGCGCATTTACTTATGGCCTTCAACCATTAACAAAATCTGAAGGTTCTTCTGGCTTAGCTTTATCGACAGGGGGTGTTTTTGAAACTGAAAAAAACGCAATTATCATTGCTTATATTGATAAACCTACTGCTAATGAATATGTAACGCTTGAAATGGAAGGTGGTTTAAAACTTAGTGCAAAAACGCCTGCAAAGCAAAAAGTTAAAATCCTTACAGGCCAACCTTATGCTCAAGTTACTTGGCAAGTGAAATGTGAAAGCCAAGGTTCCTGTAAAGTTTCTGTGACCAGATCAAACGAGGATAAAGTTTATAAAGAGATCCGTGTTCGCTAAACACTGTCTATAATTATCCCTTGTTATTACATTTGATTTTCTTGTTTTATTATGGTACTTTTTCATCTTGATCTTATTGAATCTACCTTTGCTCTAATGTCCTTAGCGCGGAATTTTCACTTGCCTGATAAATCCAACACTTCTCATTATGTACAAAGTCTTCTTACGCTATTTAGAAAAGGAAATGAGAAAGCGAAACTTGAACTTATTGAATTTTCTTTTAAGCGATTTAAAAAGTTTGCAAGCAAAATGCTTAAAACTTATCCCCTGCTTCGTACCAAAGCGGATACAGATGACCTTTTACAAAACTTTTTAATCCGACTTACCAAAGCTTTTATAACTATTACTCCCGAAAATCCTGCTGATTTCTTTAAGCTTGTTTCTGTTCTTATGCGCAATGAACTTATCGACATGGGTAGAAAACTATTTGGCAAAGGTGGTGATAAAAAAAACTTCGAACAATCCATCGACCCTGCAAAACTCGCTGCTAATGATCCTTACGATGGCCCAGCAAACCTTTTCGAATGGGTCGAATTTCATGAAACAATTGATAAACTTCCTGAGGAAGAAAAGGAAGTTTTTCAACTTATCTTTTATCAAGGGTTCAATCAGGATGAAGTTTCCAATCTTTTAGGGCTTTCCATCAAAACGGTTTTTCGCAGGTGGACCAAGGCTAAACTTATCCTTTCAGACAAGTTCCTTTAAATTATCCCTAGTATAATATTGTTGTCTATTATTCTGATTTTTCTATCCATTGTTCATTCAATACCATCATGAACCAATTTTTAAATCTAGTTGAATCAAGACCCAATTTTGTCACCCATTTAGAATGTGGCTTAACGGGGGAACATTATCCCAAAGAACAGGTGCATGGTTTATCTAAGGTTGGTAAACCTTTATTAGTGCGTTATGATTTGAAGAAAATCTCGCAGTCGATTACCAAAGAAGCAATTGCAGCAAGGCCATCAGATTTTTGGCGCTATCGTGAATTTCTTCCCGTTAAAGATGCAACTAACATCGTGAGTTTGGGAGAGGTTATTACGCCTGTTCTTACGATGCCCAAGATTCAAGTAGGTAAAGGTACGCTTTATGTGAAGGATGAAGCTAGGCTTCCTACCGGGTCTTTTAAGGCCCGCGGATTATGCATTGCGATTTCCATGGCGAAGGAATTAGGAATTAAAAAAGTGGCGATGCCAACGAATGGAAATGCTGGCGCTGCTTGTTCTGCCTATGCATCGAAAGCTGGAATTGAGAGTTACATTTTTTGCCCTGCTGATACGCCAACGATTAATGTTCGGGAGATCGCTTTGCAGGGTGGGAAAGTTTGGCGGGTGAATGGTTTGATAAATGATTGTGGAAAAATCGTTGCGGAAGGTAAACAAGCGATGGGTTGGTTTGATATGTCTACCCTTAAAGAGCCTTATCGGATTGAAGGAAAGAAAACGATGGGGTTGGAACTTGCAGAGCAATTCCATTGGCAATTACCGGATGTGATTCTTTATCCAACGGGGGGTGGCACTGGCCTTATTGGTATGTGGAAAGCGTTCAAAGAGTTGCAAGAAATGGGTTGGCTTAAAGGAAAGTTGCCTCGCATGGTGGTGGTTCAATCGAGTGGGTGTGCGCCGATTGTAAAAGCTTGGGAAGAGGGTAAAGAGCATGCAGAAGTTTGGCAGAATGCTAAAACGATTGCATGGGGCATTCGTGTGCCTGTTGCGGTGGGCGATTTTCTGATGATTCGTGCGGTTAATGAAAGCAAGGGTTTTGCAACGAGGGTGGATGATGAGGCGATACTTCATGCGCGAAAAGAGTGCGCAGAGAAGGAAGGATTTTTGATGTGCCCAGAAGGTGCTGCAACATTTGCAGCGTATCAGAAAGAATTAAAATCAGGCCGTATTAAAAATGATGAATCGGTGGTGATGTTTAATTGTGCTGCGGGTACGAAGTATGAACTTCCTGAAGTCACAAAACAATTGGATTGCACCAAGCCTATTTCTTATGAGGCCTTGTGAACTAATTGTAATGTTTTCTTTCACAAGGGTTAATATTTCTCGATGAGAAACATAAAGTTGAAGGGGATAGGTTTGTTGAAAATGCACAAAAACCGCAAAATTGCTCTTATCTATCTCCCCTAATCTTGCAAGTCATGCAAGAAGCCAAGGGATGGATAACTCGCCTTTTCATGGGGTGAGTTCTTTTGGTAAAAACTACAAACGATTATTAAACTGCACGGTGTGCCCTGTTCGACAAGGAGGTCGAGTTTGGCAATTCGCTGGCGAATACGCCATAAATTGATTTTTGCATTCTGTTTAACTGCAGGGATTATCATCCTGTTGTTGGGTGGTACGCTGCAGGGTTTGTGGTCGTATTATCTGACGATGAATAGCATTCGTGGGAATGTTGCAGAGTTAAAAACAGCGGAAGAGTTAAAAACAGCGTTGGCGAAAATGACGGCGCCTGGGGATTTAGGAAAGTTGTTGGATGAGCCTGAAAAATTGCATCGAGATATTACGCAAGCTTTACAAAAAATACTTGAATACGAAGTTTTACTGCGCGAATCGCAATCATTTTTAGTGTTAAAAAATGAAGATGCCCATGAAAAGGCTGTGCTTTTAGGCCTCAGGTCTGATTTAAATACTTTTCAAACCCTTGCAGAAAAATTTCATGAACCGCGTGTTACAGGGCCGGGAGATAAACTTTCCCAACATCCCATCCTTGAACCTTTACGCATTCTTATCACCAAAATTGAAAAAGATAGCACTTTGCTAAGGGATAAAATCCATGATGAACTTGATCACAGCATTAATGAATCCCGCAGGCATTACCAGATAAGCTTGTGGATTATTGTGCCTTCGAGTGGGATCGGCCTTCTATTGATGGCAGCATTGTTGCATTCTTTTTATGGTTGGATATTTTACCCTATTCGTGATCTTGAAGCTGGGGTTAGTTTGCTTTCACGGGGCGATTTCAATCATCGTATTGAGGTTAAAAGCGGGGATGAAATGGAATCACTGGGGCAAGCCTTTAATGAAATGACACGCAGGCTTCGTGAATTATACACTGATCTTGCTAGGCAGGTGAATGAACGAAGCAGGCAATTAGTGCGTTCTGAAAGGTTGGCAAGCGTTGGATTTTTGGCAGCAGGGGTCGCCCACGAAATAAACAATCCGATTGCTGGGATTGCCTTTTGTTCGGAGGCTTTGGAATCGCGTTTGAAAGAACTCACGATTTTGGCGACTAAGTCCACTGGGCAGGAAAATCATCCGTGCATTGTAGACTTTGCGCGGTATTTAAAACTGATCCAAGAAGAAGCTTTCCGTTGCAAGAACATCACTGAGAAACTACTTGATTTCAGCAGAACCACAGAGCATAAGCGTGAAGCTATCAGTCTGCCTAAACTTGTGCAATCGGTTTTGGATGTGACTGCCCATTTGCAAAATTCTAAAGGTAAAAAGATTGTTGTAAATGAAGAACAGCATGCTACGGCTTGGATTAACTCTGAAGAAATTAAGTCAGTAATCTTAAACTTGGTCGTGAACGGCCTCGACAGCATGGATGATGGTGGAATTTTAACGATAGTAATCGGAGAGCGGGACGGCCAAGCGGAACTTGCGATCAAAGATACGGGAATTGGCATGAATCAGGAAGTGCTCGAGAATATTTTTGAGCCATTCTTCACCCAAAATCGCACGGGCAAGGGTACCGGACTTGGCCTTACGATTAGCCATAAGATCATTCAGCAGCATGGTGGCGAAATTGAAGCTACAAGCGAAGGGTTGGGAAGGGGAAGCGTTTTCACGATTCGGTTGCCTCTTCATCCTACTGCTTCCATAAAAACCAATGAATCAATGCGTAGAGAAGGTGTTTCTTCAGGCCAGTCTTTAATGATTAGTGCCTGATACTTTTGGATAGTTTTACCTTTATAAGGTGTGATGAATTATGAGCATGAACGATTCGTACAACCAACAGGTGGCTGCCAGCCCAAAACCAACTTCCAATTGTTTAAGGATCCTTTTTGTTGATGATGAAAAGTCACTCCAAGAATTCATGCGAACTGAGTTGCCTAGGATGGGGCATGAAGTGACCGTATGCCCTGATGGGAAGACTGCATTGAAGGTTTTAGAGAAGGCAAGCTTTGATGCTGCATTGTTAGATTTACGGATGCCAGGTTTATCTGGAATTGATGTGCTTGAGCATTTAAAAAAGGTTGCGCCAGATACCGAGGCGGTTGTGATGACAGGCCATGCCAGCATGGAAACTGCGATTGAAGCAGTGCGATTGGGGGCCTTTGATTATATCACCAAGCCTTGCAGGCTAGTAGAAATAGAAACAGTTTTACTGAAGATTATTGAAAAGAGGGATTTGAAAAACAAGAATCTCGCTTTGCAAAACAGAGTTCAGGCTGCAGAGGGAAGTTCGGTGCTTATCGGGAAGTCGCCCACAATGAGTGCGGTGCAGAAATTGATCTCGACGGTGGCCCCATCGGATTCAACGGTTTTAATCCTAGGTGAAACAGGAACGGGCAAGGAACTTGTTGCACGAACTCTTTGGAAGCAAAGTTCCCGTTCTGACAGAGCATTTGTGCCGGTCAATTGCGGAGCATTATCTGAAAATCTTGTGGAAAGTGAATTGTTTGGGCATCGCAAGGGTTCATTTACTGGCTCGGATCGTGATCACAAGGGGTTATTTGAAGTTGCCAACGGCGGCACACTTTTCCTTGATGAAGTGGGTGAGTTGAGCAAAAACATCCAAGTGAAGTTATTGCGATTTTTAGAATCTGGCGAAATTCGAAGAGTTGGTGAATCGGAACCATTCCGCACTGATGTACGGGTTTTGTGTGCTACTAACCGTGATTTAAGGCAATTGATCAAGACTGATGATTTTCGTGAAGATCTTTACTTTAGGATCAACACTTTTGAAATCCGTCTTCCTTCAATGCGGGACCGCAGGCCTGATATTCCTGAACTTGCGAAACACTTGCTTTCTAGGGCTATTCGCAAGCCTTTGGATCAATGTCAGAACCTAATTACCCCCGAAGCCATTGATGTTCTTTTGGAACATACTTGGCCCGGAAATGTTAGGGAGCTTGCGAATGTGATGGAATATGCAAGCATTATAGCTGCAGGCGAAACCATACTTCCCGAGCATTTACCTAATCATTTGCGCGATGCATCAAGAGGTGTGCCCGTGCTTTCAATCGCACAAAATACCAACCCTGTTTCTCGAACATTGGAACAAATCGAAATGGAACATTTGCTAAGGGTGTTGGAAAAGCATAAGGGTAACAAAAACGCAGCAGCAGCAGAATTAGATATTAGTCTTAAAACTCTTTACAACAAATTGAACAAGTTCCAGGAATTGGAACAGCGCAAAATGGTTGGTTAACAGGTTCTTTTAAGTCGAGGTTTTAGGGAAGGGTTCAGCATGGAATATTTTATTTACGCATGTCTAGCGTTGTTTGTGTTGATCAATGTGCTTGCTTGGAAACAATCAGGCGGCATGGTTAAGATTGCATCCTTTGGGAAGCGCACTTCCAAACCTGAGAACCTTTCTAAATTCCAGAAGTTTCTGGTTTTGCTCAAGGGTGTAAATTTACCTTGCAAACCAAACGAGGCCGATCCTCTTGACCATGGCATGCAATATGAAAAACATCATTATCAAGGGTCGCAGGGCTTATTGGAATCATGGTATATTCCCCGTTCGGGTTCCAGCAAAGTGGTATTACTTTTTCATGGATATGTTCGCAACAAAGCCACATTATTGAACGAAGCCAAGATTTTTCATAAACTTGGATATTCCTGTTTGATGGTTGATTTCCCCGGTTCTGGGGATTCGCATGGTAGCCATACCTCTATTGGTTACAACGAATCGAAAGATGTGTTAAGTAGTTTGAATTATGCAAGGCAACTTTGGCCTCAGAAGCGTCAAATTTTATTTGGTTTTTCGATGGGTGCTGCTGCAATCCTGCGTGCTGCAAAGTTGTACCACCTAGAAGTGGACAAGATCATTCTGGAATCACCCTTCACCACCTTGGTGGAAACGGTGGGCGCTCGCTTTAAAGCCATGGGCATCCCCCCTTACCCCCTGGCGCATCTCTTGGTTTTCTGGGGAAGCATTCGTCTAGGTTACAATGGGTTTACTTTCAACCCTATAAAGTATGCAAAAGATATTAAAAGTCCTGTTTTGCAAATGCATGGCTCACTTGATCGCAGGGTGCCTTTGATTCGGGCTCTTGAATTGCACCAAAATATTAAAGTTGAAAAAACATTTGTGGAATTCGATGGGTGCGGCCATGAATCGTTGGCAACCAAAGAGCCAGAGAAATGGCGTACCACTGTGGATAATTTTTTAAGTGATGAAGATCAAGGGGAATTGCGCAGGGTGGCTTAAACTTAGGCATTGTTATTGTTTATTGTAATTATTTTATCTGCATTTTTAGCGCAACCACTAGCCTAGATAATAATAAGACTGCTCCGAAGTTCTCAAGTGCAGTTATTAGGGTACCCTTAAATACTTACCGTAGAAAGAATTTTAACATGATGAAGTTTTTTCTCATTCCAACGGTGCTAGGAGTTTTTGTTTCGATTGCACAATTAAATGCTGCAAACCCAGAACTTGTTCCAGGGGTTTGGAAAAATATTACTCCTGCCTGCGTTTCAATGTCTAAAGAAAATCATGTTTTCTGTCAAGGAATGGCAATTGACTTAAAGAAACCAAGCACGCTTTATCTTTGCGTATGTGCTTATGATGTCAACAAGGGTGGCTTGTTTAAAACAACCGATGCTGGATCAAGTTGGAAAAAAATCGGACACCTAGATGAACCAATTCATATTGCGATTAATCCAGATGATTCTAATCACCTTTATTGTGTAGATGGGGTTCGTGGTGCAACGATGGGGTTTTGGATTTCACGAGATGGCGGTGAAACTTGGTCGATGCCTGATGGCTTTAAAAAAGTTTCGATGAAACCCGTTGGCACCCGGGATTTGTATTCTCTCGCCGTTGATCCAACTGATTTTAAACACTTGCTTGTTAGTTTTCATTCTCCGTGGTCTGATGGGAAAAACTGTGGCGTTCTCGAAAGTATGGATGGTGGCGAATCTTGGGTCGTTCATAATCCGCCCTCTACCCTTAAGGCAGGTTATGGGATGGCAATTTTTTTCCTGTTCGATCCCATTAAGAAAATCGGGGACAATAAAACTTGGCTATTTACTGCCCAAGAAGGGGGGTTCTTTAAAACTACTGATAGTGCCAAAACTTGGACCAATGTCTTTAAATTCCCAATGATGCACGGTGGAAATCAAATCTACCGGGCTAAAGATGGGGCACTTTATTCAGGGGGTTATCAATACCCTGCACGCAGTTCAGATAACGGCTCTTCTTGGAAACAAATAAAAACTGGATTAACTTACAGCTGGTACATGGGCATTTGTGGAGATGGCCAAAACATTTACACTGCTTGCACTAATAAAAATATGCCATTCTTTGTTTCATCAGAGAATGATGGTCTTAGTTGGAAACCGCTTAATGATCAGAAATTCTCTGCTGTACCTTTTGAAATGGTCTTAGACCCTATCAATAAAATTCTCTATTCTGCAAGTTGGGAAGAAGGCATTTTAGCAATCAAGCTGGGCCCTGAAAAATAAAAAGTTATCTTTGAAGCCTTAGCATTTAATGCGCCCTTTAATTTGATAAAGTTCTTTGGTTGTTTTCTTTGCACTTATTTTAATGATATTTTCTTAAAATAATAGGATTGTCAAGAATTGTTATACTGGCAGTTAAAATGACGGGTATTGCTTCATCGAAAGTGGGCATTTTTACAGCTAGAATCTTGGATCCCTACAACAAATATTTAATTCCCTGCCTTAGTGATTTTATTCTAATTTGGTTGGAATCCCATTATTGACTATTTATTTTCAGTATTTTTGTTACCTTAAAAATATAAATTTTAACCTCACCATTTGAAAGTCAAGCTATGGCAATTATTACAAAGCCTAAACAAATTGAATCTGCTTTTGGCAAAGCGATGACTGATTCTATTAAGGACAGTAGTTCCAGAACCTTCATTATGAAATTTGATGGTTACAAGAATCTTCAACAATGTTCTACCTATCTTCACCTTCGTCAAGATGAACGAAACTTAATTCGGAACCTTCACTTAAAAAATGGATGTACGGTACTTGATTATGGTTGTGGGGCAGGCAGGCATTTAAAATTCATTCGAGAAATTTGCCCTACTTCTAATTGCTATGGAATTGAAACCTGTCATTTACTTAGTGACTATTGCCAAAGGACTATTCATCCAATTACTCTTGCTAAAACTTTTCAAGAATTCGCGGGTGTTAAGTTTGATTTAATTATGATTATGGGGGCTTATTTAGGAACCCTTGGTAATGAACAAGATGCAACACAAGCTCTCAAAGATTTTGCAAATGCTTTAAATCCAGATGGTATTATTCTAATTGAAACGGGTAATCCTTTTGGTGTAGGTCACACGACTACAAATTGTGTTATCGAATATGGAGAAATCCACGATGAATTTATTTGGGGTCATGCCGGTCAAGATTGGATAACAACAACTTTGGAAAATTTCGATTGTTTGGTTGAAATAATTCCAAGTGGCGCTGGTGATTACTTCTTTGCTAAAGGAACTAAAATGTAGGTTATCAATCCTTAGGCATTTAGAACTTCATCCAATATCGTCATAGCCCTTTTTCGCACGAAATACATTTTTAATCAATTGATTCTGCCACCGTTCGCGAAGCTGAATTTAAAGCGCAGGAAGAACAAATACAAGCGATGCCACGCTGAGCAAGGGGAACCTTAGCAATCAGTTCCTTTGTAATATTCGTTGACTGGCACCAGCAATTGCAATCAAAGGTGCCACACTGTGCGGGTTGGCAATTATTTGGGCCAGCACAGATTGGGCAAATTTTTTCTGGAAGAGGAATGTTAATAATAGTTTTAGATTTCCTAATTGGTAATGAGGTTCAATCTTAGTATTTTAGCAATTTAAAAGAGTAAGAGTTAAGGTTATTTTGCTTAACTTTTGTGCCATCTCATTAATGAACTGGGTCTTCTAGGGGTTTTTTAAAGTGGAGTTTCCACTTCAATTCTTCAATAGAGTTTATCTTAACCACCAGCCTGGATAATAATAAGGCTGGTAAGGTAGTACAGGCCCATAAATGCTAATTGGTGGATTGTACCAAGACCACTGGGGTGGCATTACATAGATAGGTTGCACGACAACAGGTTGTATAATTACCGGCATGGCTGAAATATAGTTGTAGGGATATCGGTAAGCAATTCGGTTGGGGTAGTAAAAATTGTTGATGGGAAATCCGTTGTTGATGTTGTAATAATTGCTTGATCTTAAGTTGTAGGATGTCAGGCTAAAGGATGTCCCACTAAATTGGGAATAGGAAGAGCCATAAAACGAGCCATAGGGCCCGTAAAACTGTGCTTGTAAAACACTGGTAAACAGCAAGGCTGTTAAAATTCCCAATGGGTAAAGTAATTGTCGCATGGTTGACTCCTCAAAAATCCGTTTTTCTCTTATGAATGAAACGATTGAGGAGTGTTTTCCTTGCGCAATAATTCTAGTTATTTTTTAAATTGCATAATGAGCAGCTTTACAGGTGTTTAAGAACCGTTGCTGTGCATGTTAATAACTTTTTGAAACCAGTCTCTAATTTTCTTTCTTTCGTTTAAATCCTTAAGCACCCATTTATCCGAATGATTGGGAAAGGGAAGATTCATGAAAGTGAAGTTGCCTAAAACCTTATTAGTAGTCAAAAAATCACGGGCTTTTTCTACGGAACCTTCGTGACTGATGAATGCGGGCCTGCCTTGCAATTGTTGCCAACGCAATAGCGCAGATTCTTTGTCGCTATCTTTATAAGGCCAAGTGTTTACACCATCGATATGCGAATGGCATATAAAGCCTTTCCATAGTTTGGCGATTTTATCATTTCTTAAGCCAATATAAGAGCAAGCAATGCTCCCACGGGAAAATCCTGCAAGAATAATGTTATCTGGATCGCCTTGGTATTGGTCGCAGATGTTTTTGACACTTCTTTGGGTATATTCAACCGTGGCATCGGCATCGCCCCACCAGTTACTTGCATTCTTTTTTGCATTGGTATCAATAAAAGGTAGGCAAGCCCAAATAGCACCTTTTCCTGCAGTGATTCCATAACCTAGTGAAGACCCTTCGACGGTGCCTAGGGAAACATCGCCTAGATTATTTTTGTAACCGCCATTGCCTGCGAACTCAATTATCACAGGCCATTTGCTTTTAGCTGTCCAATTGTCAGGAAGATAAAGGGCATGGTGGATGGCGGTATTATTTTCTTCAGGCCAGTTATGTTTGATTCTTTTGCCCGCAGCCGGTTTTCCTTCTACCATTTGTGGAACCACAATATCCGAGGGGATATCGTTGAGGTTCATATTCTTTTCTGCTGCAAAAAGCAAAGTAATCCATGCGAAAAGAATCGCAAAAGCATTAGCTAAAATCTTCATTACTTACCTTTTGATTTGATAGCTTTGCGCATTTTCTTTTCTGATTCCGGCCCCCAGTAGCCACAATCTAGTTCTAAAAACAGTGATGTGTAGGGGATTGCAAGTGGCGTTTTGATAATCAGTACCTTGAAGGTTTTGCCTGCATTATCCAATTTGGTAATGATCTCTTCATGGGGCAAGGATTCGACTTTACGATCTTTAAGAAGGGTTTTTAATTCTTGGCGAAAGGCATCGATCCCTTTAGCATCAGTTTCCGGGACAAACGGCAGTTCACTATCTAAGTGGATTACTGGGCGCACATGGCTTGATTTTTCTAGCATTTCAAAAACCATTTTAACCACTTCTAGGTGATTGGATCGGGTTGCGATGGTTTCAATCCCTGCACCACTTTGCAATGGGTAGGCGGAGTCTGCAATTACGATCCAATTGCGGTGCCCCATTCTGGGTAGTTCAGCTTTCAGGGTTTGTTTCCAATCTTGTTCCGCTCCTAGTGAAAATGCGCTTAGGGTAAAAACAAAAAACAGACTGGCAATACGCATGTGAATGCTCCGCTAGGAATAAAATCATTAAATTACAATAAAAAAATTATCTCAATTTCGTGGCTAAGGTTCTATAATAAAGCAAGATTCTTCTATCAAAGTGGTGGAAACCCATTTAAAGTAAATTTAGATGTTCTTGTTTTCATGGATGAAAGGGCTTGTAAAATGCGAATTGCGATGTGGTCGGGCCCTAGAAATCTTTCTACAGCAATGATGCGTTCTTTTAGCGGCAGGCATGATTCTTTTGTTACCGATGAGCCTTTTTATTCTCATTATTTAAAAACTTCCCAGCTTCCGCATCCAGGTGCAGCGGAAGTTATCAACACGCATGAATCCGACTGGCACAAAGTTGTTGAATGGCTTAATGGGCCCATTCCTGAAGGTAAGACTATCTGGTATCAAAAGCATATGGCGCATCATCTTCTGCCTGGCATGGATTGCGATTGGATGGCTGGTCTTAGTCATGCGTTCCTTATCCGCGATCCTTATGATGTAGTTGCATCGCTTACCGAATTCATTACTTACCCGACGCTTCGCGATACGGGTTTTCCCCAGCAGGAAGCTTTGATTGAATCGATAAAAAAATCCACTGGAAAAATCCCTCCGGTCATTGACTCCAAAGATTTGCAGTCGAACCCAAAAGCCATTTTAACGAAACTTTGCGAAAGGCTAGGCGTCCCTTTCTTTGAAGAGATGTTATCGTGGAAGCCTGGCATTCATCGCACGGATGGCTGTTGGGCCAAGCACTGGTATTCCAAGGTTGCTTTGACCACGGGTTTTAATTCTCCCAAGGAAAAGCGGAGTGTTCAGCCCATGGAGTTGGAGCCTATCTTGGCAGGTTGTAAGGAAATTTATCAGCGCCTTTACGAACTTCGTATTACTGCTTGAAAGATACCCTATGCTGCAAAAATTTAATGATCTTAACAAAGATCTTATTGTCAACATCAATGGCAAGTTGGTGCATCGCGATCAAGCAGGAGTTAGCCCTTTTGATTCTGTAGTGCAAGGGGGCGATGCTGTTTGGGAGGGCCTTCGGCTTTATAAAGGCCGTATTTTTAGGCTTTATATGCACCTTGATCGATTAACAGATAGCGCAAGGGCACTGGCGTTTTCAGAAATTCCAGCGCATGATCATATCGTTTCTGAAATCCGCAAAACTCTCGAAGCCAACCAGATGACGGATTCTGTACATCTTCGGCTTACCCTTACCCGAGGGGTCAAATACACCAGTGGCATGGATCCCAGGCTCAACACCAAGGGGCCAACGCTAATAATTTTGGCGGAACACAAGGCCCCGGTTTACGATAAATCCGGTATTAAATTGATCACCAGTACTTTTCGCAGGCCAACCGGTGAAGTGCTTGATCCCCGTATTCATCACAATAATTTGCTCAATTCCATTCTTGCTAAAATTCAGGCCAACGCAGCTGGCGTAGATGATGCGCTGATGCTCGATGCACGGGGGTTTATTGCAGAGACAAACGCAACCCATGTTTTCTTTGTCCGGGGGAAGGAAATCATGACCCCAACCACCAATGCTTGCCCCGAAGGCATTACCCGGGGTGCTGTTTTAGATCTTTGTGCCCAACATCGTATCCCCTACGAAATCCGCGATATAAGCATTGCAGAAGCTTATAGGGCGGATGAAATGTTTTGCACAGGCACTATGGGTGAAATCGCACCAGTTCTCGAACTCGATGGACGAAAAATAGGTGATGGTAACTCTGGGCCCGTTACTCTTGATCTTTGCGATTTGTTCAAACGCATGGTAGATCGCGAAGGGGATAAGGTTCTATAATTTTTGATCTGTTTAAATAGCACACAACCTGATTAGTCTTTCTCAGCTAAGGGAAAAACTGCCCTTCTGCCTAGCCTAATCCCTCTAGGTTTTTTTTGGTTACCTACCTATTTATTTGATGCAATGGTGGTGGTCCAATCTCCATTTCCTTTGGTTTCAAGTAAAATACAAATGATTTTTCCAATCGGGCAAAATACTTAGAGGCCAGAGGGCGACTTTTACCTCAAGTATTAAGGCTTTTTCTTTGCCCCACTTTAGAAAATCCTTTAGGATCGTGGTTGTGGTACAGAAATGATGATTCAATCATCTTCCCGCCTTTTGAAAAGAATCAAACTGAGGTTGTAATGCGTAAGATCCCATTTTTAGTGTTGTTCATTTTCGCCTGCATGATGATGGTGCCCATGGGTGCCAACGCTCAGAAGGTGGTGCCTTTTCCAACGAATGCAGGGGCGCCCACTTTAAAGCCTATCTTTCCTGCCGGGGCAATGCGCGGTAGTTCCATCACGCTGAATCTTACTGGTACCAATCTTGCTGGTCCCATTAAGTTTGTTTCTTCTTTCCCTTGCAAAGCCACCTTTCCTATCGAGAACAATAACGGTAAAGATGCAGCCAAGCTTGCAGTGAAACTTGAAATTGATCCCAGTGCGCCTATTGGTTTTCACACGGTTCGCATAGGAACCGCAAAGGGGATTTCTAATACACGCATCTTTTGCATAGATGATCTTCCTGAAGTTTTGAAAGTCGATTCGAACAAAAATAAGATGACGCCTCAAGTGGTGACATTGCCTTGTGTGGTATCAGGCAAGATCGATGCGGAATCCAACGACTATTACAAAATCAGTGTCAAGGCTGGGCAGGAAGTCAGCTTCGAAGTATTGGGTAGAAGATTGGGAGGGGCAATTGATCCACAGATTAATTTGATTGATCCAAAGACAATGCGGGAAATTCCAAAGAGCCATAGTAATGATTCCCCTGGTGCGCAGACCGATCCCCGATTGCGCTATGTGTTTCAAAAAGAGGGTGATTACCTGCTTGAAGTGCGGGATGTTAGTTTTCGTGGCGGAGAGGGTTTTCACTATAGGTTACGCATGGGCGATTTTCCTTTAGCTACTTCTCCAATACCGATGGCAATGAAGCGTGGCATCAAAGGCAATGTTAATTTTGCAGGGCCTGCAGTTGAATCTGCGTTGCCACAAGAAGTTGTTGCTCCGTTAGATCCGTTGCTTGATAGCATCTGGATTGCGCCCAAGGGAAAAAGTGGACTTACAGGCTGGCCTGTTTGTGTATTGCTTTCTGATCTTACTGAAACCATGGAGCTAGAACCCAATAATGATCCTACCAAGGCGAATAAGCTTGCCATTCCTTCTGCAATCACTGCTCGCTTGCTTGAAAAGGGTGACCTCGATCATTTTTCTTTCTCTGCCAAGAAGGATCAACGATTGATTATTGAAGCTACTAGTCAGGATCTTTATTCCCCGACGGAAGTGTACATGGCATTAAAAGATGCCAAGGGTGGAAAGCTTGCAGAGACTACTCCAACAGGTGCAAGTCGGTTTGATTTCAAGGCCCCCGCAGATGGCGATTACACTATAGCGGTGGAGCACTTGCATTTATGGGGTGGGCCAGCGGAAATCTACCGTCTTAGCATCAACAATTATGAACCTGGGTTTGATATTTCTATTAGTGGGGATCATTTTGATGGCCCAATTGGTGCGCCATTTTCTGTTCCTGTGAATGTAACCCGCAGGGATTATGCAGACGCCATTGAAGTTTCTGTTGAAGGCCCCAAGGGTATTACGGGGAAGCTTAGCATCCCCAAAGGGCAACCTGCACAACCCGGGCAACCTGCTGGAAACCTCAACTTTGATATCGATGAATCGGTTGCTGTTGGTCCACAACTAATTCGCATCGTGGGGAGCGCCACCATTAATGGTAAACCTTACAAGACCTATGCAAGCGTTCGGGGTGCGATGAGTACCTCGCTTGCAGGGTTGCCAATTCCCCCGCGAACTTATTGGAATGAAATTGCACTGGGAGTCTTGCAAAGACCTGCATTTATGCTTTCGCTGAAGATCGACCCAGCTACTATTGCCCCAGGTAAGAATGCATCTGCGACGGTGACTGCCAGCCGTGCCAAGGATTTTACTTCTGAAATTGTGATTACGGTGGGTGCATTACCAGCCAATGTCACCGCAAAGGCCGGCCCGATTCCTGCTAACATGAATGAGGTGAAGTTCGAAATCATCTCGACTGATAAAGCGGTACCTGCAACCCCTTCTATCACGGTTACAGGCAAAGCTAAAGGCAAGGATAAAGAAGAAACCCATACCTCGCCCGGGATTACCTTGACGATCAAGAAATAAATCAACTTACCTAGGACTGCATCATGCGAAACATTCGTTGGACTGCGTTAACCATAAGTTTATTGCTATTGCAGGCGTTGTTTGTCTTTTCTCAAACGACTATCAAATCGGTTGATGAAACTCGCAAGGCATTTAAAAAACTATTGGATCGGCCCAAGCTTCCGCTTGATGTCAAACAGATTTCCAAGACCACTTCAGGAACTTATACCTACGAAACAGTGGATTTTACAAGCGATAAAAAAGCTGATGGATCACCCGAGCGGGTGCCAATGTATATTGTCTCTCCAACAGAAAAGAAATCCAAGCTTCCTGCAGTAATTATGCTGCATGGTACGGGTGGCAATAAAGAGAGCCAGAAGTCTTGGCTTGAAGACTTTGCAAAGCGCGGTTGGTTGGGGGTAGCAATCGATGCTAGGCATCATGGTGCAAGATCGGGTGGCAAAAAAGGTGCGGTTGCTTATGAGGAAGCCATTACCCAAGCTTGGCGTACCCCCAATGGCAAGTTGCAGCCGATGCCTTTTTACTTTGAAACCTGCTGGGATCTTTGGTGCACTGTTGATTATCTTTTGCAACGCGATGATGTTGATCCTGCCCGCATAGCGATGGTTGGCATTAGCATGGGTGGAATTCAAACTTGGCTTGCTGCCTCAGTTGATGAGCGTGTTGCAGTTATGGTTCCTCTTATTGGTGTTCAAAGTTTCAAATGGACTTTGGAAAACGGGAAATGGCAAGCGAGGGCCAACACTATCCGCAAGGCCCATGCTGCTGCTGCATCGGATATGGGGGAGAAAGAAATCAATGCCAGGGTTTGTAAGGAACTCTGGAGCAAGATCATCCCAGGTATTTTGGAAGAGTTTGATTGCCCGAATATGTTGAAGTTATGTGCACCTCGGGCAATGTTGATTTTGAATGGCGAGAAAGATCCCAACTGCCCGATTGAAGGAGCACGCATAGCATTTGCAAGTGCCACTGAAGCGTATAAGAACGCAAATGTAGCGGATAAATTAAAGATAGTGGAGGCTGCGGGGGTAGCACACACGGTTACACTTGAGTTCAAGGCAGAAACCTTAAGCTGGCTTGAGCGCTGGCTCAAGTAATCATTTATAGAATTGGAAACGAATATGAAAAGAATGATCTCGTTGCTGATTGGGATGATGTTGGTTTCGCCTTTGATGTTATTGCAAGCTCAGGAAACCAAAGCGCCTTTTAAATATAAAGATGCTACACCCAAGAAACATGAAATCAAGGCAAGGGCCAGCCAGATTGATCCCCGCGCCAAGGCTCATCCCGAGATTGGTTTTGTGTTCGAAAAAGGGGGCAAAGTTACCGATTATGAAAATGCCTGTGTGGATACCAGAGTGCCACCGCAGGGCAAGTTGGTGATTTGGTTAATGGGCCATAGCCCTCAACTTTTTGATCGGGTTTCCAGCTATGGTTTACACGCAATTCAGGTTCATTATGCAAACGGTTGGTTCGGCGAGTTTGGTAAAGAACCGCCCCCTGCGGATGATAAGTTTTTAGGTAAGATTCGTTTGGAAGCTGCAACGGGCGAAGACTTCAGCGAGGTGGTTAATATTCCGAAGCCTGATGGCATGATGGAGCGTGCCTACCAGTTTGTGAAGTATCTGGAAAAGAAAAACCCCGAGGGTAATTGGGGGTATTTTATTTCCGAGGATGGTAAGGGCTTGCGTTGGGACCGGGTTATTATTTCGGGTAGCTCGCATGGTTCCACTACTGCGGCCCGTTTTGCAAAACATCAGAAGGTTGATCGGGTGGTTATGTTCTGCGGCCCGCGCGATCAATATGAAACCTGGCAGGCGCTTCCCTCTGCAACCCCTGAAAACAGATATTTTGGCTTTAGCCATGTGTTGGATGGTGGTTGGAAGGGCGATCATTATTGCAGATCGTGGGAACTACTTGGGCTTAATGCCTTTGGTCCGATTGTCAATGTGGATAAAATTCCCGCTCCATTTGCAAACAGTCGAAGGCTTATCACCGATGCAGATGTTAAGAATGATGATAAAAGGGCGCATAGCTCGGTTACCCCCGGTGGCGCTGCGGTGAAAGATGCCTCAGGCAAATTCATTCATGAATCGGTTTGGAAATATCTCTTTACTCATCCTGTTGAAAAAGTGGGCGAACCCGTTGCATCTGATCCAAATTGCAAGAAGGATTTGCGTACCCCTAAAAAGAATTAGCTAACGAGGCATCAATGAAGTCCCTGATTAAGATTTTTTCTTGTGTTGCTGTTTATCTTGCATTTGGTTTTACCTTTGCTTGGGCTGAAGAGCCTTTGACATTAAAGCTATGGCCTGAGGGCCCGCCTTCGAAAATGAATCCAAAGTCTGAAGCTACCAAGAAGCTGATTGATTCCTATGGCAAGCCCGGGCCCAATCGCATTTCTGATGTGCTTGAGCCAACCATTACAATTTACAAACCTGCCAAGCCCAATGGCACCTCGGTGATTGTTGCGCCGGGTGGCGGCTATATGTTTCTTTCGTGGGCTCATGAAGGCTCGCAAGTTTGCGAATGGCTGAATACGCTTGGGGTCACTGGGGTTTTGTTGAAGTATCGAACACCAACGCGGGATGAAAAAGAAATGTTCACTCTGCCTGTGGAGGATGCGCAGCGTGCGCTGGGCTTGGTGAGGAATCATGCAAAGGAATGGGGGCTGGATGCGAAGCGGGTGGGGATATTGGGTTTCTCAGCGGGTGGGAATTTAGCAGGGCACGCATCATGGGATCGGGGTGAGCGAACTTATGAACAAAAGCAGGGGATAGATGATGCCCGGGGGCCGGATTTTCTGATCTTTATTTATGGTGGTGGGTTTCTTCACAAAGAGGATAAAAGCAAGTTCCGTAAGGGGTTTAAAGTTCCAGCGGATGCGCCACCTGCCTTCTTTTTGGTCGCCCATGATGACAACCTTAACCCTGTTGAAGCTGCGATGCTTTATCTGGAATATAAGAAACAAAATCTGAGTGCGGAGCTGCATATTTGTGCGAAAGGTGGCCATGGTTTTGGTATGAGAAAAGATGTTCACCCTATCAATGATTGGCCCCAAAGATGCGCAGAATGGCTTAAAAGTATGGGTTTTTTGACCTCGAAATGATTCTTGTACTATACCTCTTAGTTTTATCCAGCAGTCTATAAATTCCTATTTCTTTATCTATTTGAATAAGTTACGATGCCACATCGGTTAACAATTGTGAATTATTCTACTATGGAGAAGATGATGGCAACGGCTTACGACGAAATCCAATATGTTAGTTTTCCCTATCACCAATCTCACCCAGACAAGCTTGCATCCGTAGCCAAGTTATTGGGATTGAACCCACCTGCAATTGCAACGGCTAGGGTTTTAGAATTGGGTTGTGCCTCAGGGAATAACTTGATTCCAATGGCAGAAAACCTTCCCAATGCAAAGTTTGTGGGCATTGATTATTCCGAACCACAAATCAACGCTGGTAAAAAAGTTGTTACCGAACTTGGCCTCAAAAATATCGAACTTCGCCAAGTCAACATCATGGACATTGGGCCCAAGGACGGCATGTTCGATTACATAATCGTTCACGGTATCTTCTCTTGGGTTCCGAAAGAAGTGCAGGAAAAAATCCTCGATATCTGCAAGAAAAATCTTAATCCTAATGGTGTTGCTTATGTCAGCTACAATGTTTTGCCCGGCTGGCGCATGCGGGGTATGATTCGCGACATGATGCTTTATCACATCAAGCGATTTGAAACACCCCAGCAAAAACTGCAACAAGCCCGTGGTCTTCTCGAATTCCTAGTGAAATCTGTTCCCCAAGATAACAACGCCTATGGCTCTTTCCTTAAGAGTGAACTCGAATTGCTACGCCAGCAATCCGATAATTATCTCTTCCATGATCACCTCGAAGAAAATAACACCCCCTGTTATTTCCACGAATTTATCGAGCGGGCAACGGTGCATGGCCTTAGTTACTTAGGCGATGCAGATATGCGAACGATGGCAACTCATGATCTTCATGAGGAAGCCAAGAAATTGCTTACCACTGCGCCCAATCAGATTGAATCTGAACAATACATGGATTTTCTGCGCAACCGTATGTTCCGCATGACTCTTCTTGTGCACTCAGGCAAGCAGACTGTGCTGCAGGTTAACACCAAACTAGTTCGCGATTTTATGATCGCTGGTGTTTTGCAAGTTAAAGAAAATGGGCCTGCACTTCATAGCAACGAACCTGAAACTTATATTGTTCCAGGCGGCGGCGAAGCTACTGCCCGCGATCCACTTGTTAAAGCTGCGATTCGTGTTCTTAACGATTCTTGGCCCGAACGCATTTCATTCGATAAGCTTGTAGAACTTTCTTCGCAAAAACTTGGGCTTCAGGTTCCTACCGATCAGGTTGGAATGGATCGAGTTGTGGATCAGATCGGCTCGGCATTGCTCTTGTTCTATACTGGTTTACCCATGGGATCGATTGAGCTTTCTTTACGAGCTTTGGGCGCAACCCGTGAATTCCTTGAAAAACCAAAGGTTCCTGCTCATATCCGTAGGCAGGCAGGCATTGATGGGGTGCTTACTAATCTTCGACACCAGACCATTAAGGTTGGTGATTTTGAAAAGTTTTTAATTCCGATGTTAGATGGTATTAAAAACAAGAAAGATATTCTTGCGGGGCTTTATGAACTGGTGCAAAAGCAACAGCTTCAGATTCGTGAGAACAATATTCTTATTGTTGACCCCGACAAAGTGAAGTCTATTCTTGAAAAGCAACTAGATCAGGCCATTCTAATTTTAGGCCTTAATAGCATTCTGCTTTCAGGTAAGTAGGAAACATTCCTTGAGATGCGACAAAACTAAAGAAGCCCTAGGCAATAATGCTTGGGGCTTTTTTTATTAGCTCATCAACTTTGAGATAAAAGTGCGAATGCGCTGGTTCTCAGGGCTTTCTAGAATCTGCCTAGGCGGGCCTTCTTCTACCACTTTTCCCTCTGCAATAAACACTACTTTGTCTGCAGCTTTTTTGGCAAATCCGATTTCATGTGTCACCATCAGCAAGGTCATTCCTTCGCTTTTTAACTTTTCCAAAACATCGAGGACTTCGTGTTTTAATTCTGGATCCAGTGAACTGGTTACCTCATCACAGAGTAAAACTTTTGGTTTCATTGCAAGTGCCCGGGCAATCGCAACTCTTTGCTTTTGTCCCCCTGAAAGCTGGGCAGGATAATAGTTTGCATGGCTTTCTAGCCCGACTTTTTTTAATAATTCTAATGCAATGTTTCTCGCATCATTGCGGTTATGCTTCAGCACCTTCGATGGGGCTTCAGTTATATTCCCTAACACGCTCATGTGTGGGAACAGATTGAAATCCTGAAATATCATGCCCTGCACTTTTCGAACATCCGAGGAAAAGGGGCTGTATCGTTTGCCATTCGATGCCTCAAGTTTATGATCACCCACTTCAATGGTGCCTGAGTCGATACTTTGTAATCCGTTTAGGCATCGCAAAAAAGTTGATTTCCCCGAACCACTTGGCCCAATAATGACCACCGTTTCCCCAGATGCCACCTCTAAGTTTAAACCATCCAGCACTGGGCGTTCGCCAAAAGCTTTTCGTATATCCTGCGCTTTGATATGCATGGCTAGCGCTTCTCCGGTGCGAGTTTTTTTTCCAATGTCCGCGCCAATCTTCCCAATGGAACGGAAAGCGCTAGGTACAACACTGCAGTTATCAAACCTATCTCGACAAATTTTAAACTCGACTTTGCCAGTATTTGATACTGTTTGTTAAGTTCTACCAAAGCCACCGCACTTGCGATGCTGGTATCTTTAAACAGGGCAACGAGATCGTTGGTGGTTGTGGGCAGAGCGATCCGGAGCGCTTGGGGCAGAATGATGCGCCTAAAAGTAAGGGTTTTATCCATGCCCAAAGAGGCAGCGGCTTCCCATTGGCCCTGCGGCACCGATTGAATTGCGGCCCTGAATGTTTCTGCTTCATAAGCAGCGTAATTCAATCCCAAACCTAAAGTTGCTGAAAAAAACGGGCTTAATGCCAGCGAGATGTTCAGCCCCGAAGATTCCGCAATTGCAGGCAAGCCAAAATAGATGAAAAACAGTAGTAGTAGTACCGGAACGCCCCTAAAAAATTCTATATACAATAACGCCAAGCTTTTTAACCATGGCGTGCCATAAAGCCTGGCCAACGATAATGGCAATCCTAAAAGCAGTGCTAAAGAAAAACTAGATAATGTAAGTTCAACGGTGACTAAGGTGCCTTCCAATAATAAGGGAAGATATCGGGCGATGGTCCAAGCTTTGTTTTCTTCAAAAACAGTGATGGAAGCGGAATCTGGTTTTCCTTCTTCTTCAAAGAAGAAGCCCGGCGATATTTCTTCTTGATAGGCGTCCCAAAGGTTCCATTTGACAAGTATGCTGCGAAGTTTCCCATTAGCTTTGATGGAATCTAATGCGGAATTAATTTGATTAACAAGGGCCTGGTTGTTTGGTTTAACTGCGATGGCATAAAGGCCACGGGCAGTGGGTTGGCCCGAGAGAAGCAATCGTTTATCAGGAAGGGCATAAGAAATTGCAATGGGAAGATCCAGAAAAACTGCATCAATGCGCCCGCCTGAAATTAAATCAGCATAAGCTTCGGTAGGGCTTTGATAAGTTCTTACAGGAATATTCGCTTGTTTAAGAAGTTTTTCTGATTGTGTTCCATCCATGGTTCCAACAATTGTATTTTGAGTATTTTTGCAACCTAATAGCGTGGTAAAGCGCTTTTCATCTGCACGAATCACTAACTGTTGTCGATAGATGTAGTAAGGCTTTGAAAATAAAACAGACTGTTGGCGTTCTTCGGTAATTTCAATGCCATTCATTGCGAAGTCGAAGTCGCCTTTTATTAATCCAGGGATCAAACTATCGAACGAATACTGTTTAAATTCGATTGGTCGTTTTAATTCTTCTTCAAGGGCGTTAATGATATCCAGTTCGAATCCTACACGGCCAAGTTTGCTATCGAGGAACATATAAGGTGCCCCGCCTTCTTCATCGCCTGCCCATATTAAGGGTGTGGGTGATTGGGCCAAGGCCATAAATAGCATTAAAGGTATCTGCAATATCATAGATAAAGCCCGGCAAATGGTTTAACAGTTAGAATCACGATTTTGGGTGCCCCGGTCTGCCACTCTTGCAAATTCTTGCCTGACCAAGGGGTTAAATAGTACCAGTAGGCACCATGCTGCAATTATCTGGCCTAAACCGCAAGAACCGGCGCAGCTGATACAAGGCATTGCACAATAAAGAATTCCTAGAATGACCAAATCAAAGGATTTGAATTGGCGCATTTTCCAACCTCCCATGATCATTAAGTATGATCCCCCCAGAAGGAAGCAGGCGTATCCTGCATTGATCCAGATGGTTTTTTTTTGGATTTCTTTAATGGTGAGGTCTTGATTATCGAGGTTGATTGCAGCTTCGGGCATTATTTTTCTTGTGATATTTTTGGCTTCTTCGTAATCGCGTTCAAAATCTTCAACTGGAATTTGTGAGATTTGAACGCTGCGCAACAGGATGACTGAACCCATAATCAAATTAATTCCGCCTAACCCGACAAGAAAAAGTGCTGGGATTTCGATCTTTCGCCTAGCGAGGGCATTTAGCCAAGCTGCTTGGATATTCTGTTGGTCTGTTTGAATTTTCCCTGGTTCTGGAGATGATTCTTCCCCGGTTTCAATAGTTGTGAATTCCGGGAGATTCCGGGTGATCAGAATGATTATCACCGCAATTATCAAGATTATTAGAATGAAATTCAAATCTAGCCCCATATTTTCTCTGGTACGAACAATCGGATCGAGTCTAATAAATCGATTGTAACAGAGGTTCCCTTAAGAAACATCCAAGGAAATCCGGCAAGATGGGAAGTCTGTGGGTACAATATCAATAAGAGATTTTATGGTGCCCCCTTTTAAGGGGGTCAGGGTTGGTCTCTTATAAACATGGAATCGTTTGTGGAAACTCATAATACTTGGATACCGCCTGACAAAAATCTTCTTGGTCCTTTGGATCTTCATCTTTTTAATGAAGGTAACCATAGCAGACTTTATGAAAAGCTAGGCGCTCATCCTTTTACCCTTGATAAGCAATCGGGGTTTCATTTTTCTGTCTGGGCGCCCTCGGCTCAATCCGTAAGTGTTGTTGGTGATTTTAATAATTGGGAACCTGGCGTTCATCCCATGCATCTCATCGGTAGTTCCGGGATCTGGGCAGGCTTTGTTCCAGGTTTGAAAAATGGGGATCTCTATAAGTTTCATATTATTTCTAACCATGGGGGTTATCAGGTTGCCAAGTCTGATCCCTTTGCTTTTGCAATGGAAATCGCCCCCCGCACCGCCTCTGCGCTTTGCAATCTTTCCTATGCTTGGAATGATTCCGCTTGGATGAATGAGCGTAGAAATAAAATCGCTCACAATGCACCGGTTTCGATTTACGAACTGCATCTGGGTTCTTGGAAAAGGGTTCCTGAAGAAGGCAATCGCTGGCTTACCTATCGCGAACTAGCACCACAACTAGCACAGCATATGTTGAAACTTGGGTTTACCCATCTCGAGATTCTGCCTATTACCGAACATCCTTTTTATGGCTCGTGGGGTTACCAAACCAGCAACTACTTCGCACCCACAAGCAGGTATGGCTCGCCTCAAGATCTTATGTACCTTATTGATTATCTTCACCAGCACGACTTGGGTGTTATTCTTGACTGGGTGCCTTCCCATTTTCCCAATGATCAACATGGCTTAGCCTACTTCGATGGCAGCCATCTCTTCGAGCATGCAGACCCTAAGCAAGGTTTTCATCCTGATTGGAAATCGTGCATATTCAACTTTGGCAGACATGAAGTTCGCTCCTTTTTACTTTCCAGCGCATGCTTTTGGCTTGAGCATTACCATATCGATGGAATACGCGTTGATGCGGTTGCTTCCATGATTTACCTTAATTACAGCAGGAATGAAGGCGAGTGGATCCCGAATCAGTACGGTGGTAATGAAAATATTGAAGCCACGAGTTTCCTGAGAAAGTTTAACGAAGAGGTTTATTTTAGATTTCCTGATGTTCAAACTTTTGCTGAAGAATCGACTTCTTGGCCCATGGTTTCGCGGCCCACTCATTCTGGTGGTTTGGGTTTTGGGTATAAATGGGATATGGGCTGGATGCATGATTCGCTTCGCTACACTGCACGCGATCCGCTTTTCCGCAAATGGCATCAAAATGAACTTAGCTTCCGTATGCTTTATTGCGACCAAGAAAATTTCATCCTCCCCCTTTCCCACGATGAAGTGGTTCATGGTAAGGGCTCTTTGTTAAACAAGATGCCTGGTGACATTTGGCAGAAGCTTGCTAACTTGCGTTTATTACTGGCTTGGCAGTTCGCTCAGCCTGGCAAAAAGTTGCTTTTCATGGGTGCAGAGCTTGGCGTTTGGGCCGAGTGGAACCATGATTCAAGCTTAGATTGGAATCTACTGCAATCGCCCCAGCATCAGGGTATTGAAAATTTTGTCGCAGACCTTAACCGGATGTATAAAAATCAACCCGGTCTTTATGAAAAAGATTGTGAACCTTCTGGCCTCGAATGGATTGATTGCTCTGATAGCGAGGGTAGCGTTTTTGCTTTTCTTCGATGGGATCTGGATGGCTCAAAACCTGTCTTGGCGGTTTTTAATTTCACCCCATTGGTTAAGGATGGCTATAGAATTGGCGTTCCCTTTGGTGAAACTTGGCTTGAAATCCTTAATTCGGATTCGCCTTACTACGGGGGCGGGGGTAAGGGCAACCAAGGCCGTAAGCAAACTCAGGAAATGTCTTGGCACAACCGTCCTTATTCCATGGAACTTACCCTGCCCCCATTGGGAGCGGTTTTCTTGACTCCCGAGTAGTCTGTTTTTACTTGCGCATTATCATCACGATGTTTACCACCAAGCTGATAAACAGCAAGGTGCCTAAAACCGCTAGGGTAATCATTACCCATTGGGGCAATTCTGCTTCATGGGTTTGATCGTATTCTGTTTCACCATCTGAAAGCGCAGCAAGAGAGGAACTCATTTTTTGCCTTGCAAGCTTAGGAGGCATATCATTAATTAGACATTCAAGATCTTTGATTAAAGCTTCAGGCGAACTATAGCGCATGTTGCGGTCTTTCGCCATCATCATTTCCACAACTTCGCCTAGGCCCGCGCTAAGGCTATCATTCAAGTGATCTGGGGGCACCAGTTCAGCTTTCTCATGCATTTTCAGCACTTCCACCACCGTGCTGCCTACAAAAGGGGGCTGACCCGTAACCATGTGGTAAAGTGTGCCCCCCAAAGAATAAATATCCGCCCGGGTATCGATATCAGATTTGCCCTGCACCTGTTCAGGTGCGATGTAATTCGGGGTCCCGATGATCATGCCTTTTTCTCGGGTGTTGGTTGCCTCATCGGTATTCTCGCGTGCCATTCCAAGATCTGCAAGTTTCGCAATCCCTTCAGATGTCATCACAATGTTTGCGGGCTTGATATCGCGATGCACTAATCCCCGCTTGCTTGCATGGTCTAGCGCTTGGGCGATCTGCAGGATGATTTCTAAGGCTTCTTTTTCTTCGTATCGTTTCTTCCCAGCTTTCATTTCATCGTGAATGGTTTTTCCATCGATTAGCTCCATTACAAAATAATGAAACTTCCCCGCAGACCCGATATCGATTGCCTGCACGATGTTATTGTGGCTCAATTTTGCAGCAAGCCTAGCTTCGCGTTCTAATTGGGTGAAGAACTCTTCATCGTTGGTTTTCTTTCCTTTCAACAACTTGATTGCTACATGACGGTTCAAGCGCGTTTGCAAAGCCTTATAGACTACGCCCATTGCCCCTTGCCCTAATTTCTCAAGCATTACATATCCGGGGATTTGCTGGCCCACCAGTAGCGTTATGTCTACCTTGGCTCGTTCTGCTTGTGCTTTCGTTAGCAGCCCTGCAGTTGAAAGTTTTTTTAGATACCCTTCTGGCCCCAAGGTGCCATCGGGGGCATGGTTTTTTATTTCTTCGTTGGTCATTAATCCGCGCGAAACCAAGCTATTTGCTAGCTTTTCTTCATCAAGTCGCACTTCAGAGTTGCTAAGTTTATCTTTGTCGGCCATTTTTATCTTCTGTGAATATTTAGAGAAATCATGAAGTTATGTGGTAAGGGAGGCTTGCTAACTCTTAGTTTTCCCTGCTATCATAATTTGTAATGTATCTTAAAAGGCTGTTTGTTTAGAAGATTATAGCGTATTGAAGTCTATTTTACTTGGTATAAGAAATTATATGGGTTCGACTTTATCCTGTCCTCTTGATTCCAGTGTGCTTGTCTTGAACAAGATGTTCATGGCTGTTCAGATTATTAATGTTCGAAGGGCGTTTATTCTTCTGGTGAAAGATCATGCAGAAGTGGTCAGTACCGAAGATGGACAATATTCGACCTATGATTTTTCGACTTGGCTTGAGGTTAGTGAATTTCGGGCGAAGTTTTTTCGCAAGGAAGATGATGATTGGGTGCGTACGGTTTCTTGCGAAATCCAGGTGCCTAGGGTTATTCGCCTGACCGAATACGATAAATTTCCCAAGCAATCAGTCAAGTTTAACCGCAAGAATATTTTTGCCCGGGATAACAATATATGCCAGTATTGTGGCAAAAAATTTCCGATGCCCGAACTTAGCCTAGATCATATTTTGCCTCGTAGCCAGGGCGGCAAGAACTCTTGGGAGAATATTGTTTGCGCCTGTGTTTCTTGTAATGTTCGGAAAGGTGGTCGAACCCCCAAGCAGGCCAGCATGAACTTGATCCGTAAACCAGAAAAACCCAAGCGTAGCCCTTCCCTCAGCTTAAAACTTAACAATTCTAAGTATCAATCTTGGCGTACCTTTCTCGATAACGCCTATTGGACTGTTGAACTCGAATAGTTTCTATGCAACCAACATGCCGTTTTTTGCAATCACCTTCAATGCATTATTCACCTGCAGATGGATGATTTTATCGACTTTCGAAGAATCAGCTTGTATCCCCTTCTCCTTCACTGAAATTTTATTTGTATTTATCAAATCTTTAAACTTGGTAACTATTTCTGTCACGCCTGTTTGGCCATCCAACATCGGAAAAAGGAATTTCTCGAAATTCCCGAGTCGAATGATTTGGTGCCTTGAGTTTGTTACTATCCCCATCATGCCAGCTTGTATCTGGGCCATTTTGAAAGCCTTGGGTTTTGAAGAAATAACCGAAGCTTGGCTAATGGGCCGGGTGGTAAGTTCTATCGACCCTACGGGCAGGGCGGTATACGCTGTTATTAATGTCTCTCCCAGTAGCACCGTCATTTTTGCAATACTCTCTGCAGTTATAGGCGGTTTAAAACCGAGTTTTTTGCAAGCGCTTTGAATAATTTCTCCAACCGTCATGGAGTTTGGGCTCGATTCAAACAGGCATGTTAAGGCTGCCTTTATCAGGGGCTCACTGGTACCAATGCTGGTTCCATCATTGCAGATGAACTCGCCCCGATTGGATGAGTGCAAATCCATGTTCTGTTCATTAGGCGCTAGACTTGAGATGACATTAAACTTCACTATGTCCGAGGCATTTAAGTTGTAAATAGGGTTTTTGTTGTCGTGTACAAGCAGAGAAGTACGGAACATGCGATTGCGTAAAAAATCCATATATTGTTCGGTTTCGATCATGCTTGGAGTTTTGCTCAGCAATTGCTGGGCTTCAGGGGTAAGGGTGCGTGTCGACATTGTGCGAATATCCGTGTCGCCCAGGTATTTCAACCCATTGCGGTTTGCTGCAGAACTAAATTCGTGGAAATAAACGGGGAAATTGTTCTCTTCCAAAAATTCATGAAAGAAGTAGCCATCGTTTTGCTTGTTGATTATTTCCAGTTCAGATTGCATGAAGATGCCATAGGGATTTTTATCCCCTTGGATCGATTTCGTTAGAAATTCCAAAAGCCCTTTTGCTTGTTTGATTTTAGAGGCATTGTCGGGAAATTTGGCAGAGTGATATAGCATCATATCGCGAATCATTCCACGCATATGCCATCCAGGAAGCACATTGTAACTGATGTAAGCCACGCCATCTGGCGAAAGATTCTTTTTAGAAATTCTAAGAATCTTCTCCTGTACAGGTGCGGGCACCCACGAATAAATCCCATGCACGATAATAAAATCAAATTTTGTTTCTTCATTAAAATCAAGAATATCTTGGCAACGAAGTTCAAGATTGGGAAGTTCAAGATTTTTTAGAATCTTATTACCCTCAGCAATTTGGTTTTCAGATAAATCGATTCCCAGAAAATTGGCCTTGGGTAGGTATTCGGCCATCGGTATAAGATTGTTTCCCGATGCACAGCCAATTTCTAAAACCTTGCAGGTTTCAACATTGGGAGATTGTAATCCAAAAAGCCGGGCGATCGTTGCCAATCTATCAGGATGGGTTTGCTGAAACGGAAAACTTTCGTAGGGAACTTCGTTATAGGAAGTAGTTTTTGATGTCTTATTCAAGGCGATCTCCCACTAAAAACAAAAGGGCATGCATGATACAATTTCCGCCACCCTTATTATCGGTACATCTTTACAAAATCTTTGTAGGATTTTAAAATTAGATTAAAGAGTGGGAATTAGAGCGTTAAAATGGGTAACGAAAGCGTAAAGTGGTAAGGAGTTTATCCTTTGAATTCTAAAGACCTGTTATATATTCTTGCAAAATAAATATTAGTGTTCAATTTTTAAAAGAGGCTTGACCGTTCTTTATATTAATAACTGCAAAATCAAGATCGAAATTGCTGGGAAACACCACCGTGAAATAAGGAATTACATCAATTCACGGGTCCAAAACTGACATTGAAACTAAGTTTGCAAAAGTCCATTTAATAACAATCTTTCCACCTTATCTAGATAAACGGCAGGGGTGCACAACTAGCCTTGATCCTTCTCATTTCCAACTTCATCCCAAAATGGTTTTCATTATATCTCTAATGCGTTTTAAAAGTTGCACAGTGGAATCTTTGCAATCCAGCATGAATTTAGTTCCTTGCGCATTTCCTGTTATGCAATTAACTTCAGAACCTAGATGACCAAGGATACCTGTTTTAGATTTGGGATAGTCTTGCTTTAGAAAATGCAAAGATGCAGGAAATATTTATTTCAATCTCCTCCTTGCTTTAAGTTTTAAAACTACTTTAGAGTTGCTTTAAATAAGAACTTATTTGTTGAACCTTAATCTGTAGAAACCGGAATTTTACTAAAACTAATTATTCCGACAAAGTTAATTTATCCGGCAAACATAATTACAAATCAGTAAGGTTGGTTGTTTCGTAAAAGACTTTTAGGCTATGACAGGTGCATAATAATATAGTAGCGTTTTTACTTGTTTCTTTATTAAAGGAACAGTGTTATGCTTAAGAATAAAAATTTATTAGCGTTTAGCTTAAGGCTCATGATTCCAGTTGCGCTTCTTGCTTCTCCTGAAGCCATTTTTGCACAAAAATACAGGGTTATCATGCCCCCTAGGCCGCAACAACCCCCTGCTCTAAATAACACAGTTCAATCTCAGATTGCCAATCAAAATGTTAATTTTAATACTTCAAACAATATAAGTGGTGGTGGCGTAGGCCAAGGCGGCGGCGGCGGTGGGGGAATGGGCCAAGGCGGTGGTGGTACTAGTGGCCAAGCAATTGGTATGAATAACCCTTTTTATCAAATGGCAATGCAAGGAATTATGTCTGGAGTCGGCGGTTCCGCATTTCAAAGCGGTGGTGGTGGAAATATGGGTGGCCAAAATAACAGGGGTGGCGGGGGATTCGGTCAGGGCGGTGGTGGTGGATTCGGCCAACGTGGCGGCGGCGGGTTTGGCCAAGGTGGTGGTGGGTTCGGCCAAGGTGGCGGTGGATTTGGGCAAGGTGGCGGTGGGTTTGGCCAAGGCGGTGGCGGATTTGGTCAGAAGGGCGGTTTTGGCAACGGGTCCAATGGTTTGTAAATCTCTTTAACATTACATTAAACCCACTCAGGCCCTTTTTGCCAGTGGGTTTAATTTTCATACCACCTCGTAACGCTTACTTTTTAAAATTTATAATCAAACTAAATTCATTTCGGTACATATCAAATTTGCTTGAAGAATTTCTATATTATCGGATGTATGGTACTACTAAATCACGCTCAATTATATCTCTAATTTTGTTTTAAAAGTAGCACAGTGGAATCTTTGCAACCCAGCACCAATTAACTTCAGAGTCTAGATGATCAAGGATAGTTGTTTTGTATTTTGTGTTTAAATCATAAAAGATGGGATGCCCTTGCTTTGGAAAAACATAAAGATCGCTTGTACTTTTGGGAAAAAATAATGCTGTAATGCGGTTTTCGGCTTCTATTAAAACTTCTTTATTTCCAGTGCTTAAATCCCAACGGAGGATTTTTAAATCAATCGGTTCCTGAAGGGTGAACATGGATCCTCCAAATGCAGTGATTGCCGTGGTGCCAAGCGTGTTCATCGAAAAGGAACTATAAACTTGTTCTGGTCCGTTTAAGGTCTTGATTCTTTTTCCTGATTCCACATCGTAAATGCAAATTTTCCCATCTCGCAGGCAGCAAACCATGGTTTTTCCATCCTCCGAAATATCCATGTGCCAAACCTGCCTAGGTGAGCCAAAGGCAAGATTTTTAGGATCACCCGTATCCAAGTATTCAAAAAAGTGGATTTGCTCTCCAGTTTCTAAATTCCACAACCTTGCAGTGCAATCGTAGCTACAAGAAATCGCCCTTTTTCCATCAGGCAAAAAACATATATCCCGTACGCCATGTTGATGGCCAATCAGTTCTCTTATTTTTGTACCCTTTACCAAATCCCAGAGGATTATTCGATTGTCGAGTAATGCACCACCCGACAATGCTTGTTGACCATCTTTAGAAATTGCGATGGATAAAATATTTTTGGTTCTTAGCAATAATATTCCAAGCCTAGATATTATCTTTAGGTGTTTGATTTGGTTATTTTAATTCCTGCTAATCGCTTTGATTGCTAAATAGTAATGGT
>Ga0209284_10001782_pt1 | contig 31797 bp, 26 predicted proteins | sample FRY03_FD_187211 | JGI IMG/M metagenome (GOLD analysis project Ga0209284, IMG submission 187211) | Freshwater microbial communities from Lake Fryxell liftoff mats and glacier meltwater in Antarctica - FRY-03 (SPAdes) (version 2) | ecosystem: Environmental > Aquatic > Freshwater > Ice > Glacier...
TTTGACCTATAGGGTTGGCGGATTGTCCGAAACCTATATTACCTGGTGTTGGACAACAATCTACATCACCATTAGGTGGTACATCACCATTAGGTGATATAAATCCTTTAGGGTAACAACCGTTACCTACCCACTCAACGTTAAAACCTAATACCGATTTAGTGCAACAGTCTATACCTAATGGGATACCATTAAATGTTATTTGACCTATAGGGTTGGTGGATTGTCCGAAACCTATATTACCTGGTGTTGGACACCTTTTTGTACCACCTATTGTACCTATAATAGCACTTTTACTAATATTCTCATTTTTTTCTGATTCCAACTCACCCATTTCTGATGTCAATGAAGATATCTTAGATTCATTTTTAACAAAAATAATATTTAATTGTATTTTTTGTGAATCTGATAAAGATAGATTACCTTCACTATTAGTAATATTTTCCGTAGTTGTATTTAATAACTCTGCTGTTCTATTTATAGTATTAACAATATTATTAGACTGTAATACGGATTTTTGTAATGAAGAATCTGGTTCAATGAATTCACTACCTCTTTGAGTTAATAGGTTAATCCTTGTTTGTGTTATAAATACTTCTTTTTCTAATGTGGTTATTAAATTACCATCATTTTCAAATTTAGCTTTTACTAATTTTCCCTGTAAACCATTAGACGTTTGACAATTTTTTAATAAATCATTATAAATTATTTTTTCGTTTTCATTTTTTAATTTTTGTACACTAACACAATTATTAAATTCGTCATTTTTATTTAACTTTGTTGATGATATTGTCCCATATACCTGTAATGTACAGAAATTATTATAATTAAAATTATCTAATTCTTTTATCTTAACGTCATATATAGTACAATCTAAATTAGTATTTATTTCAGTAGTAGATTTACTAATAACCTGATTATCACTTTCCTTTTCTTTAATTTTATCAGCTCTTTCATTTATTTTAACATCTAAACCAGCTCGTTTTACTAATAACCCACTAAGTTCATTTTTTAATTCTATTTTTAATGTATTTTCTTTTAGAATTATTGACAGTTCTTTAGTCGCAATTTCATTTTTATGATTAACTAATGTCTTATCACCATCACTAATAGTTCCATCAAGGTTTGTAATAGTAGGGCGACCACAATTTTTATTAAATTCACTTATTATATTTTCTATAGCCCCAATCAATAGTCTATAGTTTGATAACGTGTTTGTCCATAAACCACACTCTAGTGGTACATCTAATGAACAAATGTTTTGTGTTTGTATATACTCTGAATAGTTAATGTCACAGGATCCAAACAGTGAAGTAGGGATACTATAACACCCATTTAATGTGGTAGTTAAACTATTGAATGTTGTATTTAAATTTGTTATATAATCAATTAACTGTACAGGTACCCCCCCTATTATCTCTCCATCAACAATTGATTGGTATTGATCGTATATAAAATTAACCCATGTTTGGTTATTTGATGCCCATTCATTAAGTGATACTACATTTCCACCTATAGCGTTACAACAATCAGTAGAAGGTTCAATAATACAGTTATTATTTTGCCATATCACATATTCTTCGCTAGAACTTGTTTCACTATTAAAATTATTTATTAATGAAAGTGGGTCAGTTGGATCCTCTTCGTTGGAAGTGAACGTAATGAAATTTCTACAATTTAAATTATTTAAAGAAACATCGCTAAATATAGAAGGGTTACAAGGATCCTTTTTAACACACTCCATTAGATTCTCTGCTGTATATTTTAACATATAGTCAAAAGAAAAGTCTATTGTACAAGAACAATCATCCAACTCAGGTAATCTAAAACCTTGCCATTTTTCACTTGCGAAGGTAACGGATACATTATTAATATCATCACAACCTATCCTAGTACTATCTACTGCCGCAGTGATAACATCAGGTGGTGTAATTATGAATGTACCAGAATTATAATAAGGTATTAAAATACCGTCACAATTAAAAGTAAATTGTCCGAAAGTATAATTATAAAAGTCTGCAACTTCTTTATATAATGTAGCTAATTGACCATTAGAATTCCAATCTAATATGAAATCATAAAAAGGGTCTTTAGGTGTGAAGGATATCCTACCATATTGATCAATGGTATTTACTTTCCATTCAGAAGGGATATTTAATGTGGTAGAAGAAAATAACGCGTTTGGTGTTATAAATAAGCTATTACTATTAGTGTCAGGACCCAATAAAATTACAGACTCATCAAAACAATCTTTAAACATATTAGTAGAAAAATATGATACTATATCACCAGCAGGATTCTGATACTCATTATATATGGTATTCGCACTTATATTGACAATAGGGAATAGTGGGTTTAAAGAATTAATTACTAATTCTGGTGATTCTTGACCACCATTCTCAACACAAACAATATATTGTTTATCGTCAGAACTATTAATAACTTGATAATCATAACCATACCACGCACAACACTCAGGACTACTAATAATGGTGGTGGAAAGAGAATCAGATTCTGGACAATCAACAAAAGTAAATAATTCATAAAATAATCCAGTGAGGATTTGGTTTTCGTTAATTTGATCAATATATTCTTGAAAAGAATTAATATTGGGTATACCACTAAAATAAGATGATTCAGTTTGTGATACATCATTTATAGACTGTACACATTTTTGGTTAAATAATGTATAAATATTAGTGGGTATTGTATTATTCGCCATCTGAAATACTACAACACCATTTTCTAACTGAGATAATGGTGTTCCAACACAAGGTGCTAATTTAGAACAATATTCAGATTTAATACCTGACTCGTTTATATATGGTACATGTGTATAACCTAATGTAGTACAACACGAACCAAATTCATCAAAAGTAACTTTAGTGCCAGTATCATCAACATAGTATAAAAATGGTGAACAATCTGTCACCGCACTTAAAGTGTCACAATTAAATGGTTTTATATCAATATCTAATTCACTAATACAAATCTCTAAGGTATTATTACTATCACAATTTTCTGTAGATACTTCTAATAAACAATTATTTTGAGCAAGTTCATAATTATTTTTAATTACTTGCCACTCTGGTGAATATTGTAAATAACTATCTACCTCAATTTTCAATAAAAAATCTAAATATTCTTGGTTAGCAACTGCATATTGTTGTTGGAAAGTTGTTTTCCCGTCATTTTGTAATGGAGACTCTATAATACTATAATTAACAACTACACAATCATCTATAGGTTGGTACCCATTTGTTATACTATTGTAAGTTAATTGTGTAGTATAAAAATCTGTGGTACCTGTAGGTATCCCATTAAATATACCATAATTATAATTAGTGAAATAGTTTTTAGTTATAGTATTTGCGGTAATCTTAACTGTGGGCTCCGAATTAAAGTTTGGGATGTAACACCTACTAAAGTAATTTAAATACTCGCTACCACCATCATACTCACCAACGTGAGGATTATTCCCATATAGTATTGTCGGTGATCCTGACCCATAAGTTTCTCTATACCATCCACCACCTTTTTGGAAGTACATATCTGTTGTACCGTCTTCAACAAGTTCACCAGTTTCAGTGTCGATAAAATCGGTTACCACTAATTGACCATCTATAGGTGGTAAAGGGTACCCATTTTCATCGTAAGGTATATTACTTAGAACATTTTCATTAACTTCACCTGTATAGATATATAATAATTTCTTAATTCCGTCCATATCTAATGGTTTATCCACCATTACAAGATATTCATTAAAATTAACTAAAGCTTCTGGAGCACCAATAAATCTAAATAAAAATTCTACTGCTTTTCTCGTTCCCTTACTTTTCCATAACCAACCTATATTAAGTATTAATCTTCTGTATAACTCAATATCTATTTGTTCTTGAGTGTAATTAACTGAAGTACCACTAAATTGTCCGGACCCATTACTAGGTAATAATAACTTATTAAATGTCGTACTTGTTACGAATGTAATAGGGTCCAAACCTAACATGTGAGATAAATCTTTCACTAAAGAATCTGGAACATTATCTTTTTTATTATAAGTTACTACATGTGCAAATTTAATACCATTAATATATTTTTTAACTTCATCAAACTCAACACCATATATTCTAAGTAATTTAGTCGCCTTTTCACCGTTCAATGTTAAGTCATCACCATCACCTCTAGGGACAGTATCAAAACTATTTATTGCTTCAGTAGTATATTTTCTTATAATAATATCAGTTTTAGTTTGATCTAAATTAATTCCAATATTATTAATTTTATCCAAATATGTTAAGTAAAAACTATCAAAGAAATTTAAATTATACCCATCTTCAAGTATTGGGAATAATAATGTTTCCGAACTAGTTAACATTACACCATCATCTGTAGCATTTGTAGAAATGATTATTGATTTATAAGGTGGGTTTGTCTCCCTAGTTAAGATATTAGTTTGAAAGTTATTAAGTGAACTAAAAAAACCTTCAATTTCAGTTTCATTAGGTTTAATGAAATATGGTATAGAAGCATCCACATTTGTAAATAAAAACGATAGTGTCGGAATATATATTCCAGTTAATTCAGGAAAGGGGTTTCCATCAACAACTAACACTAAATCTGAATTAGTTGTTTGAGATGCTGGTGTTATATTTTTTATGTTTTTACTTATACCATTATGTTCTATAACATATGAACTATAATTTACAGTAAAATTTCTAAGTTTGTTTGAAGTGTCTACACTAGGTGTATATTGGAAATCTAAAGTATATTTAATCCCATATGGGTTAACGAAAAACCTACTATTAACAGTAAATGTGGACTCATCTCTGGAGATGTCATAAACATAATTAGTGATATTGTTACCAGTTACACTACCAACCTTATCATCTACGTAGATTGCTGCTGGCCATTTATCTTGTGCTTGTAGTAACGATGATCTAACCAACTCCTCAGCAGAACCATACCAAATATAACTCAGAGGATTTGTTAAATCTAAGTTCAATTTAGTTTTAATATTTTTTTGTATTGTTTGTTCTGTAGAATTCGTAACTATGTCATCCAAACAATATAGTTTTGACTTTGTACCTTGTTTAAATAGTATGTTTGGTTTAGGGTCTAAATTAACATCTATCGAAAAGTTTCCGTTGGTAAAAAGCGTAGTACCACCTTCACTAGTAAGTTGTAAACCTACTAAATCAGGACTAAAATTTCTGTATTCAATGTTGTCATTGAAAAATATCCTTTTTGCGTATCCCGCAATTTTTATTTTATTATTTTCAGCCATTTATATTAAAAATCTGTTACGTCATCAAAGTCTTTAGTTGGGTCAATTGTGAATTTTTGTTCTCTAACTTCATATAGTGGTTTACCTGTAAACTGATCCTTAACCTCATATAAGTTATATTGTTTATAAATTTGATTACCAAAGTTATATATAGTATAAATACCGTCTTCTAAAGATTTTGATTGATTTGAGTAAAGTGCGTATGCTAATGTTTCATCATCATATTCAACCATTTCTATTTCTAACATAATAGGGTTAAAAAATGTATTAGTTATAATCACACCTTGCTGTGGGTTTCCGATAAATGGAACTGCGTTAGGTTTTACTGATGGTGCTGAAGAAGGTGTTAACGTACAAAAAACTGTTGTAGAGTTATCATTAAACGTATAAGCTTGTGATGCATTATCATTACCTTGATTTTGTGTAATAGGTAATGCCCTATTATTTGATGTAATAATTCTAAATAAATTTTGTATTTTGTTTTGTCCTGTACCCGTATTCTCTTTTAAATATTCTATTCTATACCCTACTAAGTTTCCATTTTCAAATCTACTTTGTAACTCTGTAGGTATCTGATTTATATCGAAAGCTAAACCTTTTACATCTTGATTATCGATTAAAACCCCACAATCTTGTATAGTGGTTCTTATTTGTTTTGGTCTTATAATAATACTGTAAAATCCTTTACTACCAAAAACCGCTGTTGGTAATTTTAATGTATACAATCCACCCAATATTTCATTAACATCATTTGGACTATTCGTTGGTATTAGAACTTCTGATGGGTCTAAATTCAACAAATCTACACTACTCACCAGTTCTCTGGAAGGTGTATAACTATATAATATTTCCACATCATCAACAGATACATCTGCTGGTCTTATTGTTCCGTAATTTCCTGTTGCCATAATTTATTTTTTTATACTCTTACAAATCCACCTCTATTTGTGTCAATGTCATTTGTTGTCTTCAATTCAGATAATATTGCGTGTCTTTCAAATATATCTGCAACCCCTCTATTAATAAATACTACACTATTAACTTCTGGTTTAAAAACTATACCTAAATACTCTTCTTTTTTTATTATTGCGTTTAAACTAGTGTTGTTTATATTCCAACCACCACTATTACTTTTAAAATTTGTTTTGAAAAAAGATAAATTCTTACCGTATTCATCTACACTTCTTACGTACTCATTTTTATATGTTATAAATTCGATACCCGAATTTATACTACTTATATTATTTTGTTGGTAATCGGATACTTCTATAGGGTTCGACCCTATACTATAAATAGTTTTATTTATATCTTCACTTATAACACCATTAAAAACCTTTTTAGAGTTATCCGATGTATTTAAAAATGGTACATATATAGGGTTACCATTAACATCCAACCTATATGACCTTACTTGATTAAGGTAACCATCATCAGTATTACCCGATAATGTATTTTCACCAGTTAAATAAAAATTTAATGGTGCCCCAGCTAATCTCCCATAAGTGAAAGAATTAAAATTAGGTGGTGGTGCTGGTAATGTGGTATTTGAAGGGGTAAAAGTTTTATCTGAAAATATACCCATATCATCTACATCTTGAGTTAAAAATAAACTAACATCTACCGTATTCTTAATTTTTTGACCTAAACTATCTAAAATATAATTACCATTAGAATCAACTATATAGTTAGGTATTTTACCGTAGAAATATTTCGGGTTGGTATCGTCAATAACTGTTTTACCTTCAGTGTTGGTAATTAAAACACTTTTAGGTATACTTCTAACAGTGTAACTTTCTAATCCTATTTTTTTTCTAATGTATTCCATACTATATAAATACTCTAAGGTGTAATTTGCCAAAATGTTAATGTAGGTATCCCCCCTAATGGGAAAGGATTTAAATTAACACCTGGAGGTGGTTGTGATTGTTTAGTGTTAGGGGAAAACTTATATTTATATATCCCATTATCATTCTTTAAAATGACTTTTAAGTATAATATACCATCCACACCTTCTAAATTAGTTATTGTTATATTATTTGGGTCAATATCATTAGACGATGCTAATTCATAAACCCTACCATTTAATGAGTTATTGTATTGTACGGTTGCGAACATTTCATACTCTTTATTTGGTGCGTTGTCCACTAAATCTTGAAACCAATATATCTGAAACCCTTCATGGATTTCACCTGGTTGTAAAACAGGATCACCTAACACTAATGATATAGGCGACTCGTTCACACCTAATGGAAATCCATACGCGTTTTCTTGATCAACACCCACTTGAGTGTAAATATCTGAAAAAGATAGTAATTGATTTTTACCACTATAAGGACTATCAAATAAAGATAACCTCATAAAACTATTTATAAACCTACTAGACCTACAAAAAACATCATCAAAGGTGAAACCTAAATCAGAGTATACCCCCGGTTCTGCACCAACACCTCTATGATCAGGACTCCCTAAAGATATAGACTCGGGAGTATAAAAGTTTAAATTAATTTTAAACTTATTTATAATATTCCAATTATTATCGGATGGTTTAAATATAATTTTTTTATAATCTGTTATAGGGTTTATAGATTTTTTTATCTCATCTTTTACAAACTTATCCATAATCAACTCAGAGTTATCTACAGGGAAAAAATTACTCCCTAAAGATATATCGATAGTTGTCCCACTACCTATATTTCCTATTAATATTTTTCTTTTATCAACAAACATCATCAATATCTTTTTGTTTTAATAATGATAAATCTAAACATCCACCAGCAACGTCTCTTTTACCTAATTCATATTCACCAATGAAATCACCTAAATTAACATCAATATCTAAAGTGGGTAAACCATTATAGTTAGTTAAATTATTAACACCCCCAGAAATAAATGTCGTTGGATCTTCAAAACTATAATTTAAAAATGTGGGGTCCGTTAAATACGTTAAAAATCTTTCTTCATCACCTGATGGTGCCAAAGCACCTAAAGAGATTTCCTCATTAATTATTATAAAATCACAAGGTGGGTCTTGTCTCTGTAAATAAAACCTTTTATCTAAGTTAATGTAATGTGCACCACTTTCGAATGGGTAATCTACACCGCCTCCAGTTATATCCACTTCACCAATTTCTAATAAGTCTCTCCATTTAAAAACGTTTGTTGCTATTTCCGTTGCGTAATCGGGGATACCAAAAGAAGTTTTAAGTCCATTAATTTCTAATTGATTAGTAATATTATATTTTTCAATGACATACTGTAAATCCACTATGGGGTTTATATAATTAGAGAATTCTCTAATTTGTATTCGATTAAATGGTTTATATATATACCCCTCTTTTTTATCTTCCTTGTTACTATCAATACGATTTAAATATTCTCTATATATTGTATTAACTCTATGGTATGTTAATTCTAACCTTCTTTCTATTAATTCATTCTCATTATATTCAACGATATCACCATCAAAGATTTCATTCGATTCATCAATATTTTGATACCATTCATTGTTATTATAAACAGGGTCACCAAAAGACCTTATATTATAATTAATATTTTCATTATTTTCTATATCATACCCACCAGTAATAGTTGTCCAAAACCTATTTTTTAAGTTTGATGGTAAACCACTTTGCTTATCTAACCAATATTGAGAATTAATGGTACTTATATCAGCATCTAAATCATTTTTAATAGTTGTAAAATATAATTCACTCAAAGGTCTACCTAAGTTGTCTGTTAAGTCTTTAACATCGATATCCTTTTTAAAGTTAAATGACGATATTTTATCATCATAATATGATACACCGAAAGAAGCTGGGTACATATCATAATCTTTATAATCTGAAGATGTTAAACTTTTAAACTCTCTAACATAGTATTGAGATGATTTATCTTGCACCACTCTCTTTATTGTTGACACACCTATTGTAAAATTAATGTAACTTGGATCTAAATCAATAAGAAATGTTCTAAATTTTTTATCATTAGTTTGGTTACCTAATTTAAAAACTCTATATGTCTTTTTTAAAAGAACTAATGTTTGGTTTGGGGTGTTATCAGTAAAATTTAATAAACTGATTTCGTCTTGATCAGCTAACCCATGATTTATAGCGGTTTTAAACCCAACATATAACCTACCATTTAATTTAACAGTGAATTTCTCGATTATAGGTATACCATCCTTTAAGGTTACTCCCGAATTATTTTTAACTAATGTAATATCTTTACTTCTAAAAGGGTATGTCACCTTAAAAAGATAATTAGGGATACCGTCACTATCTAACATTTTTAACCTATTAAAACTAGGGTCAAAAGGGATAAATTCACATAAAGCACTTTTATTATCATTAAATTGTAAAGCGGATTCATCTAACTCATCATTATAATACCCTATCCACCCATTCTTTTCGAAAATATCACTAGTAAATATTTTTTTAGACCCAAACGATGACGTGGTACCAGTAATTTTTATATTATCATTATATAGTGGGTTTGAAATTATAGGCGTTACATTACCATAAAACCTATATATTGTACTCTCTTTTCTCTCCTTCTGAAATTGTGTGAACTGACTAACATTAGTACTAATATCATTTAATGGTATTGGTTTATTAGTGCTATCTATACCAAATTGTATCTGACTATCAACATTAACAGAGTTATATGTTCTAGTTTTATTTAGTAATATTTTATTTGTCTTATCCATTTATAATAAATATTAAATATCGGTAATAATATACTCTATTAATTATATTATTATCCTGCTGGTGGGTCAATCCCTATAGAACCACCAGTAGAAGGTCCACTACTCCCACCCCCTGTTGTGGGGTTACCACCAGGTCCTGTTGTTTGATTACTATCGGGTGTAACATTTTGTATTAGCGTCTCCCCCAAACAAGTTTTATAAACTGTAAATGGGTTATTTTCTGGGTTATTTAAATTAGGTGTGTTATTGATATTTTCCGATACACTATCGTTAGATGAACCAATACCTTCTAATGTTACCGCACTTATTTTATCTGCGAAGAATTTACCCACTGTTTTTTGTAATGCTGTTTTTCCTGGTACCAAACCAAAATATAAATGATAAGGTGTTTGACTTCTATTAAACCTAATACCGTTAATATTTGAAGCCCCATTATTAATATCATCTTCAAACGTAACTGGGTTGAATATCTCATCTATACCATCAGGGTGTGAAGTACCAAAATTAATTGTACCATTATCCCCACCACTAGTATCTGCGTTAGGGTAATTAATAAATGATGATGTTTGTCCCGGCGCTAAACCATAAAAATAATCAATACTTCCTTTGTCACTATTATATCCACAAGCATCCCCAGGAATAAATGAGTCACCATCATTATATTCTGATTTTACTATTTCACCCGTTTCAGGCATTTCATAATAAAGGTTAAAACCATCAGATAAGGTTATTTCTGGGTATGTCTCATAACTATTATCAAACTCTATAGAACCTGGTCTAGTATGGTGAAATGATGAATTACCTTTAAACCCATTAAACCTTCTACAGAAATAGCTTCTAATGTCTGCATCATGATCAAACCTAACAAAACAATTACCGATTTCTACACCAATATCATTTTTATCTACCATATCAACCCCTATCTGAGACTGATTTACAGTTGCTAACGTATTTGTACAAATAACTGACGTACAACCAAATTCAACATAAGCCCTTAAATTTAATGATGACTCTTTCTTATCATCAAATTTAGTAAATGTTCTTAACACACCGTCATCAGCGGTACTGGAAAAACCATCTGGTCCACTATATGTAGTGTTAGTTATGTTAGATCGATATTTTGTATCTTCAAAACTAACATTAAATGTTGTTGGTTCTAATTGATCCATTATGAATGGTACATCATCAATATCACAATATACACTACTACCCAATTCCATTATTGTTGTAGGTAACAATAAATTACCCTTATACTCATCTTCATTAAATTTATCATCACCAACATTTGACATTATTCTAGGTGTATAATAAATTTCTTGTTCATTCCAAGAAATAAGACCATGTGTGATAACATTGTCATTATAATTATTAATTTCACTTACGTTGGTTTTTTTACAAGGTGCAACACCATTAGTACCACAATCATTATCACAATTCAAATTGGGACAAGTTCCACCATCACATTCACCAACAAACTCACCATCATCTTCAGATTCAACCTCAGAGGGTTGTCCAATACCATCTGAAGTTATACCCTCAAGGTCAGCTTCAGATGGTACACCCTCACAGTCTAATGTTGTTTTGAAGTACTCTTTTCTTTCAATTAACCTAGTGCTGTCACAGATATTTCTAATGTGACCATGACCACCTATATTTTTCCAAGAAGTATTACCATTAGAATCTTCTATTTCTATATATTCAGGTTTCCCATGTTCCGTAAATACTTTATGGTCCTTTATGTTAAAGTTAATACCTAAATTATTAAATGTTGTTTGAAAATCTAAAAATGTGTTAAATTTAATATTACACCCATCTCCATTTGAGTCTGTCCCATGAAAATTGAAATCATTCACAGCTAAGTCTAAATTAGGGGATTGTAAATCATTTTCTAATGTACCATACCAGTCGGTAACTCTTTTACCCTTTAACTTAGAGGTGCACCCTTGAAATTCTATGGTTGGGTTAGAAAATGGAAAAGACGGTATTTTTATTCTCCATTGTTTATATGTAGGGTTACCTTGAAAATTATCATCTGAACCCCTTTCTCTACAATCAAAATCACAAAATTTATCCTTTTTAATTTGACCAAATTTTCTTTTACTCTTCTTTAATTTATATTTTCTTTTAACTAAAGGGAAATATAATGTACCACCAACCCAATCATTATAAAAATCAAATTTTAACATTCTTAACCAAACTGCTAATGGTTCTAAAATACAAGATACCCAATCCTTCACCCCTGGAGTTTGTAACCCACCACAACTTTTACAACTATATGGTGCAACAAAATTACGATTACACTTACCTGGTGCGAATGGGGTGGGTATAAGTGTAGTAATTAACCACGTTTTATTTTCGTCAGCACATTTAAGGGGTATTAATGGAATTTTGATACAACAATCACAACAACAACCGGAATCATTACCACATGAAGCAGAATTATCAGGACAACCATATTCATTTCCAGGACAACAACTATGTGGAACACCATCTGGACAAGATGGTCCACAATTTTTACATAATAACCCACTAAATAAACATTTCTTTTTAAGTCTCCAACACGACCCCAAAAACTTTAATTCATCATCATCACATGTAGTACCTAAACTACATTTAGTACATGCGTTACTACCTGCCCTATCATTACCTAACACATTACTTTTAAATCTTACTCTCCTCGAAGATCCACTTAAATCGCCCCAGTTAGAACCAGGTGGCATATTATAAAGCCAAGCTGTCCTTGATATAAACCCAGTGGGGTTCTCAAATGTGGTACCATTCCATATAGTACTATGGGGTGCACCATTGAGCTGACTCATTAAAAAGTTCTGTGGAACGGTCATATTAAACAGAGGCGTGGGGTTTTCTAAAAATGCTGCACTATAACAATTTTCTAAATCGTTAAAACATGTAATGAGTTGGTCCACATCACCACAATTTCCTTTTGCATCATAACATTGGGGTGTAACAGCCCATGGAGGATCTATGTCTTCGTCTTGCCATACATTAATACCATCGTCCCACTCCCCACGAACGAATTCAAATCGAAATTTACCACCATTTAGGGATCGAGCACAAATACCAACAGGAAACTTAACACCACATAACATCGTAATCAACCCATTAATTATCATTATAATGGCGTTTATTACACCGACTATAAGTCCGAATATATTTAATATTAAACAAATTATTGAATATAAAATATTGAGGTTTGTATCCGTTCTATTTGATGGAAACTTATTAACACCTTCAGAATTAACAATATCTTTTATACCTATAAACCCTCTAGCTTCATCACTTTTAAGTTTTTGGAACCTACCGATATATTGTTTAACCGTATATACTTTCTTCCACCTAAATGAATAAAACTCCTCTAAGTAGTTATATTGGTTTGTAACATCATTTTCATATGGGGTACCATTAGTTATAGAAGATAATTGATTATTAATGGTGAAATCTGTGGAATTTTTTAAGTCTTCTTGTGAATACTCACCAAAATTAAAATTATTATTTATGTTAGGTACCAAAAATTTAGCTCTCTGTCGTAATCTTTTATCGTTACCTGTAGCATCCATAGATACCCTAAATCTATAATCACCTTCTGTTGCAACACCCTTTTTACCGTCAGGTGAAGGAATTAAATTACCAAATTCATCAGTAACAACTTTTCTAATATTCATAGGTACTAGTACTGACCAATTACCGTTTTCATCAATAGAGTTGTCGTTGAAGTTAAAAGTTTCTATTCCACCATCTACATTACGTCTTATCGCCTCAATAGCACCTTTACCTGTAATAACCTCGTTCATTTTACCCATCTCACGACCAGCTTTACAATTTTTATTTAAGGAATCCTTTTCATCATCTGAAAAGATACTACCCATAAAGATTGCTGTAGGTGTCACTTCGTATGGTATTGAGATATCATGTCTATTAATACCCAATGGGCTTCCAACACTTAAACTATCACACCAAAAAGGTTCGATTATCACAGGAATGTTTTGAGACATTATTTGTGACAGACTATCTAAATTATTTGAACTTTTAAATTTAAATCTACTACCAAATAAATCATCACTATACCCCTGACTCATCATCTCATATGGTCTAGACGATATAAACCCGATATCACTTAAATCACAATCATAATGTAAAAAATGGTCACCAACAGGTATACCAAATAAAATATAATCACCAGATTCGTTAGTAGTTGTAGTGTATTTATAATATTTTTCGTATATTTCTAATGTAGTACTATCGTCCAATACCTCTCTCTTTTTTGGGAAGGTACCAACGGGTGTATGATCCAAAGTTTGTTTATTCTTTGGTAATAAATTATACCTAATCCCATTATCATTTTTCTCATCAGGAAATGGTGTTTGATATGGATACAATGAATGGATTACATCGTTCTCTAAATCATTATCTTCTATAGGGACAAAAATAGATACCTTTACGTTTGGTACACCAAACCCATTATTAATATCTACTCTACCAGCAATTACACCATATTCAGAGCAATAACTCTGATAGTCATCTAATTGTGAAATCTTAAGACTTAGTATCTCTAGTTGATCGTAATTTTGATTAAGATCAACATTAACCTTTAAATATCCATTATCTTCACCTGGTGTTGTCTTAATTCTATAAGATTTAGACATTAAATTTTTTTTTATTTACCTTTATTATTCTCATGTACATTTATATCACTTAAATCTTCTATATCAATTAAATCACTACCTTCTTCATATCCCCTATTTTTATTAAATTGTTGTTCCCTTTTTTTAAGTATCTTTTTTGTTTTAAAATCAGCGTACTTTTGAAACACGTACATAACCCCAGATTTAAGTTTTTTTGTTGCTTTAGGTAGTGATTTAGGTAGAAAAAATGTTAAGAACATTTGTCCAACTAAAACTAATATAATAAAGGGTATTGCAATTAATACAACCCCAAAGGCGATAATTTTGAATAGTAAGTTATCACTAAACCCTCCACTCATAAAAGATTCCGGTAATAATGATATACTTGGTGTGTCACCTTCCGCTGAGGTGGAACTTTCATTATTTTGTTTACATGTACTACATCCCATAATTTTAATTTTTATTTAAAAATAATCTGTTTTTCTGAAAAGTAACCACTATGATGAAGAAATCGTAACTTTTATGTCTTTACTTGGGTATTTTATCTCTAACATTGAATTCGGTGCACCAAATAAAGTGTACTTACTTAATAAATCTATTTGTCTAGTATCCTCATCAATATATGGTTGAGCTATTTCATTTAATGAATATTTTCCATTTTCATTAACCTTATTATAAACCCTTAAATCTGTGACGTTTAAAACTCCAGCAACATTATTAATATTTTCAATTAATTGTGAAAGGTATATATTATCACCCATATCCCACTTATTAATATCAAAATAAGTAGATATTGTACTAATTACATTATTTATCACCTCTCCTTTAGGTATTGTTTTTTCAATAAATAAATCAACTTCAAACCCTATATTAATTACCCTACCATTTTTAATGGTGACGTAATCATTTATCATTCTAAAATCTGCCAAATATTCTGATATATTATTTTTTAATGTGTTAGTTGCTTCGGTAGTTAGTTTACCATCTGAATCTAAAGATAGGATAGTTACGTTTACTTTATTCCTTTCTTCCCAAACACCAGTTCTAAAGGGTGTGCCAAATTTACCAGGCATTAATGGTATTCTACTTTGATAGTCCTTTACTGTGACACATCTATTTTGTGAAGAGAAGTTATACCTTACTAAGTTTTTTATTTCATCCAATGAAGGTTCTTCTTTACCACCCAAAGCAGGTATTATATTATTAACTGTTATACTATTTCTAATAATGTTATTAGTGTTGGTGTTATCACCTAAAACTATTATATTACCAATTCCTTTAGTTGTTAAGACATTAGGTCCGATATTTGAATCTTCTCCACCCCCTACTCTATATTTTACATACATAGTTTGACTTGGTTTTGGGATTTCACCTAAAGATTGATTATTAATCGTATTCCCTATTTGGTCAATTTGTCCTCTACAACCTACAAAGTCATTAAGTTCTGATATGTCTGATTGTCCACCACCAAAGATTATTTTACAAAACCCATTGTCAGTATATTCCTTTATAAATCTTTTTGGACTATTTTTCCATTTACCAACTACTATACCTTCACGATCTGAAACTTTATTTGAATCCTCTATATAAATTTCTGCTTGAGCCAATGCTGGTACCTCATAAAAATTCAAACCGAAGGTTGCAAATTCTTCGTCTGTAGGGGGGTTAACTAAATTTGTGCCCTCCTTAAGTATAATATTTTCTATCGATAATACATTATCATCAGGTAAAACAATCTCTAAGAATGGTTTGAAGTCTTCTTGTGACATTGTTCTCTTATATATTTTGGTGAAACCATTTAATACTATCTCACTTTTTATTAATGTGTAACTTTCTATTATACCACTACCATTAATTTGTGGAATTATTTTTCTATTAGGGATACCACCAGTTGTAAATGGTGAAGCAAAATCACAATCCTCTAATAATTCAAATACCTTACCACCACCTGTTGCTTGAGTACCTTTAACTAATCTAGGTGCATATTCGATATCGAAAGTATCCCCTTTAACTGGTATATTATTCGCAGACCATTCAACCACAGTTATACTGGGTCTTTTTCCTGGCACATTTAAACCAAAAGTTCTAGCCAACTCTAATATAGATGATTTTTCTTGTGCATAATTAATCTGAGTCTCATTAAACATCCTATCAGTATGGAAAGATAACATATCACCAACCGCAGCGTTTAACTCCAATAACATCATACCTACTGACGCATCATTAAAATCTGCAAAAGTTTCAGGGTAATATTGTTTTATATAACTTATTAATTGTTGTCTTACTTCCGCAAAATTTCTAGCGTTATAATCAATCTTTTTTGTTACCATATCTTAAAATGTTAATGTAACCGTATCCGTACTATTAAAAGTACCATCAGTTACAGTATATGTTAGTTCTACTATTATTAATTCTTCAATGTCATCATTTTTAAAAGTTATATCATTTATTATAAGATTTGGCATATATCTTTTAATGTTTTCATTTAGATTATCTTTAATTTGTTCATGTGTGATAGAATCATTAGGTTCAAAGATGTATTTTTTTAAATCACTTCCAAAATCTGGTAAATATAACCTTTCACCTTTATTTGTTAATAACAAATGTAATAGGTCGGACCTAATAGCATCCGTATCGGTTGAATTTAACTTAAAATAAAATCCTTCGGGACTATCTTTAAAAGGGAAGTCAATATTTATATATCTCTGTTTAGCCATTTGTATATAAATATTCTACTATCTATTTTTTGTAAGGAAAGGTTAATAATAAAAAAAATAAGTTGTTTAATGAAAACTACTAATATACTTATCTCTTTGATCAATCATCACATATTCAACAGTGTCGTTCCTACCACAATGGGGGCAATTTAATTTATCTAACGTTTCAGCTTCGTTAATTTTCCATTCCCCTACACATTTTTTATCACCACACTTATAAATGTACGTGTGCCTTATAAATACTTTATGACTCATATTAATTTTTTGTTTTTATCGGTACTTTAATCTATCATTTTCTTTTTCAAGAAATTCTACTTTAACTTCTAATGCAGATAGTTTGATTTTCACATCCATTAGTGAATCTGTACACTCATCTTTATCGACTTCAAGTTTTTCTATTCTAGCCTTTAAATCATCTCTATATACAGTGGACTCTTTAAGTGTTTCCTTTTCCTTTTCACGTTTATTCTTAATGAGAAATTCATAGAACTTCCACCCACCAGCACCAAATAGAACAGTGAGGGTGGTGATTATTATGGGGGTTAGATTTTCATTCATGGTTTTAGGGACTTATGTAATATTTCAATCTTTAATTTAAATAATATCCATGTCCACATAAATGTGTACCAACAGGTTATTATTAGATTTTTCGCATCTATAAGTGTAATGGGTTCTTCATCTACAGTTAAATACATACTTACAATATATCTAATAGTAGCAAATAAAGTTAAAATTAAATGATATAAAACAAACCTGGATAACCATTTTATCTGATTTAGGGTTATTAACATACCGATACTACCTATAAGGTAAGCGAAATAAATCCAATAAGTGGAGGGTTGACCAACACTTTCCCAATATGATGGGGTAGTCCATAGTACTTGATTGTTTAGTAAATCACTTACAACCCAAAAGAATAATAGTGGATGGAAGTCAAAGTACAGTAGTATTTCTTTTATTCTATTGAAGTATTTCTTTACCATAAAATTATTTGTTTAATGGTATAATTCTAATACTATCACCTCTATATAAGGTTTCTGTACTTGATGGTGGTTTTCGAACTGTGGGAAATTGACTATTAGTTTCTTTAACACTGTTATGTGTTTTTATAATTTTTTGAATTCTGCTGTTTGTTGTTTTATCTTCACCACTACCCATCATAGTTATTAATAATATAAACAATCCACCCATGAATAGGTATAATAAAGTTCTACCCTTTTTTAAGTCGGTAAAACACATACTTACTTTGAAAATTACTATTAATGTGAAATGATATATATAAAACCTTATTTGGGGTTTCTTATAAATGATTTCTTTAATTTTAGAAAATAATTTTATCATATAAATATTGTTAATAATAAAATGTGATAAAAAGTTTGGTAGTTTAAAACATTTGCCGTATATTAGTGTAATAAAATTAAAAATTATGAAAAAGTTAATCTGTTCATTACCAAAGGGTGTTAAATTAGTTATAACAATTAACCTTATAATTTACATAATTACCGTAATAATATTTAACCTAACAGAATATTCATTAAAGGATTTTTTAGGTACTTACCCAACATATTCAGAACATTTTAATACTGTTCAAGTATTAACATCAATGTTTGTTCATCAAAACTATCCATCACATTTTATTTTCAATATGATAACGATTTTAATTTTTGCCCCTTTTGTTGAAAGGATTATTGGGTTTAATAAATTTATTCTAACCTATATTTTTTGTGGTTTGTGTGGTTTCCTTTTAGTTAATTTCTCATATTATAAAAATAAGTCTACCATAGAAAAAGAAATAACAAAATTAGGGTTAAAAGTTAGTGATATAAAAATGGATGGTGATAGGGTATCTCATGACTATATTTTATCTTTAAATGATAATAAACAAAAAAATGTTATTCGGAATTATGAATACGTTACCTCAAAAACTTATGGTTCTTCAACCGCCGCTTTTGGGTTTATTATATTGTATCTACTATTAACCCCCCTAACATTTAAAAAGATATTTTATATTGTTTTAGGTGTTTATTTTATATTAGATAATATTAATAGTGTATTTAATAACCAATCCATATTGAATGGAAGTACCTATACCCATTTAGGTGGGGTAGTAGGTGGGATAATAATATATTGCCATATAAAATTAAAAAAGGTCATCAATTAATTGATGACCTTTTTTATATTCTATTTAAATACCCTTTATTTTTCTATATACATTGTTTAGACATCTTCACTGATATTTTTCTAACTTCATCATTAAATTCCTCATCAGTGAGTCCTGTACCTAATTTCCTAAGTGGGTTTGTAATGTATCCTGCTTGATCTTTGTCGTATTCTGTTGTTTTTAATTTGGAGATAATCCATACACTAATATCATCGTCACCACTTTCTTTATTGACTAAAGTTAATAATCCATTATACTCATCACATGTTTTAATCTTTTTCAAAGTATCTAATATCTTTGATTTATTCCACCAATTAGTAATACCAGCATTCGCAATTAAATATTTAACTTCTTTAAATATTTTATCACCGTTTGTTTGTTCTGTTAATACCCTCTTAACAATTCTTTTTAAATCTGATTCCGTCAGATTAACCACTTTACCATTTTTCTTAATTTTCATTTTAATGTTTTTTATAGTAATTTTATTAATACCTTTTATTATAAATATATTAAAACACCAAAAAGGATTAAAAAACCATTACTTTATTATTGTACTACCTCTTTGGTGTTTTGGTGTGTATGGACAATATAAACAACCATTACCACAACAACTACCTCTTACTATATGTTCTTCTTTAGTAATCGGTTTATTATTGTGGTTTATGATTTCTTTTACATATAACTCATATATCCAGTCATCTGTTATGGTCTTCATTTTTTAATTAATTTCACAAGAACCCCCTGAACACGCTAATTCACCACTTAATGTTGTGTTATCATCTGATTCCACAATTTGGGATAAGTCAATGTTATTTAAATGTTTCACCATTTCGTTATACACTTCTTCCGTAATATCTTCAAAAGGTGCTTGAGTATATGTCCCACCATTATATGGTAATACAGATAAACCATTATAATGTTCTTTGTTAGTCCACATCCATTCACCAGATAAATCCCAATCTTCATCTTTTAAAGATATAGTTGCTGAAACGTTATGTGTATTGGAACCATTTCTATGTCCACTCTTTACCCATTCCGTTGCTACCTTCTTAACTCTTTCCAAAAGGTCGAAAGGTGATTCAGTTCTTAATATAGAACCTTTTGGTGATTTTTGTGGGATAGTGATAATTGCTGTATCATGAGCCCTAAAGTAATCATCCTCTAACAACTCAGGGTGATGAACAATTAAATGTTTATATATTGATTCATTTTTCCCCACTCTAATTCTTCTTATGTAGTAGTCATTGTGCCACGCATGTATCCCTGAAGATGTACCTAATGTTAAAGATGTAGTATTATGTGACACAGTACCATTACCCATCTGATACACAGGGTTATTTTCAACTTCAATGTCTACAGTAAACGATTGTGTTAATTCTTTTTTCTTTATTTTCATTTTATTATGTTTTTTAATTTACTTTTTATTTGTTTACCATTCACTATACCATCTGATTTAATAAAATATTTTCTTCACAATATAACCATTCATCATCTTCCGTTATATCAATAGCTTGTTTCCAATTACCATCAGACATCATAAATTTATGATGCGGTGTACATTCAATGATACTATCATCTTCCATTGTGAATTTCACACTTTCCTCAAACCCATTCACGAATAACTTAGTTATTAAATTCTCATTACCATTTTCATCAAAAACTTTTATATCGGTTTTAACATCGTACCATTCCCTATACACATCTAAATGATTATCTAAATTAACACCATTTATCTTAAAAATATCAAATAAACTAATATTTCCATTATTAGTCCTAATAACCGTAGATGGTATCTGACAACCCGCAGGTTTTACAGTTGTACACCTAGCCGATTTATTAATATCTATAAGTTTAGCGACTCTACTATTTTCTCTCTTTACCACATCTGCTGATTTTTCTAAATCATAACCTAATACAACTCCACTTCCGATTCCCGTCATAGATACACCGATTAGAGCGTCTTTCTCTGTTGTTTCTTGCCAGATCTCTCTTAAGTAATGAAACCCTGTGTAACCAGCTTGTAACGTCCCTATGAAGGCTGCAGCTTTAACTCTTTCATTCAAATCTTCTTGTGATTCAATATTCGAAACATTAACTTCACATAGGTTACAGAATTGAAATGGTCTTAGTGCGATTTCACAACAATTTCCAGTAACTACTTTTGATAGTTGGAAACAATGTGTTTCATCTTGCACTGAAATATCCCAAACATCCTCATAAATATCTGTTTCTTCTACAGATATAACTTCAACCTGATTATTATCCTGTGTATTATTAAATTTGTAGTTATCTAGTTCATCTTGTTTGTATTGTACTGACAATTTAAAAATATTTATAAATTGTTTTATTGATTGATTCTCGTTAATTCTTAAATCATATCTGTCAAATATCTTATCATTTAACGTTGACGTACTGTGTCTAATGGTTGTTTTAATACCGTAGAACCCTAATAATTCAGACACATCACTAAGTAACGACCTGTGCTTGGAGGTTAATATTACCCTTTTTTTACTTTTTGATATATGACCATCTGATGAGAATAAACCATCAATAATACCCTTTCTATATTCTTCAGAACCATTCACCCACACAGCCTTAGGTAACCCAACATTTTTATCGACAATACCAAATTGTTTTATATAATTGTCGACTTGTATGTTATTTATTGACACTTCTTTGGTTTTTGTTTCAATTAGAACTTGTGTCATAGTCTCTTCAAAGTCTTCAAAGGTTGGTTTTAACCTACGTCTAAAAGAACCATTAAAAGATGGTACATTTTCTTGGATTGTACTTATTAGTAGTTCTGATATATTGGATTCATCATCCTTATCACTTACAATCATACCGTACTCCGAATGTTCCTTTCTATTAGATACCCAACCATCACCTATAATCCAACCAGATAAAAACCCATCATTATACGTACCTAAATCACCGTCAAACATTTTTGTTTCTCTCAGGAATGGTAATTTACTACCAACTTTAATAGATGGTGTATTAACTTTAGTATACTGTACTCCGTCCCACACAGGCCATTCATGTTCTTTTGTCGAAAAGTATTCAGTCTTATCTTTCAATGTTAACTTATATAATTTTTGGTTTTTTCCAGATAACCAACATTTAGCGTTACTAATTTCACCATTTAAGTTTTTAACTTCAAATTCTTTACCATCAAGTTCTTCAATCGGGTATACTCCGTTTGTGGTGATAACCTTAGTACCTTTTCTCAATGATGGATTCGTACCCCAGGACTTATCATTAGATAAATAAATTCCTGGTTCACCCGCTCCTGACAATTCAATTCTCTTCCATAACCCCATAAAAAATTCTTTAGTGATTTTATGTCTAATAAGAACTGCTGAATTATTAGCTCTACCTCTTTGTGGGTTATTTTCCCACCAGTCACCAGATTTACAAGAAATCATTTCATCGTCATCAGCACTAAATAATGATATTAAGGCTGCTCTACGAATACCACCAGCTAATACTGCGTCTGCAATATAACATATAATATCATGAGTTTCTAATGTTGTTAATTTTTCACCATCAGTTTTATTTTCTAATACACCAGTAATTTTAATGATACACTCTTTCAATGGTTGTGGTCCTGGCGCTTTACCACCAGAAGTAACTAACCTAGCACCTTTTGCTCTAATGTCGGAAAAATCAAATTCAATTTTAGAACTTCTTTTTTCTCCGATGTAAGACTTCATAAGTACTTTTATTGAGTCTGACCAACCTTCGATTGAGTCTCCGATTAAAAACCTTCTCTTTCTTTTATTGTGTGGTTTGTTTACCGGTAGTAATTTATCTACATTATGTTTTTGTACTGAATATCCTACACCTGTACCACCAAGTAGTAAAAACATTGTCTCTGAGAACGCATCTACATCATCAATAGGTAAGAACGCACAGTTATACACTCTGTTCGGAGAGATATCAATGGGTTTACCCGCAAATTGCATTGACCTCATCGATGGTAACACTTTTTTATCATATACAAACTGATACTTTTCTTCTATCTCGTCTTTTAATTCAGGATACTTCCTAATGTGCATATTCATATTCCTTGTAACCAATTCATCCCAAGTTTCTCTCCTATTTAATTCTGGAATATACTTTGCGTATTTCATATAAACCGTTATATCTGATAATATTTTGTTTGAAATATCCATTTTGTTCTTTTTTGTTTTTTTTTGTTTTTTTATTTAATTAGTTTTTAAGGTGAGTATTCCCTTAACGACATTACATATGTCTATTTATTTTGATAACTTTTATATTATCACCCTCCTGAACTCTCTTTCTTTTTTTTCAATAATTCGGTTATATAGTTAGAATCTTTTTTCTTACTACCCTTTTCAAAGTCTAAGAAAGACACATCTCTAGAATCATTAGTATCTATTACTAATGTACCGTTATTGAATACTATATCTTCAAAGATAACTCCATCTTTTCCGAATCTAGATTTTAGAATCGCCATTGTTGCTCTACCCTCTTCTTTTTGTTCCAATGTTTTAGCAATTGAAACAATGAAGTGACCAATTTGACCTTTTTTAATTGAACCCCCAATCATATCTGCTTGAACGACTTCCGCACCAATAGAACTTCTATTACCTTGTATTGCTGTCCACCCAGCGATATCTAATTCTGATATCATAGTTTCGAATTGTCTCATCACATTACCTTCACCTGTCCACTCATCTTTAAATTGTTTACTTGGTGTAACACAGTCAATGTAATCAACAAAAACAATATCTGGTTTCATACCATTAGAAGTTAATTTCCTTAAGTATTGTTTAATATGTGGTATTGTTGTACCATCACTAGCCATTTTCTTAAGGATAAGATTACCTTCTTTACTTTTAAGTCTAGGTAACATCTCTGTTACGACATCCCTATGTTCACTTAAATCATTTAATGGTATCTCAGTCCAACAAGTTAAATGTTTTCTCTGAATAACTTTTGGGTTATCTTCGAAAAAGATTTGTACCACATTATACCCTAAGTTATAGGCGGTGTTAGCCATTCTAGTTACCAAAGTAGTTTTACCGACACCGAAGGGAGCGAGGATAACACCTAACTCACCTTTAGCGAGTCCACCACCCATAAGGTTGTCTAAACCAACTATACCAGTTAGTATTGGATCTCTAAAGTCATCATTCAATACATCTTCAATAGCGTGAAATACATCAATCCCATTATCATTAGTATCGCCAATAGTTAAAGCTTGTTTTAAAATCTCTTCACACTCTTCATATCTATCAAAATCACCAGTATCTAAAATTTTACCAATCATCTGATTAGCCTTCTTAAGTTCTTGTTGTTTGCAGAACTTAATGGCAACTTCTTGGGTGTGTAAACAATCTTTACTATCCGATTCTTGAATTTCTTTAACCATTTCTAAAGCAGATTCTCTAGCAATTTCTCGTCTTACTTCTGATTTAATGATTTGACGTATGGTATCATAAGCTGGGATTGTTTCATAATTCTCTTTATAATCTTTAACGCTAGCTATAATCAATCTTATATACTCATTGTCAAAGTAATTAGGAGAGATGATATCAATGATACTTTCTGAAAACTTTCTATCCTCAACCATTTGTTTAACCAACTTGATCTGAAAACTATAACCTAAATATCCTAAGTTTTTAACTTCTTTTTTATCCATAACTCTATTTAATTTACTTATTAATAAATATACAGTCTAACTCATAATCACAGTAATTTTTTTCATATTCTTTTTGATTCATACCTTGTTGTATTTGATCGATGATTTTAGGTAAAATTTTTCTGACATCAACATCATATCTTACTTGTGGTGGGTAATCATTACCACTAAAAATCTTTTCTATCACTACTTTTTTATTAAATAATATTTGAAAGGTGAACATATCTTCATCTTCGTAAATACTAATAGGTTTAGAGTTAGGTATAGGATTACTTTCTGTAGACACTTCTTCGTTTGTAGAATAAAAATAAGGGTTATAATACTTATACATATAATCATATGTTTTACTTTTAAAGTGTTTCTGAAGTATATCTACACAATCATCAACTAACTCTTTCAATTCTATAGACGATAAAGAATCTTCATTAAAATTATAAATAGGGAAGTTTCTTCCTACTATTGGGTTTCCATTAATTAAAAATAGGAATTCATATGGGTACGTTTTATAAGCTTTTTTCATCTTTCTCTTTTTTTGTTTTTAAATAATAATTTTTTTCTTTTTTGATTATCCTTAAAAATGGTTGTAAGAAATTTATATAACCATCTCTTCCACCTGGTATCGCCATCATCACACCATCTTCTATCATCATATTGATGACATTTTTTGTTTCTCTACCTTCAGGGTCAATAGTGGTTTCAAATAAATAATCTAATTCCTCTTTTGATGTCTCTGTTAATAAAGGGTCACTTAAATTGACAATCTTTTCGTTAATATTAAAAATGTTCTTACCTTGTACACCGACAGTAACTTTATTTAATATATTGTCCAAACTTTTCAACCTACTTTTCCTTTCGTTTTGTATAGTATCAATCTTACTAATTATATTTTCCAATGTCAAAGTTTTTTCAACAATTTCAGGGAAATATTTTATAAGTGTCTTTTCTTTAATACCTTGGATACCTTTAATATTATCACTACTATCACCAGAAATGATTTTAATAAGTTTAAGGTTAGTTAGATGATGGTCGAAATACTTTGAATAGGTGTCTTTTGTGACGATAGTTCTTAAATTTAGAACATACATACCCACTCTATCACCAATCAGTTGACACAAGTCTCTATCGTTAGATAGAATTACAGCTTTCTCATCTTCTTTTAGTTTTGAAATGTAGTACGCAATGGAATCATCAGCTTCAATGATTTCATCCTTATACTGTCGAATGAATAGTTCTTCACAATAACCCATCACCCTTTCTTTTTGGAGGTATAACTCTGGATCGGAAGGTGGTGTTTCATTATAGAAGTCCTTACCTCTGTTAGACTTATACTCCTTATATAAGTCATACCTTAATCTCCCACTAAATCTTCCATCCCAGAAGACATATACCCTATCAAAACGGTATTCTTTTATTACTTTACGTAACATTGTAAGAAATTGGAAAATACCGCCTATATGGACATCCTTATGATAAAGGTTCTTAGCACCAAAATAGGCGGTTTTTAATAACGAATCACCATCTACTATTAAAGTATGGGTGTAAGTTTTTTTTCTATTGGGTATTTTCACTGAACATATCTTACTGGGTTAATAAATCAATTATCAGAATAGTCTACAGGTGTTTCAATGAATGTTTCATCATCTTCAATCTCAAACTCCATAATACCATCTCCAACATTTTCGAATATCTCAGACCAATAATCTTTCTGTTCAGCTTTATATAAGTCAATATATTTTTTATCATCTTCAATGAACCCATGTGTAGTCGCCAATATTCTACAATCAGCATATCCCAATCCATTCATATGGTTTTTATGGATACCAACTTTAGTTCTAATAGCGAAATTCACTTTTCTACCTTTATTAGTGGCAGATAGTTTTGAAACTCCAGCACTTTTTTGATTCCCAAATAAGAATACTAAAGCACAGGATAAATATATTGATTGTCCACCTTTCGGTTGTATCTTGGGTTGTCCAAATGAATTATCTGGTAATTCCACCCATGGTTGGTTAACAAAAACCATTGTATTAGTATATGGGGAAGATTCTTTCCTTGATGAAGTGATCCTTTGAGCTTGACCCATACCCCACTTTTCAGATATAGTCCTAGCAGTATGTTGATTACCACCTTTCCCATCGAAACTCATTTTACAAGGTATTGTACCTACTGAATCCCAACAAAATAAGATATCATGAGGTATCTCCCCATTTTTTTGACCATCTAACACTTCTGTTACATATTCAAAGGCTTGTTCAATATAGTCGAAACCTAATTTATATAACAAAAATCCATCCCAATAACCAGTAACCTCACCAGTCTCTTCATCAACTCCTTCAACATAATCAGTTTTTAACCCCATTTGTTTGGCGTGTTCAAAACTGAATTTCTGTTCCGTAATAATGAAAATAGGTAAGATACCTTTTTTCTGTGCATCTACCGCAGCTTGTATTAGTGCGGTTGTTTTTCCTGTGTCCGAATGTCCTAACAACATATTGATTTGACCCAATGCTGGTCCAGGTATTCCTGTCGCCTTATGGAAGGCTTCCCCCAAATCCAAGTACTTTTGTTCTTTGTACTTTTCAGAGGAGGAAAACTTTTTCCTTATAGACGAAAAATCAGACGTTTTTTTCTTCAAAGGTTTCTTAGTCATAATATTAATTAAAAAGGAAGTTCATCTTCATCTGAATCATCAGAATCCAAACTTGTAACTACTACATCTTCTTTTTCTGTATCGTTTGATGTATTTGACATAAATGAAATTTCTTTTTCCAATGAAGCAGATTCAGCTTCTTCTTTATCTTCTTCAGCAACATAAATCTTTTGTTCTGAATCCCATATTGGTGTCTTATTGGTTGCAATGATTTCCAAATACTCCAACGACTTCTTAGCGTAAACATCTTTATATGTTTCTTGGTTTGATAACCACTCTTTAGCGTTAGTAGTGTCTTCAGTAAGTAGTGTTACATCATCACACATAATAGAATTAACAACTGAATGTCCTTTATCGTTTCTACCTGATACAATGATTACATCTCTACCTTCTCTGGGGTCAGTAATATCACCTTTAATTTTGAAAAGTGGGATTAGTTTATCCATAACACCATCACCAGTCCATTTGTGTTTAAATCTCCAGAATTTTACACCATCAGATTCATTATCCCTATCGATACCTTTTAATACGTACCATTTACGTGGATTCAATCCTTTAGCTAACTCCTTAGCTTTGTCTGAACCATCCTCTAATAAGGCTTCTCTAGCATCACACATAGGACAATGACCATCATCGTTCTTTTTAGGACAATATGTTTTAGGATATGTACCGTTTACTTCTTTTTCATGAAAGAAAGCTTCGGTGAATCCACCTTCACTTAAACTAGAAGGTAATATTCTAAAAGTTTTAGTTTGGTTTCTTACTCCTTTTTGGAGTTTTTCTGTGAAATACTTTTTAAGTCTTTCTTCACTAGAGACTTTTGGTTTTGACAAACTCTCACTATTCTTTTCGTACTGTGAAAGTATTGCGTCTAAATTTTTATTCATCTTTAATATTTTTTAAATGTTTATTAGACAAATATACTAATAAAACTTTAAAAAGTCAATATCTATGTGTAAAAATTTTAATTATTATTCACCATCTTCATCCTTTGGGTTAAATGATGATCGTATTTCCTTTTGATCAAAGTTATCAATGTCGCTTTGAGTTAAGACGAATTCCTCTTCTTCCTCTTCCGCTGCTTCATAACCTTCTTGTTCACTCCAAAAATCAGTTAATTTAACACTATATGGGAAAGAATTCATTGATCTCATCTCCAACCTTTCTACTGGGGTAGGGTTTCTTTTTTCAATTTCTTTTTCTAAGTCATCTATTTTACTAATTACTTGATCCATACCACCTATTTTTGACTCTAAATCAGATAGTTTAGATAATAAATCATCCATTTTAGTACTTATACCATCAACGGAGTCTTTGGTTGCTTCAGTTTTATCAACTATATCTGTTACATCAACCTCTACAGTCTCTTCTCCAACCTCATCTTCAATTTCTACACCATCATCACCCTCAAATGGGTCAGTTACCATACCACCTTCTACATCTTCTACAGTATCATCGTCCAATGTTACTTCACCTGATGGTGTTGTAGTATCATCAGCAAATGGATCTTCATCACCTTCTGGTGGATCTTGTTCGTTTAATATCCCATCAAACAATAAGTCCGCATCTTCGTCCTTAGTTTCTTCGGGTACATAAAAAGTATACTCCAATAATTGTAAGTGTCGTTTTAATTCTTCAGATATCAATTCTTTCTTATTCATTTCTATTACATTAATAATTGTCTACCATCATTTGTCTTGTAAACTTTATCTACTCTTTCAACAATTTCTTTTCCATCATTAATAAGGCATTCGTCACCAACACATTCTTTTTCAGTGTCTATACCTAAAAAAGAGTCCAAACCGTTTTCTAGCTTTTCTTTTTCTTTTGTATTTTCAGTTTTATCCATATTAATCGTTTAGTTATAAATATCCTATATTTAAGAAAAATCTCGTTTTATAGTCATTATTTTTAATTCTTTACGTTTAATTAGTATTATATTGTTTTGATATTCGTCCCAATCAATTTTAAACTCCCTATAATTAATATTACCACTATCTGAATCACTTATTTTTTCTATAAGTGAATTAAGGGCGTTTATAGTGTAAAAACACTCCCCCTTTTTATGTACTATGATTGTTGGTGGGTAGAAGGTTTGGATATCTATTTTCTCCTCTTGTTTAAGATATATCATAAAAGTTAATATCTTCTTATCTTCTTCTTCGTATTTGTATTGAAATACTTTTTCATCGGTTATACCGTATTTATTAAACAAATACTTCTTAAAACTATCTACTTTATCATTGTAGACAAAGGACGCCAGTGTTATACTCTTACTCGTATTCTCCATTTTTATAAATGTAAGGGATTAATTTATTCTTAAATTTTATCTTGTATAATAAATCCTTACACTTATTAAATATCTCATCAGTTACCAAAACATTATTTCCTATGTTTTTTATTTTATTAACAATCTTTTCTTTATCTATGTTTATATATTGACTAACATTTAAATCAACACCAAAAATGATGTTTTCATCGTATAGATAAACCATATTTTTATCACTAAAATATATTATGGGTGTTTGTAAAGATAAAATTTTTCTTACTATTTTAATATTTACCTTTCTTTTTCCATGTATTAAATCTAAATATACATATGGGACATTATCACCAAATTGATTAAAACATATTTCTTTGAATTTTTCTAAATCTACTTCATAATCAACCTTACGCTCTTTAGTCGTAAATGTCCAGTACAGTCTTTGATTTATTTTTTTATGGAGTATGGATATGTCACTGTTGTGGGATTTAACTTTATCCCACCCAATAATTAAAGTAGGTAAATCGTTATTAATATCTTCGAATTTACTTACAATATTAAAATTTTCTTCCTCTATTTTTGAGGATGTTACTATATTTCCAACGTACATAACTACAAAGATAATAAACTTTTTAATAAAAAACAATTAATTTAACTGAAATTCATCTTTTAAATCAAAAATATTTAAAACCTTTTCGAAAACCTCAAACGATTTTATAATATCGTTTGCGTTACCAACTATCTCTACAGTTCTACTATATATGTTTGCACCACCCTTACCGACTTCACACACACTGAAAGCTGTTTCACCTTTTTCCTTTTCTTTTTTCATCCAAACATCCACAGCAATTGAAAAAGCTGTTACTGGTGTAAGTGATATAACCCATGGTGTGGTGAATTTCGATTTAGTTGTATCGTAAGTAAAATATTCTTTTCTACCTGTTACATATAAATACCCTCTAGGTCTAAATAAATAACCATCACCTTCATATTCATTACCTTTATAATTGTCAAAGGGTGTTTTTATTACAATACTATCATTAGTACCACCTGTAAATGTTGGGGTTATTCCAGATATTCCATCACCCGCATCTTTATATATTTCATAAAATGGGTTTGACGGATCTGGTGGGTTGGTACCGAAATACTTAGTTTTACCACTATAAATAGTCTCATCATCAAACACATCTACCTTATCTTTATCGAAATCGACAGATATTTCTTTTTCTAAATTAGTCATGTTATTAGAAGTTAACATAATGTTAGATAATAACATACAAACTTGTTTATTTGTTGTCATAGATACCCCCGTTGATTTTAATATTGTCTTAAACGCTGTTATATTTTCTACAGTCGCAACACTTGATGGGACACCCATTCTTATGAAATTCCCAACTGTAAATTTTTCAAATTTAAATTCTTCATCTGGGGTTTCTACACCAATGGTAAATAACTTATCAGTTACAAAATTATTAGTAAAATCTAACACCCCAGAAGTATCAGTGGATTCGTTTAAGTTTAATCGTAAATCAGCCGTAATTTCTGTAGGTGGTGGCGCAATAAATTTTGATTGTCTTACACCTTGAAAACTTGTTGTCATATGATTAGGTGTGATATTATGAGTCACATTAGTGATTAAATAAGCCCCCTTGAAAAATGGGACGTTCTGTAAGTCAAAATACATTAACGGTTGGATATTCATACAC
>Ga0209284_10001783_pt1 | contig 31791 bp, 30 predicted proteins | sample FRY03_FD_187211 | JGI IMG/M metagenome (GOLD analysis project Ga0209284, IMG submission 187211) | Freshwater microbial communities from Lake Fryxell liftoff mats and glacier meltwater in Antarctica - FRY-03 (SPAdes) (version 2) | ecosystem: Environmental > Aquatic > Freshwater > Ice > Glacier...
CGGTTGGACTGTCACCCGCCAACCGTCTCTGCACCGCTTGTCGACGTAGCTCTTCTTCGGACACGATGTTCTCCCTCGTTCGGTCAATCTGACCCAACAAGCCAACAGCGGAACGATGTCCTGACGGCTACCCACCTCCACCAGCGGAACGATCTCCTGACGGTTCCAGCGGAACGATGTCCTGACGGTTGTCACCTAGGCTGCAGGAGTGAGTTCCCCGGTTACCTTCTCTGAATCCCACGTGTGGTCAGTCGTCCATGTGGATGCTCCCGAGATCGTCACCTCGGCGTGGATCGATCAACAATTAGCGCAGACCTACGAACGAGTTGGTGTGCGGGCCGGTTTGCTCGAGTCCGTGGCGGGTATCAACGCTCGCCGTTGGTGGCCCGAAGACGTCAAATTCGATGATGTCGCCGCTCGAGCAGGCGTCCGAGCGCTTGAGCAGGCTGGGGTCGCTCCCTCAGAGGTGGATCTTCTCATCTCTACGTCGGTCTGCAAGCACCATCTTGAACCCAGCGTGGCATGCGCGGTGCATGATCGACTTGGTCTTTCTGCCAAGTGCATGAATTTTGATCTTGGTAATGCTTGTCTTGGTTTCATCAATGCAATGACGGTTGCGTCGTCGATGATCGAGTCCGGTCAGGTCAAAGTTGTCCTCATCGTGGATGGCGAAGGAAGTCGACAGCCGCAGCAACAGACGATCGCCCGACTTCAAGATCCAGCGACGACAATCGGAGACGTGTTCGATCAGTTTGCTTCGCTCACCCTTGGTTCGGGTGCGGCCGCGATGGTGATGGGCGGTCCCCGTCCGGGTTCCCATCAGTTCCTTGGTGGTGTCACTCGGGCGGCCACGCAGCACCACAATTTGTGTGTCGGCGATCTCGACGAGATGCGCACCGATACCGCTGCCTTGCTCGAATCAGGTCTTGCCCTCGCTGAGGTAACCTTCAACGAAGCACTGTCCGAAGGCTGGCAGTGGACCAATTGCGATACCTACATTCTTCATCAGGTGTCATCGGTTCACACCACGAAACTTTGTGAGCTTCTGGCGATCGATCAGTCCCGAGTGCCTCTCACCTATCCCGAGTTCGGCAATGTTGGTCCCGCGGCGATTCCCTACACACTGTCGATGAGCTCTGATCGGTTAGCTTCGGGTGATCGTGTTCTTCTTATGGGCATCGGTTCGGGGCTCAACTGTTCGGTCGCCGAACTCATCTGGTAGCCGGAAGTGACGGCCGATCTTCCATCCGACGCACAATGGGAACAATGGGGAATCGATCCGAAATGGCATCGGACCGTCGTTATCAAGCGTTCGGGTGAGCCCGATATTGAGTGGAGCATTCTCGATACGGGCGAGGCCACCAGTGGGACGATCGTTTGTGTCCACGGCAATCCGACATGGGGCTATCTCTGGAAGGGATTCCTTAGAACCTTGCAACCGCAGTGGCGTGTTATCGCTGTCGACCAGACCGGAATGGGTTGGTCGCAACGATCCACACCCCGAACGCTTGAAATGCGATCGGCCGAACTTGTCGCCTTCTGCGAGCAGCACACGAGTGGGCCACTGATCATCGCGGCCCACGACTGGGGTGGTCCGGTGGCGCTCGGAGCGTTGCCGTCGCTTAATGTTCGCGCCGTTGTTCTCGGCAACACCGGGGTCGCTCTTCCGGAGCGGACCCCAGTGCCACTGTTAATTGGTGTAGCCCGAGGTTTCGTCGACCTGATCTGTCGACGCAGTCCCTTCTTTGTCAACGGCACCGCCGCAATGACGCGCAAAGAACATCGCAGTGCGCTTCGTGCGCCCTATGGGTCTGCCCATCGGCGCGCCGCGGTGGCAGATTTTGTTGCCGACATTCCGCTTTCGGAAAAAGACCAGTCCTGGGATGCGCTTAGGCGGTCAGCGGAAAATCTCGCCCAGCTCGAGGTTCCACTGCTGTTGGTGTGGGGTGGACGCGACCCGGTGTTTCACGATCGCTTTCTCGCCGATCTCCTTGCCCGTGCCCCGCATGGCAAAGTCCATCGATTCGGTGATGCCGGCCATCTTGTTCCTCTCGATGAGTCAATGGCCGAAGTGGTGTCGCAGTGGCTCGACCAAGCATTCGATAGCGAGCAATTTGCCCCTGATTCCAATCGAGACGTATCGCTGCTCAACGGCAACGCGAAGGACTCGGAGCCGTTCCTCGCTATTACCGAGGCACTCCGTATGCGCGCCAATGATGACAGCCACGCTTTTACTGATGCGTCAGGTGCGATCTCGTGGCGATCTTTAGCCGCTGATGCAGGTGACACCGCTCGAATGTTGGTCAACCAAGGGCTCAACCTCGGAGACAGAGTTGCGCTTCTCGTGCCTCCTGGAGCCGAACTTCTTTCTGCGGCCTATGGCGTATGGCTTGCTGGCGGGGTAGTGGTTGTTGCTGATAGCGGGTTAGGGGCGAAAGGTTTGCGAGCGGTGTTGCGTGCTAGCGACGCCACGTGGGTGTTTGGCACTGCGAAAACACTTTCGGCCGCCAGGGTTCTTGGGTGGACACCCGGTGCTCGTTTGGTTTGTACGCAACGGTTTCCGCGCGCAATCAGTTTGAAAACACACCGTGCTTCCTCCGATACGCAACTGCCGCGTCTCGAACCCGAATCTGATGCTGCGGTTGTCCACACTTCGGGTTCCACCGGACCAGCCAAACCCGTGCGCTACCGCCACGGTTCACTGGCTGCTCAGCGTGATGTCATTCACAACTCTTTTACGATGGCCCCCGATCGCGGTTTCGTAACTTCGTTTGCTCCATTTATTTTGTTGGGGCCAGCGCTTGGTGTTCCGTGTGTCCTGCCCGATATCGATGTCTTGAAACCTTCAGAACTTGACTTTGATCGTTTCGCTGCCGTTGTGCAGTCTTCCTCTATTGATGTGGCGTGGCTTTCGCCGGCGTCAGCGCGTCGGATTGTTGAGACCGCCGCCGGCCGATCGGTGCAGCTCCGACTCGTTATGCTCGCTGGCGCTCCGATCTCCACGGCGTTGGCATCGTCTATTGCTGAAGTCACCGGCGCCGATGTTCGATCTCCTTGGGGAATGACCGAAGTCATGCCTCTCACCGATGGTGTGGGTGCGGCTCGCGTTGTTGTCGATGGGACAACAACGGGTAAGCCATTGGGCGGCGCACAGGTCGTTGTGCTTTCGCTTGATCACTCCGATCTGGAACATAAACCAACCGGTGAATGGGGCGAACTCGCAGTGCGGGCACCGTGGATGTTCGACGGCTACGACCAGCTTTGGGCGATTGAACATCAGTCGGAAGTTTTACTGGCAGGGGAGCGTTTTCACCGAACCGGCGATCTCGGTCTCATCGACGAAAACGGTGACCTCCATCAACTTGGTCGTGTTCAACATGCGCTTTACCTGCCTTCACAGATAGTCCCAAGTGTCCGTATCGAACAACCGGTTGCCGACTCGCTGCAAAAGCAAGTGGCGGCGGTTGGAATTGGCCCAGTTGGAACACAGGTCATTGCCGTTGTGGTGCAGGCTAAGGGAAAGTTACGTCTCGCCGACCACGCAACGACTGCGCTTGTTCGAAAGTTGTCTTCGTTCGAGATTGCTGCGGTTCTGGAAGGTGAACTACCCGTCGACGTTCGTCATCAGTCGAAGATCAAACGCGATGTGCTCGCCTTGTCGGCATCGGATTTTTTGGCGGGCCGATGAAGATCCTCGTCACCGGAGGTTCGAGCCTTCTCGGCCGAACGGTCGCCGATCAACTGGTCGCGCGCGGCGATCACGTGACCTGTTACCAGCGCCGTGCATCAGGATCGGCAGGATCCGACGTGCTTGGCGACATTCGCGATTCCAATTCCCTTACTGCAGCGGCTCGCGAAGTTGACGGCGTCATTCACCTTGCTGCGTTGGTTGCGCCGAAAGCGCCATGGAGCGAAATGTTGGCCATCAATGTGGAGGGAACTCGCAACGCAATCGCTGCGGCCGCGCAGAGCAGTCGGTTTGTTCATGTTTCGAGTCCGTCAGTGGCATTCCATGATGAACCGAGTGTGGGTTCATTGGCGTTGGATGCCACCTATGACGGGAGCGACGGGTATGTGCGGTCGAAGGCCATTGCCGAGACGCTCGTTCGTTCCGAATCGAAGATTCCAACTGTTGTGGTTCGACCCCACCTGGTGTGGGGTCCCGGTGACACCCAACTCATCGGTCGAATTATCGAGCGGGCTCGAGCTGGACGACTGGTGTTGCCCGATGGCGGTCGCGCGCTTGTTGACACCACCTATGTCGACGATGCCGCCGCATCGATTGTCGCGGCGCTCGATCATTGCCGGGTAGGCGACGAAGCAACCGCGCAACCGTTGGTCATCACTGGCGGTGAGCCTCGTCCCTTGCGTGACTTGGTGTCATCAATCCTTCATGCCGCAGGAATCACTCGGGAACCGAGATCTATTCCTGCTCCCATTGCGGCGTTTCTTGGTTCTGCCATAGACAGGTTGTGGCCTGGATCGGAGCCCCCTCTCACTCATTTTGCCGCTCGTCAGCTTTCTGTTGCCCATTGGTTTGACCAGCGAGAGTCGAGGCGCATTCTTGGTTGGGCTCCAACCGTGGGACTCGATGAAGGGTTCGTTCGCCTCGAGGATTCGTTTGCTTCACCCTCATCCCTTTCCTAGAGGGAGGCGGGCCGGACGGGGTTGGTTCGGCGCCGGCCCCTGCACCGATCTCGCTGGTCAATGAGGTGTTTGAGGCGAACCTGAGATCGAAGCGTTGATCCGCTGGGGGTATTTGTTACTATCGCCATAGGAGAAATTAGTTCTCTGATTTCTCGCCCCTCATTCATTGGAGTCATTCCTATGTCCACCACCGATCTGGGTCTCGATCTGGGCCGTTACAAACTTGGTTGGAGCGACGCTGAGGACTATGTCTTCAAGCCAAAGCGCGGGCTTACCGAGGAAATTATTAAAGAGATGTCGTGGATGAAAGGCGAGCCGGACTGGATGCGTAGTTACCGCCTCAGGTCCTATGCCCATTTCTTGAAGCGCCCAATGCCCAATTGGGGCGGCGATATGTCCGAGATCTTTTTCGACGACATCTTCTATTACATCAAGCCCACCAATAAGCAGGTTGATGCGTGGGATGAACTTCCCGACTCGGTGAAAGAAACCTACGAGAAACTCGGTATTCCCGAAGCAGAGCGTAAGTATCTCGCTGGCGTTACCGCGCAGTACGAATCTGAAGTTGTGTACCACAAAAATCGCGAAGATCTTGAGGCCCAAGGCGTCATCTTCACCGATATGGACACTGCTCTTCGTGAGCATCCCGAAATTGTTCGTGCCTATTTCGGCACTGTGATTCCGGCCAACGACAATAAGTTTTCTGCGCTCAACTCAGCGGTTTGGTCGGGCGGATCGTTCATCTATGTGCCGCCAGGCGTTTCAGTCGATATGCCTCTGCAGGCCTACTTCCGTATTAACGCCGAAAACATGGGTCAGTTCGAACGCACACTGATCATCGCCGATGAAGGTAGCCAGATTCATTACATCGAAGGTTGTTCGGCGCCGGTCTACACCTCCGATTCCCTTCACTCTGCGGTGGTTGAAATCATCGTGAAGCCCAGCGCCCGCGTTACCTACACAACCATTCAGAACTGGTCGAACAATGTGTTCAACCTTGTTACCAAACGCGCTCGGGTTGAGGCCGAAGGTCATATGGAGTGGATCGACGGCAACATTGGTTCCCGGCTCACCATGAAATATCCCGCCGTCTGGTTGGTTGGCCCCAAGGCCTCGGGCGAAGTTCTTTCGGTGGCGTATGCCGGTGCTGGTCAGCACCAGGACACTGGTTCGAAGATGGTGCACGCCGCTCCTGAAACCACTTCAAAGATTGTTTCGAAGTCCATCTCAAAAGATGGCGGACGAACTTCGTATCGCGGTCTCATCCGTGTTGAGGACGACGCGTATGGATGCAAGAGCCATGTGCAGTGCGATGCCCTCATCCTCGACGACCACTCCATCTCCGACACCTTCCCCTACATGGAAATCGGTTCTGGTGATGCAGTCATTGGTCATGAAGCAACCGTTTCGAAGGTGGCCGACGAGCAGCTCTTCTATCTGATGAGCCGTGGTCTTTCTTCCGAGCAGGCCATGGGCATGATTGTGAACGGGTTTATCGAACCCATCACCCGAACTCTTCCCATGGAATATGCCGTGGAGTGGAGCCGTCTGATCGAGTTGCAAATGGAAGGTTCGGTCGGCTGAGCCGACCCCTCACTTGGTCTCGCGTTGGATTCGTAGTTGGGGTCTGCGAAACTCTTGTTATGCCAATGCGTGAGGAATGTAAGCACTACGAGAGCCGCTCCTATGCCAATGGCGAGGCGGTGCGTAAATGCGATCTGGACCAAGCACCCGAAGCGCCTTGGCGTTGCCCAGAACCATGTGTGTTCTATGAGCGGAGGCTCGTTGACATCGACTGGCAACATGGATCGTTAGTGACCCCGCCACCTCCACCGGAACCGAAAGGAGAGGGGATTGCTGAGTTACTCGATGAAGCAGAAGACATCGTCAATGCGGTGGGCCCCGAAATCCTCGCCGAGTTCGAACGTCAGCAGCGAAAATCCGCGAGTCGGCTCGGACGGCTCAAGCGTCGGTTCCGTCGGGGGGAATGACCGCATTGGGCCAGAGCGAGCGCATTGGGCCAGAGCGAGCGCATTGGGCCAGAGCGAGCGCATTGGGCCAGAGCGAGCGCATTGGGCCAGAGCGAGCGCATTGGGCCAGAGCGAGCGCATTGGGCCAGAGCGAGCGCATTGGGGTAGAGAGAATTTCTCCTATGGCTGTAGGGTTTTTCCGTGACCTCTCCCGAATGGCTTGAAAATCGCCGTCGCGCTCTTAGGGCTCACACCGCAGTGCCGGTGATGCCCTCGGCCGAAGAAGAAGTGTGGCGCTACAGCCGTGTCGCCGATGTTGATCTGGCCCAGTGGAACGTTGTCAGCGGCCGATGCGAAGGCGTGCCCGCTGAGGTAGCGGCATTACTTGAATCTCTGGGACAACTTTCCGGCGCCGTGGTGGTCCGAAATGGCAGTGTTGTTGCTTCTCGGCTCGATGAGGACCTCGCCAGCAAGGGGGTCTTTCTTGGATCACTCGTCGATGGGCCTGAGGCCGAGGCGGCTCTCGGGGGCGTGGCCGGCGACGGCCCTGATGTGTTCACGCAACTCAATGAAGCTCACTTTCTTGATGCGGTGTTAGTGCATGTACCCGCTGGCGTCAGGATTGAGTCGCCGATTGTCGTTGTCGACTGGATCGATACTGAAGGAGCACTTACCTATCCGCGCCTTGTCGTGCGCGTAGGTGCGAACGCCGAGGTTCGAGTTCTTGATTGGCACGGTTCAGCTGATGTTGCGGCACTTATCGTTCCTGTTGTTGAACTTGATGTCGATCGCGCTGGTCGACTGTCCTACGGAAACGTTCAGTTGCGCGGGCCACGCGTATGGCAGATCGCTTCGCAAGTCAGCCGAGTGCAACAAGAAGGAACGCTCACCTCTTCGCACGCTGGTCTTGGCTGCGACTACGGCCGGGTACGCACTGACTGTGAACTCGTTGGCCGCGGCGCCACCGGCAATCTGAACGCTGTCTACTTCGGCACCGGTACCCAAACTCTTGATTTCCGGACGTTTCAGCATCATGATGCACCCGACACCACCTCGAACCTCATGTTCAAGGGCGCGGTTGGCGGCGATTCGCGCTCGGCATACACCGGCCTCATCCGAGTTGAGAAAGGTGCTCGTGGCACGAACGCCTTTCAAACAAATCGTAATCTGAAACTCTCGGATCGTGCATGGGCAGAATCGGTTCCCAACCTTGAAATTGAAACCAACGATGTGCGCTGTAGTCATGCGTCAACCGTTGGGCCTATCGATGGAGACCAACGCTTTTATCTTGAAAGTCGCGGTGTGCCCACCGAAGTAGCAGAGCGTCTTATCGTCGCTGGTTTCTTCGACGAAGTCGTAGAAACTTTCCCCGTTCCTCAGGTTATTCCTTTAATTGCGGCGGCAATCGATGCGCTACTCGATGCAGGAGTTAGTTCGTAATGCTCGAACGTATTTGTTCTATTGAAGACGTACCCGATGGCCAGGTTCGTCGTTTCGATCTCGGCACTTCATCTGTTGCGGTGGCTCGGATCGGAACCGATTGGTATGCCATCGGGGATCGCTGCACCCATCTCAATGTTTCGTTATCAGAAGGCGAATTGCACGCCGACTCTTGCCAACTCGAATGCCCGAAACATGGCAGCTGTTTCTCGCTCACTACTGGTGCGCCGTTATCGCTGCCGGCCACTAAGTCAGTGCCTACCTATGTCGTTCGCATCGACGATGACGCTGTTTATCTGGAGATCGACTGACATGGGTGAGTTGCGAATTGAAGGTCTTCGAGCCGAAGTTGCGGGCCGAGAAATCTTGCAAGGCATCGACCTTGTTGTGAAGTCAGGGGAAGTGCACGCGGTCATGGGGCCCAATGGTGCTGGCAAGTCCACGCTTGCTCACGTTCTTATGGGAAAGCCGGGCTACACCGTCACTGGTGGAAGCGCCACCATCAATGGAGTGGATCTCCTCTCGATTCCTACCTACGAGCGCGCTGCGGCCGGGTTGTTCCTTGCCATGCAGTACCCAATTGAAGTTCCTGGTGTGAGCCTCGAAGAATTGCTCACCGAAGCGCTCGGGGCCATGGGCCGTGACGCAAGCATCGTTCACGCTGCGGTGGAGGCCGAAGCCGAACGAATTGGTTTGGCGACCCGACTCCTTGATCGTCCTGTGAATGTCGATTTATCGGGTGGGGAAAAGAAGCGCAACGAAACCATGCAACTTGCGGTGTTGCGTCCGAAGTTTGCTGTTCTCGATGAACTCGATTCGGGTCTCGACATCGATGCGCTTCGGGCCTGTGCTCGTCGCATTGAAGAAGCCACCTCCGAGTTCAACCTTGGCGTGTTGGCAATTACCCATTACGCCCAGATGCTCGAAGAACTGAAGCCCGACGTGGTGCACGTGCTGGTGAAGGGTCGCATTGTTCAAAGCGGTGGTCCCGAACTTGCCGATGAACTTGAGCGCACTGGCTACTCAAACTGGACTGAAGAAGAAGCGGCAACGCTGGCTGCAGCCGATCCGTTCGCCGACCCATTTGCTGATCCCCTCGCATGAGCCCACGCGACGCACTTCTTAGTTCTGAACAAATAGCAGAGCGATCTCGCGAGGTTCCTGAATGGACATTCGTCGATTCAATGCTCCACCGAGAGTTTGTTTTCACCAATTTCGATGAAGCAATGGCGTTTATGAACCGCGTGGCCCCGTTGGCGAACGCTCTTGACCACCATCCCAACTGGTCAAACGTTTGGAACCGGGTGCTGATCGATATCACCAGTCACGACAGCGGCGGGCCAACTGATCGATGTTTCGATCTTGCAGTTGCTATTGACGGCGTTGTTTCCATACGCAATTAGCTAGCAGTTGATGCTTCGGCGATGCCCTGGGCGAGTGTGTTCCACGCCAATGTTGCGCACTTGATGCGAACCGGGAACTTCACCACGCCTCGAAGTGCCTCAAGATCGCCCAACTTCACCTCGGGGGCGTCGATGGGTTCAGTGGTTTCGGCGCCTTCAAGTGAGTTCTCGTGAATGGACATCATTGCTTTGAACGCACGAGTGAGATCGTCTATCTCGGCGATGGTTTTGCCTTTCACTGCGGCCGACATCATTGAGGCGGAGGACTGGCTAATTGAACAGCCCTGGCCGCCGATACGAATATCGGCCACGCAGCCTTCAGTATCAAGATCGAGATACAGCACGATTTCATCGCCGCACAGAGGGTTGAAACCTTCGACGCGATGCGCCGGGGGAGTTTCAAGTTCGCCGCGGTTAAGCGGGTTGCGGTAGTGATCGAGGATGATCTCTCGGTAGAGGTCTTCGAGGCCGGGCATCGGTGGCACTCCCTGTGCGAGGTGTGAGGTTGAGCGTAGGGGATCAGAGGGCGAAGAACGCGCCGGTTGCCTCAAGGGCATCGGCGAGTGCATCTATGTCAGGGGTGTCGTTGTAGACGTAGATGGAGGCTCGGGCGGTTGCGCCGATGCCCAGAATTCGCATGAGAGGTTTTGCGCAGTGGTGACCAGCGCGAACACAGACGGCGTGTTCGTCAAGGACTTGAGAAATATCGTGGGGGTGCAAGCCGTCAAAAGCGAAACTGAAGACGCCACCGCGTTCAGCAGAATCGGAAGGTCCGTAGATGGAAATGCGTTCACCGAAACGTTCGCCAAGCGTGGTGAGGGTGTAGTCGGTGAGCGCAATCTCGTGAGAACGGACATTGTCCATGCCCACTCCTTCAAGCCATTCAACTGCTGCGCCGAGGCCGATGATTTCGGCGATGGGAGGTGTTCCCGCTTCGAACTTCCACGGAAGATCATTGGTGGTGAAACCATCGAGGCGAACATCGCGAATCATTTCCCCGCCTCCAAGGAACGGCGGCATCGCCTCAAGAAGTTCTTCGCGGCCATAGAGAACGCCGATTCCGGTTGGGCCGCACATCTTGTGCCCAGAAAAGGCGAGGAAATCGGCGCCAAGGGCTTGAACATCAGTGGCGCTATGGGGCACCGATTGGCAGCCGTCGATAATGCTTATGGCGCCAGCAGCACGTGCCGCGTCGGTAAGGGTGCGAACGGGGGTAAGAGTTCCGAGAACGTTGGACATTGCAGTGACGGACAAAACCTTGGCGCCTTCGAGCAATGAATCGAGGTTGGTGAGATCGAGTCGACCTTGTTCGTCGAGTGGAATCCAACGCAGTTCAATGCCGCGTTCGGCAACCAGCATGTGCCACGGAACGATGTTGGCATGATGTTCCATATGGCTTAGGACAACGACGTCGCCGGCGGACAAGTTGGCCCGTCCCCAACTAAACGCCACCAAGTTGATTGACTCCGTGGCGTTCTTTGTGAAAATAATTTCCGAGGCTGACTTAGCGTTAATGAATCGGCGCACGCTTTCGCGAGCACGTTCCATTTCGTTGGTCGCTTCTTCAGCAATTGCGTAAACACCACGATGCACATTGGAGTTAATGGTGCGGTAGTAGTGGTCCATCGCCTCAAGAACTTGAACAGGCTTTTGCGATGTTGCTGCCGAGTCGAGATACACGATCCGCTTTCCGCGAACTTCGCGTTCGAGAAGCGGGAAGTCGGACTTCATGGATGTGCCATCGATGGGATCGGTACTCATGCCCATGCTTCATACCCCTTAGCTTCAAGTTCAAGAGCGAGTTCAGGGCCCCCCGATTGCAAAATTTTTCCATCGACGAGGATGTGAACAAAACCAGGCTTCAACTCATCGAGCAGTCGTTGGTAATGGGTGATGGCAAGAATACCCAGTTCGGGTCGTGACGCAACAACTTCTCGAACCCCACGAGCTACGACCCGCAATGCATCGATATCGAGTCCCGAATCGGTTTCGTCGAGAATGGCGATATCGGGCTGAAGGATCGCCATTTGCAGGATCTCGTTGCGTTTCTTTTCGCCGCCCGAGAATCCTTCATTGAGATAACGATCGGCGAAGGAGGGATCGATATCGAGCCGAGACATCCATTCCATGATCTCCAGGCGAAGTTCGAGCATGGAGAGGTCGATGCCGCGACGCGCCGACCATGCTTGACGCAGGAAGTTCAGAACAGAAACGCCCGGAATCTCTTGCGGGTACTGGAAGGCCAGGAACATTCCGGCCTTGGCCCGAACATCGGTGGACCATTGGGTGACGTCGTCGCCGTTGAAATAGATGTGCCCGGAAGTGACCACGTACTCGGGACTGCCAAGCAAGGTGGAAGCCAACGTGGACTTCCCTGAACCGTTTGGCCCCATAAGAGCATGGATTTCGCCAGCACCAACGCTGAGGTTGACGCCGCTAAGGATCTCGACGGGTTCGTCTCCTGCGGTGCTGACATGGAGGTCCTCAATGGAGAAAAGAGGGGGGGTCATGGCAGCAGTCTAGGCAGTTCGGTGGATTCGCACTACGGCCGTAGGAGAAATTATGGAGATGGAGATGGAGATGGAGATGGAGCGGGCGCGGGCGCGGGGCCCAACCGCTACCAGCCTCGATCGGCCCATTCTCGCAAATGAGGCCGCTCGGCGCCGATGGTGGTCCAGTTGCCATGGCCGGGCAGCACAATAGTGGCAGCGTCAAGGGTGAAGAGACGCTGGTCGAGCGAATCGATGATGGTGTCGAAGTCCCCGCCTTCAAAAGAGGTATTCCCGGGACCGCCGGGGAACAGGGTGTCCCCGCTAAAGACAATGGGCGCCCCTTCGAGGGAAAAACACATGGAACCGGGCGTGTGGCCGGGGGTGGCAGCGGTTCGCAGACGGAGGCGACCGATTTCGATGACCGAATCGTCCTCAAGGATGGAGTCGTACGAAGGAAGCATGGCGGCGTCCGCGGCAGCGACGGCCACGTCATAGCCGGCATCTCTCACTGCTGGTACCGCCTGGATGTGGTCCCAGTGGCCGTGAGTTTCCAGAACCCGTCGAACCCCAAGGGCCGAGCACAACTCCAAGAGCCGCTCGTGTTCGTTCGCAGCATCAATCAGGACGCCGTCGCCTGTTTCGGTGCAGCGGATCACAAAGACATTGTTCTCCATCGGGCCCACGACCACGGCGTGGATCTCATATCCGGTTTCAGCCAAAAGGAGGGTCATGGCTCCATCATTGCCTCAGATTGCTCTGATGCGATGGTGAAGCGAGATTTGCGGTAAACATTGCGGGTTAGGTCCGGCTGGAACAAGGGGTCTCCGAGCAATGAACTTCGCTTTTTCTGAAGAACAAGAAGAACTTCGCAACATCGTCCGCCAGTTCCTTGAGGCCAAGTCCTCAGAGGTAGCGGTTCGTGAGCAAATGGCAACCGAGCAGGGCTACGACCCCGACGTGTGGTCACAGATGGCCGAACAACTCGGTCTTCAGGGTCTCACCATTCCTGAAGAGTTCGGCGGCCAGGGTTTTGGTTATGTCGAACTCATTGTTGTGCTTGAAGAGATGGGCCGTGCGCTGTTGTGTGCGCCGTTCTTCTCCTCTGTTGTCCTTGCCGCCAACACGGTGATGCAGTCCGGCGACGATGCGGCGAAGGCGGCATTACTTCCCGGTATTGCATCGGGTGAAACCATCGCCACTGTTGCCTTCACCGAGCCCAATGGTCGTTGGGACGAATCAGGTATCGAAGCCACCGCAACCAACGCTGGTGGCACCTGGAAGATCAGCGGCACAAAGTCCTATGTCATCGACGGGCACACCGCCAACGTGATCATCGTTGCCGCTCGCACCGCTGCTGGTGTCAGCTTGTTCTCCGTCAATGGCGATGCTGCTGGGCTTACTCGCACAGCACTTTCCACCATGGACCAAACTCGTAAGCAAGCAAAGCTTGAGTTCGCCGATGTCGAAGGAACTCTGGTCGGCACCGATGGCGCCGGCTGGGACATTCTCTCCACCGTTCTCGATCTTGCCGCTGTTGGTCTTGCCGCCGAGCAGGTTGGTGGCGCCCAGATGTGTCTCGATATGGCAGTTCAGTACGCCAAAGATCGCGTGCAGTTCGGTCGTCCCATCGGTTCGTTCCAGGCCATCAAGCACAAGTGCGCCGACATGCTTCTCGAAGTCGAGTCCGCAAAGTCCGCCGCGTATTACGCCGGTTGGTGTGCATCAGAACTCAACGAGGAACTTCCGTCGGTGGCATCGCTGGCCAAGGCCTACTGCTCCGATGCGTATTTCCATGCCGCTGCTGAAAATATTCAGATCCACGGTGGTATTGGCTTCACATGGGAACACCCGGCACACCTGTACTTCAAGCGTGCCAAGTCGTCGGAACTTCTTTTCGGCGATCCCACCTACCACCGCGAGCTTCTCGCTCAGCGCATCGGCATCTAATCGGCTGACGATCTCGAGTTCATCGTGATCCTCGTCTTCATCCTCCTTGCGGCGGTGGCCGTTTTGGTCATTGGTCTTCTTACGGTTGGGCGTCTTGCTGGCCAGATGGCCATGCAGCCGAAGACCTCTATTTACGATCGCGCCGAGGCACTGGAGTTTGTCGCCGATCGTCTTCCCGATGACATCACCGCACAATTGACCTTTGAGGATCTTGAGCGGTTATTGCAATGGCATCTCGATTATCTCGCCGATCGAGGGGTTGCTCGTGCTCAAGGGGCCAATGACCTCGTCAATGGGCCGTTGGTGGCGGCCGAAGACGACGCGCTGGCATACGTCATTGGCAAGGCCAGCAATGCGTCAATGGCAGTTGAAGACGTGTGGGTTGTTTCGGTGATCGAGGGCAACGAGGCGTATCTCGAAGCAATCGGAGCGATTGGGTCTGAACTCATTAACTAATTCGGTTGGTCGGTGAACCGCCTGCGGGGGCGGGCCGTCTACGATGAGACCATGCATAGGCCAGTCAAGTTCGAACACAATCGTTGGGTTGGCGATAAGCGCACACAGGTGGTGTATGACGTCGACAACATTGACGATCCATCAATCATTGAAGAGTTGATGGAAGCCGAAACCTTCATTTGTTTTGGGCCCGACACGCTTGATGAGGCCCGCAATCGTTGCTACAAGCCCTACAAGGGCGATGGCAGCGGTCTCGACTGATTGTTTGTTGTGGAGAAACTCTTTCGGTCCGGAAGTATCGAACTCGCAGGGCATCTTGCGCGGCCGCGAATAGCTCCAGGCACAACGGTCCCGGGTCTCGTTCTCAGTCACGGTTTCCCGCATCTTCGCGAAGGCGGTGAATTGTCGGCTCGTTCCTTCCCCGAACTTGCCGATCGCATCGCCACCGAAATGGGTTGGATGGTGCTGGTCTTTAATTTCCGAGGCGCCGGCGAATCTGGCGGCGATTTTTCGCTCTTGGGCTGGCGCGACGACCTTCTTGCCGCCACCGACTATCTGCGCAGCATCGACGGAGTGCAAGGTGTGTGGGCGGCCGGTTTCGGCACAGGCGGAAGCATGTCTATTTGCGCTGCGGCCATCGACACCGATATTCGAGGCGTGGCGTGTATGGCATCGCCGGCCGATTTTGACGACTGGGCCAGTCATCCCCGACGTCTCCTACAACATGCTCGCGATACCGGCATCATTCGATCATCGGCCTATCCGCCAAACTTCGAGGTATGGGCCAAAGAGATTCGCGCGGTTCGCGCGGTGGCGGCAATTGCAGATGTAGCGCCGCGCCCAGTTCTCATTGTGCACGGTTCCGACGACGATGTTGTGCCTGTCTACGATGCAAGAGTTCTCGCTGATGCTTACGGAGATGCAGATTTGCGCATAATCGAAGGGGGCGGTCACCAACTTCGCCACGATCCTCGCACGGTTGCGGTGTTACTCGGTTGGCTCGATCGTCAACGCTCGGAAACTGCGGTCGAACGGATTGGTTAGTTAGCGCAACAACGGGTCGGGGCTATCGGCTTCGAGTCCATGTTCGGTAATTGCGGCGAGCGCTATGGATGCGTCAATAACGCCATCGGCAGCTAGTGCCGAAAGCACAGCCACCTCAATATGAGCGGCATCAACTTCGAAGAATCGACGCAGAGCTTCGCGGGTGTCGGATCGGCCAAAACCGTCGGTGCCAAGTGACATGAATCGCTTTGGGATAAACGGTGCAATCTGATCGGGGACAGCCTTCATGAAATCGGTAACGGCAACGATTGGTCCTGGTGCACTGCTGAGCGCTTCGGTAACCATTGCAATGCGCGGTGCTTGATCGGGATGCAAGCGATTCCATCGCTCGATATCGAGAGCGTCTTCTCGAAGGACCTTGTACGAGGTTGCACTCCAAAGTTCAACACCGATACCTCTTGCGGCAAGCGCATCGCGCGCTGCGGTGGCCGGACCGACCATTGATCCGGAGAATACGATGGTCGCATTCGGTGCAAGTTCAGCGGGGGAGTTCGACCATCGATACAACCCGCCCATGATGTCTTCGTCGGTGACATGCTCGGGACGCGCGGGCATTTGGTAGTTCTCGTTGTAGGTGGTGAGGTAGTAGAAGATCGATTCGCCGCTTCCGTCTTCTCCTCCGTACATGCGATGTAGGCCCCGCTTTACGATGGTGGCCATTTCGTAGGCGAAGGCCGGGTCGTAGACCTGACAGGTGGGAACTGTTGATGCCAGTACGAGACTGTGGCCATCTTGATGTTGGAGGCCTTCGCCCTCAAGTGTCGTGCGGCCAGCGGTTGCGCCGATGATGAATCCCTTGGCTTGTGCATCGGCAGCAGCCCAAATGAGATCGCCTACACGCTGAAAGCTAAACATTGAGTACAGCGTGAAGAACGGAACCATGGGTACGCCGCGTGTTGCATAGCTGGTTCCTGCTGCAGTGAAACTGGCAAGAGAACCGGCTTCGGTAATGCCTTCTTCGAGAAGCTGTCCTTGTTTGGATTCGACATAAGATAACAACAGTGCGTGATCGACGGGCTCATACAGCTGCCCTTGAGATGCGTAGATGCCAAGTTCGCGGAACAGGGCGTCCATGCCAAAGGTGCGTGCTTCGTCAGGAATGATGGGCACCACTCGCGCTCCGAATGCTTCGTCACGACACATACCTCGCAATAAGCGAGTGAAGGCCATGGTGGTAGACACTGACTGCTCGCCTGAGCCCGCTTGAAACTCTTCGAAAACGGAATTTTCAGGCATCACAAGTGGGCGACGAATCTCGGTGGAGCGTTTTGGTAGTGAACCGCCGAGCGCTCGGCGGTGATTCATGAGATAGAGGTGCTCGGGGGAGTCGACTGGCGGTCGGTAAAATGGCGATTCGTCGTTCAGGAAGATCGAGTCAGGAATTTGTTCGGTGAGTTGCAAACGATCGCGGAACTTGAGGATCTCTGAACTGCTGAGTTTCTTGATTTGATGGGTTGCATTGCGGCCTTCAACTGTGGACCCAAGCGCCCAACCTTTCACGGTCTTCGCTAGGATGACCGTTGGGGCATCGCTGCTTTGCGTGGCCGCTTCGTAGGCCGCATAGACCTTTTTGTAGTCGTGGCCGCCGCGAGGGAGGGCACGAAGTTGGTCGTCGCTGAGGTGCTCGACAAGTTTGCGCAGGCGCGGGTCGGGGCCGAAGAAATGCTCGCGGATGTACGCACCACTCTCAACGGCATATCGCTGCCATTCGCCATCGAGCGTGGAGTTCATTTTGGCAACAAGGACTCCGTCGAAATCGAGCGCGAGAAGTTCGTCCCAGCCTTCCCCCCAAATAACTTTGATGACATTCCAACCGGCACCACGGAAGATGCCTTCAAGTTCCTGGATGATCTTTCCGTTACCTCGAACAGGACCATCGAGTCGCTGAAGGTTGCAGTTCACTACCCATACGAGATTGTCGAGTTTCTCGCGACCGGCCAGCGAGATGGCGCCGAGTGTTTCGGGCTCATCGGTTTCGCCATCACCAACAAATGCCCACACGCGGCTCTGGGAAGTGTCGTCAATTTGGCGGTTGTCGAGGTACTTGCAGAAACGAGCTTGGTAAATGGAGTTGATCGGACCGAGTCCCATCGAGACGGTGGGGAATTCCCAAAACTCGGGCATCAACCAAGGGTGCGGATACGAGGACAAACCGCCGCCACCGATTTCACGACGAAATCGCTGCATTTGCTCGTCATCGAATCGGTGTTCCAGATAGGCACGCGCATAGATGCCTGGAGATGCATGTCCCTGCAGGTACACGTGGTCTCCGGCCAAGCCGTTGTCTTTCCCGCGGAAGAAATGATTGAAACCAACCTCGAGCAACATTGCCGTTGACGCAAAAGTGGAGAGATGGCCCCCAATGCCGTCGGCGTGCTTGTTGGCGTACACCACGGTCATGGCCGCGTTCCACCGAAGGTACTGACGAAGTCGACGTTCAATTGCTTCATCGCCAGGGAACCACGGCTGTTCTTGTGGCGGGATGGTGTTGATGTACGGCGTGGTGACGACTTCTGGTGTTCCAATTTCGAGTTCACGTGCCCGTTCAAAAAGGCGAGACACGATGTAGGACGCCCGCATCTTGCCACTGGCGTTCACTATCGCATCGAGTGAATCGAGCCATTCCGAGGTCTCTCCGGGATCAGAGTCAGGGAGTTGGTTTGCAAATTGGTCCAGAGTCATCGGCGATCTTTCAGAATGAGGGTAGGAACATGATGCCCTCTAAAAACGGTTACCGGCGGGTAGGGGTAGTGGACTTCTTGGAGCAACGCATTGTTTGCTTATGGTCTACCTTCAATCACAGGAGGAATTTTCATGGGGGATGTCAGAGAGCGAGACGTTGTTGTGGTTGGCGCGGGTATGGCGGGTCTTTGCGCTCTCGTTCAGTTGCGTGAGGCAGGGCTCACCGCCGTAGCCCTTGAGCGCGGTGATGGCGTCGGCGGCACGTGGTTTTGGAATCGGTATCCCGGTGCCCGGTGTGATGTTCCAAGTCTTGAGTACTCGTTTGGATTTTCTGAAGAACTTCAACAGGAATGGGAATGGTCCGAGGTGTTCCCGGGACAAGTTGAACTCGAGCGTTACCTAAATCACGTCGCCGACCGTTTCGATATTCGTCGCGATATTCAACTTTCGACTTCAGTGGTGAGCGCGACCTTCGACGAGGGGGCGGCACGTTGGACTGTGGCGACCGAGAACGGTGACTACTGGCGCGCCCGTCACCTGATCATGGCCACCGGTGGGTTATCGGAACCGTTGCGGCCTAACTTTCCTGGTCTCGAAGATTTTGGTGGGCGTGTTGTCCGCACAAGTGAATGGCCCCGAGAAGGTATTGATGTCAGTGGCCTTCGCGTTGGCGTTATCGGAACCGGTTCATCAGGGATTCAATGTGTTCCCGAACTTGCTCGTGACGCCGGAGCGCTCACGGTATTTCAACGCACGGCCACCTACACATGGCCCTCATACAACGGTCCGCTCGATCCCGAAGTACAGCGTGAAACAAAGCTCACCTATAGCGACCTTCGAAAAGCGCAGCGCGAACTTCCCGGCGGCACAACTTCGTTAACTGGCGCAATCATCATTCAAATGGCAGAGGACAAAGCAATTCTCACTTCGACTGAAGGCCAGCGCTCGGAAGCACTCGAAAAATTGGGTTGGGGTGCCTCTCGGGTGTGGACCGACACCATAAGAAATCGCGACGCAAATGAGATGGCCTGCGATCTTTATCGCGAAATGGTGAAACGAACCGTCGACGATCCGGTGACTGCTGAAGCGCTCTCTCCGAAAGATTTCCCCATCGGATGCAAGCGTCCAGTTATCGATAGTGGGTGGTTTGAGACCTTTAATCAGTCGCATGTATCGCTGGTCGATCTTCGAAGTGATCCAATTATCGGCTTTGAAACCGAAGGCATTCGAACTGAATCGGGACTTGTCTCGCTTGATGTGGTGGTTCTGGCCACCGGCTTCGATGCCATGACTGGAGCGCTACTCCGAATTGATATTCGCGGTCGCGACGGCATCTCGCTCATAGATGCGTGGAGCAACGGCCCGGCTTCGTACCTGGGTTTGCAGGTTGCAGGTTTTCCGAATTTGTACACGGTGACCGGCCCGGGTAGTCCATCGGTCTTAGCGAACATGGTGGTTGGCATCGAACACCACATCGAGTGGATTATTCAATGCATCACCGATCTCGACTCGCAAGGAATGCAGACAATCGAACCGAAGCAAGAAGCTCAAGACGAATGGGTGAAGCACGTGCGCGAGGTTGCCGAAGGAACGATGTTCACTGACGACTCCTGCAACTCTTGGTACCTCGGTGTCAATGTCCCTGGCAAAGAGAGAATCTTTCTTCCTTATGCCGGGGGGATCAACAATTACATCGCCAAGGTCGATGCAATTACAGCAGCCGGCTACGAAGGATTTACCCTCACCTGAGTCGTCAGCGTTCCGTGGCACTCTTAGTGAATGACAACGGTCGTCTACACCGATGGTGCATGTAGTGGTAACCCCGGCCCTGGTGGTTGGGCGTGGGCCATTGTCGATGGTGGCTTTGCTTCTGGTTGTGAGGCGCAAAGCACAAACCAACGGATGGAGATTGCGGCGGCCTTCGAAGCGGTGAAGTCGATCGCTGGCCCGCTTGTTGTGGTGAGCGACTCCACTTATGTTGTGCATTGTTTTCGCGATAAGTGGCATGAAGGTTGGAAGCGGCGCGGGTGGAAGAATTCGCAACGCCAGCCGGTGGCAAACCGTGATCTTTGGGAGCCATTTATTGATCTGGTTCTTCGGCGCGGCGATGTTGATTTCAAATGGGTGAAGGGTCATAGCGGCGATCCCATGAATGATCGGGTTGATCGGTTAGCGGTTGAGGCGGCCACAACCCAAGCCGGTCGAAGCGGGGGCGATGTGCCCACCGATTTGGGCCCGCCCGACACGTTTGGCACGGGCGAGTCGGCACTCGGTCCGGTTTCAGAACTGGCCGATGATTCGCCTAGAGATAGCGAAGAACAGGGTTCGTTGTTCTAATCCTGCCGATGAGGTGCCACCCTCGCTGGGATCGTATTCTGTCCCGCCATGGACATCAACGGAATCTCCGCAATCGTCACCGGTGGCGCCTCAGGCATCGGTGAAGCATGTGCCCGTCGACTCGCGGCTGGTGGCGCCAAAGTCGTCATTGCCGATCTCAACGATGAAAAGGGCAACGCCCTTGCTTCGGAGATTGGTGGAGCCTTTGCTCACGTTGATGTGTGCAATTCCGAGGACATCAAAGCCGCCATCGCTTTGGCCGAAGAGATGGGACCCCTCCGCGCTCTTGTGAACTCTGCAGGTATTGGTGCTGCAAGCCGCACAATTGGTAAAGATGGCTCGTACGACTCGGCGTTCAATCTTGATTACTGGCGCAAAGTCATCGATATCAATCTCACCGGAACGTTCGACTGCATTCGTCTTGTTGCTACAGCGATGAGCCGTACCGAACCGTCGTCAGACGACGGCGAGCGCGGCGCAATTGTCAACATGGCTTCGGTTGCTGCGTTCGATGGCCAGATTGGCCAGGCTGCATACTCTGCTTCGAAGGGTGCTGTAGTTGGTATGACTCTTCCCATCGCTCGTGATCTCGGAGTCGTTGGCATTCGGGTGAACACTGTTGCTCCCGGCCTTATCGACACTCCCATTTACGGCGAAGGTGAAGCCAGCGAAGCGTTCAAGGCTCGCCTCTCCAAAGACGTTGTGTTCCCGAAGCGTTTGGGATTCCCCGATGAACTGGCATCGATGGTGCTGGAACTCATCACCAACTCGTACATGAACGCTCAGACCATTCGCGTCGACGGTGGAGCACGCCTCGGCCCGAAGTGACAGAGGCCGACATTTTCCGTGTTTCGTGCCCAATTCCTTTTGGGATGCCGAAATGGGCTACGTGACCCCTGCGCCGATTGCAAAAGTGCGTTCCTAAGGGCGTCTGACCGACTGAGGCTCGAAGTTTCAAGCAGCGGAAGCGCAGCATCGGCTTCGGAGTCGAGCCGAGTCGAGTCGAACACATGTCAGGCGAGGCATCTCATAAGTAGTACGAATTGTCATACATATCGCAATCTGGGAACGGAGTTGGGTGGGGGAGGGCGTTCAATCCTTCTGCCGAGCGGGATCGAGCGCTAGAGTCGTACGCATGTTCGTTCTCGGGATTGATCCTGGTCTCACCCGTTGCGGGTACTGCGTGCTCGAGGTTCGTGACGGAACCTCGCCCCGGGCGGTGGCACTGGGCGTCATTCGAACGTCACCCTTAGATGAGGTCCACTATCGTCTGGCCGAGTTACAGGCCGAAATTCGTTCTCTTATCGTTGAATTTCAGCCCTCGGCCATGGCGGTTGAACGGGTCTTGTTTCAGGTAAACGTCAGTACCGCAATGTCAGTGGGTCAAGCTAGCGGGATTGCCATGGTGGAAGCCGTGAACGCAGGATGTGAAGTGGTGCAGTACTCGCCGAACGAAGTGAAGTCCGCGGTGGCCGGGTGGGGGAACGCCGACAAGGTGCAAATGCAACAAATGGTGCAGACCCTGCTGAGCCTCCCCGAACCGCCGCATCCGTCCGATGCTGCCGATGCCGCAGCTCTTGCGCTGTGCCACATTGCGATGGCTCCAATGCGTTTGGCGTCGGAGCGAGCAAGCGCTAAAGCGGAGGCTCGATGATTGGATCAGTGCGTGGAACGTTGCTCGAAAGGTGGGCATCAGGCGAAGTGTTGGTGGAAGTCGCTGGGCTTGGCTACCGAGTGATTGTGACGTCATCAACCGCAGTATCCTTAGGCGAACCTGGCGCAGCAGTGTTCCTTCATACCCATCATCACCGCAGGGAAGACGCTGAAACCTTGTACGGATTTCCTAGCGTCGATGAACGCGTTGTGTTTGAAGCACTTTTGTCCGCTCATGGCGTTGGTCCTTCGTTGGCGTTGGCGATTATGGGAGTGCATCCGCCGGCATCACTCGTTGGCATCCTCGCCCACGACGACATCGATTCGCTCTGTCTTGTTCCCGGCGTTGGCAAGAAGACCGCAGCGCGTTTACTCATTGAACTGAAATCGAAACTTGATATTCCCGGTCTCGATATCACGTCATTACCCGCTACTTCCGGTTCTGCCGGCAAAGGTGGTTCCCCTAAGGCCGATGTCCGAGATGCGCTTACCGAACTTGGTTATGGTCCCGAGGAAGTGGCCGAGGCCATTCGAGACCTCCCCGATTCCACTGATACTGCGGAACTTCTCAAATTGGCACTTCAACGATTGGCGACCTGATGCGCGACGAACTGCTCTCTCCCGAACCCACACCCGAAGATCTCGAACCCGATCTTTCCGATCATCCTGCCGGCACTGATGTCACCGGCACTTATGTCATTGGTGAAGAGGGCGGTCTGCGCCCCCGCCATCTCGAGGATTTCGTTGGCCAACGCGAACTGAAAGAGCACCTCGGCATCATCCTCGAAGCGGCCCGTCGCCGCGAACAGTCGGTCGATCATTTACTTTTTTCCGGTCCGCCGGGATTAGGGAAAACCACGCTGTCGGGCATTGTTGCGGCCGAACTTGGTGTGGCGTTGCACGTCACGTCGGGTCCGGCGCTCGATCGTGCTGGCGATCTTGCCGCCATCCTCACTCGCCTCGGCGAAGGCGATGTGTTGTTTATCGACGAAATTCATCGCCTCAGCCGCGCTGTTGAAGAAGTGCTGTACCCGGCAATGGAAGATTTCCAACTCGACATCGTGTTAGGGAAAGGTCCTGCGGCGCGATCCATTCGCCTCGACCTCCCGCGCTTCACTCTTGTTGGTGCAACAACACGCACCGGTCTTATCACCGGTCCACTTCGCGATCGCTTTGGTCTTGTTGCTCGTCTCGACTACTACGACGCCGATGAACTGCAACTCATTGTCATTCGCGCGGCGGGCATTCTCGGAATTGGCATCGACGATAAAGGAGCTGCGGAAATTGCTCGTCGTTCTCGCGGCACGCCGCGCATTGCCAATCGACTTTTGCGTCGCGTCCGCGATTTTGCCGAAGTGCGAAGTAATGGTGTGATCGATCACGACACAGCCAATGAAGGTCTTGCTGTTTTCGGTGTCGACGATCTCGGCCTCGACAAAGTCGACCGTGCGGTGCTTTCCAACTTGTGTCAGAAGTTTGGTGGCGGTCCCGTTGGTTTAGGCACTCTTGCCATCAGCGTTGGTGAGACCGAAGAAACGGTTGAAGATGTCTACGAACCGTTCCTGATTCAGCAAGGGTTGCTTATGCGCACCCCGCGCGGCCGTGTGGCCACTCCTGCGGCGTGGACCCATTTAGGTTTTCACGTGCCGGCCGATGCGTCACTCGCTGCCGATCCCAGTCGTTCACTGTTTGATTCCTAATTACTGGGTGGAATTGTCGTAGGTGTCGCCAAGCGCGACTGTTGAATCGAGTGATTCGATTATTCGGTCGAACCATGGCCACATGGTGCTTGTTGGGGTGTAGCCGGCTGCCGATGCAGGGAATCTTTGTTGGTTGTCCACCTTTACAGCGCCTGTAGGCGATCAATGTTCGCGCCGGCGTGGTTGTTCATGCTGGGGAGATTGGGCCCCACACTCCTGCTCTAGCCTTAACGCGCCATGGACACCGCCGCATTCGATTACGAACTTCCTGAGTCGGCGATCGCTCAAGATCCGATCGAACCTCGCGATGCGGCGCGACTGTTCGTTGATTGTGGCCCATCATCGAAGCCCGATCATCGAATTGTTCGCGATCTCCCCGATCTTCTCGAGCCGGGTGACCTGCTGGTACTGAATACCACTCGCGTACTTCCCGCTCGTCTTGCGTTGCGTAAGCAAAGTGGCGGAGCGGCGGAAGTCCTTCTTCTCGACCGTCTTGACGATGGCGAAATCGATGCCGTGGGACAGTCGCTCTGGCAAGCGCTTGTACGTCCCAGCCGAAAGGTTCCGCACGGGACGAAGCTGCGCACAGAGAATGGCGATGACCTGTCCGTTGTTGTCAACGAAGATCTCGGCGACGGTCGACGCCTCGTGCAGCTGACCTCGTCAATTCCATTGCTGGCTGCGCTTGAACTCCACGGAATGATGCCGCTTCCTCCATACATCACAGCGCGCCTCAACGAACCTGAGCGTTACCAAACAGTTTTCTCGGAACGGCCCGCGTCGGCAGCCGCCCCTACGGCAGGGCTCCATCTTACCAACGATCTTTTACAGCGCTGCGCCGAAATAGGGGTGGGGCGCGCTGATGTGGAGTTAGTGGTGGGGCTTGGTACTTTTCGGCCTATTACTGCTGACCGTATTGAAGATCATGTGATGCACGGCGAGTACTACCGCGTGCCACAAGAAACTATTGATGCGTGTGTCGAAACAAAAGCGAAAGGCGGGCGAGTAGTCGCGGTTGGCACCACCGCAGTGCGGGCGTTGGAAAGTGCTGCAGCATTCGGAACGCTTGGTGGTCGAACGGAACTTTTCATTCATGATGACTACCCGTTTGTCTATGTCGATCGAATGCTCACAAACTTTCACCTACCAAAATCCTCTCTCATTGTCATGATTGATGCGTTTGTTGGGCCACGTTGGCGGGATCTCTATGGGGAAGCGCTAAAGGACAGCTACCGTTTTCTTTCCTTTGGCGATGCCATGCTTTTGACCCGACGCGATTACTGGACCACTCAATGACAGCTTTTCAGTTTCCTGATGGGAGCGTTGTCGCTCTTGAAGTTCAGGCCACCGATGGTGGCGCGCGTACTGGTGTCGTTCACACGGCCCGCGGATCGTTTCGCACTCCGTGTTTTATGCCGGTGGGAACTCGCGGTGCGGTGCGGACATTGACATCGGCCGATCTGGAACTTCTCGGTGCCGAAGTCATTTTGGGAAACACCTATCACCTCATGTTGAAGCCAGGGGCAGACCTTGTTGAGCGTTTCGGTGGCTTGCATGGATTCGCTGACTGGAAGGGTCACATGCTCACCGACTCTGGCGGATTCCAAATCTTTTCGCTTGAACCAAAGGTCACCGATGAAGGTGCGACGTTCAAGTCGATCTACGACGGAAGCGCGCATCATCTGAGTCCTGAAGGAAGTGTCGAGATTCAGCAGAAGTTAGGAAGCGATATTCAGATGGTGCTCGATGTTTGTCCACCACTTCCGTCGACTGAAGCGGTGGTTCGTGCCGCGGTCGAGCGTTCAATCGATTGGGCTGGACGAGCAAAAGCTGCGCAGGCTCCGGCGAGAGCGACGGGTTCAACGCAGGCACAGTTTGGCATCGTGCAAGGCGGTGTCAACGTTGCGATGCGGGCAGAGAGTGCGCAGCGGACGATGGAGATCGATTTCGATGGCTACGGAATCGGCGGACTATCGGTAGGAGAGACACGCGATGAAATGCTCCCGGCCCTCGCAGCAACAACCGCGGTGCTGCCTTTGGATCAACCTCGCTACTTAATGGGTGTTGGCGATCCCGTGAGCATTGTTGAAGCAGTGGCTCTTGGAGTCGACATGTTCGACTGTGTGCTGCCCACTCGCTTGGCCCGTCACGGCACCATCCTCACCAGTTCAGGCCGGCTCAATCTCCGCAATGCTCGCTTCGCCAATGACCCCGAACCACTTGAACCCGGTTGCGCGTGCCCAGCCTGTTCACGTTGGTCTCGGGCCTATCTACGTCATCTCCTTATGGTGAACGAGCCCACCGCGGCCCGTCTCACCACTCTCCACAACATCCACTGGCTTCTTGGCCTTATGGATGGGGCTCAAAAGGCTATTCGTGCCGGTAACTTCGATGCCTTTCGCCTGGAAGTTGCCCAAGTCTGGAACTAGCCCGAAATGGCCTCGCGTACGAATGGTTCACTTCGAGGGGATAACGTGTCCCGGCTTCGGTCCTGAAGCCCTGATAAGCGAGTCGAACCAGCCGATGTCCCTCATCATCATTATTTTCCTTTTTGCTATTGCTTGGGTGGTTCTCATCCTTCCAAAGCAGCGCGAACTCAAACGCCATAACGCGCTTCTCGCCACGCTCGAGGTTGGCGAAGAGGTCATGACTGGCTCGGGTATTTACGGCACCATCGTTGCGGTTGATGGCGAGACTGTTGTTGTGCAGGTGGCAACGGGTGTCGAAATGAAGTTTGCGCGACGATCCATTGCGGCAAAAGTCTCTCCTCCCATCGTTGATACCGCCACAGACGCAGAAGACGTAGAAGACGTAGAAGATGCAACGGATACCGAACAGTGAGACGGTTTCGCGGTTTTGGGTCGCTGTTAGCGATTGTGATTATCGCCTTTGGTGCTTTGGCCTACACACTGGTTGTTGGTAACAAGCCACTACTCGGGCTCGACCTTCAGGGCGGCGTTTCGGTAGTGCTGAAGCCTGTGGAACGAGTTGATAACGAAACTATTGATCAGGCCATCGTCATTATTCGCCAACGTATCGATGCGCTTGGCGTTTCGGAACCGGAGATCACTCGCCAGGGCGAGAACATCCTCATTCAGATCCCTGGCGTGAAGGACAAAGATCGAGCGCTTGCTCTTGTTGGTCAAACTGCTGTGCTGCAGTTCCGTCCGGTACTTGGAAACATTCCGGTTGAAGATTCGAACTCCACAACTACCACGGTCGATTCGAATGCTCCGAGCACCACGGTTGATCCAGCTGCTCCAGTAACTGACGGCACCATTCCCGGCGATTCCACGCCGTCGACCGTTCCTGGTGAGACCACATCGACAACCGTAAAGACGGTTGGCGGACTACCCGAAGGTGTTTGCCTTGATGGATTAAGCGCTGAAGCGCAGAATCCCAACGGACAAGCGATCTTGCCGCAATGCAAGGCTCTCGAACTTATAGGTTCCTATGGGGTGGGTCCGGTAGCGCTTACGGGTAGCTCACTCGACACTGCTCGTGCCAGCATTAGTGGTAACGGCCAATGGCTTGTGGATCCCAGCTTTAAAAGTGGCGCCGATGGGATTGGTCAATTCAACGCTATTGCTGGTCAGTGTTTTGCCAAGTTATCCACCTGCCCCACCGGCCAGTTGGCCATCGTGCTTGATGGCCGCGTTCTTTCGGCCCCCGAAATTCAGCAGGCCTCGTTCGAAGCCGACAGAATCCAAATTTCGGGCAGTTTCAATGAACGGGACGCAAAAGATCTTGCTACTGCGTTGAGGTATGGAGCGCTGCCTGTTGAGTTCGAACAACAACAAGCGCAAATCGTTTCGGCAACACTCGGCCGCGATGCATTGCATGCCGGCCTTATCGCCGGCCTTATTGGTCTCATTCTTGTTTCGCTCTACATGATGGCCTTCTACCGAGTGCTTGGAGTGTTGGCCATCCTCAAGCTCAGTATTGAAGGGGCGTTGCTCTGGTCGATCATTTCTTGGCTTAGCGCTACCAGCGGCCTCGCCCTCACTCTTGCCGGTATTACCGGCATCATCGTTTCCATAGGTCTGTCACTCGATTCCAACGTGATCTATTACGAGCATCTCAAAGAAGACGTGAACAATGGGCGGTCCATTCGAAGCGCAACGGAGAAGTCGTTTGTCTCGGCGTTTTCCACCATCGTGAAGGCCGACGTGGCCTCGCTTATCGGCGCCGGGCTGCTTTGGTGGCTCACGGTTGGGCCGGTTCGAGGTTTCGCTTTCTACCTTGGCCTTTCCACTGTGCTCGATCTTGTTACTTCGTGGGCGTACATGCGTCCTGTCGTGCGCTTTGCCACACGTACAAGACTCGGACGCCATTCCAAGTGGCTCGGTCTTCCTCCCGAGCGTCCACAAACTCGTGGTCGGCCCAATTCACGTTCGAATGAAGAGGTCTCGCCATGAGTGTTCTCGGTCGTCTCAATCGCGGTGAAACTAATATCAACTTTATGAAATGGTGGAAGCGTGGTCTCGTTTTTTCGGCGATCCTCGTCCTTGTCTCCGTCGTGTCTCTATCGACTCGTGGCCTCAATCTCGGCATCGATTTCGAGGGGGGGGTCTCGTGGGAGGTTTCCGCTCCCGGTGTTTCCGTCGACGAGGCACGTTCGGCGCTTGTCCCTCTAGGCGAAGGCGGCGCTAAGATTCAAATTGTCGGCACCGATATTCTTCGCGTTCAAGGTCCCGAGTCCACACCTGAACACACCCTAAAGGTAACAAAAGCCCTCGCTGAGCTCGCCGATAGAGAACCAAGCGATGTGAGTTTCTCCACCGTTGGCGCGTCATGGGGCGGCGACATCACCCGTTCGGCAGTTCGGGCTCTGGCGTTCTTCTTCATGGCCACGCTTATCTATCTGTCGATTCGCCTCGAGTGGCGAATGGCAGTCTCCGCACTTCTTGCTGTGGTGCACGATGTGCTCATCTCCGTGGGCGTTTATTCGCTCTTTGGCTTTGAAGTCACCCCCGGCACTGTTATCGCGTTCCTTACCATTTTGGGTTTCTCCATTTACGACACCATCGTGGTCGACGACAAGATCAAAGAGAACGAGCGACTGGTCGGTCTTTCTGGTCGGATGACATACTCCCAAATGACCTCGCTCTCAATGAACCAGGTACTTCTTCGGTCGATCAACACCACAGTGGTGTCAATCCTGCCGGTGGTGGCACTACTCGTCGTAGGCGCGGGGATCATGGGGGCTGTCACACTTCAAGAGTTCTCACTTGCTCTCTTTGTTGGTCTTCTTGCCGGGGCCTACTCCTCGGTCTTTATCGCCGCCCCTGCATTGGTGTTCCTGAAAGAACGTGAGCCCAGGTTCCGTGCCATCCGTGAGCGTCTCACCGCGCAGGGCGTCGTCATTTCTGATTCGCCCGCGCGAGGCGGAATGCCTATAACCACTGCAGGTAGCGAAACTGTCAGAGCTCGGTCAGACGACACCAGCGGGGGAAACCCGGCAGTATCAGTCGGTCGCACGGCCACAGCCACGCCGTCGGGCGTTATTCCGCCCCGCCCGCGCAAGCAGGGCCGCAAACGCTAATGGGCCTTGGTGCAGGGGTAGCCCTGTACCGTGTGATCATGACATTCTCGTTTGGTAGCGCACAGCGAGGGGCGCAACCTCCAATGCGCGCATCCAGGTCCTAGGACATGGCCACCGTCAACCGGGTGCTCCCGTGGCGACGTAGTTCGGCGCCGCCATCGGAAGAGATTGCGCCGCTAGTAAACGCGTTTCGTCGCCACCACCCCAAAGATTCAACCGCCATGATCGTGCGGGCTTACGACACCGCCGCCGAAGCGCATCGCGATCAAAAGCGGAAGTCGGGCGAGCCGTACGTCACCCATCCGGTGGCCGTTGCCATGGTGTGCGCAGATCTAGGGCTCGACGATGTCACAATCTGCGCAGCGTTACTCCATGACGCAGTTGAGGACACCGGCGTCACCTTGGAGGACGTTGCTCGAATATTCGGTACTGATGTTGCTGAGATTGTCGACGGTGTTACCAAACTCGATCGAATCAAGTTCGATAGTAAAGAAGCACAACAATCGGCCACCGTCCGAAAAATGTTGGTGGCGATGGCTCGCGATATTCGCGTGCTCATCATTAAGTTGGCCGACCGTTTACATAACATGCGCACTATTGCGGCCATGCCGGCATGGAAGCAGCACAGGACGGCACAGGAAACGATCGATATCTACGCGCCTCTTGCCCATCGATTAGGAATGCAAGAACTGAAGCAGCAACTTGAGGATTTATCGTTCGCTTCGTTGCACCCGAAGAGGTATGCCGAAATCGACCATATGGTCGCCACACGCTCACCTGAACGCGATGTTTATCTCACGAAAGCACTCAAAGAAGTTCAGGCTCGCCTGCGCGAATTACATATCACTGCCGATGTCACTGGGCGCCCAAAGCATCTCTGGAGCATCTACGAAAAGATGGTTGTGAAAGGTCGGGATTTCGATGACATCTTCGACCTCATCGCTATTCGGGTCATCGTTGAAACGGTGAAAGATTGCTACGCCGCACTTGGTTCCATCCATGCCACATGGCGACCCGTGCAGGGTCGGTTCAAGGACTATGTGGCAATGCCAAAGTTCAATCTGTATCAATCGCTGCACACAACTGTTATCGGTCCGCAGGGCAAAGCCCTTGAAGTGCAAATCCGAACCTTGGAAATGCATCGCCGCGCAGAGTTTGGTGTTGCTGCGCACTGGAACTACAAAGACAATCATGAAAGCACTGCCGATCTCGCCTGGTTGAATCGCATTGTCGATTGGCAATCGGAAACTTCAGATCCCGGCCAGTTCATGGCCAACCTGAAAATCGATCTTGAACAGGACGAGGTTTTCGTTTTTACACCCAAGGGAAGAGTCGTCACATTGCCGAAGGGTTCAACGACTGTCGATTTTGCGTACGCTATTCACACCGAAGTTGGGCATTCATGTATTGGTGCGAGAGTGAACGGAAGGTTGGTGCAGCTCGACACGGAACTCGAATCGGGTGACGCGGTTGAGATCTTCACTTCCAAGGTCGGAGGATCAGGACCATCTCTGGACTGGCTCCGATTTGTCATAACTCATCGGGCGGCCAATAAAATCCGGGCCTGGCATTCGCGTGGACGTCGCGATGAGGCCATTGAGACCGGTGTGGACGACCTCGTAAAAGCCATGCGTCGTGAAGGTCTTCCGGTCGCCAAGATTTCGCAGTCAAAGATCCTCGATGGCATTGCTACCCAGATGCACTACGCCGACCTTGAAGCGCTGCATGCGGCAATTGGTGGTCATCATGTTTCGGCGGAGTCTGTTGCCGAAAAGGTTCGCCGAGCGCTCGAGACCGTCGATCCTTCGCGTGAGGAGCAACTTCCCACCACCGCCCGTTCGAGCCGACGCACCGGTCGGGCTGCGGGTGCTCCATCGGGAGTCCACGTTGAGGGACTCGATGACGTCCTTGTGCGGTTGTCTCGTTGCTGCACGCCGGTGCCAGGGGATGAAATCATAGGCTTTGTTACTCGAGGCCGTGGCGTGTCGGTACACCGCTCCGATTGCGCCAATGCGTTGTCGCTGTCCGACGGTCAGGCAGACCGTCTCATCGATGTGGAATGGGATACCGATATCTCCGCGGTCTTTATTGCCTCTATCGAGGTGAAAGGTCTTGACCGCTCCCGACTCTTGCGTGATGTTTCTGCTGCGCTCGCAGAAAACCACGTGAACATCGTGGCCTGTAACACGCTCACAGGATCCGACCGTATTTCGTCAATGCGGTTCGACTTCGAGTTGGGCGAGGTTTCGCTACTTGAATCACTTCTGTGGACGATCAAGAAGATTGATGGGATTTATGACGCGTACCGGGTGTTGCCGGGCAAGGGTGATCCCACGCCGGTCTCGCGTCCTGCCGCTGAAGACTAAGTAAATCGATTTATTGCGTCGAGAGTGACCGAAGTGGTGTGTTTCTCGCCGGTACAGTTTTCTCCCGTGCCTTCCGCAAAGTTTCGTC
>Ga0209284_10001795_pt1 | contig 31599 bp, 14 predicted proteins | sample FRY03_FD_187211 | JGI IMG/M metagenome (GOLD analysis project Ga0209284, IMG submission 187211) | Freshwater microbial communities from Lake Fryxell liftoff mats and glacier meltwater in Antarctica - FRY-03 (SPAdes) (version 2) | ecosystem: Environmental > Aquatic > Freshwater > Ice > Glacier...
TCTGCAAAGCCATCGACGGCTGCATGGAAAACATTCCGACCAAACATCGCAGCCGACTTGCATCACTCATGACCCACAATTTCCCGCGTTTTAACCCGGCATCATTCCTCGCCGCGTGAAGTATAACCGGGCTTGCGGTGTTGTATGCCCTCGCCAGAACGATATTCTGAGGCTCCAACGTACCAATTTGTTTACCTGCGGTCGTTACGGCTAGAGTAGCATGACGGTTTCTCGATTCTTGATGACCACCGATTGTCACAGCATCGGGCGAAAACGACCTGCTTCATGATGCGGCAGGCTTCGAACGTACGGTGCATTTGCATGCAATCAACGGGTTCGGGCGATACAAAATTTGAACCGGCGAGCATCGAGCACCGGATATTGGAGCTTACGACGTGTCCCAGATCGACAATGGCGTCCGGTTTTCGGTTCAGGCAACTCTGGCCGAGAGCGTGAATTATGCATGTTTTCAGAATGCTGTTCCAATTTTGAAGTCATTAAAGGTGCGCAACAATGGCGATTCGACCGTTCGCGATCTGAAGCTGACGTTCTCTGTCGCCCCTGAATTTGCACGAAGCCGCGTGTGGCATATTGATCGTATCGAACCAGCTCAGGAACTGGAGATCTTTGATCATTTGATCGAGCTCGAACCTCAGTATTTGAATGGGCTGGACGAGGCTGAACGTGGACGCGTTGACTTTGTCCTCGATGCCGCGGAGAAAGAGGTCACACGGATCAGTTCAGAAATCCGAGTTCTTTCAAGGGATGAATGGGGAGGCTTCTCTTCGGGGCCTGAACTACTTGCGGCTTTTGTGATGCCGAATGATCCGGCAGTCGCCCGCATAATGAAAAAAACAGCAGAGGTGCTTGGTCGGCATGGTCACTCCACCGCTTTGGATGGGTATCAGACACGCGATTTGCAACGCAGCTATATGCTGGCGGCGGCCACATGGTCCGCCATTGCGGCTGAAAGACTGACCTATTCAAACCCTCCCAGCAGTTTTGAAAAGTCCGGGCAGAAGACTCGCCGACCCTCTGTGGTCCTGAAAAGCGGTCTTGCGACCTGTCTCGACTCTACGCTGTTGTTTGCTTCCGTGCTCGAAGCGATCGGCTTGAACCCGGTAGTCATCTTTCAGCAGGGACATTGCTTCGTCGGCGTCTGGCTTGCGGAAACAACTCTGAAGAACCTGGTGGAAACCGACATTACAGAATTGCGAAAGGCAATCGCCGCTAAAGAACTGATTGTCTTTGAGACCACTCAGATCACGCAGAACCCGCCAGCTCAATTTGTAGATGCTTTCAACACCGCGGCAAAGGCTCTGCGGCGAGAGAACGAATCTCGTTTCGTGGCGGCGATCGACATTGCCAGAGCACGAATGGCTCAGATAAGGCCGCTTGCGTCCCACGACACTACGGAGAATCAACAGAAGTCACCTGAGAATCAGGACTCAGGATTTGTTCCTCTGCCAAAGCCTCCGAACCTGCCTGATTATCGAAACATCGCACAACCCGACGAACGCCCTGTAACGCCCCGGGGACGCATCGAACGCTGGCAAAGTAAGCTGCTTGATCTGTCCCTGCGAAATCGTCTGCTGAACTTCCGCGATTCTAAGCAGGTTGTTCCTTTTCTTTGTCCGGACGTTCCACTTCTTGAGGACCACTTGTCTTCGGGGAAGAAGATCCGAATCGTCTCTCTAGCGGAACAAAATCCTGTCGGTGCACGAGATGAAGCCCTGCACCAGCGAATCAGTCCGAAAGATCTTAATTCGGGCTTTGCATCGGCAGCTCTTGCGCGGAACGAAGTCACTTCGACTCTGCAAAAAAAAGATCTTGAAGCCCGGTTGATTGAACTCTATCGCAAGACAAAGAATGATCTCGCGGAAGGGGGTTCTAACACTCTGTTTCTTGCCGTTGGTTTCCTCTCATGGAAACGGCCTTCAGAGACTGGTGATCCCTGTCGCGCGCCCCTGCTTCTTCTCCCGGTTAAGCTGGTTCGTGCCACGGCCGCCTCGCCATTTCACATTGCCAGTCATGAAGATGACGTGTGTTTTAATGCGACTCTGATTCAAATGCTGAAGAAGGACTTCGGTTGTGATCTGACGTTCCTTGAATCAAACCTTCCGCAGGACGAGAGCGGCATCGATGTTAATCAGATTCTTGAGCAGGTGCGGCAGACGGTTCGCCAGGTTCCCGGGTTTGAAGTGCTGGATGAGACTGCACTGTCGACGTTCTCATTTGCCAAGTACCTGATGTGGAAGGACATGACCGATCGCCTTCAGCAGCTGACACAGAACCGAGTGGTTCGTCATCTCGTTCAAAATCCTGACAAAGCATTTGAATCGGCCGTTTCAACGGCATTTCCGCGCAGTACAGACATTGACCGGAAGTATGTGCCGGGACAACTTGTACATCCGCTGCCAGCGGATTCCTCTCAGCTTGCGGCATTAGCTGCTGCCGATGCGGGCCACGATTTTGTGCTGATTGGACCTCCTGGCACAGGAAAAAGCCAGACCATTGCGAACATGATCGCACACTGTCTGGCCAGTCAAAAGACCGTGCTCTTCGTCGCCGAGAAAACAGCGGCGCTCGATGTTGTGTATCGCCGCCTGAAGGAAAGAGGACTGGGTGAATACTGTCTTGAACTGCATTCCAACAAGGCCGAGCGAAAGAGCTTTCTGACTCAACTGTCAGATGCCTGGAAGGCGACGGCGAATGCCAATGCTGATAAGTGGCTGGATATCAATGATCGGATGCGCATCCGCCGAGATGAACTGAATGTTTATGTGGATGCACTGCATGAGAAGCACTCCAACGGATGGACCGTATTTCAGGCAATGGGAGTGTCCGTAAAGGGGGGCGACAAAAGTCCGCCTCAGCTCGAATGGAAGCAAACAGTCAAACATGACGTTTCACGATACAAGGAGTACGTCAGTGCCTTAAAAGAACTGGCTCTGACACGAAAAGAGGTGGGAGTCGTTAATATGCCACTATGTCTGACGAAGGGCGAATGGTCCGCTGTCTGGGAAGGACAGCTGTTTAGTGAGGCAGACGCCCTTGCCAGGGCAACTGGGAGCCTTCGTCAAACGCTCAATGCTTTTGCCGGCATCATTGGAGCCGGAAACGTAGAGGACGCGTCAAACGACGAACTTCAACTTTATGGTAAAGTCGCCAAAGAACTGATCGCAACGGCGTCAGAAGATTTTGGAATCATTTTTAACAAGCAGTTCGCTCAGCTGACGACCCATGTGGACGCTCTGGAAGCCTCTGTCGCGCTGATCCGGAAAGAGACATCGCGACTGGCCGCGGCGTATTCTGATGATGTCCTGCCACAAATTCCCGTAGACGATCTGGAGAAGGAATGGCGTATTGCCAGTAAAAAGTTCTGGCCTCTGTCTGTCTTTGCAAAGCGACGGGTTCAGAAGTCGCTGCAGTCCTATGCTTCATCGGGAGCTGTCTCACCCGCAGCTGACCTTGCATGCCTGCGCAAGCTCCAGCAGGAGTTTCAGCGCATCGACACCAATCCTTTGGCCACTCAGCCCGTTCAATGGAACGGACGAGATTCAAACCCTGCCAAAATGCGGGAGCATCTCACCAAAGGGAAAGAGCTTCGACAGGTGATCGTCGATCTGGGAAAGCAGACCGGCCAGTTGAATCCGATCTCAGCAAAACTGCATCCGGTCCTTGCAAAAGATGCAACGGGCCATCCGGTGATCTCCGCGGCAAAGCAGTTTCTCACCGCGATGAGTGCCTTTGCCGAATCCGTGCAGAAGTTCCGAGACCTTGCGGGCAGTTCACCGGTTCAGAAGGGCACACGCAAGCTGATCAGTGATGTTAATACACAGCTGCAGACACTGCTTGCCGGTCGAACGCTGCTGCGAAAGTGGATTGCCTGGCATGAGATCACGCAGCGAGTGAACAGCCTGGGGCTTGGGACCTTTGTTTCTGCGATGGAGTCCGGTGAAGTGGCTCCTGACGATGCCATTTCGACGTTTGAGCTGGCTTACGTTCGCTGGTGGCTTCCTTACGCCATTGACAGCAATCCAGCCCTGCGAAAATTCCAGCGTTATCGACACGAAGATGCGATCAGGGACTTCAGAACTCTGGATGATGAAGCACGAATCGAGGCATCTGTCACCGTCCGTCGCGCGCTAAAGCATCAGCTGCCGGATCCGGATAAAGTGCCAAGACAATCGGAACTGGGGATCCTGCGGCATCAGGCACAACTGCAGCGGCCCAGCAAAACGATTCGGGAACTGATCGGCGGTATGCCCGAGAATTTTGGCAAGCTGGCACCGTGCCTTCTTATGTCGCCTCTTTCGATTGCCCAATACCTGCCTCCCAATCAGGCGATTTTTGATGTCGTGATCTTCGACGAGGCATCGCAGATTACGACATGGGATGCGATCGGTGCGATTGCGCGCGGCCGACAGACGATCATTGTGGGGGATCCAAAACAACTGCCGCCTACGAACTTTTTCGGTCGATCAGAAGACGATTCTGAGAACGATGAAGTGGATGAACATGAAAAGGATCTGGAGAGCATTCTGGACGAGGCGAAAGCGTCCGGGATTCCGACTATGCAGCTGAACTGGCATTACCGAAGCAGTCATGAATCACTCATTGCGTTTTCAAATTTTCACTACTACGACAACAAGCTGATCACATTTCCCTCGGCCGTAACCGCCGATCGAGCCGTATCGTTCAAATACATATCGAACGGTGCGTATGACCGTGGAAAGAGCCTGACAAATCGTGAAGAAGCTCGCTCGATTGTCTCTGATGCAGTCGGAAGAATGAAGCAGTGGATGAAGCTGCCACCTGAAAAGCGACTGACACTCGGTGTCATCACATTCAACAGTCAGCAGCAATCCCTCGTTCAGGACCTGTTTGATCAGGCCCGCCGCGACTCACCGGAAATTGAATGGTTTTTTGAAGACTCACGTATTGAACCGACAGTTGTTAAGAATCTGGAGAACGTGCAGGGGGACGAACGCGATGTGATGTTGTTTTCGATCGCCTACGGTCCGGACGCAACAGGAAAGATTCCGCTGATCTTTGGCGCGTTGAATCGAGCAGGAGGCGAACGTCGCCTTAATGTCGCCGTCACACGAGCCCGCAAAGAACTGGTGGTCTATGCTTCTTTCAGAGCCGGCCAGCTGAATGCAGATCGAGCCAAGCACATCGGCGTGCGTCATCTCAAAGCGTTTCTCGACTATGCCGAACGTGGTCCGATTGCCCTGCATGCTCAGGATACGGGCTCCGTCGGTGGCTTCGATTCACCGTTTGAAGAAGCCGTTTCGGCCCAGTTGCAGGCGAAAGGCTGGCAGGTGATTCCTCAGATTGGGGTCTCGGCGTTTCGAATTGATCTCGGTATCGTCCATCCCGACAAACCTGGCGCTTATCTGGCAGGAATCGAATGCGACGGCGCAACGTATCATCGATCCGCAACCGCACAGGACCGGGACAAGATTCGCGAACAAATCCTGCGGCACCTCGGCTGGGAGATTCTGAGGATCTGGTCCACCGACTGGTGGGCCGACAATCGTGCTGCCACTGAGCTGATCCATAAGTCTCTGACCGAATTGCTGGAACGCAAACGTGACGAGGATCGGATCAGGGACGATCTGGAAACAGCGGAGCAATCGTCGGCAGATTTGTCCCACGACGACGAAGTCACCGCTGAGCCGGACGAGGAGCAGTCCGACACAGGAAATCCGGATGCAGACAACCAGGATCTTCAGTTGAAGTACCGTCCTTTTGATGGAACGGGATTCACGATTCAAGCGGACGCATTCTATTCAGCAAGCTACACGGAGACCCTGAAAGCTCTTACGCTTGCCGCTCTGGAACAGGAGGCACCCGTGCGAGATGACATTTTGTGCCAGCGAGTCGCACGGCTTCACAATATCGCACGAACGACAAGTCGGATCCGAGAACGCGTGTTTGCTCTGGTTTCGAGCGTTGCATTCACAGACGAATCCACAGGTCGTTTTCTGTGGTATCCACATTCGCCGCTGGAAACGACTGACTACCGACATCCAGCCAACGAAGACAGCCGACGCCCTGTCGATGAAATCTCATTGGCGGAGCTGTGCGATTTCGTTGTCAGTCATCGTGAGATACTGCTGGAAGCTGATCAGCCGCTGGCTCTGGCTCGAAAACTGGGCATCGGACGTTTGACTGCGACAATTCGGGACCGTCTGCACGAAGCCATCAGTCGTGCTCAGGATATCGTCGGATCTCCAGATCGCGTTCAGGGGCTGATGAATCAAGCCGGTGATTAAGAGTCAAGCGAAAAGTGGTCGTCGATTGCCGATCGTAATTCGTGTGTGCGTGGCCGGTCACGTGATCGATCGACAAGGATTGAATGCGGCAACTGCCTTCGACGTCGAGGCCGCTTTGACCGCCGTTTACTCTAAGACAGAGTTTGCGCACCAATGATCGGCAGGCTGCTGTTCAGACCTGTTGCGACAGGCGACAGTCAAAGTTTTTGTGCCGATAATCAGACTGGGTTCTTTGACGCACGCCCAGAAGGACGTCAGTATGCTGAGATCGTTACTCCACCAGTAAGCCAGCAGAAATTTCCCCGACCCATGAGCACCCTTGCAGAAGACGAAATCCCACGGGAATCCAATGCCCAAATCCCAGGACCGGGAGAGATCGTCCGAGTCCGGCAACGCTTCTATCTGGTCGAGGAAGTTGTTCGCCCCAAACGAAGGTCGGACAGCACCGTGGTTCGGATGTCCTGCATCGAAGACGACGCGCAGGGGCAACCGCTGGAAGTCCTCTGGGAAAGAGAAATTGATGCCGAGCCGTTTCGCGGCGAGCAATGGGGTGGCCTGGCGAAGAGTGGTTTTGACGATCCTGAACTGTTCGCGTCCTACTTCAACACTCTGAAGTGGAACTGTGTGACGGCCACAGACCCGAACCTGTTTCAATCTCCATTTCGTGCTGGCATCAAACTGGAAGCCTATCAGCTGGAACCGTTGCGAAAGGCGCTGCGGCTGCCGCGAGTCAATTTGTTCATTGCTGACGACGTGGGTCTCGGTAAGACGATCGAAGCCGGGCTGATCGCCCGCGAGTTGCTCCTGCGAAAACGCGTTCGGGATATAGTCGTCTCTGCCCCACCGTCGATGTTGCTGCAATGGAAGGACGAACTGGAATCTCGGTTCGGGCTCACCTTCGAAATCCTCGACAAGGACTACGTCAAACGTGTACGACAGGAACGCGGCTTCAGCGTCAATCCGTGGAGCACTCATTCACGATTCCTGATCTCGCATCGGCTGCTGATTGATGAGCACTATGGTGCGCCGCTGAGAGATTGGCTGGGCACCTTTCGTCCTGGTTCTCTACTGATTCTGGATGAAGCCCACCATGCTGCGCCCGCCAGCGGGCAGCGGTATGCGATTGATTCCAAAATCACCAGAGCCGTTGAAGACTTCGCCAAGCGATTTGAACATCGACTGTTCCTGTCAGCAACACCGCACAACGGCCACAGCAACAGTTTTTCCCGACTGCTTGAACTGCTCGACCCGCAGCGATTCTGCCGAGGTGTCCCGGTTGAACCCGCTCACCGTGATGAAGTCGTCGTCCGTCGGCTGAAAGAAGATATCCGAGCCGTCGGCGTTGAAGGCTTCCCGGATCGCAAAGTCGTCCAGGTCGATATTGACGGCCTGCCGGAAGATGCTCCGGAATTGACGCTCATGACACTGCTCAATCAGTACCGCGACCTGCGTGAACAGCGGATGAAGAGTCAGAACAAGCGACAGCAGGCGGCGGCTGGGCTGTTGATCACGGGCCTGCAACAGCGACTTCTCTCATCCATTGAGGCATTCGCCCGAACATTGGGCGTCCACAAGAAAACGGTCCAGCGACAGTGGGATGCCGGAAAGAAGTCTACGACGTCAGCTTCATCGGTCTCTGCCAGGACCCTTGACCTTCTCTCAGACAGTATCGACAGCGACGACGATCGAGCCAACTTGTCCGAAGAAGATCTGGAAGCCGAAGAGGATGCTCAGTTCGAAGCAGCCTCAGCGGCATCAGCCGTGACACCCGGTGACACAGATGCCGCAACACAATGGCAGGCTGAACAGAAGCTGCTTGAGAAAATGACGAACATTGCAAACAGCGCACGAGGCCAGGCCGATGCCCGCGTGCGTAAACTGTTCGAATGGATCGACGCCAACATGTGCCCTGGTCTGTTGAGTAAATCTGGTTCTGTCAGGCCCGCGTGGAATGACACGAGGTTGCTGATCTTCACCGAATATGAAGACACCAAACGTTACCTCGTCCAGCAGTTGACCGCAGCGATTGCCAGGACAGACAAGGCCGATGTTCGCATCGAAGTCTTCCATGGGCCCACTCCGCCGGAGCGTCGTGAAGAAATCAAACGAGCCTTCAATGCCTCGCCGCAGAAGCATCCCGTGCGAATTCTGGTGGCCACGGACGCCGCCCGAGAAGGCTTGAATCTGCAGGCACACTGCGCAAATCTGTTCCATTTTGATGTGCCGTGGAATCCCAGCCGTATGGAGCAGCGCAACGGACGAATCGACCGCAAGCTGCAACCCAAAGACAAAGTCTACTGTCACTATTTCTACTACCAGCAGCGGCCAGAAGACCGCATCCTGAAAGTTCTGATCCGCAAGACGCAGACAATTCGAGAAGAACTGGGAAGTCTGTCACAGGTGATCGACGCTCGTCTGGCCGCCACAATGAAGCGAGGAATTCGCCGCGATCAGATCACCGAGTTGGAAACAACGATCGCAACCGCAGACCTTGATCCACAACATCGCATGGCTATTGAGAGCGAATTGGAGGCATCGCGTCAGCGTCAGGATGCACTACGGTATCAGATCGACCACCTGCGGACATTGGCCGCCGCGTCGCAGGAGAGCATCGGCCTCAACGAAGAACTCTTTCAGAAGGCGATCTCTTCGTCGCTTCAGTTGCTGAACGCAGCACCGCTCAAGCCCATAGCCGACGACACAGCCCGTCGGGTTCCTCGGCTGACGTTCCCCGCTTTGGATCAACGACAAGGAGCTGATTCAACCTGGGCCAACACAATGGACTCGCTGCGAGTCCCCCGTGAGCGTGGTCAGAAGCCCTGGGACTGGCGTCGAGAATCGCCCGTGCGTCCGGTTGTGTTTCAGGATCCCGGTGAAGTCACGGATGAAGTCGTCCACCTGTTTCTGGAGCATCGCATCGTCCAGAGACTGCTGGGCCGATTCATTTCACAGGGATTTGTCTACGACGATCTTTCCCGAGCCTGCCTCGCGCAAACGAAGGATGCGATTCCACGAGTCCTTCTCACCGGACGACTGGCTCTGTACGGTCCCGGAGCAGCTCGACTGCACGAAGAGCTGATTATCGTCTCAGCCCGATGGACGGACCCAGGCATTCGGAAGGGAACTCTGCAACTTTCTTCTGACGCCGAACACAGGAAGACGTTGACATTGTTGGATGATGCCCTCGCCAATTCCAACGCCCCCACCAACCAGTTGGCAGCAAAACAGCTCAGGGAATCTGCGGCAAACGACATTCAGCAACTGCAGCCCATGCTCAAGCAGCGGGGACTGGAATTGCAGCAGTCCGCCACCGACAAATTGATGAAGCGAGCCGAAGAAGAGGCGACGGCAATGGCCGCCATTCTGCGAACTCAGCGAAGTCACATCATGGCAGAAATCAAGAAGCATCAGGAAAAATACAGTGACCCGAACCAGCTGAGATTCGACTTCGGCGACGACGAAGGGGAACTCAGGCAGCTGGAATCCAACAAGCGTTACTGGTCGAAGCGGCTCGACATGCTGGATGAAGAGTTGAAAACAGAACCCCGCCGAATCAAAGACCTCTACGAAATCAAAGCGACGAGACTGGAACCCATCGGCTTGATCTATCTCTGGCCCGCAACGGGGTAGGTCCTGCCTGCCGGGCAGGACTTCGCGGCTTGCCGCGACCTGAGTGCACATCATCAACCTAAATCAGCCTGACTCTCTAATACCGCGTCGCACGGGTTCGCCTTGCGGCGAAAGTCCTTTCCGGCAGAAAGGACCTACCAAACACAGTCCTTTCCGGCAGAAAGGACCTACCAAACACAGTCCTTTCCGGCAGAAAGGACCTACCAAACACAGTCCTTTCCGGCAGAAAGGACCTACTGTCGGCCTCAAACCTGAACTCCACACCCCATGGCAAAAGATCCTGAACTGTCCGCACACCTTGAATGGCTGGGATATATCCAGCCGGTGGGACTTGTTGTATCGCCGCCGGCATTGGTGCAGGCTCAGGCACACATCAACCGCAACGTCATCCCGCAGCATCAGCGGTTCATCGGCTGCCTGCCGATCGACAAAGACGATCAGGCTCTACCGCAGATTGATGATTTTTCGAAATTTGTCCGCGAGGTTCTCGATTGGCAGGACACCGATCTGATTCACTTCGACGATGCCGCTCAGGCGGGGATTGACGTCACAGCCCTGGAAGTCGTTCTGCCCGAATACAATGAAACCCTGCGACCCACATGGGTCGTTCCGGAGTATCAATCGCCCAACGCAGCACCGGTCTCCAAAACCGTGAGCCGCAAGGCGCTAGCCGCAAGGCGCTAGCCGCAAGGCGCTAGCCGCAAGGCGCTAGCCGCGGGTAATTCGCCTGCAGAACCGGCGGCTAGCGCCTTGCCGCTCACAGAAACAGCGGAATTCAGACAGACTCCTGGCGGAGCTGCCAAGGGTTTGTATGCCGATGAACCCGAAGCCTCACTGACTGCGAAACTTGAATCAGCGACTGAACTGGTTTCCGAAGACCGCAGCATCGTCACGTATAGCGAAATCGTGACCCAATCAACCGACGACGAATCGTCTGTGCAGTCCGGTGCATCGCAGCCCTCAAACGCCAGCCGTTTCGTCATGCTCATCCAGCAGGTTGCCAACGATCAGGACCTCGACGAACCGCTGGCAGAATCCGACCGACGGTGGCACGCATCGCCACACGCTCGATTTGAGCGACTGCTCCGAGAAACTCAAGTTCCCGCTGGCCTGCTCACCAATGGCCGCAGCATCAGGCTGGTCTATGCACCGCGAGGCGAAACCAGTGGGTATCTGACATTCAATGTCGATGAAATGATCACCGTCGCCGGGCGACCGATTTTTGCAGCATTCCACATGCTGCTGAACGCTGATCGGTTGTTCAACCTCGAAAAGAAGCAACGGCTTCCAGCCATTCTGGCAGAAAGCCGCAAATACCAGAACACGGTCTCCACCCAGTTGGCACAGCAGGTGATGGCGGCGTTGTATGAATTCCTGCGAGGCTTCCAGGCGGCGGACGATCAGTGGAACGGGCGTCTGCTGAAAGATGTACTGGCGCATGATCCGCAACATGTTTACCACGGACTGCTGACTGTCCTGATGCGAACAGTGTTTGTGCTCTACGCTGAAGACCGCAATCTGCTTAGCAATCATCCGGTCTACACGAATTACTATTCAATCACAGGGTTGTTCGAACGACTGCGAGCAGATGCTGGACAGTATCCGGACACGATGGATCAGCGCTACGGAGCGTGGGCTCAACTGCTCACACTGTTCCGCATGATCTACGAAGGCGGCAATCATGATGACTTGCGAATCCCGCCACGGAAGGGATATCTGTTCGATCCCAATCGGTACCCGTTCCTGGAGGGCGTTCGGAGGGAAAATACTGGCAGCGAAGACACCGCCTTTCCGACCGCGATCCCCCGCGTCAGCGACGGCGTAGCGTACCGAGTCCTCAACAACCTGCTGATGCTGGATGGCGAACGCCTGAGCTATCGGTCTCTGGATGTCGAACAGATCGGCAGCGTGTACGAAGCCATCATGGGATTCGAAGTGGAACTCTCCACGGGGCGATCGATTGCCATTAAGCCCGTGAAGAAACACGGTGCTCCGGCTACGATCAATCTGGAGGAACTACTGAAGCAGAAGTCTGGCGATCGAGCGAAGTGGTTGAAAGAACGCTCCGATCAGGATCTCAGTGGCAATTCTTTGGACGCCCTCAAGTCCGCCGGATCGATTGAAGAACTGCTGGCAGCATTGGGCAACAAGATTGCCAACGAAGTCACACCCAACGTGGTTCCGACGGGAGCCATGATCTTTCAGCCCTCCGACGAACGCCGACGCAGTGGTTCGCACTATACGCCGCGTTCACTCACCGAGCCCATTGTCCGCACCACTCTGGAACCAATCCTGAAACAACTGGTCACTCCCTTCTCCCCTGCGTCGGGGGAGAAGGTGGCCGACAAGCCGGATGAGGGGGCTGGGACGTCGATGGCTCCTGCCGAGCCGCAGGTTTGGCAACCGACAGCCAAGGACAAGAAACGCTTTACCGGCGCAGAAATCGCCGAACGCATCCGCCTGTCCAGAATCCGCGTCGCCAACGCCCAGGCCGCCCGCACCGTCGGCACGCCTCATCCGTCCCAAATCCTCGACCTGAAAATCTGCGATCCAGCGATGGGCAGCGGAGCCTTCCTGGTGGAAGCGTGCCGCCAACTGGGCGATGAACTGATCAAAGCGTGGTACGCGCACGATGCCGTCCCGACCGGCATCCCCCCCGATGAAGACGAAGTGCTTTACGCCCGCCGTCTGATCGCCCAGCGATGTCTGTACGGAGTGGACAAGAATGCGATGGCGGTCGATCTGGCCAAACTCTCGTTATGGCTGGTGACGCTGGCCAAAGACCACGCCTTCACGTTTCTGGACCATGCCCTGCGTCATGGCGATTCGCTGGTGGGTCTGACACGCGAGCAAATCATTGGCTTCCATTGGGAAGTGAAAAAGCAGAAGAAGTTTGGCGAAGACCTGATTCAGCGTCGTCTGGACCGAGCGACCGAAGCGCGAGCCAAAATCCTCAACGCCCGCGAAGATGTGCCGTACCGCGATCAGGAGTCCCGGATGGCAAGTGCGGATGAGGCGCTGGACCTGATCCGTCTGGTGGGCGATGCGTGTGTGAGCGGTTTCTTTGCGGGTCAGAAAAAGAAGGAGCGTGAAGAAGAAGTCGAGAGGATTTACGGTCTTGCAAGTTCGTACCTTTCCAGCATTTCGAGCAAAGTTGTTAGTAAAGACTCCGTCGAAGAAACACTAACAACTAGCAACCAACAACTAACAACTGGCGGCGTCGCCTTCGCCTCAAGAAAAGCATTGCAAGCCGCAGCGGATCGACTCCAATCGCCGCCCCACCCCATCCCTGCGTTTCATTGGGAGATTGAGTTTCCTGAAGTGTTTGCGAGGGAGAATGGCGGGTTCGATGCGTTTGTGGGCAATCCGCCGTTTGCGGGGAAGAACAACCTAATTAACGGCAACCGCGAAGGATATTTGGACTGGTTAAAAAATATCCATGAAGAGACTCATGGCAATAGCGACCTAGTCGCACATTTTTTTCGACGGACGTTTCAGACTCTGCGTCACAACGGATGCCTTGGTCTTATTACCACCAAGACAGCGCGACAGGGTGATACAAGGACCACCGGTTTGGGATGGATTTGTCAAAATCATGGAAGCATCTTTGCAGCGACTCGTCGAATGGCTTGGCCGGGACAAGCAGCCGTTGTAATCAGCATCGTACACCTAAGTCGTGGGATCGCCCACGTTCAACGTCGCCTTGATGGAAAGCCAGTCGAGCGAATTACGTCTTACCTCGTAACAACGGGGTCTGACGAACAGCCCCAAGCGTTGACTACGAACGAAGGCAAGAGCTTTATCGGCTGCTACCTCCTTGGTATGGGTTTCACGTTTGACGACAGCGATAAGACGGGAAACGCGAATCCTTTGTCGGAAATGACTCGCTTGACCCAGTCATGTGAACGGAATCGGCAGCGAATATTTCCTTACATTGGCGGCGAGGAGGTCAACGATGATCCGCATCACCGACCTACACGCTTTGTTATCGACTTTGCTGATATGAGCGAGGACGCGGCACGTGAATGGCCGGACCTATTTCACATTTTGGAACTAAGGGTTAAGCCGCAACGACTTGCACAAAAAGACAAGTACGGACAAAAACACTGGTGGCAATTTCTACGGCCACGAATGGAGATGCGGAATGCGATTGCGGAGTTTGACCGCTACCTCGTGTGCTCTCGAATCGGCAATGCGTTTGCGTTCACGTTTATTGCTCACGGGATTATTCCGAACGAGAAGATTGTCGTTTTTCCGTTCAGCGGCACGGGCGCGTTCTGCGTTATTCAATCACGTGTTCATGAAATTTGGGCTCGCTTCTTCTCAACAACATTGAAGGATGACCTCCAGTACACGTCATCCGCGTGCTTCGACAACTTCGCCTTCCCATTAGACTTTGAGACATCCGAAACTCTCGTTGACGCGGGCGGCCAATACTTCGCTGCGAGACGCAATTGGATGGAAGCAAATGATGACGGTCTGACTGACACGTATAACCGTTTTCACTCACCGCATGAGCAATCGGAGGGCATCTTAGAGCTTCGTCGTCTTCACGGTTTGATGGATGGAGCGGTGCTGCGGGCCTACGGCTGGGACGACCTCGCCGAGAGCGCTCGCTGTGAGTTCCTGCTCGACTACGAAGACGGGGATCAGGTGTCGGGGGACGGGGGTCAGGGTGAAGACAGCGGACCTGACACCCGATCCCTGACACCCGGCCCCCGTCGCCGAAAGCGACTGCCCTGGCGTCTCCGCTGGCCCGACGAATTCCGCGACGAAGTCCTCGCCCGCCTCCTCGAACTCAACGAACAACGCCACAAAGAAGAACTCCTCGCCGGCAAATCTGCCACCAGCAAACGCGTGTCCAGTGATAACGACGACGAAGATGGCGAGGATGACGACGACGATACAGTTGATTCGGACGACGCTCCGACCCCAAAGAAGAGCACCCGGACCACGAAGGCGGGACGGAGCACAAAGAAAACGAAGAAGTCAAAGAAGCCTCCCGCCAGTGGTCAGAAGGAAATGGAGTTCTGAGCATGGCAAAGAAGAAATCCAAAAAGACAGCACTCGCGAAACGCAAGGCCACGCCAGCGGTTCGCACAGATCTGCTGGGCGACATCCGCTCGCTGATCGAATCCGCCCGCGAGCAAACCGCCCGCGCGGTCAATTCGGCTCTGGTCGGCATGTACTGGCACATCGGCAAACGGATTCGGGAAGATGTGTTGCACGAGAAGCGGGCCGGATATGGTGAAGAGATTGTCTACGCACTGAGTAGACAATTGACTGCGGAATATGGTCGGGGGTTTGACCGAAGGAATCTCCACTACATGGTGCGATTCGTAGAAATGTTCCCGGAGGAACAGATTGTGAACGCACTGCGTTCACAATTGTCGTGGACACACTTTCGGGAACTGCTCTCGCTCGAAGACGGACTCAAACGGGATTTCTATGCCGAAATGTGCCGTATCGAGCGTTGGAGCACCCGCACACTGCGGCACAAGATCGGGCATCTACTCTTCGAACGCACGGCCGTGGCCAAAAAGCCCGAGGTCCTGATCAAACAGGACATCGCCGCTCTGCGGGACGAAGATCGGCTGACGCCCGACATGGTGTTCCGTGATCCGTACTTTCTGGATTTCCTTGGGCTGACGGGTCACCATATCGAGAAGGACGTCGAGGACGCGATTCTGCATGAACTGGAAGCGTTTATTCTCGAACTGGGCTCGGGGTTCACGTTCGTCGCCCGGCAAAAACGAATCACGGTCGACAACGAAGACTATTATCTGGATCTGCTGTTCTACCATCGCAGCCTCCGCTGCCTGGTGGCCATCGATCTGAAGCTGGGTAAATTTCAGGCAGCCGACAAAGGCCAGATGGAACTCTACCTTCGCTGGCTGGAAGAACACGACATGCAGCCCGGCGAAGAACGGCCGATCGGGCTAATCCTGTGTGCCGATAAATCGGAAGAACATGTCGAGCTGCTGCGACTCAACGCCAGCGGGATTCGTGTCGCTCAATACCTGACGGAACTGCCGCCAAAGAAACTGCTGGAAAAGAAACTGCACCAAGCGATTCTGCTTGCCAGAGAACGACTGGCCCGAGCCGAGGCAGCGAGGACCGTTTCCGCCCAATCTCCAAAGGAACGCACGGAATGATCATTCCACTCGTGATTCGAACTCATTCTGCGCCGATTCAGTCGGAGGCAATAAGATGACTCCAGTCGAAGTTCGCTCGGAATTGGTTGCCGCGCTGCAGCTGGATCTTGTTGGTCCGCAGAACGGGAATGGAGATTCGATTGAAGTTCTCCCACAGCATCCGTCTCGCTGGTATCTAACGGGATTCCTGGTCCCCTTCGATGCGGGAGAGAAACAGGGACATGACGAGGACGCTGGGGATGAGATCGATGGCGCCGGCGAACGCGGGGGAACCGATGATGATGTTTCCCCGGAAGTCGCCGCGGCCAGCAAAACACGCTTTCCTTCTTCGATGGGCTTAAGCGTCCTGTTGCCGACAGCCACAAAACAGATTCAGGTGACAGTCGATTGGGGTGATTATGAACTATTGGAGCCCGAACCGGGCCAGCTAAATGCCTGGCGACGGAAGCCGCAGCATACGGCTCTGATTGTACCCATTCAGCACAAGGACCGCTGGCGGGCAGATATTGTCATCCCAGGTAGCGAAGGTCTGTGGATCAGTGTGAGTGGCCGCAGTTTGAATGCCGCACGACATTTGGTGTCCTGCGATAAGCCGTGTCAGAGTGTTTCAGTCTTTGTTGTCAACCATCGCAAGCTCGCGCCTGATGAGACCCGCGACACTGCTTTTGCGTTTCAGACTCAACTGAGCGTGGCATGTCGAGAAGGATTTATTGCTCGCGCCGACGCGCATGCGGTGGACAGCACGGACCCGGATCTTCGCATTGCCGACCTGCAGTTTCGTGACTGCTGCGAATTTGGTGTCGGCCATAATGCCTCAACGACGCCCGTTGTCGTGAATGAGAAGTGTTTCAGTATTCGGACATGCTGGATCCCGCAGGCGGAAGTTGAGCGAACAACCGTTCCTGAGATGCAGGACGTCCAGTTGAACATGGACTCCCTGGCCCTTTTGAAAGATGGCAGTGCCGCTGCGACGTCACTGACGCCATTTGTCACTTCCTATCGCAAATGGATCGAAGAGCAGCAAGGCAGCCTTCAGACGCTTTCGGGGCGAAGGCTGGAAACGGCCGAGGCGCTTCTGCAGCGGGCTCGCGTTGCCGCCAACCGCATTGAGCGCGGTATCGCGCTGCTCGAAAGCGACCATGTGCTGAAGTCTTTTTGCCTCGCTAACCGCGCCATGGCGATGCAGGCACGGAAACGCCTGAGCCAGTCCTCTGGCAAACCTGAAGCTGCCATCATTCCGGAATGGCGTCCGTTCCAGCTGGCGTTCCTGCTGATGAATCTTGAAGGGATCGTCAGTCCCCAGTCGGCAGATCGCTCCACTGTGGATCTGCTGTTCTTCCCGACAGGCGGTGGCAAAACAGAAGCCTACCTTGGCCTTGCTGCGTTTACTTTAGTTCATCGTCGTCTGACAAACCCCGGTATCACCTCCTGCGGCCTCACCGTCCTGATGCGCTACACGCTCCGGCTGTTGACGCTGGACCAGCTTGGACGTGCGGCCGCTTTGATTTGCGCGCTGGAATTACTGCGCGAACAGGACGTTGAGCAACTGGGGCTATGGCCGTTTGAGATTGCACTTTGGGTCGGTCAGGCGGCAACACCAAATGTGATGGGGCGGAAGGGCGACAATAATCCGAATTCGGCGCGATCCAAGACGATTACGTTTCAGAATGATGACCGCAAGCCATCGCCCGTCCCTCTTGAAAACTGTCCGTGGTGTAATACAAAATTCAAAAACGTTTCATTCCGCCTTGTTCCGAACAATGATGAGCCAAATGATCTCCGAGTGATCTGCGTGAATCGCAGCTGCGAATTCTCGGGTGCTAACAACCGCAGATTGCCCATCGTTGCGGTCGATGAGCCGATCTACAGACGCCTGCCATGTTTCATGATCGCCACTGTCGACAAGTTTGCGGCGATGCCGTGGACTGGCCAGGTCGGCGGTTTCTTTGGGAAGGTCGATCGCTATGACAGCACTGGATTTCATGGCCCCTGCAGTCCGATGGGAGGAGCATCGATTCCGGGCGGACACTTGCCTCCGCCAGAATTGATCATTCAGGACGAATTGCACCTGATCTCGGGACCGCTGGGAACCATAGCCGGACTGTATGAGACAGCCCTGGATCATCTCTGCACGAGCGGCGAAGGAAACCACCGTGTTCGTCCCAAGATCGTGGCTTCGACGGCAACCGTTCGCCGTGCGGAAAGTCAGATTCGAGCGCTATTCAATCGAGACAGAGTCGACATCTTCCCGCCTCCGGGGCCGAACCGCCGTGATTCGTTTTTTGCGAGGACGGTGTCCCCTGAAGAATCCAACGCACGTGTGTATCTGGGCGTGACCGGACAAGGCAGAAGTCCGAAACGCGTTTTTCTGCGAACGTGTCTCGCCTTGATGGCTGCGGCCCAGAAACTTTATACGGACCATAAACCGGAAAAACAAAACCCGGCCGATGCATACATGACTCTGTTGGGCTACTTCAACAGCCTTCGCGAACTTGGTGGTGCAAGGCGACTTGTTGAAGACGAAGTCAGTAATTCTCTGGTCGGGTTCGGCGAGAGAATGCGAATTGGCGAGACGGTTGGTCGCTTCATGAATCGAGGGCCGTTGAAAGAAGTCCTGGAGCTGACCAGCCGAGTGAGCACAGACAAAGTCGCCGACACAAAGCGAAGACTGGAAAAGGCGTTTGGGCCGAAAGAAAAGGAAGCCGTCGATATCGCTCTTGCGACCAACATGATATCCGTGGGTCTCGACATCACGCGACTGGGGCTGATGGTTATTTATGGGCAGCCGAAGTCCAGTTCGGAGTACATTCAGGCGTCAAGCCGTGTTGGGCGCGATCACACACGGCCGGGTTTGGTTATCACAATCCTGAACCTTAACCGTCCTCGTGACCGTTCTCACTATGAGCGATTTGGCGTGTATCACGAGTCTTTCTACCGACATGTTGAGGCCACGAGTGTGACCCCGTTCAGTCCAAGAGCGCTGGATCGCGGCCTGGCAGCCACAGTCGTTGCATTGGCAAGACACGGCCTTGCAAAAATGACGCCGCCGAAAGGTGCCACTGAAATCCTTTCGATGCGCCAGCAACTGACGTGGATTTCAGATCTGATGGCTGAGAGAGCCGAGGAACATAATAAAGATCGGAGTGCTGCTGAACGTCAGCAATTGAAAGACAATCTCTTTAAACGCTGTCAGGACCTGCTGGATGAGTGGGAACAGATTGCAGAACAGTACCGTCAGAACGGGACAACTCTGCAATATCAAGATGAGGCGGGGTCAGCAAAGCGTTTGCTCTATCAATTTCTCGATCCGGAACTGGATAAGGTCAATCAACGATTCAAAAAATTCCGAGCGAATCGTTCGATGCGAGATGTGGAACCCGAGGTCAATCTCTGGCTTCGCTCACTGGACAATGTGACTTTGGAGGACGGCGAAGATGGCTAAAGATCGTCTCAGAAAACCACACGGCAAGGTCCGTCGAAGTCAGATCGTCACCACATTCGGCCCCGGTGCGATGATGGATTTGCCGGACCACTCTATCCTCGTCAGTGGTCTTGACCAATGGACTGGCGCCAATGAGGAGATCGTGGAGCCACGATTACTGCAGAAGCTGAAGGAGCATCTGAGCCTTGAGAACCTCCGGATGTTTGCACCACCAAGGGAGATCGGCGAGTCGTTTTCGGCTTCCTCTGGCGTGGTCGGCTGGCAGTTTCCAGAGTGGTTTGTTACGCAGGACGTGCGACAGACAACATCAGAGAGTGGCTACCAGATACGGTCTCGACAACTGGTGCATCGAACATCACTGACGAGAGGAAAATACATTGGTGATGATCGCAAAAAACAGAACGTGGTTCCCGTACGCTTTGTGCGAGCGTGTCGCCATGGTCACATAGGCGACATCGACTGGTACGCCTTTGTTCACAAAGACGGCAGTACCTGTCGAGCCAGTCTTTGGATGGACGACGTGGGTACAAGTGGCGACATCACCGAGATTCGGGTTCGATGTGTATGTGGTCAGTCGCGATTATTGAGCGAAGCCGTTGAAACAGGCGGGCATCACAAGGCAGGCGCTCTTGGTCTGTGCGATGGCAGTCAGCCCTGGCTGGGGCCTTTCGCAAACACGCGATGCGAACAGCCGAGTCGATTTCTCATCCGCACCGCGAGCAATGCCTACTTTCCGCAGAAGCTTGCCGTTATTTCTTTGCCGCCAAGAAATGAATCCGTTTCGAAGGCAGTTGAACAGGCCTGGATGTTTCTCGAGGCAGCCGAGTCGATCGACGATGTGCGGCACGAGAGAAAAAAAGAACGTGTGGCAAAAGTTCTCGAGGGCATCAGCAATGAAGAGGTCTGGGAAGAAATCGATCGCCGACGGAATCCTGCCGTTGAATCATCGTCACGGCTGAAGCCGGATGAGTTGAAAACGCTGATTGCTTGTGAACAGGAACGAGGCGATGACCGTCCCGATGGTGATTTCTTCGCGCGTATGCTTCCAAAGACAGTCTGGGACTCGCCGTGCATGCAAAGTGTCCAGCAAGTTGTGCTTGTGCATCGCCTGCGCGAAGTTGTTGCTCAGGCCGGGTTCACTCGATTTGAAGCCGTGACAACAAACGTTGAGGGCGAGCTGGACATTGGTGTTCAGCCTGCGTTACTGGCTCGGGAAATCACATGGGTCCCAGCCATCGAAAATCGAGGTGAGGGGATTTTCATTCAGTTTAAGACGGAGATGCTGGATGAGTGGGTTTCAAGACCTGCCGTGCAACGATATGGCACCAGCCTGAATGCGGGCTTCGACGTCTGGAAATCAGAACACAGAACTTCGAAAAGAGAATTTCCGCCGCTGCAGTACTATCTGCTTCATTCGCTTTCACACATGTTGATCACGGCAATTTCTCTGGAGTGCGGATATCCGGCCAGTTCAATCCGTGAACGCATCTACGCATTTGATGATGTCGGCTATGGGATCCTGCTGTACACGGGGTCGCCGGATTCCGAGGGTACTCTTGGCGGTCTGGTTCAGGAAGGTCGTCGAATTCATGAACACATGCGCCACGCCTTGGCACAGGCGGAGTTGTGTTCCAACGACCCGGTGTGCTGCCAGCACCAGCCAGACAATCTGCACGAGAGACGCTTTCTGCACGGGGCGGCCTGTCACGGTTGTTTGCTGATTGCCGAAACGTCCTGTGAGCAGCAGAACGATTATCTGGATCGAGCTCTGGTTGTGCCAACCGTTGAAAATCTCGGAGTCGAGTTCTTCAGGATGGATCCCTGATGGTCTCTACCCTCGCACAATTGAGCGACCGAAGTCTCCGATCTCTGCTGGAAGCAATTGCGGCTGGCCGATTGTCGCTTCCATTCAGCAGTTTGACACTGGCACAACTTGTGCCTCAGTGTCAGTTATCCGCGCTTAAGGACGAACTTGACAGATTACAAAATCTGGGGCTTTCCGGGCCGCTGTTGATCGAATGGATCCGAACGCTCCTTCAGGAACGAGAGCAGCGGAGTTCCAGCAGCGGGCAGCTGGAGTTGGTAATGACTGGCCCAGAGCCGCCGGGAGCAATGATTCGAGACACCGGTGTCGTTGTCCGCCAGATGTTTTTCAATGCCACCCAATCCATTTGGATCTGTGGATATGCAGTGTATCAGGGGCAGGAAGTCTTCCAGTCATTGGCTCATCGCATGACTCAGCTTCCTGATCTGCACGTTCGAATGTTTCTGAACATCCAGCGTCCTCACGGAGACAATTCACCCCGTGAACATCTCGTTGCAAAATTCCGACAGCGATTCAAAGAGACGCAGTGGCCGCCAGACGCTCGACTTCCCGAGATCTACTTTGATCCTCGCTCTTTGGAAACAAATGACTCAGGGAAGTCAGCTTGTCTACACGCAAAGTTTGTAATCACCGATTCACGGCAAGTGTTTGTCTCCTCCGCCAACTTTACCGAAGCGGCGCAGGAGCGAAACATTGAGGCTGGAATACTGCTGCAGCATCCAGCGATTGCAGTCGAGCTCCAGCACCATTTTCAAGCTCTGCTTGATCACGAAAAGCTGACAAAACTGAAATGGCATTGACCGGCCGTTGAGGAATCTCAGGCCGCCACTGCCAGTGATCTCTAGCATGTATGCCGCGTTCCAGCCGTTCTTCTCCATCTGGAGTGACCCTCACAACTCTCACCAAAAAACAAGTGGCAACAATTCTGCAGTGCAGTATATGCGGCAGGTCGAGCTGCTGGCACAAAAGGGTAGAATTCCCAGTCCTGTGTATTTGGGAGATTCCTCGCCGCGATGGAAACGTTCGAAGATCGAGGCTATTTTTGCCCAAGCTCGGCTGTCTGAGTGAAGCAGTGATAACTCTGACCCTTCTTCGAACATGCAGAATTCATCGCATGCAACGGCTTAGCCCGTGCCCCTAACGGCTCCAACCCACTGCACCCTGCGGCTCCGGCATTTGCGGTCGCCGGTTATTGCTTTACTCCCTCCATGCCTGCGTCCGATGGCTCCGCTCACTTGTCCTGTTCCGACTACGGCGCCTTGACAGACCATAAATTCAGGGCCACGCGGAAGCCGACGTCAACGTTCCGGAATGACGGGACGCCCGCGCTACGGCTCGCCGACCGGCAGGCCTTGGCAGAACTGGTCCAGCAACCGCCTCGGAACACCCGGAGCAAGCCGATATCCGGGCCAACTGGATCGATCAGGGGCCCTTCTGGATACGTATCGTCATACCAATCTGCGCACCACTCCCACACATTTCCATGCATGTCATAAAGACCAAATGAATTCGGTCGCCCTTGACCTGCCGCGTGCGTCGTGCCACCGCTGTTTCCATCGTGCCAGGCAAAAAAACTAAGATTGTTGGAGTTACCGCCGAAACTGTAGGCAGTCTCCGCACCGCCGCGGCAGGCATATTCCCATTCCGCTTCGGTCGGCAATCGATAAACGAGCCCTGCAGCTTTCTCTCTCGGAAGTGCAGACAAGCGGTTGCAGAACGCCACTGCATCAAACCACGACACTTGTTCAACAGGGTTTTGCATTCCCTTAAACTTGCTGGGGTTTAATCGGACGGCTTTCAATCCCTGTTTCTGCGTCACTTCGTAAGTGGCCATGTAAAAGGATTTTGTGAGCGTAACTTCGTGTTGAGGTTCATCTGAATCTCCTTCCAGTTCCGATTCCGGACTGCCCATCATGAACTCACCCGCTGGAATCAGCCTGAAAGACATTCCTGTGCTGTTGGTGAACTCTTCCGGAAATTGGGCACTACCTGGCTTTTTCAATTGTTTCGCTGCGTCAAAAATCTGAACGATTTTCGTTTGATTCTGTCCCTGCGTCACAACCACAAGTTCAATCCACTGAATTCTTTGCTCGACCTTCGTCACCAAAGACAATATCTCAATGTTTCCAAGGCCTCCTTTCTGCCCACCGATAATAAGTATTTCCGCACCGGGCATGTTGAGTGCTTCGTTAAACAGTATTTCTTTGCCCTTATCAAGAAATGGCTCCTCGACCTCACCAATTGCCTCCTGCGTCGATGCAATGATCTCCTGTACGTCGGGCATAAGTGTATTCAAGCCTCCGGGGTTGATCTTTATATGTTTAATGTCAAGACCTAATCGCAGCGTATCGATAGATCCATTTTGACCAACACGACCTATCGAATCCTCACCCAAAACCCTGGTCATGCCGTCTTCTACCGGTGAGGCTTCTTTTCGCATTATTGAAGTTAATCCCGACGACAAGATCCATGTGCCTTGAAAGGTACCCGGTACCGCATCTGCGACAGCAAAATCAACAGTAGTTGCAATGGCCAGCGTCACAAGCAGATTAGTAAAAAGACTTTTCATAATTGATTCCGCCGTTTTTTTAGAAGCAAAAATGAATTAATTTTCGTTTAGCCGCCAATGTGGTAACCGTTCACAGAATGGTCGTTGGCTGGGAGTGATGCCATCTGCTTATTGATTTAGCTGCAGCCACTGGCGATCATTCCCCTATTCTTCATAGCTTTTCCGACGTACGTCAATGACTCTTTAAGTAAGACGATACGGTACTTGAAGGTTCCCGTACTTTCAAGCAAGCTTTCTGCAACTGGGATGGGCTGTATGTCATTTTTCGCTGGTGCGTTTCGATCTGAAATTGGTTAAGTAGGGGATTTGCGAGAGTGGATTGGAGTGGGAAGCGTCTGTGCGGTTTGGCTATTCGGAATCTGATTCAGGAGGATCGGCCATGTACGGCCGTGAGGCATAGTTCGGAGGCAAAATGCAGATGTGGCCGAAGGGGGGCCACTGAAGTTACAGATGATTCACGCCAACTCACTATTTGCAGATCGGAGACGCGGCGACAGCTCTGCTGGCTCTGAATAAGCAGCTCCCGGTGGACTCCAGCCACGATCGAGTGCATAAGGGGTCAGGCCTTTGATGTAAGAATTGATAGACCTTCCTGACCAACCCAAATCGTAAAGTGATGAATGGATTTTTTTTATTGATGCTTTCAGGAAGAAATTCTGCCACTTCACTTGACGTCTACATCAAAGAGACCTGACCCCTTTGATGCTTCTGACCCCTTTGATGCTTCGCCGCTCTCACCAGCCCAGCCGACCGCAATCTGCGCAACGAGAATGGCGTCCAGAACCGACGGGGCGATCGGCTGTGGCTTACTCGTAGTTGTCGACATGCGTCTGGTCCATTTCGAAAACGATGATCACTGTGACCTGAAAAAGCAGTCCCGCAGGATACAATCGCCGCCGCCCGTTATGAAATCTGCGGGCTGAAAAAAGGGCATTTGCATCATGAGTGTTCCCGGTCTTCGTTCTAATGCCTGAAACTGGCCTCTGGGCGGTTCAGAATTGACGCAATTTGTATTTGTACGGGCGGTAAGAGTTTCATGGCAGAGAATGCTGAAGAAGACTTCGAAGTTAAGGGCCCCGACGCAAAAGCCACCGGACTTCCGACCGTGAATGGTTTTCTGGTACGCGCAGGAAGTATCGCCCGGAAAGCCGTTGTGCCGTCCGCCGGAAACTCAGTTCAGAACATGCAAAAAAAGCTGCTGGCGGAAGGTATGCTGGAAGATAAAGGCAAGTCTCTGCTCTTTGTTCAGGATTTCATATTTGATTCCCCGAGCGGTGCCGCGGCCGCTGTTCTCGGACGAACGGCGAATGGATGGATTGAGTGGAAACGGCTTGGCGGGCTGACCCTGAGTCAGGTCAAGCGAGTTTCGAGGGATGAACGGGTGCCGATTCTTTCCGAGATACAACGGAAGGAGATTGTCGATCGCTACAAGACACTGCTGGGCGAAGGAAACATTCCATCGCCCCAAAAGCTTGAGAAGCAGTACGCAGCGTTTGAGGCACGATTCGGTCCCTCAGTTCTCGCGGGACTGGATGGTGAGGCACTGCTTTCCACGATGCATGATCATGGCAATCATGACAGCCTGGTGTACTGGCTCGAATTCAAGAATGACGACGAATTCGATACCAAAAGATTTGGCAGTATTGCCGGTGGAAGCGCCCTGAAGTTTCGCATTTTCCGTCGAAAGGAAACCGGAAACTGGCAGAAGGGAAGTGAGCAGGGGAATAAACCCGAGAATATTTCGCTGGACGAAGCGATCAAGATCGCTCGGAGTCATCGTGATCAGTTGCTCCATGGCGTCATACTTCTCGAAGAGCTTCCGGCCGACGCATCTGATGAACAGTACGCCGAGCTGCAGGATCAGCTTGATGAACAGGCTCCGGATGTGAGCCGACTTGCATGGGGACACAAATATTTCAGCTTACTGTTTCCTGACAAACTGGACGATTACCACAGTCCGGAGTGGCAGCGTTACATTCTGCTGAAGCTTCTCCAACTGCCTCCCGAGGGAAATGGCCGCTACGTCTGTGCAGGACGTTTTGTGGCGGCAGCACGCGAGGCCGGGATCCGGGTGGTTTCCCTGGATGGTGTGCTGAACACGCTCTTCGGGACACTTCATCGTTATTGGCGGATCGGGACAACAAACGCCACCGACGACTTCTGGCCGATGATGCGTGACAACGGTTGCGTGGCAATCGGTTGGCCAAAACTGGGCAATATTTCATGGCTGGAACCAACTTCGGACTCCCGCGAGAAACTTCGCAAGAAGCTAAGTAAAGTCCATCCGAACGTTCCCGCAGCTATTGGCCGTGATTGCTCTCAGATTTCGCAGTTTGTTGTGCAGTTGAAAGAGGGCGATGTTGTTGTCGCGGCAAATGGCATGAAGATTCTCGGCGTAGGTCGGGTTGCTGGTCAGTATGAGTTTCATCCGGAGTCAGACTTTCCTCATCAGCGAAAAGTCGAATGGCTGCACATTGAGGAATGGCAAATGCCCGAGCCAAAGGAAGGGCTGCAGTCGACGATTCGTGAGTTGAGGAAGTTCAATGAGAACATCCTTGCAATCGAACAGCAGATTCAGTCGGCGAAAGCCATTCCTCCAATGCCGGTGAAGCCTACTGGCCAGAAACGTCTTGCGGCAATTCCGGGCCGGATTCAGTCGGTACTGGAACGCAAGGGGCAAGTGATCCTGTATGGTCCCCCGGGAACTGGAAAGACTTACTGGGCGGAGCGTGCAGCGAGAGACCTGGCTGCCTTTTCTACTTTTGGCCTCGACTTTGATTCCCTGGAAGAATGGCAACGTGAGGAGATTGTGGGGCATGATCAGGCCGCGGGCCTGGTGCGAATCTGCTGTTTTCATCCCGCTTACGGCTATGAGGACTTTCTGGAAGGCTACCGGCCTCTGACAGTGAATGGGCAGATCTCATTTCAGTTACGTGATGGTGTCTTCAAGAAACTATGTTCCGATGCAACAGCAAAGCCAGAGAGAAGTTTCTATTTGATCGTTGACGAGATCAACCGGGGCGACATCCCGCGGATCTTCGGTGAACTGCTAACAACACTTGAGAAGGACAAGCGTGGCAAACGAATCATTCTGCCCGTCAGTCAGGAGTTGTTTACGATTCCGAACAACGTTTTTCTGATCGGTACCATGAATACAGCCGACCGATCAATTTCACTTCTGGACGCGGCGCTTCGTCGACGATTTGGTTTTGTGGAAATGATGCCCGATGGAAGCGTTCTGAAGGATTCATCCGTAGGAGGCGTTCCACTTCGTGCATGGTTCGAAGCCCTTAACGGAAAGATCCGCGAACATGTGGGCCGAGATGCTCGTAACCTGCAGATCGGCCATTCATATCTGCTGCATGCAGGAAGGCCATTGAAGGACATGGCGTCACTCAAGCGAGCGATTCGCGAAGATATTATCCCTTTGCTAGAGGAATACTGCTATGAGGACTATGCAGCGCTCGGCCGGATTCTGGGTGAACAGATCGTCGATGTCGCACGTCAGCGAATTTGTCATGAGTTGTTTGACGATGGCCAGGAGGATAGTTTGATTCAGGGACTTCTCAGTCCGTTCCCTGATATTGCCACTTCCTCGGAGGCAATTTCATCTGACGAATCGCAGGCGGAGAACGAGAGCTTTGACGACGAAGAAAGTGAAGCGTGATGAACGCACCGTCCTCGATCACACTCTCTGAATGGGAGACCAAAGGTCCAGCAGACAGCACAGAGCTTGCCGGCAGATTCCTTGACTCACCAAACAGTCAGTTACTGGCCGACCACCTTAAACAGTGCAATCTGGTTCAGATTTCTGAATTGCGACACGGTATAGAGATAAAGGCACGCTCCCATGTTGGCAGAGTTCGTGTTGGCGACTTGAGCATTACTATCTTGCCCAAAATCAAAGGGCGGTCACTGCTCAATCTGGTTCGATATGCCTACGGCTTTCGCCAGTTGAATCGTGTCTCAGACCTTACTCACCTTGTGGATGATTTTGGCTTTGAAGATCTTCTCGTGTTTCAGTTGAATGCCGAAGTTCAGGAACTCATCTCTCGGGGACTGCTGCGAGCTTACATTTTCACCTCAGAACGACTGGGGTCGCCTCGAGGGCGGATAGACCTCACACGAATGGCACTGGATTGCGGCACGGTGACTGCTACTTTGCCCTGCCAGCACTACCCAAGGATTGAAGACACGCTTCTCAATCAAGTTCTGCTGGCCGGATTGCGCTTGGCGGAGTCGATCGCCAGTGTCGTTGAGCTCCGGCGAACTTCTCAGCAACTGTCAAAAATGCTGGATGAACAAGTGTCGTCGATTCGACTGGAGGGATCGACTCTCGACCGAGCATCAAGAGAAATGAATCGACTGTACGCCGCTTACGTGCCTGCAATGTCGATCATTCGCCTGCTGATTGGGTCACAGGGAGTTGTTCTGCAGGGGCAGACAATGACAACGAAGCTTCCGGGGTTTTTGTTCGACATGAACGCATTTTTTCAGGCTCTGATGTCACGATTCCTGCGGGAGAATTTACCAGGCTACATCGTTCGTGATGAACACGGTTTGAAGCAAATGATGCGGTACAATCCGCAATACAACCCGCAGCGCCGGCAGTCACCCACGCCCCGCCCGGATTATGTGGTGACGCAAAATGGAGCTGTCCGTTCAATTCTCGATGCGAAGTACCGCGACCTATGGGAAAAATCACTGCCACGAGAGATGTTGTATCAGTTGGTTGTCTACGCGATCAGCAGCCTAAAGAATCCTCAAAGCAGCATCCTTTATCCGACTACCAGCCTGCAGGCAAAAGAGTCACGCATCGATGTTCAGGACCCCCTCGTGGGACGGCCCATCGGTCAGGTCTGTCTGCGACCTGTCCTTTTGCAACACCTCGAAGAGATCCTCGCGGACCGGTCATCATCATCGCCGCTCCGTCGCAAGCAATTTGCAGAACGCCTCGCGTTTGGAGACCTGGAGTAATTTTAGGCTGATTACTAAGACCGCACTTGAGAATCGTCGGAACTGCATAATCGAAGACAAGAACTTTCAGACGACAACGCCCCACGCTCGCCTGGCGAATCATAATTCTGAGACGAAGGAAGTGGCAAAAATGCTGCGATGTGATTGCGAACACTGCGACAAAAAGTTTCAGGTGAAAGACGAGTTCGCTGGAAAGCTAATTCGCTGTCCCCAGTGCCGGGAGGCGGTCGCAGTTCCACCTTTGACAGAACCGTCTGCCTCAATCCCCTCGCCTGAAATACGCCCAGCTGCATGTCAACGCCCATCCGCTCCGGCCGTGGCTCTGGCCCCAGCCCATGGACCCCTCGTCGGTGCCGCGTTCAGCCAGCGTGGAATGGCTCCGGAAACGGAAACTAACAGTTCGAAAGTCGGAGAATTGAGCGTTGAACGCTCCAGACATCGGTGGTGGGTGGCCGGGATTGTAATTGCCGCACTGATCGCGTCGCCATTTGTTCCAGCATTGCCGACATGGCTCGGAATCACGATTCTCGGACTATGTACTGCATCGTTCATCCATTCAGCGGCCGAACGTGCTCGATTGTCCTCAAAGGTTTCCGCAGCTACGACACAGGGAGCCCTTGGCTCCCGGGCGCTGGCGATCTTACCATCCATGCAGGATTTTTCGCAGAGTATGCTGCGGCTTGATAACAGTTCAAAGTGGATGAGTCATCTTCGGCTGGCTATGTACGGCGTCCTCGGTGCGATACTCTTTCTTGTCGGCCAGGCTGGTGCTGTCTCTCAGGCAGAGTTCGAGATCGCTGAGGCTCGGCAAGCAACTGAGGATGCTGAACTGCAAAAATTGAACGACGAAGCAAACTCGAAGGTCCGGTCGCTTGTCCAGGAGGCGGAGGCCGCAGCGGATGGTGGTGACTTTGGGATCGCAAACAGCAGGTTGGACACTGCAAGCAGGATACCTCATGCCACTGTTTCGAACCTGATTCAAGCCGCCAGCATTCGCCTTGCAAACGGGCAGGTCGCCGTGTTGGGCGCCGAAGCCATTAAGGCACTCAATGTCGGAGACATCGAAGCGGCAAAACAAAAAATTCAGGAGGCACTGGCTGTTCCGAATGCCAACGCTCTTGTGGATGTGGTCACGTTAGAGCGCCAGATTACCGAGTCCACTGCTCCCGACCATATTCGCGAAACGCTCTTAGTGCTTTCCGATGATGCGTTTCGGGAACTGACCCAAAATCATAACCTCCCCGCATCAATGGCGTCTGGTTACCAGTCTCTCGACACGCGTGCTGCCGAGCTTGCGATCGCCGCGATGGAAGACGTTGCTGAGTTGCGGGAAACTCAGCGTGTGACGCGGTTAGAGGAAGAAAGAAAGCAAAAAGAGCAATCGAGACTGGCTGCAGAGGAAGTGGCACGCAAAGCCGAGTTGGAGCAAAAGGGCGAAGCAGAGGCGAGGCTTGCCGCCGGAACAAACGCAGCAAAGAGTGAGCGGAAAATTGTTCGGCGAGGAGGGACAGCGTACCTGGAAGTCCAGGGCGAACATGTGGTCTGGGTTTCAGTAGACCAGGATGCGTTTGATGAACTGAACTCATTCTCGTCTGCCAGGAATGAGGAGGCTATCACTCAGATGATGCAGCAGGGACGCGTCCTCGTATGTGCAAAGCAGACTCGGGTGTCAGTGGTTGACCCAGGCTTTTTCTCAACCACAATTCGCATCTTGGAGGGCAAGCATGAGGGCGCAACAGGAATCGTCCCAAACGAATTCCTTCATGCCGAGCTACCAGGTACATCGAATCCTGAAGCACGTCCCGGAGATGCACGGCAAAACAAAAGCAATTCAGGCAGCTCCCTTACAGTCCGGAGTAGCAAACTTGTCGACTTCGTCAGCCCGGCAACTGGTCAGAAAATGCTGATGATGATCGTCACATTGAAGAACAACGGATCAACTCCGGTGCGTGTCGTCGATGCAGACATCACCTGGAGCGACGCTGCCGGAAACGTCATCGGAATGCACAACTACACGATTTATGCTGCTTCAGACTCTGCCCCAGGCATAATTCCCGGCGGCACTTGGACGACGCGTAAAGGCGAAGGATTCATCATCGCCTATGGCCCGGGCATTGGCGAGAAGGCCACGACTGTGAAGGTCAAGATCACCAAGGCAAGCGAGCACTCGGAGTTGTAGACGCGAGCCTGAACATCGCGGCTGTCCAGCTAGGCGATATGCTCAAGTGTTCCCGTAATTTCAAACGTGTTTCGTCCCGAAATTCCCCCGCGGACTCCTCTCATGAAATTTTTCAGGTATCGACGGCCCTCGTGGAAGACCATCTTTGGGCTGACCATGGCCAAGAGGCGAGTCAAGAAAGCACTCGGAATTACCGAGCTTCTTAAGCCGTTTCGCTGGTGGACAAACCAAAAACGCCGGATGAAAAGAAAGGTTGGGTACGAATCTTTTGCTGGGCGAATTCTCCGCAACGGACTTCCGAAGCCAGTCGGCTGCTTTTCGGCACTCATTGGTAGCGTGGTGCTCACGTTACTGGCGATCGGATGGGTAATGGTTTGATGGTCGTAGCTGTCCATTTCCGCGTGGAACACGGGAGTCGTCGCTTGTTTAGGCGGCTTTTTGGATCGGGACCAGGTTGTTGAGCCGGGATTCGTTTGGTGGATCGAGTCCGCATTGTTTTAGCAGGCGGTCGAACAGGCTTTCGCTGCGAATCCACCAG
>Ga0209284_10001796_pt1 | contig 31594 bp, 30 predicted proteins | sample FRY03_FD_187211 | JGI IMG/M metagenome (GOLD analysis project Ga0209284, IMG submission 187211) | Freshwater microbial communities from Lake Fryxell liftoff mats and glacier meltwater in Antarctica - FRY-03 (SPAdes) (version 2) | ecosystem: Environmental > Aquatic > Freshwater > Ice > Glacier...
TGATTCATAAGGGTTTCAAGGCATCATTCGTGCGGTTTCACACGACCATATGAATCAAGGGGTTACAGCCGTTTTGTTGTAACCCCTTTTGTTTTTTTGGGTCAAGCGGTACGGTTTGCAGATTCCTACCGGATTGCTAACGTCATGGAAAAAACTCTATTCACCCTCCGACCCGTTGTAATTCCCTTCGAAAAGTGTCCGGTGGCAGGGCGAAGCCCTGCCAGGATCCCGGCCCAGGGTGGGCGGGGGCACACACAACATGACTGGCCGCAAGGCCACCGACTAAAACTGTATTCGGCCAGAGTTCGGTGCACTACCTGTGGGCCGCCATTGTGGGACGACTGCACTGCGCAGAAGCCGGACGAGAGTGCCCTGGGCGAGCCGGATGGGGACATGGCCAACCAATCAGCACCCGACTACCCCGAAGATCAACGTACCGTTTGGTGAATGTTTGGTGGTGGTTGAAGCTCCCGCCGGGGTAGGGCTGCGCTATTTGGCAGGTCGGCACTCCGCTTGTGCCCAATGGGGCAAAAATTCTTGGCGAGTCAGCCTGCTGACAGAGGGTAAACACGTATTCTGAGGACGCGAGATGGTGAGATACTTGTGCTCATGCGGTTGAATTTCCTATCCCTTGCGCCAGACTGAGGGCATCGACCGTTTGCAAATCCAGCAGTTACAGTAGCGGGTGTCCTGTGTCGCTCTCTACCAGCAGCAGCATCCCTATCCTATCCCGGTCCTGATGGGTGCCTGGGTCGGGGAAACGGGCAGGTGTCGCGCGCAAACTGGCGAATGTGCCCTTGCCGATTTACTGCTGATAGTCGGATCATTTTTGCTATTGAGGACTGGGCAATGAATCAGCAGCTTCGTTTTCCGTTGAATGCCTGGTACGCCATTGCATGGAGCCATGAGGTCAGTGCGCGCTCGGTTCTCGGACGCAGCGTCTGCAACCAGAAGATCGCGTTGTGGCGCAAGCCCGATGGCGGTGTCGCCGCGCTCGAAGACGCCTGCTGGCACCGTCGCTTGCCCCTGTCGCTGGGGCATATCGACGGCGAACAGGTGGTATGCCGCTACCATGGGCTGGCGTTTGATTCTAGTGGCCGCTGCACGCGAATGCCCTCGCAGGACAAGATCAGCACCGCGGCGAAGGTGCGCGCATTTCCTGCAGTGGACACGCATCGGCTGGTATGGGTGTGGCCAGGTGATGCGGCGCTCGCCGATCCTTTGCTGGTGCCTGACATGCACTGGAATACCGATCCGGAATGGGAGGGCGACGGGGAAACGCTATTCGCCAAGTGTGACTATCGCCTGCTGGTCGACAACCTGATGGATCTAACCCATGAGACTTTCGTGCACGTCACCAGCATTGGCCACAGTGCGATCGTCAAAGCGTCAATCACCACCAGCCACGACGAACGCACGGTCACCAGCACCCGCTGGATGCTGGATATCGACGCCCCGCCATTCTGGCGCACGCAGCTGGGCTTGCCGGGCAATGTCGACCGCTGGCAGAACATCCGTTTCGAGGCACCCTGCACCATCGTTCTCGATGTGGGTGTGGCCCTTGCAGGGACGGGCGCTACGGAAGGCGACCGCAGCCAGGGCGTCACGGGACGGGTGCTCAATACCATCACGCCGGAAACCGATTCCACCTGCATGTATTTCTGGTCGCTGTTGCGCAGCTACCGCCTGCGCGACCAGTCGCTCACCAACTCGCTGCGTGTGGCCAATGCAAAGATCTTCGAGGAAGATCGCGTGGTGGTCGAGGCCCAGCAGCGTTTTCTCGAGGCGAATCCGGCGCAGTCGATCAACAACCTGAATATCGATGCCGGGTCTATGCGCGCGCGCCGGATCATTGATCGCATGATCGCTGATGAATCACCTTCCAACGTGGGCAGCGGGGCTTGATAATCCATGGACTTCCATCCGTGGCGTCAGTAAATTGATGGTTGGATCGCTCCAACACAGCACCAGTACGTGCTCGGATGGCGGCATGTACAGGTCCACGATGTCTTCGAGCTTTTCGACGAACTTGGGGTCGCGTGAGACCTTGAAGCCGCGCACCAGATGAGGTTTGAGGCCGTTTTTTAAAAATTGGGGTCAGATTTGGAACCCACAGCGCGACAGTGCGATAGCTTGCTGCTGTGATGGCGTGCCAGTGACTATGACGGAGTTGACCCGTTACCAAAAACCTTTGGCAGGCTTCGGTTCGAAAATTCGGCGGCTACCCCCATGCTGGCGGTCAGCCTTTGCGGCAATCGGGCGCGTGCTGCACAGCTTGTCGGCAACCTCCGTCAGTCGTGTGAGCGCCGCGTCAAAAAGCGTTAGCTCCATCGGTGATAAAGCCTGAAGAACCGTGTTGTTGAGTTCAACCGACTGTGGAAAAAGCTCTGCGTACAGTTGTTCACCGCGCTCGGTAAGTCCTACGCGGGCACGCCGCTTGTCTTCAGGTACGGCCACCCGCACGAACAGCTTTTTCCTCACAAGATCCGTGATGTAGCGCGACACGCGGGGGCGTTCGAGATGTGCCCGTTGCGCAAGCTCTGAAGGAGACATGGTGCCGTGGGCTGCCAGTATGCAGATCATCCGCCATTCGCGTCGCGTGATTCCGTAGCGGCCCTCGCACAGCAGGGTAACCATGGCACCGCTACTGGCCAAAAGACGATTTAGCCGGTAATTGAGCAGATCGTCGACAGTAAGGGGTTTTGACAAAGACATGAGTTCAAGGCAAGTGATGGCAGTTTGCACTATGCAAAGATAGTTGTATAGAAGAATTACCGCGTCAGGTCATAAACTCCACCCCAGCACCTCAACTGGAACAGTTTTCTATGACCACCCCGCAACTTTCTCCTGGCGCAAAGATCGCTGATTCCGATGTGTTTGACCTTGCGCTGTCAGGGCGAGGACTTCGCATCAACAAGATGTGCAATGCGCTTTCAGAGCCGCATCATCGGGAGGCCTACAAGCAGGACGAAGAAGCATTTATGTCGAAGTTTGGCCTGGCAGAGGATGAAAAAAACCTTGTACGCTCGCGTGACTTTTCTGGTTTGCTGGAGGCTGGCGGTAACATTTATTTTCTGATCAAACTCGGCGTTGTCACCGGTAATGGCCTGTACTACATGGGCGCAAAAATGCGTAGCGAAAGCTATGAGCAATTCCTGTCCACTCGCAACAACACCGGAGCCACCTGATGGGCAGGATCATCGTCGGCATCGATCCCCATCGCGGTCAATGTGCTGCAGCATCCCTTGCCGACCGCTCGCCGCTGCTACAAGCTGGGTCAGGCCATTCGCCGCGCGATCACAGACCGCAGGGAGTTATGCAGAGGGTCCCTAGTCTTTCTGGACCGTATTGAAAGCGACCCAGAAAGTCTGGTCAATCTGACCCACCAGACCCTGATGGAGAAGTTTGGCGTTGAGGGGGTTGACTCATCATGTGGCTGGTCATGCGCGGAGCGATGTCTATGGGAGCCAAGCGCATTCACCGCAACGACTATGCGCCCATGACCACCGGCATGGGACTGGTCACGTTTGAGGAGGCACCATGATGAACGACGAGGAAATAACAATTGATAAGTACACACCGAACTACAAGAGAAAGTGTGAAGTTTGCGGGTAGAAACCGACCGTCGAAGGAGTGTGAAGTCTTCAAGGTGTCCGAATAAGCCTGCGCACTTTTGCGCAGTCCGGGTTGAATGAAGGGTTAGCCGCCCACCCTTTTCAAGGCGCGGCATTGAAGGAGATGAACATGGACCTCAGACAAGGAGACGCCGTCATGGGCCAATTCGTGGTGAACACGCACGGACGTTTGCAGGAGTGGATTGCCGACGCCAAAGGTTATTTCCGTCTTGAAGGTCTGGATTACAAGCTGACCCAGCATTCGCTGCTGACCAAGATGGCGGTCGACAAGACAGCTGATATCAAGGGTGACAGCGTGCCCGATAATCCGCAGGGTGCCTACCAGACCTATGAGCAGGGGCGCGATGCCTCAGTCAGCTGCGCCTGCCACTGGACGGTCAACATGGCGGCCTCGGCTCAGCACGGCCAGCTCTGGGGCGAGGCCTATTCAATTTCTCCCTGCGCCATTTTCGTCCCGGAGAATTCTCCGATCCGCAAACCCGAGGATCTTGCCGGCGTGGATGTTCATGTCGGCTATCAATCCGGCAGCCACTACACCACCATCCAGGGCTTGGAGGTCTTCATGCCCGCCGACCGGATCAAGCTGAAATTCGGCGGCAGTCCAGCCGACCGTGTCGATCAGCTGTTGAATGGCCTGGCCCCTGCAGCCACGTTGTTCGGTATGCAGTACTACATCCTCGAACAACTGGGGTTTCGCAAGATTCTGGATGTGACCTTCATGATTGCCGCCATGATCCCGCCCGGCGTCGATCACGAAGATGTACGCAAGTATTATCGCGCGCTGCGCCGCGCGCAGGCCGACATCGATCACATGCATCAGGCCTACACGCATTTCTATTCCAATGAACTGCCCGAGCGGCATGCAAAGCGGGTGGATGTGCGCCGCTTCGGCCCTGGCGAGCGCATTGTGTTCGAGCCCTACACCCGCGATCTGTACGAAAGCACCCACAAATGGGTGAAAGAACGTGATATTTTTCTACCCGAGAAAACCAGCGCCTGCAACTACGAAGACGCGGTGACCTGCGCCGCCTGATTTTTCGGGATTTCAGCCCCAGTCGTACCAAGCCGGAGCGAGAGACGGTAACACGGCTTTAACAACGGTTGGGAGTCAAAGCGCGCCGATGCCAACAGGCGCAATTCAGGAGTGTCTTGGGGCTCATCTCCTGGACTTCATCGATCAACAGGCAACAACGAACCCGAGTCGCTTCGAGGTGACTGACCCAACGTTCTCGCAGCGCGGGGGACGGGTTCCGGGTGCTGCACGCCTTCGTCGCACGCGGGCCACCGCTGTGGGATGACTGTGGCGCGCAGGAGCCAGGGTAGGGCTGTGCCTGCAGCTTAAGCTTTGCATGTCGTTTGTGCCGGTGGGCGGAAAAACTTTGGGAATTCAGATCACCACATCAAGGAAAGCACGACTCTTGAGGACGCTTTTCGGTGTCATACTTGGTCTCATACGGTTGAATTTCCTATCCTTTTAAGCTCGTCGGCCTCCAACCCGAATAGTTACCCACCACAGGCAATCACCATGGCCCCTTTCCTCCCGCTTCCTCCGGTTACCTCGCCGCTTCTGCAACTGCCGCGCATCCAGTTTGCATTCGGCGCCATCAGCATGCTGCCCGCAGAACTCGCGCACCTGGGCGTGAAGAACCCGCTGTTCCTCACGGACAAAGGATTGCTCGCCGCGGGCGTATTCGACCGGGTGCGCGCGGCCATGCCCAAGGGATCGGACCTGGTGGTCTACGACAGCATTCCCGAGAACCCCACGGTCGCCGGTGTCGAGGCGGCGTTGGTGCTTTATCGCGAGCGCGGCTGCGACGGCGTGATTGCGGTCGGCGGCGGGTCGGTGATCGACTCGGGCAAGGCCACGGCGGTGATGGCAACGCACCCGGGCAAGCTGCCCGAGTATTTCCGCAAGCCCGAAAAAATCGGGCCGAATGTCGCGACGCTGGTCGCCATCCCCACCACCTCAGGTACCGGCAGCGAGGTCTCGCGCGGTGCAGGGATCCACGCCACGCCCACCAGCCGTGGCGAGAGCATCCATAGCCCGTACATCGTCCCGAAGCTCGCGATCTGTGATCCTGAACTCACCTTCTCACTGCCCAAACACCTCACCGCCGCCACCGGCATGGATGCACTGTCGCACGCGGTGGAGAACTACCTTGCGAAGGGCAACAACCCGCTGGGTGATGCGATAGCGCTGGATTCCATTCGCCGCGTGTTTGCATGGCTGCCCAAGGCGGTGGCCAACGACCGCGAGGCGCGTTATCACATGATGCTGGCCTCGATGGAAGCGATGATGCCGTGCAAGGGCCTGGGCGCGGGACACGCGCTCGCCAATGCCTTCGGCGACCAGGGCCTGCATCACGGCACACTGGTCACGCTGGCGCTACCTGCAGTGCTGCGCCGCCTTGATCCCTATGTCGGTGACAAACTCAAAGCCATGGCCGAGGCCATGGGCCTAGAGAAAGGCCGCCACGCGGCCGCGGGCATCGCCGAGATGAACGAACGCCTCGGGCTGCCCGCGAACATGAAAAACTACGGCTACAAGGTAGCGAGCCTTGACGAACTGGTCGCCGACGCGCACAAGAGCTGGTTCAACAATACCGCGCCGTATCACTACTCAGTGGCGGAGTATCGGGAGATCATCGAGGAGGTGCTGGGATAAAAGTACCCATCGCTCCATTCCGAATTACAGCCGGTTTTTGCAATAATTTATTGTGCTACTTGCTTGCGTGCGTAAAACCCCTTCGAGCGCCTCCACGATTTGTTGGCGGCAGGTCAGTTGTTGAAGTTCCCGTCGGGGTAGAGCTGCGCTATTTGGCAGGTCGGCACTCCACTTGTGCCCAATGGGGCAAAAATTCTTGGCGAGTCAGCCTGCCGAAATAGGGTAAACACGTATTCTGAGGACGCGAGATGGTGAGATACTTGTGCTCATGCGATTGAATTTCCTATCCCTACGCGCTACAGGCTGGCGCTATCCCTCGGCGTATTTCGTGCCGGCAATCGTTTGAAGCAGGTGGATTTATCAGCGCGCTGTGCTACTGATTGGTTCTGTGATTCGTTCAACAAGAGGATTCCATGAAAAACATTTCAACGATTTTGTCCACAAAGTTTGCCGCCGTAAGTATCCTGGCCGCGACATTGTCCGCCGGGTTCGGTCCCTCCGCGCAGGCGGTAGAGCTGCGTCTGTCGACCTTTGTGCCATCGGTCCACGTGATCTACAGGGAAGTTCTGATCCCCTGGGCTGCAGAAGTGGCCAAGGCAACCAATGGCGAAGTGAAAGTGACGCTGTATCCGTCCATGCAACTGGGTGGCAAGTCGCCCGAGCTGTATCGCCAGGTGGCAGACGGCGTGGTCGATATGGTATTCACGCTGCCCGGCTACACCTCGCCGGCATTTCCGCGCACCCAGATGATTGAGTTGCCCGGCCTGATGGCCGACGGCGTGGCTGCTACCAATATGATGTGGGACATCCTTGATCCCTACTTGCTGCCTGAGTATCAGGGCACCAAGATCATCGCCCTTTGGGCTGCCGAGGATGCCGGTCTGATGACCAGTTCCAAGACCATCCGTTCGGTCGAGGATCTTAAGGGCCTGCGCATGCGCGCACCGTCAGCCGCCCAGTCCAGCCAATTGCAACGCATGGGCGCGGTACCGATAGCCATGCCGATCCCCGCCCTGTATCAAGCCATGGAGCGCGGCGTGGTTGACGGTGCCATGGTGCCTTTCTCGACCATCATCGACTTCCGCCTTGGCGAAGTGGCCAAGAATTACGTGATTCCCGGCCCGCTGTTCGGTCGTTCCTCGTTTCTGGTCGCCATGAATCAGAAGAAATTCGACAGCCTTCCCGCACAGGCGCGTGCCGCCATCGAAAAGATTTCCGGCCGACAGCTGAGCATCAAGGCAACCGAGGTATACATGAAGCGCGCCGCCGAAGGTTTGAAGGGCGTTGCCGGCAAGGCGACCATCGTCGAATTCTCTGCTCAGGAGCAGAAAAAGATTGGCAACATGCTGAATCCGATCATTGTCGAATGGATCAAGGATTCCGAATCCAAAGGAATCCCTGCACGGGAAATGCTGCGCAAAGTTGGCCATCCGGCCGGCAATTCCTGATTCTCGACCTGCATGTTTGATCGAGCCCTACGCGCCCTCGCATTGCTCGGGGGCGTGGTTCTGCTTGGGATGATGGGACTGATCCTGTTCGATATCATCATGCGCTACGCGCTGAAGATTCCGTTTCTCGGTGCTTACGAAATGACCGAGCTGGCAATGGTGTTGATCGTTTTTTTCGGCCTGGCGCATTGCGGCGCAACCGGGGGGCATGTTGCCGTGGATATTCTTGAACCGCTGCTTGAGCGCCCCGGCTTGCGCTGGTTGAGTGCCCTTGTACCGTTCGCCGGTGCTGCCGTAGTGGGCCTGATCGCCTGGCATGCCGTGGCGTTTGCCATTGGCTCGCGCAAGCGCGGCGAGGCCACCAATATGATGGGGATAGAAACTTGGCCGTATGAACTGGTGACAGCTCTGGGCATGGGGTTGTTCGCGGTTGTGCTCATCATTCAGGCCTGGAAGACCCTGCGTCCTGCTGAATCGAAAGGGCAAAAATGAGTCCGACCGAAGTCGGCCTCATTGGCATGCTGTTGCTGTTCGTTCTACTTGCCTTGCGCATGCCTATCGGCATCGCCATGGCACTGGTCGGCGCGGCTGGTGTGTCCATTCTCAATTCGCCATCCGCGGCTCTGCACAGCTTGGGCTCCTTTCCTTATTCGAATGCCGCGGTACAGGCCTTTGCGGTGATCCCGTTGTTTGTACTGATGGGTAATTTTGCCTCGGTCTCCGGCATGGGCAGCGATTTGTACGCTGCGGCCTATTCCTGGATCGGCCATCGCCGCGGTGGACTGGCCTCGGCGACCGTTGTAGCCTGCGCTGGTTTTGCATCGCTCTCGGGTTCCTCGGTCGCCTCGGCGATCACCATGGGCCGGGTTGCACTTCCCGAAATGAAGCGCTACGGATACGACGCGCGCCTTGCCACTGGCGTGGTGGCGGCCGGCGGGACCCTGGGCATTTTGATTCCGCCCTCGACCGTGCTAGTGGTCTATGCGTTGCTTACCGAGCAATCAATCGGCCGGCTGTTCGTGGCGGGCATCCTGCCAGGAATTCTGCTGACTGCGCTTTTTATCCTTACGGTCATGGTGATTTGCTATTTTCGGCCGGACTTCGGCCCGCCGGCGGAGGCGTTGCCCATGCGAGCGAGGTTCAAAGCGCTGGCCCGTGGAGGTGCCTTCCTCGTGGTGGTGCTGGTGACGCTGGGTGGAATCTACGGAGGTGTATTCACTGTTAATGAAGCGGCAGCGGTCGGCGCCTTCCTGACGATGCTGCATGCGCTTTGGCAGCGAAAACTGAATCTTGCGGCCATGATCGATGCGCTTTTGCAGACGGTACGCACCACCTCGATGGTGTTTCTGATTCTGATCGGCGCACACATCTTCTCGCCGTTCCTGGCGCTGAGCCGCATCCCGGTGAATCTCGCTACCGCACTGAATGACCTGGCGCTGCCGGCGCTGGGCGTGCTCGCGGTTTTGGTCGTGGCCTATCTGATATTGGGCATGTTCCTGGAGGGATTCGCCATGATGGTGTTGACGGTTCCCATCGTGTTTCCCATTGTTACCGCGCTGGGATACGACCCGATCTGGTTCGGTATATTCATGGTCTTGGTGATTGAAATGGGAATGATCAGCCCGCCTGTCGGGGTCAATGTCTTTGTGGTCAAGGGCGTGGCTGAAGATGTGCCCATGGGGCGTATATTCGCCGGCATCATGCCGTTCTGGCTGGCGATGTTGCTCTGTATTGGGCTGCTGGTGGCGTTTCCGCAGATTGCGCTTTTCCTGCCCAACAGCATGTACAACTGAGTTCCGGGCCGGCCATTGCAGCGCCCTGGGTAGCGTGCGCACCATGTACCTGGTTGCTGGCCCAGGGGCCCAATGAGGTCTGGTCCTGGGACATCACCAAGCTCAAGGGTACGGCCAAAATTTGGCAGGCCGGCACCCCGCTTGTGCCCAATGGGGCAAAAATTCTTGGCGAGGCAGCCTGCTGACAGAGGGTAAACACGTATTCTGAGGACGCGAGATGGTGAGATACTTGTGCTCATGCGGTTGAATTTCCTATTCCTTACGGTTCCGGTGACGCTTGTTTCCGGGAAAGCGCTACTGTAATTTTGCCAGCTTCCCGGGACAGGCATGTCTCGGCACCGGGCATGCCGCCCGGACCACCGCCATGGATTGTGCGGCCCATCGACCAGCTCGAAGCCACTGTGCTTCGGCCTACTTGGAGAATTATGTGTATGTTCAAATTTAATAATAGTCTGTTTGTCTCGCTGTCTTGCACCGCGATTCTCGCACTCGGTAGCGCAGCGGCACAGGCGCAGTCTCTCGGCTTCGGGACCTCGCCCCCCGGTTCCCTGTACCACTCGACAGGCTCGTCGATCTCCAAGATGGCCAGCGACCACGCCGGTGGCCAACTCACCGTGCAGCCGTTTGCCAGCCCGACCGTCTACCTGCCGGCCATCAGCAGCGGCAACCTGGCGTTCGGCATGACCAATATCCAGGAGTTCGGCGAGGCGGCACGCGGCGAGGCCCACTTCACCGGCCGCGATTACTCCAGTCTGCGTGGCGTCGCCATCACCTTTCCGCTGCGCGTAGCGCTGTTCGTGCGCGCCGATTCGCCGTACAAGACCCTGCAGGATCTCAAGGGCAAGAAGGTCGTTGACGGCTTCACCAGCCAGAAGACTATCCCGCCGCAACTCGACGCCATGTACGCCGCCGCCGGCATGAAGCGCAGCGACATGGTCCCGGTGATGGTGCCAAACGTCGTCGCCGGTGCCGACGCATTCATGTCGGGCAAGGTGGAGGCGTTCTACTTCGCCCTCGGCGCGGCGAAGGTGCAGGAAGCCGCCGCTTCGGTTGGCGGGATTCGTGCACTGCCGATCGACAATACGCCCGCGGCGCTGGCCGGGATCCAACAGCATTTTCCGGCGGCCTACCTGCGCCTGGAACAGCCGTCCAAGCCGAATATCGGCGTCGACCAGCCGTTGCACGTGATGACCTACGACGCCCTAGTCGTCGCCAGCACCAAGACCGCCGCCGACGACGTCTACAAGCTGGTCAAGGCGATGCATGCAAACCGCAAGGAGATGGGGGCCAATTTCCCGCCGTTGAACCTCTTCAACCCGGGCCGTATGGCCAGCAACGTCGCTGGCGCCCAGTGGCATGCCGGTGCCGTACGCTTTTACCAGGAGCAGGGCATGTGGCCGCCGAAGCAGTGATGGCGGTCGGCACCTGATTCCCGTACGAAACCGCAACCATGATCGAAGATGAAGCGGGCGAGCACGGCGGCTTGCCGCCTGCCGCTCGCCTGGTTTGCAACCTCCTGGCTTCGCTGATGACGTTGGCCGCGATCGCCTATGCGCTCGACGTGCACATCCATCTCGCGCTGCCGATCTACCCGGCGCAATTTTTCGCCGCGATGCTGTCGCTGGCCCTGCCACTGGCGTTCCTGTCGTTACCGTTCGACCGCGCTGGCAAGCGCACCCGGGTGCCGGTGATCGACTGGATCCTGGCCCTGGTCAGCGGACTGGCGATGGGTTACCTGACGGTCGAGTACCAGCAGTTCGTCGATATGATCATGTTGAGTCCGCCGAAGTCAGTCGCGGCCGGGTTGGTGATAATCCTGCTGTCACTCGAAGGGCTGCGCCGTTCCACAGGTAACACCCTGCCACTGATCTCGATCGCCTTCATCGCCTACGCCGTGCTCGGTCACCTGCTGCCCGGCAACATCGCCGCGCAGCATAACGACTGGATGCGGCTTACCGGCTACCTGACACTCGACGTCAACGGCATTCTCGGCGTGCCGCTGGCCGTGGCCTCGACCATTGTCATCGCCTTCCTGCTGTTCGGCGCGCTACTCAACCAGAGCGGCGGTTCGCACTTCTTCACCGATATCGCCATGCTCACCATGGGCCGCTTCCGCGGCGGTCCGGCCAAGATCGCGGTGGTTGGCTCGATGCTGTTCGGCTCGGTCTCGGGGAGCGCCGTGGCCAATGTCGTTGCCACCGGGGTGGTGACCATCCCGCTGATAAAACGCGGCGGCTACCCCGCCCATCGGGCCGCGGCCATCGAGGCGGTGGCCTCGACCGGCGGCCAGCTGATGCCGCCAGTGATGGGGGCAACGGCGTTCCTGATGGCCGAATTCCTCAACGTGCCGTATGCCGATGTGGTGCTTGCCGCGATTATCCCGGCGCTGATCTACTACGTCGCGCTGTTCATCCAGGCGGACCTCGAGGCGGCTCGCATGGGCCTGGCCGGGCTGGAGAAGCACGAGATGCCGCCAAAATGGGCTACGCTCGGCGGTATCTACTTCATCATTCCGTTCGCCGTGCTGATCGTCGCGCTGTTCAACTTCAACCAGACGCCGGCGCTGTCCGCGCTGCTCGGCGCGGTGGTGCTGGTGGTCATGTCGCTGGTCTTCGGTTACCGCGGTCAGCGACCGGGCTGGCGTGACTTCCTGGCATCGATCAAAGGCGCCGGTTACCAGGCGTTGGATATCATCATGGTCTGCGTAGCCGCCGGTATCGTCATCGGCGTACTCGGCATCAGCGGACTCGGTTTCAACCTGACGCTGGCGCTGGTTCACGTCGGCGAGGGCAGCCTGCTGTTGCTGCTGCTGCTGGCGGCGGGGATCTGCATCCTGCTCGGCATGGGTCTGCCGACCGTCGGCGTCTACGTGCTGCTCGCGGCGCTGGTCGCACCGGCGCTGGTCAAAGTCGGCGTCGAGCCGATGGCTGCACACATGTACGTGATGTACTTCGGCATGATGTCGATGATCACCCCGCCGGTGGCGATCGCCGCGTTCGCTGCGGCCAGTATCGCCAAGGCGAATCCGATGGCGACCGGCTGGTCGGCAGTACGCTTCGGCTGGACCGCCTATGTCGTGCCGTTTCTGTTCGTGCTGTCGCCGACGCTGCTGATGATCGGCAAACCGGGTGACATCTTCCTGGCGACGGTCACGGCGCTGGCCGGGGTCTGGCTGGTGTCGATCGCGCTCTCCGGTTACCTGGTGCGGTCATTGTCGGTCCCGATGCGGGTTGCGTTCGCAGTCGCCGGATTGCTCGCGCTGCTGCCGGCGAATAGCTTTCCGGGGGCCTGGTTTACCGACCTGATCGGCACGCTGTCAGGATTGGCGCTGATCGCCAACGAGTTTCTCGCCCGCAAACGTCTCGCGGTGAGTCCTGTCACGACCTAACCGATCGTCGCACACCCCGCGCCTAGCCCAAGCTGCGCAGGCTGGAAACGGAACGACCAGTGCGGCGCGCCCCTGCTTTGCAGCTGACCGGTCAACGCCGGTTACATATGGGCGTGAGGCACTTTTTACCTACTTTTCCTGCAGCCAGCCCCATACCCGCGATGGCGACAGCGGCATCTGCAACTGGCTGGCTTGCGCTGCCATGCCGTGGCGTGCGAAGGCGTCGGCCACGGCGTTAACCACCGAGGGCCCGGCGCCTATGGTGCCAAGCTCGCCCACACCTTTGACGCCCAGCGGGTTGTTCAGGCACGGGGTGGACTCGTCCATCTCGGTCCTGAAAGCAAGCGCCGAGTCGGCGCGCGGCGCGGCGTAGTCCATCAGGCTTCCCGTCACGGGTTGGCCGGTGTCGCGGTCATAGACCAGATGTTCGAAGAGCGCCTGGCCCATGCCCTGCATGGCGCCGCCATCAAGCTGACCGCGCACGATCATCGGGTTGACGACGCGGCCGACGTCGTTGACCGACGCATATGCGAGTACCGTCACATGGCCGGTTTGGGGGTCAATCTCGACCTCGCTGATGTGGCAGCCGTTGGGCCAGCTCGGGCCAGCGACGGCAGTGGTCGAGTCCAGCACAATGTGCTGCCCGCTCTGGCGCGCCGCCAGCTCAAACAGACTGATGCGCAAGTCGGTGCCCGCCACCGTGAAACTGCCATCGGCGTAGTCGATGTCCTGCTCGGCGGCCTCGAACTCCTTGGCGGCGAGTTGTCTGGCCAATGCAATCGTGCGGTCGGCACCCGCTCGCACGGCCGAGCCGCCGGTAAACAGCGAGCGTGAACCGGCGCTGCCAAAACCGTTGCCACGGTCGGTGTCGCCCATCACCACGCGCACCTTGTCCATCGGCACGCCGAAGGCATCAACCACCAGCTGCGCCAGCGTGGTGGCAATGCCTTGGCCCATGGCGTTGACAGCGGTGAAAACTTCGATCACACCGTCATGCGCTTGCGTGGGGGCCACCGAACGCCGCGACGGGCCGCCCCGAGCAAGTTCAGCCCCCTCGGGGGGCAGCGAGGACACGCTAGTGCCGCGCGTGGGGGCCATGATCTCCACGGTGACGGTTTCTTCCAGTGCATTGCCGCCGGTCCATTCGAGAAAAGTCGCGATGCCCAGACCGCGCAACTGCCCACGACCTGCCGACTCCGCCGCCCGCGCCTCAAAGCCCTGCCAGTCGGCGAGGGCCAGCGTCTGGTCCATCACCGACTCGAACTTGCCGGTATCGTAGACTTGGCCCATCGGGTTTTTATAGGGCATTTGCGACGGCTGGATGAAGTTACGGCGGCGCAGCGCAACCCGGTCGATGCCGGTCTGGCGCGCGGCCTCGTCCATCAGCCGCTCCATGATGAAGATGGCTTCCGGCCGACCCGCGCCGCGGTAGGCACTGGTCGGCGCGGTGTGTGTCAGCACGGCCTTGAAATGAAAGTCAATGGTCTGGATGTCATAGACACTGGTCTGAACCCAGGGGCCAATCATGAGCTGGATAGCGACGCCTGCGCCGGTGGCATACGCCCCGACATTTGCCAGCGAGGCCAGGCGCAGGGCCAAGATTTTACCGTCAGCATCAAGCGCCAGTTCGGCGCTGCTTTGCAGGTCACGGCCATGCGTACTGGAGACAAATTCTTCGCTTCGGTCAGCCACCCATTTCACCGGCCGCTGCAGTGCGCGCGCGCAAAAGGACACGGCAATGTCTTCGGGATAAACACCGGTCTTCATGCCGAAGCCGCCGCCCACATCACCGACCAGTACGCGCACTTGTTCGGGGGCCATGCCCAGTGCATCACACACCGAGGTGCGCACGCCGGACGGCATCTGCGTGCTCATGCGGATGGTCAGACGCTGCGACGTGCGGTCAAACTCCGCCAGCACCGAGCGTGGCTCCAGGCTCAGCGCATGGAGGCGCTGATTCACCAGGTCCAGCGTCACCACGTGACGGGCCCCGGCAAAGGCGGAGGCGGTGGCTTCGGCACTGCCATAGCGGGTTTCCGCAAAGATATTTCCGACGGCTTCGGGGCAAAGCAACGGCGCGCCGGGTGCGGTCGCGTCGCGCATATCCACGACCATGGGTAACTCTTCGTAATCAACGCTAACGGCTTCTGCCGCATCGCGAGCTTGCTGCAGCGTCAAGGCGACCACGGCGGCCACCGCGTCGCCGACAAAACGGACATGCTCGTGGGCCAGCACGCGGCGCAACGGTGCGACGCCGGGCAAACCATCGGCACGCGTAAACCCGATGGAACCGGGAATCGGCTTGACGCCGGCTGCCACCAGATCGGCACCGGTCACCACCTGCAGCACACCTGGCATGGCCAGCGCGGCGGCAGTATCGACAGCGACAATGCGCGCGTGCGGATAAGGCGAGCGCACAAAAAACAGGTACGTCTGTTCGGGTAATGTCACGTCGTCTGTGAACTGGCCGACGCCAGCCAGAAGCGCGTCATCTTCCAGACGGAGAACGGCCTGCCCGCTGCCAAAGCGGGTCGGTTGGGTGGGCGCGGCTGGGGTGTCGGTCACAAGATGCTCCTGGGGTGGCAGCGCACGACTGGTGGTGCGTAGCCCGAAAATGATCAGCACCGACTATACGTCGATTGGAAGCCACCGTGACTGTGCCCGGCCGGATGCCCTCCGGCTTGGTCCCCCATCGCGTTTGGTCGCATCCCTAGATAAAAGCAAGGGCAGCACTTTGTCATTGAGAAACTGATCGTCCTCCATGCGCGTTGCCTCGTTCGGTTTAACTACTGACCTACGTGAGCCTTGATCGATTCGCTATTGTTTTTTTTGAGGACGCTTTTCGGTGTCATACTTGGCCTCATGCGGTTGAATTTCCTATCCTTCCCCGAGCACCGCTGGCCCGGAACCGCAATCTAGCCCTTCCGGATTTAATAGCACTATGGACGCGGACACGCGCACCTCGAATACGCCTGCCCGCAAGACTACGTTTGCGCCACTCCGGGTGCGCAGCTTCCGCTACCAGTGGCCTTCGGATCTGACCACTTCGTTTGCCTTCGAAATGGAAACGCTGATTCTCGGCTGGTATGTACTGGTCGAAACCGAATCGGTGCTGATGCTCACCATCTTCGCTTCCCTGCAATTCCTGGGAACCCTGTTCGCACCCATGTTCGGCGTCATGGGGGACCGCGTGGGCCACCGCAACCTACTCACTGCCATGCGCGCCTTCTATGCGTTGCTCGCCCTCACGCTGATGAGCTGTGCTTTCCTCGGCGTGCTGACGCCGGTTTTGGTGCTATGCATCGCCGCCATGATGGGCATGGTGAGACCCTCGGACATCGGTACTCGCAACGCCGTCATTGGCGAAATCATGCGGGGCAACCAGTTGATGGGCGCCATGGGCATACAACGCACCACCCAGGACAGCGCGCGTATTGTCGGCGCACTGACCGGTGCGGGACTGGTGGCCACCCTGGGAATGGCCTACGCCTATGTGGCGGTCGCCAGCCTGTACATTTTGAGCACCGTTCTTATCTTTCTTGCTGGGCGGGCGCGCAGCGACAGCAGCACGCCGCGTCCCGCGCGCGCGGCAGATGCCCCCTCGGCCTGGAAGGATCTGGGCTCGGGACTGGCCTATGTCTGGAATACGCCGCACCTGCGCGGGGTGATGTGCCTCGCGTTCCTTATCAACGCCACGGCGTTTCCCTTGTTCCACAGTCTGCTGCCCTTTGTGGTCAAGGATGTCTACGGTGCCAGCCAAACCACGCTCGGCTACCTGGTGGCCAGCGCCTCCTCCGGCGCTCTGCTGGGTTCCCTGATGCTCAGCCATTTCAATACCTTTCTCAGCCCTGCGCGACTGATGATCATTGCGGCATCTGGATGGCATCTTGCGATCCTGGTTTTCGCGCAGATGCCCGGCCCGCTGAGCGGTGCGATTGCGCTATTTTTTGGCGGAATTGCGCAAAGTTCGGGCCTGGTAAGCATGGCGGCCATTCTTCTGCGACATTCCGAACCGGAGTATCGCGGCCGGGTCATGGGCATTCGCATGCTGATGATCTACGCCAATATGCCCGGCCTGCTGCTCGCCGGCCCCCTGATCGGATGGCTCGGCTACCCTATGACGGCAACGCTGTATTGCCTGTTCGGTCTCGCGTGCATCGCACTCATCACCCGCCACTGGCGGCAGCAGCTCTGGAACCGGGACTCGATGTCTAATACCCGTTGAGAGGACTGTCCCGACTGCTGGAAGATTGCCGAAAGGATATTGACAGACTCAGGATGCATTTTCGCCATGACTGCCCCTTATACCGATTCTCGGTGTTACTACTTTTATAAGCCCATAGGCATCGGCAAGCCCGAGCCACTATTAGGAAACCTCACAGGCTATTGGTCAAGACGCATCGACGAAACGCACCGCCTGGTTTACGCCGTAGATGATGCTGACCTTGACGTGATCGCTTGCCGGGGTCACTACAACGATTGAGGTCTTTACGTCCGAGTTCGCGCCAGACCTTCACTCTTTCTATTTTTCCTAAAAAGACCACCATGCAATTCCAAGAAATTACCCTAGACCACGCCGTAGGCAGCACACCCGCTGACGGCATTCGTGTGCTGACGCTTAACCGGCCTGATGTGATGAATGCGATGAACACGCGCATGTTCACGGAGATGCGTGATGCGCTGCGCCTGTTGGCTTATGAAGAGGGTTTGCGGGTTTTGATTTTTTCGGGGGCCGGTGGGCGGGCTTTTTCTGCCGGGGCTGACCTGAAAGAGCGCAAGGGCTTGAGCGACCAAGTGTGGCGGGCGCAGCATCAGTTGATTGAGGAAACCTTTTTAGCGGTCAAAGACTTCCCTCTGCCCGTGATAGCGGCGGTTGAAGGCCATGCGCATGGTGGTGGGCTTGAGCTGGCTTTGATGGCTGACTTTATCGTTGGCTCACAAACCGCTGTGTTTTCGCTCGCAGAAGCCAAGCGCGGCATTTTGCCGGGTGGCGGCGGTATTCAAAATATGATTCGCGCTGTCGGTTCGCGGCGGGCCAAGCAGTTGATTTTTACGGGTATGCCATTCGGCGCGAGCCAGGCTTATGAGTGGGGCGTGCTCAATGAACTGGTCGAGGCGGGTGGCGCGTTAGATGCGGCAGTGAAGATTGCTCAGAACATCGTTGATGCCGCGCCCATGTCGGTGCGCTACGGCAAGCTGGCCGCGTCGCGCGGCGGTGAGGTGGACTTTCATACTGGCTACGCGCTGGACCTGGCTGCCTATAACGTGCTGGTTTCATCAAAAGACCGCAACGAAGGTGTACTTGCCTTCAATGAGCGGCGCAAGCCGCAATGGTCAAACTCCTGAGCGTGCCAATCACTCAATGTCGAGGGTGTGAAAACCAAATTGTCCGGCTTTGCGGTCGGCAAAGTAAAACTGCAAGGTTTCCTTCACTGCCTTGAAAGCGATTTCGTCCCACGGGATTTCGGCTTCGGTAAAAAGGCGGGTTTCCATGGTTTCATGGCCCGGATCGAAGCTTGTGCTGAGTAGTCTGGCGCGGTAGAAAAGGTGAACCTGACCGACCCTGACCACATTGAGCAGCGTGAACAACTCCTGCATTTCAAACTGCGCGCCGGCTTCTTCCACGGTCTCGCGGGCTGCGCCCTCTGCCGTGGTTTCACTGAGTTCCATGAAGCCTGCAGGTAGCGTCCATTTGCCGCGGCGCGGCTCTATGTTGCGCTTGCACAGCAGCACCTTGCAGTCGCCGTAATCATCGCCTTCGCCATTGCTTTCATCCCAGATGGGTACTGTGCCCACCACGTTCAGCGGGTTTTGATAGTGCACCGTACCGCAAGCCGGGCAGACAGCGCGTTGCCTCGTGTCACCATCATCCGGCAGGCGGTAAACAACAGCGGTTCCACAGGCGCGGCAGTGTTTGAGCGGGGGAGTATGCATCCGGCAAGTGTAGCGGTTGAAGGCGTTTTTGAGGCCCATTCCGTATTCACCCCAGCAATCAGGATGCTAGAGTTATTGGGGTCAGACACCAATTTCGCTGCGGTGCATCGCACCGCGCCCTCTGGGCGAGCCGTAGGCTCGGCGAATTTGGGCTCTGACCCCAAAAACTCTTGGCTCGCAGCTATTTTCGGCAATAAAAAACCGACTTTTTCGTCGGTTTTCAGGGGATTTTCAGGATTTGGACCTCATGCCGGGCGATGCGTCAGGCTTTGGTCGTTTTGCTGTGCTTTTCAATCAGGCTGCGAGCGGTGTCTAGCAGCTTCTTGCCGTCAAAGCCTTTTTTGTTCATGTCTTCAACCCACTCGACTTCCACCGTGCGTGACTTGCGGCGGAATTCCTGCGCTTCGGCCGCGCTCACCGTGTAGATGGTGTTGCCGCGGTCGCTGGCACTCTTGCGACCGGGGACGTCGTTGCCCTGCTGAACCTTGCCCAGCCAGGCGGACGTGGCCATGCCGGAGTTGTTGTCGATAACCTTCTTCAGGTCCGGAGCCAGCGAGTTGTATTTGGCCTTGTTCATGGCCATCACGAAGGTGGCGGTGTACAGGCTGCCGCCCGCCGGGTCGAACTCTGCATGGAACTTGGTGAGCTCGTTGACTTTGACCGAGGGCACCACTTCCCACGGAATCAAGCAGCCATCGATCGTGCCTTTGCTCAACGCGTCCGTGATGGCGGGCAGGGGCATGCCGACCGGGATAGCGCCCAGTATGCCCAACAGCTTGGTGGCTTGGCGGGTGGGTCCGCGCATTTTGAGGCCGCGCATGTCGGCGATGGAGCGGACCGGCTTGTCCACGGTGTGAATCACGCCGGGGCCGTGTACATGAAGCGCGAGGACCTGGGTGTCCTTGAACTCATCAGGTGCCATGGTCTGCACGTATTCCCAGTAGGCCTTCGAGGTGGCTTCGGCGTTGGACATGATGAAGGGCAGCTCGAAAGCTTCGATGCGCGGGAAGCGGCCGGCCGTGTAGCCCGGCAAGGTCCAGATCACGTCCACGACGCCGTCTTTGGCCTGGTCATACAGTTGCACGGGGGTGCCGCCCAGTTGCATGGCGGGGTAGGCTTCGAATTTGATGCGGCCACCGGATTCTTTTTCGACTTTTTCCATCCACGGCTTATGCATACCCAGCCAGACATTGGACGAGGGCGACATGAAGGTGTGAAACTTCAGGGTCACAGCCTGCTGAGCCAGGCCGGACAGGGCGGGTGCGCCCAGCGCAGCAGCTGCGCCGGTTTTGAGAAGGGTGCGTCGCTGAATCATGTGTTGTCTCCGATAAGGTGGTTAGATATTAATGCAGGGCGATCGGTTTGGGAATCCGTAACTTCCCTAATGAAGGGGCGCTAATTGATGTACTTTACAAGCCACAGCGAAATGCCCGGGAAGAACAGCAGCAGCGCGGTGCGCAGGGTGTCACTGATCAGGAAAGGCAACACGCCGCGATAGCTCTCCGAAATGGGCACGTCCTTGGCCATGCTGTTGACGATGTACACATTGAGCCCTACTGGCGGCGCCAGCAGGCCAAAGCCCACGGTCATCAGCACCATGATGCCAAACCAGATGGCGACGGACTCCTGGGGCATGCCGAAATCGAGCGCCATGACCATGGGGAAAAAGATCGGAATGGTCAGCAGCAGCATGGACAACTCGTCCATGACCGCACCCAGCACCACATAGAACAGGAGAATGGCCGTCACCACCATCAACGGTGCCAGGCCCCATTCGCCGACCACGGCAGCGAGCTGGTTCGGCACCTGGGTGAGTGCCAGCGCCGAGTTCATCAGGTCGGCACCGAGAAAGATCAGGAAAATCATGGCCGAACTTTGTGCCGTGGCATAAAAGCACTGGATAAACTTGGTCCAACTCAGTTCCCGCTTGCGCAGTGCGGCGACAAAGGTGGCCGCAGCGCCGACTGCCGCGCCTTCGGTCGGCGTGAAGTAGCCGCCATAAATGCCGCCGAACACCAGCAGGAAAATGATGATGATGGGCGTGACAGCGAGTGCAGCGCGCAGCGTGACACGCTCGCTGTCGACATCCGCGTCGGGTGCGTGGCCTGGGACGACGCGAACATAAATCGCGATCGCAGTGATATAGCCGAGCATCGCGATCAGGCCGGGCACCATCGCCGCTGCAAACAGCTTGGCAATGTTCTGCTCCGTCAGGATGGCATAGATGACCAAGGGCACCGAGGGCGGCACCAGGATGCCCAGCGTCCCGCCGGCAGCCAGCGTTGCCGTGGACAGGCGCCCCGAATAGCCGTGGCGCTTCATCTCCGGCAGCGCCACGCTGGTGATGGTGGCGGCCGTTGCAACGGAAGAGCCGCAAATGGCGCCAAAAGCCGCGCAGGCCAGCACCGACGCCATGGCCAGCCCGCCCTTGAAGTGGCGCATCAGGCTGGCGGCAAACTGGAACAAGGCCTTGCTGATACCGCCCTGGGTCGCAAAGTGACCCATCAGTATGAACAGCGGAATGACCGACAGGTCATAGCTGGCAAAGCGGGCGAAGGCCTGGGTGTTGAGGAAGCTGGAAAAAGGCGACCAGCCGGCTTGCATCACGTAACCGATGCCTCCGGCGGTAAACATGGCGACCGCGATCGGCACTCGTACGGCCATCAGGGCCAGCATGATGCCGAAGATGACGAGAGCCAGGGTGATGGAGCTCATGCGTGTGCCTCAACGCCTTCACCAAAACCAAACAGGCTCTGGTAAATCCCTATCGCTGCCGTCAGCACAAAGGGCGGCACCATGGTCACGTAAACCGTCCACTCGGGAAAGCCGAGGATTTGCGTCTCGGAATGGGTGGACCAGGAATTGAGGCCGCCCAGCGTCGTGCGCCAGGCCAGGAGCGCAAAAAGAATCGCCAGCAACAAGGCACCGAAACGGTCCAGCTTGCTGTTGATGTCCGGACTGAGTCTGGACGTGAAGAAATCGACAATGATGTTGCCGCGCTGGATCTGGCAAAAGGGCATGAACAGCGCGATGGCCGCGCCGGCGGCGACACCGGTCAGTTCAAAGTCGCCGACCAGCGTGGCGCCGGTGGTGTTGCGGCCGATCAGGCTGATGCAGGTCATGAAGGTGATGGCGGTCAGCAGTACACCCGCCAGGATGGCGCAAAGCTTTGCAAGGTTCTGTAGGATTTTCAAACGGAGGTCTCCAGGGGATCGGGGGTGCGGGTCAATGTCTGAAAAAACGGCCTGGGATGCCCTAGCAACGCATTCGACTGGACGCGCCCGAGTGGGCCGTTGCGGATGTCGGCGAGTTTGAGAATCATGGGTGTCCTGTGTGCTTCCTGTGTGCTGGATTGAGTCGGCCATCAGTATTGGCTGGCAGGCAACTCTACCGTCAAACCGTCCAGCGCGGCAGTCAGCCTGATTTGGCAGCTCAGTCGGCTGGTCGGCGTCGCCGAGATGGCGGTGAAGGCCAGCATGGCCTGCTCTTCGTCATTGGCTGGTGGCAACAGGCTGGCAAACGGTTCGCGCACCAGCACATGGCAAGTCGCGCAGGTCAGCAGTCCGCCGCAGTCAGCAGTAATACCTGCAATGTCGGCAGCCACGGCCGCTTCCATCAGGCTTTTCCCAATTTGGCCTCGCACCGGCGTCGATATTGCGCCATCAGCTACGAAATTGATAGTGATCATGAGTGAGGTAGGCGTCAGATGCGGCTGAAATACTCGCGGCGCTGCCAGTCGTCTTTGTCTCCGGCCTGGTCGTGGCGGGTGATTTCAGACTGTTTGATGCGTGTGAAATAGTTGATGAACGTCTCGCCAAAAGCCTGTACCAGCAACGGGTCGGCCCGCAGCGCACCCAGTGCCTCACTCAGGCTGGTTGGGATGCGGGTGCCGACGTCGCCATACGGCGCATCCGTGGCTACGGGCGCCTTGAGTTCGCGCCGGATGCCGTCCAGCCCGGCGTGAATCTGCGAGGCCAGGTACAGATAGGGGTTGGCTGCCGGCTCGCCGATGCGGTTTTCAATGCGCGTGGCCTTGTCCTGGCACTGGCCCACCGCGCGCAGCATGGCGCCGCGGTTGTCGCGACCCCACAGCACAGCCTGGGGCGCCAGCGCATTCGGGCGAAAGCGGCCAAAACCGTTGAGGGTCGGGGTGCAGAACACCGTCATGCCGCGTGCGTGCTCGAGCAGGCCGGCTAGGTAATGCTCACCCAACGCAGACAGTGTGTACTGCGCGTCAGTCGGCTGGCTTCCTTCTGCGGGTGATGGCCGCTGGAATAGGTTGGCGCCGGTTTGCAGGTCCACCAGCGACTGGTGCAGGTGCCAGCCGCTGGACATGATGCAAGGAAACGGGGGGCGGCACATGAAGGTGGCATGGTAGCCGGCACGCCGCAGCGCCTGTTTGACGGCGCTGCGAAACAGCACCATGTTGTCAGCGGCAGTCAAGGCATCGGTGGCGTCGAACACCGCTTCGACCTGGCTGGGGCCGAGTTCGATTTCCAGCGACTGCAAAGGCAGACCCAGCGCCTGCGCTGTGTGCTGCACGATGCGCAGCGGCTCTTCGGCCATGTCGTACCAGTCCTCGGCCAGCAGCTTGTAGCCGGGGTGAATCATGGCCACCCTGGGCGGCAGGCCGGGCCAAGCGGCTTGTTCGGGGTCGAGCTGGTCGTGAGAGCCGTCATCGGTGAGGCGGTAGATGTGAAACTCGATTTCCAGCCCGCACTTCATGCCGTAACCGGCCTCTGCCAGTTGCGCCAATGCGCGCTGCAAGATGCGCCGCGTGTCGAGTTCGACCGCGCTGCCGTCTTGCATCCAGGGCTGACCCTGTACCCAGCCGGTGGTCGGCGCCCAGGGCAGTTGCCTGAAGCTCGCCGGGTCGGCCAGTAGCAGCAAGTTGCTGGCGAATTCAAAGCCCGGCAGCTCGGCCGTTCCGCCGGCCTCAAACACCTTGAATGCGGTGCGGTCCGACGTGTCCTTCAGCAACAATGTGCTGACCAGGCCAACGCCGTCCAGCATGGCTTTGGCAGCGGCAGCAGCCACCAGCGTCTTTCCGCGCAGCGCGCCGTGCAGGTCACACCAGGCAAAGCGCACCAGCTCGATGCCGCTGGCGACGATCAGCTGTTCCGTGTGGTCCAGTGCACGCTGGCGTGCGGCGTCATGGATGCCGCATTGTTCGGCAAAGCTGCTCATTTAACTTCCGTTCGCACTGCGCCTGGCCCGTCCTGAGCCTGTTGAAGCGTCGAAGTGCTGGTAGCGGCTTTGACAAGCTCAACCCGAACGGGAGATGTCCAGGTCGCATTGGCCTGCTTGGCGCGCGCCTGCGTCGGCCACCAGCTGGGCCACTCACCCGCCGGCGCGATGCCGTCCACCGTGTCGGGTCCGCGCATCTGGTCAGCCTGGGAGGCGTCGGCGATGCCGGGCGCAACGCCGCCTTCCTGCACTGTTGCAATCGCCTTGATCAGCACGCGACGGTTGGCCATGATGACCTTGTCGGAGGTGGCGAGATGCTCGCATGTGCGGTCCTGAATCGCGCCCATGCTTTCAACGGCCCACTGGTCATGCACGTTGATGTCCTCCTCGCCCATGCCGAGGTAGGTTTGCGTCAGTTGCTCGTCGGCGTTGAAGCCCCAGTTGTTGTGGCGTCCCGCGTTGGGGATGTAGTCGGGCAGCGAGATGAACTGCTGGCGCTGCGCGCGCATGGCCTCCTTGTCGAGCGGGCCGGCAAAGCTGGTGAAGAAGGTGTACCAGTAGGTGTGGGTGTCATCTACCGGCAGGTGCATCTGCGTGATGGTCATGGTCTCTGACAGTGGAATCACAAACGTCGCCGGAAAAATCGCCTGCGTCACGCGCACATGTGTGAGCGCCTCCGTCATGCGGCGCAGCGCAGTGAGCTGTAGGCCCCAGGGCTTGGCTTCAAAACTAATGTCGGGCTGCGCAAACTCGCGCATGATGCGTGTCATGGGCCATTGCTCTCCATCAATTTCACCGGCACTGGCGCTGCGAAACTGCTTGCCAGCAGCGTTGTCGCCAATATGGCTCAATGCCTCATCCTGCAAAAACCGATGCAGGTAAGACGGGTGTGCCGGGTCAATGCCGACTTCAAAGGCCTGTAGCCAGTTGGCATTCCACAAGCCCTTGAAGGCAAAGCTGTGGCTGGCTGGCGCGATAAAGCAGTCAAAGGCGGGCAGCGGTGGCGGTGTCGAGCCTTCCGGCCCCAACCATGCGAACAACACGCCGCTTTTCTCCAGCACCGGGTAGCTGCGCTGCCGCACGCGTTCGCAAAGTTTGCTGCCGGTGGGCTCGGCCGGCGTTTCCAAACACTGGCCGTTGACGTCAAATTTCCAACCATGAAACGGGCAGCGCAGGCCGTCGCCCTCGGCCCGCCCAAACGATAAATCGGCGCCACGGTGCGGGCAGTTGCGGTCCAGCAGGCCGTAGCTGCCTTGGTCGTCCCGGAACAGCACCAGGTCCTGACCCATCAGCCGGACCGCCTTAACCGGACGTTTTTCCATGCGTGCGTCCAGTGCCGGATTGAATTCATCGACCAAGGCCGCCGGCTGCCAGTAACTGCGCAGCAAGGCGCCGCAGGCGGTGCCGGGGCCGACGTGGGTGATCAAGTCGTTTTGTTCTGTGTTCATGGTTGGCCTTGTCCTGAAAACGGTATCCCAAAATTTAATTTCAGTGTACATTGCGGTTTATGAGCTTGCAAGAGACGGTGTTGATTCAGTTGCGGGACCTGATCCTGCGGGGCGAATTCGGGCCCGGCCAGCGCCTGGCCGAGCAGCAATTGGCCGAGCGCCTGGGGGCCTCTCGTACCCCCGTGCGCGCCGCCTTGGTGACGCTGGAGCAGGAAGGCCTGGTCGAAGCCAATGACACCGGAAAATTCCTGGTGCGCCAGTTCACGCCGCGCGAGGTGGCCGACGCGATTGCCGTGCGCGGCCATCTGGAGGGCATGGCGGCGCGACTGGTGGCCGAGCACGGGCTGTCCAGACAGCTACAGGCTGACTTGCAATCCTGTCTCGATGAGGGTGACCAGGCCCTCTCGGGCGACCCGCTGACCTACGAGAACTACGCGGCGTACGCGGTCATGAACGACCGTTTCCATGGATTGATCTTGGAGGCCTGCGGTAACCGTGCACTACAGCGCGCGGTGACGCTCAATGACAAGCTGCCCTTCGCGCCCGCGTCCGCCATGCTGCCCATGCAGGGCAGCGTGACGCTGGACCGCGACTGGATGCTCTACGCCCATCGTCAGCACCACATGCTGTTCGCAGCGCTCAAGGCCGGCGAGGGCGCGCGCGCCCAGGCGCTGGCCGTGGAGCACACGGAAGTGGCGCAAATGAACCTGCGCATGGCGCTGGAGCGCCGGGCGGAGACCGAGCGCGTGTTGCCGGCGATTCGCCTGGTGGTGGGGCGCTAAGAGCCCGCAGCGAGCGGGTATTTACACGATCATCGGAGCGCTTGTGCGAAAAACGCGCAAGCGCTCCGATGTCGTTTCAGACCACTTTGACCGTCAGTGTCCCGAGCCCCTTGACTTCACCCACCATGGTGTCACCCGACACAACAGCCGCCACACCTTCGGGCGTGCCGGTGTAAATCAGGTCGCCGGGTTGCAGTTCCCACGCTACAGACAGGTGTTCAATGGTTTCACCAATGTTCCAGATGAGTTTGGCGACAGTGCTGCGCTGGCGGTCCTTGCCATTGACCTGCAGGTACAACTCGGCGTTGGCGACATCGCCGGCCTGGGCCACGGGTGTGATCGGGCCAATCGGTGCCGAGAGGTCGTAAGCCTTGCCTATGCACCATGGGCGGCCGGCTTTTTTCATCTCGCCCTGTAGATCGCGGCGCGTCATGTCCAGGCCCACGGCGTAGCCGTAAATGTGTTTGTGCGCGTCCACCGCCTTGATGTTTTTACCACCCGTGCCAATCGCCACCACCAGTTCGATTTCATGGTGCAGATTTTTGGTCAGGCTGGGGTAGGGGATGGTTCCCGTGGCCCCGGCTTCAACGGCAACGATGGCATCTGCGGGTTTGAGGAAAAAGAACGGTGGCTCGCGACCGGTAAAACCCATCTCCTTGGCGTGCTCTTCGTAGTTGCGACCCACACAGTAAATGCGGTGTACCGGGAAGCGCTCTTTCGACCCCACAACAGCTACTGAAACCGTAGCGGGGGGTGTAAATACAAAACTCATGACAACCTTTCTTCTCTGTGTATGCCCAATGCCTGATGCACCGGGCGGTCTGAAAAACTGAACAGCACACAACCCTGCTGCGAATGCAGTTGCGTAGTGTGCCACGACGGGATTACAAAATGGTCTTTGGGGCCAAACGCATAGCGCACTGTCTGGCCGTTGCGCTCAATGTGTACGCTGCCGTGGCCCTCGACCACGCTGAACACCGCGCCATCGGTCTGGCGGTACGGCTTGCCCGCAAAGCCCGCAGGCAGGCGCTGCATGAAGGTCGCCATGGTGGGCATGGGCGAGCCGCCCGTCAGTGGGTTGACGTAGCGCAGCTTGATGCCATCCCAGGCATCCATATCGGCATGGCCTTCAAGCTGGTGCAGCGCTTCACGCGTGCGGTCGTAGGGGTAGCTGAAGATAGGCGAGGTCTGCCCGAAGGGTGCGTCGCCGCGCACGGGCAGCATGTTGGCACCATACTTGTAGTTGGTCATGCCTTCGGGCTTGGTCACAGGCTGGGATTTTTCGGCGTGGTTTTCGGAAAAACCGGCATCGAAGAACTTCAGCATGGGGATGTCCAAGCCGTCGAGCCAGACCACGGGTTTGTCCACATCAACGCGCCCCTGGTGGCCGTGGTCATGGAAGGTCCAGCTCGGGGTGATGATGAAGTCACCGGGCTTCATCTGCGTGCGTTCGCCGTCGACCGCTGTGTAGGCACCTAGGCCTTCCACTACAAAGCGCAGCGCGCTCTGGGTATGCCGGTGGCTGGGGGCGATCTCGCCCGGCATGATGACTTGCAAGCCGGCATAAAGCGACTGCGTGATGCATGACTGGCCGCGCAGCGCGGGGTTCTCCAGTATCAGCACACGGCGGACTGCTTCTTCAGCGGTAATCAGCTGGCCTGCCTGCATCAGATAGGGGTAGACATCCGCGTATTTCCAGAAGCCTGGCTGGCAGGGCGTGCTGGGCGATTGCGGCACCAGGGCGTGCAGCACTTCCCATAGCGGGCTCATGCTGTAGCTGGCGATTGCGTCGTAAAAATCCTTACGCTCTGCAAGGCTGTTAGTTGGGGCACTGCCGGAGTCAATGGGGGGTGTCATGTCCATGGGAGTTTTCCTTGTCATCGTCAAAATACACGCCGTCCATCTTGAAAAGTTTTCGAAGGTGTTTAACGTCTGTCAAAATAATAAGTATGCTTATTATATTTGTACTTACTACATACCCTAGGGATTCTCTGCATAACTCCCTGCGGTCTGTGATTGCGCGGGCTCGGGCGGTCGGCTGCGTTGTTTTTCTTGCCAATAGCTGGGCTATTGACTGCAAAAAGACGCCTTGCGGCCCATCTCGATCCGCACACCACAGCCTCGCCAGAGTTATGCAGAGGATACCTAGGTTTAAACTTCCGGCATGGCAAAAAGTTTTAATTTTGGTGTCGCCCCCGGGCATCTGATCCGCAGGGCGCAGCAGCTTGCAGTCGCCATTTTCATGGAGGAAACGGCTGAATTCGATGTCACGCCCGTGCAATTTGCCATATTGAATGCGCTGATGGATGACCCCGGAGAAGACCAGGTCACGTTGGCAAGCCATATTGCTTTTGATCCAGCTACTTTCGGCTCGGTGATTGGCCGGCTGGAGGCCAAGGGCTGGGTCAGGCGCCTGGCAGACCCGCACGACAAACGCCGAAAATTACTGTGGATCTCGAGCGAAGGGGAGCAGATCGCCCTGAAGATGAAACGTGCGGTTGCCAAAGCCCAGCTGCGCATCATGGGGCCGTTGCAGCCGGATGAGCGGATGCAACTGGCAGGGCTGCTGGAAAAGCTGGTGGTCGGGCATGAAAAAGCTGCCGAATAAGCTGCCGAAGCGGTCAGACTTGTTCAGGTTGATTTGGCCAGCAAAGTGAAATGCTCCACCGCAGGCGGTGCTGCAAAAAACGGCCCGACAATTGCGCGCCAATCGGCAAATGCAGCTGATTGCCGGAAGTCCACTGTGTGGTTCTCCAGCGTCGCCCAGAAGATTTGCAGGATATAACGCTCGGGGCTTTCAATGCCCTTGTTGACCTTGTAACCCTGAAAGCCTTTGGCTTTGGAAATCACGGTTTCCACACCCCGTTTGATGGCTTCATCAAATGCGGCTTGCTGGCCGGGTTGAATACGGATGTCGGCGAGTTCGAGAATCATTTTGGGTTTCCTGTGGTGGGGTAAAAAATGGGTAGAGGCGATTGTCCTTCATGGATGCGTTTGGCCTGGGCAGCAAGCCCGTGCCGTCGAAGGCGACAGGTTTGGCAGCATTGGCGCGGGCCTGGCGCTGGACGCGCAGCGCAAGTTTGGTCCCGAGGGTTAGCCTGCTTGGGCACCGGACAGCGTTCACTACGCACAAAACGTCAGGCGTTCATCCTACACCTGATTTGGTGTGGCTCAGCCTACAGTCTAGTGCAACACTGCACTAGTCACCTACAACAAGGAGTCCCCATGAAAACAGCATCCACTTCACGCAGCACTCTTGCTGTTGTCACTACTTCCAGAGGTTTGGCCATTGGGCTTGCTTTGGTGCTCGCATGCAGCGCCAGCTTTGCGGAAAAACCCGAGGGGACCGGCAAAGGCGGTAAAAACAAGGGCGAAAGCCAGGGCCAGATGCAGGTAAAGCCGGGTGAGTCTTACAAGGGCAAGGGCGGCAAAAAAGGCCCGCGTGTGGATGACGTCCGCGTTGGCGGCTATTTTGTCGAGCAGCAGCGTATAGCCGCCAACACTTACTACGGCCAGCAGTTCAGTACCGGCCGTTGCCCTCCTGGTCTGGCCAAGAAAAACAACGGCTGCCTGCCCCCAGGTCAGGCGAAGAAATATTCGGTTGGCCAGCCGCTGGCAAGCGGGGTCATTTTCCACACCGTGCCAGCGTCCGTGGTGATTCAATTGGGTGTGCCGCCGATTGGCCACAAATATGTGCGAGTGGCAGCCGACATCCTGTTGATCGCCATAGGCACCGGCATGGTGGTTGATGCGATCCAAGATCTGGGGCGACTGTAATCCGCTGCACCGCAGCGCGGAAGGGCGAATAACAAGGCCCTGTAGCGCGGCCGATTTATGGGGGGCAGGTCATATATAGACTAAGGGTGGGTGAGAACTTGTGTCGAAGTGGTCTAACGAGGCTGTAAAAAAACTCCCCCCTGGGGAAATGCTCCGATTCTTGGGGTGCGTTTACCATTGCCGAGGTCATGATCGTCGAATACAGCGCGTTCTGAGAGGTCGATTTCTGCATTCTCATGTTTCTATCGTTGCGGAGGGGATTTTTTACAGCCTCAACGTTTGAGTTCAGCCGCCGCCGCAGGCGGTCCGCTGGAGCGAACGGTTAGCCCCGTTCGAGGAAGCGAGAAATAGTTTCATTGACGATTTTCGCGTGTGTGATCGGGCCCATGTGGCCCAAACCTTCGAACTCGACAACCTGTACCTGAGGCAGCGCTCGTGTTAGCAGCCGACCCACACCCCGGGAGGACGCGGGCGAATCTTTGCCGACCATGTATAGAACCGGAATATTCAATCGGGAGAACGCCGCAAGGGGTGTGGGTTCATCGAACAATGCTTTCGCCCAGCCGCGAACGTTGGTCACGGAGGTCGCAATTGGCCCTTTCTGTGGTTCAGGTGTGCGATTCCATGCGCCCTTGCCCATCCAGTAATCGATAAAACATTCGGCTGCGCCGGTCGGATTGTTGGCATCCAGCGCAGCAGCAGCTCCAGCCGCTGCACCGCGGATGCCGTCGGCATCATTTGGAGGAGGAGTTTCAGCATCGAGCAACGCGAACAGTGTGGGCTCATACAGGGCCAGGGCACGGACTCGATGGGGTTGCGATACAGCTGCGATCAGGGCCACCGCGGCACCATAAGAATGTGCGACCAGTGCAAAGGGATCGCCTGCGCGGGCGAAGACGGGCTCGAGCAGAGCCACTTCGTCTTGAAGATAGACCGTGCGGGCGGTTGGCCATGGGGGACTCTTGCCTGCGCCATAAGAGTCGGCGGCAAGTACGTGCCACTTCGGCGCAAGGGTCTCGATCAGTGCTCGCCATTGGCTCGAGCTGCTTGCGTTTGAGTGCAGACACACGACTCCAGAGCCAGAGCCGGCCTCGCGAAAGAATGGGGTAGGAAGCTGCGCGGACATGGAGAGTTCTCAGGTGACGGTTGCGGGGCTAACGTAAAATTGAGGGGCTCGCCCGCTTCTGGGCGAGTCCCGCTCGAATGCAGGGTTAGGCTGGTTACTACGAAGCTAGCCCTGACCCCGCACAATGCTTGTTTTAAAAAAACCATAAAGTGCTCTTTAAACCACTGCGCGCTTTGTAAGAACGTGACCGATTTGCGTCACACTTCTTACTTTTAAATGATACCTACCCACTGGGCGTGACGCAAACAGATGTGAAGTAACAACTGCACAATGGACTGACCTGCCTAACGAGGCTGTAAAAAAACCCGTTTTCCGCGCACACCATCTTGGCCGTGCACGTTTCGCGGATCGGTTTTCAAGCATTGAGCGCTCATGCCCAAAGTGTGCCGCAATTTGCGCCTCTTTTGCGCT
>Ga0209284_10001799_pt1 | contig 31547 bp, 28 predicted proteins | sample FRY03_FD_187211 | JGI IMG/M metagenome (GOLD analysis project Ga0209284, IMG submission 187211) | Freshwater microbial communities from Lake Fryxell liftoff mats and glacier meltwater in Antarctica - FRY-03 (SPAdes) (version 2) | ecosystem: Environmental > Aquatic > Freshwater > Ice > Glacier...
ACGTTACTTTAGAACTCTTCGCAGAGCTGGGTTAAATACTTTAGTTATTAAAGTGTGTTTTGTCAAATTTTTTTTTATCTTTTATTAAATAAACCATAACTTTAATGGATAAGTATAAGATTAACAACATCATTGACATTGGTATCAAAGCAAAAAAGTCTCCAATTTTAACTTTCAGTATTTCATAAAATAAATAAACAAATGACAATACAGTAACAAAAAGTAGTCCTATAGATATGTTTTTAATTAATGGTTTGTTTTTGTAAACAAGTATTAATAACATTAAAGATGTTAAAGCATATAAAGAAGCACTTAATAAATATTTTTGAGTTTCAAAATTGTTAATGTTTATTTTATGCCCCGATGCACCATATAAAATAATCATTCCTATAGAAAATAATATTAATAACACTATCAAAATAAACATTGTCTTTCTCATAATTATTTATTTTTTTCGTTATCCCTTTTCAAATAATCATTTATAGCAGTCATAACCTTATTTAATTGATCTTTGGACATTCCTTGTGCATCAAATTTCATTTCGCTTTTACCTTCAAAAGCACTCCAATTACCTGATAATATATTATGAACAGTCACTGCCGAACCAGAATGTTTCGGATATATTGCCGTTGTATAAAGAACTAATCAAATTATTTAAATTGTTTTCAACGGTGTTGTAGTTGATTTTGAAATTTTTTAATAGTTTGCCTCAAACCGTGCCCATATATCTAATTCAAAACAAATCTAACAAAATAACTTCTAATTCATTCTCTAAACCTGCATAATTTCGAGCTGAACTGAAATAATAATCTTCGGGCAAAACAACTATTTTATCTTTAACTGGATTGCTATGAATATAATTTACTTTTTGCTTTATAAATTCGGACTTTCTTTTCGGGCACAGATTGCAAATCTGCGCTATCTGTAACGAGAAAATTATTGCATATCCGAGCTATCGGGGTTGCAAATCTGCGCTATCGTTGTCGATATATCCGAGCCATCTGGTGTTAATTATAATGCATCTCCTTAATGGATACTAAAGAAGTTTCATCATTATCAATTTTAAACATAAATACTTTACTCATTCCAAATATAGGTCTGTCTTTGTATCTAATGCTTTTCTTTTTATAAATAAAAACCTCTGCAAAAAAAACATTTTCTTTTTGCTCTGAAAAAAATATTTTTACTTTGCCATATTTACCTGTATTGAGTTTTACCAACTCTATATTTGAGTTGATTACCTCATTTACAATAAGTTCATCTAAAGTCTTTTTATTTAATTCATCTTTAAAAAAACGATCAAAATTTGAAAATGATACTATCTCCGAAGATACATTATAATTTCTATCGTCCAAGCCATATTTTTTAAATTCATTAGAATGCAATATTAATGATAAAGCATTCTTGTAATTAACAATTTCATTATCCTGATAATTCATAAAACTGTTAGTTATTAATACAATAAAGCAACAAAATATTAATTTCATAATAATAATTTAAAAAGTTATTGTAGTACTACGAGTTACAGTTTTTCCTCTTCTGTTAACAGTTTGATATTGAAAATCAATTGAAGCTGCACTTCTACTTGGATTTGCATAATATTGAGTGCGCTGCCCAAATTGACCCAGATAGCGCGGATTTGCAATCCGTGCCCATAATCTAATTCAAAACAAATCTAACAAAATAACTTCTAATTCATTCTCTAAACCTGCATAATTTCGAGCTGAACTGAAATAATAATCTTCGGGCAAAACAACTATTTTATCTTTAACTGGATTGCTATGAATATAATTTACTTTTTGCTTTATAAACCAATTGGTTTCAACAATTTCTGCGTGATAACCATCTTGCCAAACTTTATAGTGCTGTTCTCTTTTTAAATGTGCACAAGCTTTATTAAAATAATCTAGTAACCATTCTCTTCTACTTTCTGGCTCATCAATTATGGTTTGTATTATTTTTTTGGAAGTGTGTTTTTTAAAATCTCGCATTACATCTGATAATACAAAACCATTAGTTGCTTTACACAGTATATGAATATGACTACTCATTATACAATAAGCATAAACTTCTAATCCTTTGTTTTGTTGGCAATGCTGTAATGCGTTGATGATTACATATTTTTGATTTACTCTGGTAAAAACATCTATCCAACCTACTGTAGTAATAGTTATAAAAAAAGCTTCTTCGGTGGTGGTGGCTTTGTATTTTGTTGACATATAAAAGGGCATTAAAAAACAAAACTACAACTTTTTACGGTTGTAGTTTTTGTGTTATTTGAGTTTCTTTGTCGGCACGGATTATTTGACTTTCTTTGTCGGCACGGAAAACATTTCCGCGCTATCGGGCTTTTTGTGGCAAGTTGGTTTTTTTAGAATAGAGCAGAACATCATAATATAAAAAAAGTCGATTACATTTAGTAATCGGCTTTTTGTTTAATCTAATATCATTTCTGGAATTTCTCCTTCTATAATTAACGTTCCTTCTGTGGCGGTTTTAATTTCTTCTACAGAAACTCCTGGAGCTCTTTCTAGTAATTTAAAACCTTTTGGAGTTATCTCTATCACAGCCAATTCTGTTACTATTTTTTTAACACATCCAACTCCTGTTAATGGTAAAGAACATTTTTTTAATAGTTTAGATTCGCCTGCTTTATTAACATGCATCATGGCAACGATAATATTTTCGGCAGAAGCTACTAAATCCATTGCGCCACCCATGCCTTTTACCATTTTTCCTGGAATTTTCCAATTTGCAATATCACCAGTTTCAGAAACTTCCATTGCACCTAATATGGTTAAATCTACATGTTGACCACGTATCATACCAAAACTTAATGCAGAGTCAAAAAAAGAAGCTCCAGCAAGGGTTGTAATGGTTTGTTTTCCTGCGTTTATAATGTCTGCGTCTTCTTCGCCTTCAAACGGAAAAGGACCCATGCCTAATACTCCGTTTTCGCTCTGAAATTCTACTGAGATATCGTTTCTAACAAAATTTGCAACTAGAGTAGGTATTCCAATGCCTAAATTAACATAGTAACCATCTTTAACTTCTTTTGCAATTCTTTTTGCAATTCCAATTTTATCTAGTGCCATATTTATTTTTTTTGTCTAACAGTTCTTTGTTCAATTCTCTTTTCATATTTTTCTCCTTGAAAAATTCTGTTAACTAATATTCCTGGAATATGAATTTGATTTGGATCTAAAGAGCCAGCCGGAACAAGTTCTTCTACTTCTGCAACAGTAATTTTTGCAGCTCCACACATGCAAGGGTTAAAGTTTCTTGCTGTTCCTTTAAATATTAAATTCCCTGCTTCGTCGCCTTTCCATGCCTTTACAATTGCAAAATCTGCTTTGTATGCTTCTTCCATTACATACATTTTTCCGTTAAATTCTCTAGTTTCTTTACCAATAGCTACTTCTGTGCCATAACCTGCTGGTGTAAAAAAAGCAGGAATACCAGCTTGAGCTGCTCTACATTTTTCTGCCAAAGTGCCTTGTGGTGTTAGTTCTACATCTAATTCTCCAGAAAGCATTTGTCTTTCAAATTCTGCATTTTCTCCTACGTAAGAAGAAATCATTTTTTTAATTTGTTTCTTATGTAATAAAAGTCCTAATCCAAAATCGTCTACTCCTGCGTTGTTAGATATGCATGTTAGATTTGTTATTTCTTTTTTAACTAATTCTGCTATGCTATTTTCTGGAATTCCACATAATCCAAAACCACCTAGCATAATAGTCATGTTGTCTTTAATTCCTTCTAATGCTTCTTGAACATTTTTAACTTTTTTATTAATCATATAAATATTGATTTTTCAATTCTTAAAGGTATAAAAAAAACGACTTTTTATATTGTAAGGTTTTATATTAAGGTATAAAACTAAATTCGTCTACTGCTTGATCAAAGTCTATTGTATCTTTTACAACTGGCGTGTAACAATCTACTTTTATACTTAGATTTTTAGGTCTTTCGAAAGGGTCTTTAGAAACGTTTAATTTATCATCTTTATAACAAGCATCCATGTATAATCCCCAAATTGGTAAAGCCATAGTTGCTCCTTGTCCTAAATGTGTTCTCTTAAATCGTGCCGATCTATCTTCGCATCCAACCCAAATTCCTGTACAAAGATTTGGCACAATGCCTATAAACCAACCATCTGAATTGTTTTGTGTTGTGCCTGTTTTGCCTGCTATTGGATTTGTAAAACTGTATTTATAATTTTTAGATAATCCAGAACCTCCCCAACGTAATCTTTTTCCGGTTCCTTCTTCTGTTACGCCTTCCATAAGTTTAATAACAGAATATGCAATATCTGGATTTAATACATCTTGACTTTCTGGAATTTCTTCAAAAATTATATTGCCGTTTTTATCTTCTATTCTGGTAATAATTTGAGGCTTTATATAAATGCCTTTATTAGCAAAAGTACTAAATGCAGCTACCATATCTTTAACAGTGATTTCTACAGCTCCTAAGCAAATTGAAGGCTGTTCTGGAATTTTTGCGGTAACTCCTAATTTATGTGTTAAATCTACAACTGCTTTTGGACCCGTTCTGTCTATTAATTTTGCAGAAACCGTATTAACAGAATTTGCTAATGCTTTTTTTAGATTAATCATTCCGCGATATTCTCCATCTGAGTTTCTTGGTGTCCAATTTTCGGCTACATTATGTCTGCCTTTTGGTATTGTTATTGGCGAATCTATAATTGAATCGCATGGAGACATATGTAGTTGTTCTATTGCAGTTGCGTAAACAAAAGGTTTAAATGTAGAGCCAACTTGTCTTGCTCCTTGTCCTGCATGATCGTACTGAAAATGTTTGTAATTTATACCGCCAACCCATGCTTTTATTTGTCCGTTTTGTGGTTCCATAGAAATCATTCCAGTTCTTAAAAAGTGTTTGTAATATCTAATAGAATCCATTGGAGTCATAATAGTATCTCTTTCACCTTTCCACGTAAAGACTTTCATGTCTGTTTTTATGCTAAAAGATTTAATAATATCTTTTTCGCTTTTATCTTGATTAGACATTAATCTCCAACGTTCTGAATTTTTCATAGAACGCATCATTAATTTATCTGTCTCTTCTTGTGTAATTTTTAAAAAAGGTGCGTTTTTATTCTCTTTTTGAGATTTAAAAAACTCTTCTTGTAAATTGGTTAAATGTTCGTGAACTGCATTTTCTGCATGCAATTGCATTCTAGAATCTATTGTAGTATATATTTTTAAACCATCACTATAAATGTTATAATCTGAACCATCTGCCTTTTTATGATCTTTACCCCATTGCTTCATGTATTCTCTTAAATACTCTCTATAATAAGTAGCAATGCCATCTGTATGACTTTCTGGTTTAAAGTTTAAAACAACTGGTTTTTTGGCTAATTTTTCTTTAGCAGCTTCTTCTAGAAACCCATTTCTTACCATTTGAGATAAAACGGTGTTTCTGCGGTTAAAAACAAGTTCTTTCCTTCTTTCTCTAGTAGGGTTGTATAAAGAAGGGTTTTTTAACATTCCAACCAATAAGGCACTTTCTTCTATTGTAAGTTCTTTTGGCTCTTTAGAAAAATATACTATTGCTGCTGAACGAATTCCAACTGCCGTGTTAATAAAATCGGCTCTGTTTAAGTAAAGAGCTATTATTTCGTTTTTAGTATATTGTCTTTCAAGTTTTGTGGCAATTATCCATTCTTTTACTTTTTGAACAATTCTAAAAAGAATAAATTTAGAACCTTCTCCATGAAAAAGTAATTTTGCTAATTGTTGAGATATTGTACTTGCTCCACCACTTGTTCCTAGCTTTAAGGCAGCTCCAAAAGTTCGTTTTGCATCTATTCCAGAATGTTCGTAAAACCGTTCGTCTTCTGTAGATATTAATGCATCTACTAAATGTTGTGGCAAGTTGTCGTATTTTACTGGAGATCTATTTTCTTTATAAAATTTACCTAATAAAGCACCGTCTGAAGAAATAATTTCTGTTGCTAAGTTAGAGTCTGGATTTTCTAACTCGTCAAAAGATGGCATTGAGCCAAATAATCCAAAACTTGCTGCTGTAAAAAACAGAAATGTACTTATTATAAAGTAAACAAATGCTTTCCAGAATTTTGTGCTATAATAATTAATGTCGTTTTTCTTTTGCTGAGCCATTTTAATTTATTTTTTCTATTCTAAAACCTATATCAGAAACACCTTCTAGTTGAGTTACACCTTCTATTTTGCCAATTTGTCTAACGGCTTGTTGAATAGTAATAGTGTAACTTCCTGTTTGATTAAATTTAAAATTTTCTTTATAAAAAAGTTTACTTTCTTTTGTGCTTAAAAAGCCATTTCCTAATAAAAAGCCATCTGCATCTGCCATTTTGTATTCTAAAGTATCTACAATAATAATTTTGTTTGGTTGTTGCATTTTTACTATTAAAAACAAATTATTGTATGGATAATCTTGATTGTTTCTAATATTTACAAATAAATTATGTTTGTTTAGAGTGTCTTTTTGATTAAAAGAAAATTCTACAATGCTGTCTTTATGCCAAACAGCTCCTGTTGTTTTGTATTGGTCGAATATTCTTTTTTCATCGCATGATAGAAGACTAAAAAGCAATGCTAAAATAATTAAACTATTTTTTTTGGTCATTTTTTATAACGTTATGCCGCTTGGCGATGTGGCGATTTAAGGAAGCCTAAACTGTCGATTAAAAATTAATTACAAGTACAAAACCATCTTTAAATTAAGCCTAAACCCGCCATATTGCCAAACTGCTATTGCAAGAGGTTTTTTACTATGCTTTTCCATATATTTTTTCTCTTTCACCATTTGGGGCTACCCATTCATCATAATTCAGTTCTATAGGTTGAAATTTTATACCTGTACATTCGGCTTCTTCTATTTCTTGTTTATCAATCCTTCAAAATCTAATATATCAAATCCAAACTCAATAGTTCTATTGAATCTACAATTGTTAACAATTAAAGGAAATGCTTTAAACTTTTCCGAATCTACCATTAAATTATATGAAATCTTATTGTCGTTTGTAATAAATTTAAAAACAGCAACGCCTTTTGGGTTATCAATTATATGAATTTCTATACAAATATTGCTTTTTTCAAAGGCATTGTATGCTAATTTATAATACGAATCATCAACTTTTATTAAACCCGAATTTGTTTTGAAATTATATATTTCATGTCCTTCAATAGAAATTTCACTATTTGAAAAAGATACTCTTGAACTAGTCCCTAAATCGCAAGGCTGATATAAATAATAATCCCCCTTATATAAATACAAAGGAATCCATTTTGTTTGTAAACCTAGGATTTTAGCAGTTTCATTTTTTAACTGTAATTGACTAAAATTACTCAAGTAATCATAATTAACAGAATTTTTATTGGGTTCTAAATATATGGAATGATCTTTGCCTTTTAATAAAAAGATAGTGTCAGATTCATTTTGAGCAAATATTTTGCATGTTATTAAATTTATCAGAGATAGAATTATTAAGGTATTTATTTTTTTCATAATGCTAATTTACTTTTTCGGATTTGTGTTATTATGTAATTATGAAAGCCCGCATTTTGAGCATAACGTCTACACAATCAAATGGTGTTTAATCACTTGGCAAACTCATATTGGCTAACCAATCGAAAATTGTTAATTTATTGCAGCTATCGGTGCCGAAAGTGTCATTGTTTTTGCATCCTTTAGGTGCGCCACCATCCGATGTTGAACAACTTGTACATACCATAATTTGAGTATATATTGATCGTCACAATTATAATTGAGACTACTAGATAAAACGCTTAGAGCGTAAAGATAGTGTTTTTTCATTTATACTTTCAAGTATGAAATCTCAAGTTAATGTTAAACAAAAAATCTATCTTAATTCTTCAAAAGAGGATTGTTAAACACTATGGTTGCAATATTTTAAGATTCCTTAACCAAAATAATATGAACTGGACATGCTTTTTCTGCTAATTTGCAATTTTCAACGATAGTATGGTCGGGGGATTTTAGAGTGTAAAACCCTTTGGAATTTACCGATTTTATTAATACCGCTTTTCCGTCTTTTTTTGACATTTGAAATTGTGCCGGAGCCATCTCCACACAGTAGTTGCAACCGATGCATTTGCCTCGTTGAAGCGTAACGATAACCATTAGTTTTCTACAATTTTATACATTTTATCAGACAATCGAATTCGGAATGAAACTTTCAAGGTGCAACTATCTCCTTTAGTAGCTTTTTCTGAATTTATATCGTTTACAAAAAATTCTTCTAAAACCATTTCTTGTGCGCCAGTAGTTGGTCCAGTAATTAGAATTTTGTCTCCTTTTTTGATGTCGTAGGCTTCAATTTTAAATTCAGCAATACCTGATTTTGCGAAATAATGCATTCCTTTTCCAACATAAACTTTCTTTTGTGTCGCACTAGAACCAGGATTGTCTGACCATTCGCCTAATTTTTGTCCGAGATAATAGCCACTCCAAAAGCCACGATTGTAAACTGTTGATAAATCTTCCATCCAGGATTTTATTTTTTCTTTGGCGAAAGTTCCTTCATAATAAGAATCTATAGCTTCTCTGTAAATTCTAATAACTGTAGCTACATAATCTGCGGCTCTTCCACGACCTTCGATTTTTAAAACTTTTATTCCTGAATCAATTACTTGGTCTAAAAAATCTAATGTGCATAAATCTTTTGGCGACATTAAATATTCGTTATCAATTTCAATTTCAAAGCCACTTTCTTGATCGATAACGGTGTATTTTTTTCTGCAATTTTGTTTACAAGCACCCCGATTTGCAGATGAATTATGGGAATGCAAACTCAAATAGCATTTTCCAGAAACCGCCATACACAATGCACCATGACCAAAAATTTCAATTTCTATCAAATTTCCGCTTGGTCCTTTGATTTGATCCTTTTTAATGTCATCTGTGATTTTCTTTATTTGACGCAAACTCAGTTCTCTAGAAAGCACAATTGTATCGGCAAACATTGCGTAAAATTTCACTGTTTCTATATTTGTCACATTCAATTGTGTTGAAATATGAACTTCGATTTCCATCGTTTTTGCTATCATAATTACTGCTTGGTCAGAAGCAATAACTGCCGTAATTCCTGCTGCTTTGGCTTTAGTTAGCAACGTTTTTACAACGGACAAATCGTGGTCGTAAATAATTGTATTTAAAGTTAGATAAGTTCTAATGTTTTTTTCTTGGCAACGACGTGCAATTTCTGGCAAATCATCTAAAGTGAAATTTACCGTAGCACGAGCACGCATATTCAATTGTTCGACACCAAAATAAATCGAATCGCAACCGTTATCTATAGCGGCTTGCATCGATTCGAAATTTCCTGCGGGAGCCATAAGCTCAATTTTTCCTGATGCTGTCATTGGCTAATAATCTTAAATAATTTATCAGACAACCGAATTCTAAAAGGCAAATTCATAGTTACTTTATCGCCCACTTTTGCCATAGTATTTTCGCTTCCGTTGACGAACATTTTTTCTATAATAAATTCTTGGTTTCCAGTTGTTGGTCCAGATATTAAAATTTTATCACCACCGATAAGTTCTTGATTTTTGATAACAAAAAGTCCGACTTGAGCTTTGGCATAATAATGTTCGGCATTTCCAATAAGTACTTTTTTGACTTTTATCTTTTGACGAATGTTGCTTGGTTTAATTAACCCTTTCAGGGTTTGAAACCCTGAAAGGGTTCTGTTTTCAATTGTTTGTTTAAAAAGTAATTTCTCCGATTTTCCTTTTCTAAAAATCATGTTCCCATTTTTCACACCACGGCGCAATTTTACTTGCTCAACCAATGACAGGTGAATTATTTCCTGACATTCGGTAGAACAACAGTTTTCCATCGCCGTTTTGCATTCATCACATTGAATGAATAATAAATGGCAACCTTCGTTTTCACAATTGGTATGATCGTCGCATGCCACACCGCATTGATGGCATTGGGAAACAATATCATTGGTAATTCTTTCGCCTAATCTGTGATCGAAAACAAAATTCTTTCCAATGAATTTGCTTTCTAAACCTTCTTCTTTTATTTGTTTGGCGTATTGAATAATTCCGCCTTCTAATTGATACACATTTTTAAACCCTTGATGTTTGAAATAAGCAGAAGCTTTTTCGCATCGGATTCCGCCAGTGCAATACATCAACAAATTTTTATCTTCTTTAAAATCTTTTAATTGTTCGTTAATAATTGGCAGACTTTCTCTAAAAGTCTCCACATCGGGAGTTATTGCTCCTTTAAAATGACCAATTTCACTTTCGTAATGATTTCTAAAATCGACCACAATCGTGTTTGGATCATCTAAAAGAGTATTAAATTCTCGTGCTTTTAAGTGAATTCCAATGTTGGTTACATCAAAAGTTTCGTCGTTCAATCCGTCGGCTACAATTTTGTCACGCACTTTTATTGTAAGTTTCAAAAACGAATGATCGTCTTGTTCTACGGCAACATTCAGCCGAATTTCTTTCATGAAATCATAACATTCTAGAGTTTCTCTGAAATTTTCAAAATTTTCGGCAGGAACACTCATTTGAGCATTAATTCCTTCGTGGGCAACATAAATTCTACCAAGTGCATCGAGTACATTCCAAGCAATAAATAAGTCGTCGCGAAATTGTTGTGGTTTTTCAATTTTAGAATACGCATAGAAAGATAATGTAAGCCGTTGTTTGCCAGCTTGATCTATAAGCTCGGCTCTTTCTTCTGCGCTTAAGGTGTTATACAGTTGCATGCTATAAACGTTTTAAGTGAGAAATATGTTGTGAATTCTAAATGGAAGAATTCGAGTGTAAATTTAAAAAAGCAACAACACTAATTAATAATTGTGCAAACTCCGTTTACGCAACCTACTGTATTTGGTGCTGTAACGACCATGCAATCTGAAATTGCTCCTGTTTGAATATTAAATTTGTTTTGCATTTGGTTGTATTCATTAACCATTGCTTGAAGTGCGCCAAAATTGACACTACTAGAATATGCCAAATATTCCCATGGTCCACCACATGGTTTGGAGCCAAAAGCAATATAGTTACAATTTGAATTCGCAGTACAAGAAAAAGAATTAATGTAATTTAAAATTTCTTGTTTTTTAATATCCAACATGTTTTGAGTAATTCCCGGATTGTCATCATCACATTGCATGCTTAAGAACAAAAAAGAGCATGCTGCTAAAAAAAGTTTTGTTTTCATGGTTATAGTTTTTATCAAAGATGCAAATTTATTAAAAAGGTTGCAAGGATTTTAAAAAAGTAAATCGCAAATCCGCAAATTTTTCCACTTTTGAAAATAGAATTTGCGGTATACTAATTTTGCGTTCTTTGCGGTTGAACTTTAACAGAATTCCGCGTAAGCATCTTTTAAGTTTTCGGCAATCATTTCCGCTGGGCGACCTTCAATGTGATGACGTTCTAACATGTGAACCAATTCGCCATTTTTGAACAATGCCATACTTGGCGATGATGGAGGAAAAGGAAACATGTGTTGACGAGCCGCATCTACTGCTTCTTTATCAACTCCAGCAAACACAGTAACTAAATTAGAAGGTTTTTTTGAACCATCTAAACTCATTTTTACTCCTGGACGAGCATTTCTAGCCGCACAACCACAAACCGAATTTACAACTACAAGCGTTGTTCCTTCTGCTTTTAGTGCGTTTTCTACTGCTTCTGCACTATATAATTCTTGAAAACCAGCTTCTGTTAGCTCAGCTCTCATTGGTTTTACCATTTCTTCTGGATACATATTTATTTATTTTTCAAGGTTAATTATGCAAATTTACAAACTATTATTGTATTTATTGTTAGAATGGTATTAATGATTTGATGTTAAACATCTAATATAGTTAACAATGATTTAGCGTCTAAAAAGGATTGGTTTTGAGATCAATTAGGAATAGTAAGAGCCACTGGAATAATCAGATTAATCAACCTAACCTACAATTTATTTAGATATGAGCAAGTGGTTCGGTTAAATATTTTTAAAACATAAAATACTGATAGATAGATAGATAGATAGATAGATAGATAAAAATTTTTATGTAATTTTCACAGGAATAACAAAAAATATTTATATGTTTGCTTTATAATTTTAGAAAAGCATTAAATGAGTTCTTGTTTTTTTGAAAAATTTACAAAAAATCAATTTTTAGAACTCGCCTAAAAAAAATAAACAGCAAAAAAGAGACTTGCAATCTCAAAGTGACAAAATTAAACTTTCATTTATTTTAAAGGTTTGTTATTAAATGGAATTACGAATAAACCAACCAAAAAAAGCAGCCCTAACTTTTTAATGTTTTCGAAGACAAAAGAAAGGACTGCAAACAATCTAATAATTTACAATATTATGAAAAAATTTATTATCTTTCGTGTTTTAGCTATTGCTATAATTACCTCCATTGGAATTATCTCTTGTACAAAAAACGACGAAACAAACGAGAGTATTAATGGAAATGCTAAAGTTTCAAGTTATTTAAAATCTTTTTACACTAAGGATTTTCAACTTGGCAAATCAGTAGACGCCAAAATTATAAAAGCAACTTCGACTTTGTCAAAATCCACTGAAATTGAGAACTTAGTTGTAACCGAAGTGTTTGTTGGTAATGACACAACAGCCAGAGGATACGTAATAACAAACAAATCCACTAATGAATTTTTATATTTCATAGATGTTGATAGGATAGATTACAAATTAACTAGTGTTAAGATTGATGTAAATAACACTATAGTTTTTAACAACATAGATGAGTTGGATAAATACACTAGTACAAATGGATTTGACCTAATAAAAGTTGCAGAACAAGTCAATTCTGGTATTTTACAAAACAATAGATTTTGGGGCTGGAGTTCTTGGACATGGTCTCCATGTGTAAATGGATTTCATAATGGAACTAGAACTTATTCAGTTTTTTGGTTAGAAGTTGCTTATGATTATAACCCAGGAGTTGCTTGCTAACAAGTTTTTATAATGACTAGAATGGCTTAACAGAGTCATTCTAGTCATTATTTTATTTTATAAAATTATACTAATGTTAAAAATTTTTTTATTTTTTTTTACAAATTTGGCAATATCGCAAAGCCTTTTCATTTTTGATAATGAAACTAAAAAACCTATTCCTTTTACAAATATTTCCTATTTAAAAGACGAAAGTATTATTGATGGGGATTATTGTAATGAGAATGGATTGTTTACAATTAAAAAAAATATAAATTTTGATAAAATAGCGTTTTCATGTGTTGGATATGAAACAAAAGTAGTAAATGATATTTCAAATATTGATACCCTTTATTTAATCAGAAAAATTATTTTGCTCGATGAGATTGTTCTCTCAAAAAATAAAAGCAACACTTTTTCAATTTTAGGGTATTCCAAAAGTAAGAAAAAAATAGGCTTATCTGGAGGAAAAGGGTTTGAAATATGTGTCTTTATTCAAAATCCTTATAAAGAAAAAAAATATATAAAATCCTTTTTATTTAAAGTAAGGAGAAAAGAAAATTACAAAACGGCTATTCGAGTTCATTATTATAAAACTAAATCAAATATTATTGAACCAAATGAAGAAATACTAACAGAGGATATAGTAAGGTATTTTGATGGGAAAACTAAAGAAATGGTTGAAATTGATGTTGATGGTTTAGGATTAGAATTACCACCAGAAGGTGCTTTTATAGGCATTGAATGGTTGGGTATTATAGATGAAAAGACAGGTGAGTTTGTTGAAAAAAAAGAAAGTTGGAGTGATACTTCTATTGGGATAAATGACGAAATCAACAAACCTTTAACTTTTATTAAAAATACAGCAAAAAAAGATACATGGAATAATACTGAAAAAATAAAAGAAGAGTTGAAAGAAATTGTGAAATTTAAAAATTATCCTAATGCTTCTTTTGGAATAAAAATTTATTAAACACCAACATCATTGCACTAGGTTCAACCTACAATGCAACATCTAATATAGTTAATAATGATTTGGCGTCTAAAAAGGATTGATTTTGATATAAAATAGAATTGTTTTTGTCTATAATAGTTAGTGTTGGGTGTACAATAGTTTTGTTTACTGTAGCTAACTGTATTGCCAATTCATGTATTCCAATATTGTTTCCAGACGGAATAAATTTATAAGTATAGTTATTATAATTGATATCTTTTTTTGATTCTGCATTAAAATAAATAAAATAAAAAGCACTATTTAATTTATTAATAACGGCTTTGTTTTTTAAAGTTCCGTTTTCCATCATTTGGCAATATTTACACCACGAAGTATGAATAAAAACAACAATAGGTTTTGGGTTTTCCTTGGATAATTTTTCTACTTCTTGAAATGTATATGTTTTTAATTGTGCATAACTTGAAAAAGTTATGCAACAAAACAGAAATAATATAGAGCAAATTTTAAACATTATTTTAAAGTGTATCTTAATCCAAAAAAGCCTCTAATTCCTTGGTTTGGGGCATAAACATAACTTGGATCAAAACTTAATGCATAAGGGTTTTCTGGAGTCGCAACTACATTTCCTTGTGGGTCAAAAATAACATTTTGATCAAATGGATCGTGAGATCTTGCAATAATAAAAGGGTTTCCTTTATTTGGTGTCCAATCTAAAAGATTTTTAATTCCGCCATAGATTTCTATGTTTTTAATTTTATTATAAGTAAACTGAATGTTTTGAACACTCCAAGTTGGAGAATACTCACTTCTTGGATCTAAAGGGCCTAATAATGGTAATCTCATTGGACCGTAAATGTTGCCCGTGTAATCTATATCTAAATCCCAATCTCTTATTCTATATGAAGCAGACCAAACCCCCGAAAATTTTTCTGTTAAAATTTGTTTTGTTGTAATATTATTTTCTGTTTTAGAAACATCCATATAAGTTGCTCCTAAAATAAGTTTTAACCCGTTTGTAAAAGCAAAATCTATATTTGTGCTAATCCCTTTTGTTACTGCATAACCATCTAAGTTTTTGTAAATAATTTGATTCGGATTTGTGTCGTAATCTGGAATTATCGAGTTATTAAAATTGGTGTACCATGCAGTTGCTTCAAAACCTATAAAGCTACCATTGTTTAAATATATTTTTTTAAGATAATTTAAATTTACATTATATGATGTTTCTGGTTTTAAATCTTCTAAGATAATTACATCTCTTGACCCTGTTAAAGCAGCATGCTCTTCTGTAAATAAATTAACAATTCTAAATCCAGTTCCTGCATTTACTCTAAAAATATCTTTATTGGTTATTTTCCATTTATATGCAATTCTAGGTGTAAATATAGAGCCGTGGTTACTGTTATAATCGTATCTAGCTCCTAATAATAAGTTGTGTTTTTCTGCGAATGATATATCATCTTGTATAAAAATACTCGGAATTAAATTTTCGTCTTTATTAACAGTTGCAGGAGTATTATCATCATAAAACTGATATCTTAAAGCTGTACCAAATAACAAATCGTGATTATTTATTTTCTTATCTAAAGTTAATTGAGAAAATCCTATTTTTTGTTTTGCTAAATACGGAATATCACCATAAACCGAGTTTTGATCGTGATTTGTATAAGAAAAAGAGAACATCATTTTTTCTTTAACGGGTAATTCATAAGCTCCTAAAACTTCATACCTACTTGTGTAAATGCTTTCTCCGTAAACTTGATTTCCTCCACGATATTTTTTCTCCCATTGTAATTCACCTCCCCATCTATCTTCATAAAAATATCTTCCAGCTAAAGAAAATAATTTATTGCTTTTACGTTTAAAATTCCATTTTTGAAATACCGAAAGTCTGTCCTGTAAAGTAACATCTGTAAAATTATCGTTATTATTATCTATTGGATTGCTATAGTTGTAATAGTTAACACCTAATAAAAGCGACGTGTTTTTACTAATGCTTGCTTTAATTCCAAGGTCTAAATTTGTTTCTCCCCATGATGTTGAAAATAAATCTCCAGAAAAAGCAGGTGCATTAACTGGGTTTTTTAGAATTATATTTATTAACCCGCCAACAGCTTCGCTACCGTATAAAGACGAAGCAGGCCCTTTTACAATTTCTACTCTATCTAGTAATGAGTTTGGAATTCCAGATAATCCGTAAACGGTAGATAAACCACTTACTATTGGCATTCCGTCTATTAAAACTAATGTGTAAGGACCTTCTAAACCATTTATATGAATATCTCCAGTATTACAAACATTGCAATTTAATTGAGGTCTAACTCCATTTACATTTTGTAAAGCTTCGAAAATATTAGAAGTTGGATTCTTTTTAAAAAAAGAAGGTTTTAAAATCTCTACAGGAACTGGACTTTCCATTCTACTTATAGGTTTTAAAGTGCCAGAAATTACAATTTCGTCTAAAGAGCCGTCTTGTTTTAATTCGAAATCTAAAGTTACCGTATTGTTGTTAACCGTTACTGTTTTTCTAGAATTTAAAAATCCGATGTAAGAAATAACAATTTCATATTTTCCGTTTTCTAGGTTTTCAAAAAAAAACTCCCCATTTTCGTTGGTAACAGTTCCTTTTTTCGTTTTGTTTATATAAACATTTGTGTTTTGAAGAGGAATGCCTTCTGAGCTAATCGTGCCTTTAATTGTATTTTGTGCAATTAAAAAAAACGGAGTCATTATAAACATTAAACATCCTGCGATATAGTTTTTCATTAATTAAGTTTAGAGTAATTAAAAATTTAGACAAAACTAAAAATATATTTACTAATATCAAAAAAAAAATTATTTTTGTAAAAAAAATATAAAGTGACTCATTCTGAAGAAAATTATTTAAAAGTTATTTACCATTTGTCATTATCTTCTCCAAAGGGTATAAATACAAATGCTATAGCATCTTTAATAGACACAAAAGCGTCGTCTGTAACAGATATGTTAAAAAAATTATTTGAAAAAGAATTAGTAGTTTATAAAAAATATCAAGGCGTTTCTTTAACCAAAGAAGGTGTTTACGAAGCAAAAATGATTGTTAGAAAACATAGGTTATGGGAAGTTTTTTTAGTAGAGAAATTAAATTTTAATTGGGATGAAGTGCATCAAATAGCAGAAGAGTTAGAACATATTCAGTCAGAAAAATTAATAGATAGTTTAGATAAATATTTAGGGTTTCCAGATTTCGATCCACATGGAGACCCAATTCCTAATTCTAAAGGAGAAATTATAAAAGTAGAAAGACAATTATTATCTGAACTTTCTTTAAATCAAAAAGCTATTTGTGTTGGAGTTAAAAATACATCTAAAGAGTTTTTACAATATTTAGATAAATATAAAATAGCTTTAGGGTCAAGCTTTGAAATTATAGATAGAGAAGAGTTTGATTTATCTATTAAAATTTTAAAAGATGACGAGATGTTAAACATTACAAATAAAATTGCTACTAATTTATTTGTAAAAAAAGTATAAAATATGTTTGATTCGATAGTATCTTATTTAGAAAGTATTCCGCCAGTTACAGCTGCTTTATATGCGAGTTTATTCACTTGGTTTGTAACCGCTTTAGGAGCATCTGTTGTGTTCTTTTTTAAAACCATGAACCGAACGGTGCTTGACGGAATGCTCGGTTTTACTGGAGGAGTTATGGTGGCTGCCAGTTTTTGGAGTTTATTGGCTCCAGCCATAGAAATGTCAGACGGAGAAGGTTTTATAAAAGTTATGCCGGCGGCAATTGGTTTTTTCCTTGGTGCCTTGTTCATTTTTGGGATTGATAAAGTATTGCCACATATTCACATAAATTTTAAAGTTAGCGAAGGAATTAAAACACCATGGCAACGAACTACATTGCTGGTTTCGGCAATTACGCTACACAATATTCCGGAAGGATTGGCGGTTGGGGTTCTTTTTGGCGGTGTAGCCGCTGGAATTCCAGAAGCATCTATTGCTGGTGCGGTTACGTTGGCTATTGGTATTGGAATTCAGAATTTTCCGGAAGGAATTGCCGTTGCAATGCCGTTGCGAAGAATGGGAATGAGTAGATGGAAAAGTTTTATGTATGGACAATCTTCAGCAATAGTGGAACCCATAGCAGCTGTTTTAGGAGCTTTTGCAGTCACATTTTTCACTCCAATTTTACCTTATGCTTTGGCATTTGCCGCAGGTGCAATGATATTTGTAGTGGTAGAAGAAGTGATTCCAGAAACGCAACAGGATAAAAACACTGATATTGCCACAATGGGATTTGTTGGTGGATTTATTGTTATGATGGTTCTTGACGTTGCTCTTGGTTAGCAATCACAGTCTGAATCTTTGTAGTTCTTTTTTGATTTTTTTGTGTAAAAATACTTTTTAACTAAAAACAAAACTGCGACCAATAATAAAGCAAAAGCTATAACTTCTTGTATTTCCATAAGTGTAAAGATAAAAAACATTTTGTAACTACTCAGCCCGTTTTTGCCACAGATTCACAGATTTTTTTATTTTTTTTATCCGTGAAATTATAAATTTCACGGATAAAAAACCAAATGTAGGACTCTAATCTGTAATCCGAGACCAAAGGTCGAACAGACGAAGTAATCTGTGGTTATTCTTATTACATTATTTGCGGCTGAGTAGTTACAATATTTAAAAAAAACATAAAACAATTCGTTAAAATTGTGCCGTTATGCCAAAGTGAATACCAAAAGGCATACCTGGTCTTAACCCAGATGGAACTCTAGATGCTACATATTTTTTATCTAATAAGTTAACTACATTGCTCATTAAACTTATTTTGTTTGTTAATTGATATTTTAAAGAAGCATCAACAATAAAATTACTTTTTACTAGTTCGTTTGCTGGAATTGCACCTTGTCCTGCTGCTGTTCTAAATTTATCATTAAACTTTCCGCTAATGTTAAAGTTGATTTTTTTGTACTCAATTCCTGTTACTAAAGCCAGTTGATTTTTAGAAATATAAGGTATTTCGTCTCCAAATTCTATTGTTCCCCAAGCTGTTGTGCCACTAGAAAAATTGCTGCTTAACTCTGTATCTGTATAAGTATAAGTAACCGTAATAGGTAGTTTAATTTGACTTTCTGGGTTGTTAATTACATTATAAGTTAAAACAAACTCTAACCCTTTTACTTTAGCTTTACCTGCGTTAAATTGATCTCCAGAACCTGTTCCGCCAGCTGCATTAGTATCTGCACCTAATAAATTACTAAAGTTGTTATAGTATGCTATTACTTCTCCAGATAATGCATTTTTGTTATATCTAAAACCTGCTTCGTAGTTCATGCTTTTTTCTTCTTTTTCTCCATTAGTATATCCAGGAGGAGAAAACCCTTTATGTAAACTTGTAAATACCGAATAGTTCTCGTCTATTTTATATTGAGCTCCAAAACCTGGTATAAATACATCTACTCTGTTTTGCACTTTAGATAATGTAGCTCCAGTTCTAGTTACATCATTACGACCATAGTTTAGGTTTGTACCTAATATATTTTCATATCTTAATCCGGGAGATAAAACAAATTTGTTGAATGTAATGTTATACAAAACATGAGAAGCAAATGCTTGAGCTTTTGCTATTCTATTTGCATCTGTTCCTGGTGTTCCTGCAGATGTTTTAAATAATGATTTGTTTGTAATTGCATAACCATCAACCCATTGAAAACGATCTTCTAAATCTTCGTGATATCTTACTCCAAAATCTATTTCGTGGTTAATGTTTTTTGAATAAAATTTATAGTTACCAACTGTTTGTATGCCTTTTGCTACGTATTTTCTGTTATTTGCTTTTACTATTAAAGCATTGTCAATAGTGTTTGTAACTCCAGATACAGCATTATATTCTGCATTATATGTTACAGGATTATTTAAAATATTTGATAAAGAAACATTTGAAGTTCCTAATCTTACTGCATCTAATTTATACCAGTTTCTAGAAAAATCGTTTCTATACGCTTTTGTAGTAACATTAAAGTTGTTTGCAGGTGTAATTAAATGAGTTAACATTAACTGCTTGTGTTCTGTAGTGATTTTATCTGCTTCTGAACCTAAATATCTTCTATAAGGACTGTTGTTAAAATCTGTTTCTGTTAACCCTAAATATGTTTCGTTTGAAACTTCATCAGAAAATTGAGCTTTAACAGTTAAAGATTGATACATCTTAGCGTTTGCACTAGTGTTAACTCTAAACTTTGCTAAGTATTCGTTACCATCAAAACCAGTATGAGTTGAACTGTAATCTATTTTTTTAAATCCGTCAGAATTTCTATTATTATATTCTACAATATATCCAAAATTAGAAAAATTGTCTCCTACATTAAAATAAGTATTTTTAGTATTAAAGTTGCCAATTATAGCTTGAATTTTTCCGCTAAAAGAACCCGGAATTTGAGTAGATATCATATTAATTGCTCCTCCAGTAGTAAAAGGACCGTATTGAATTTGACTCCCTCCTTTTAATATCTCGAAACTTTGCATTCTATTTACAGTAGGAAAATAATATGCAGCAGAAGCTGAGTAAGGTGCTGGAGCAATTAAAACGCCATCTTCCATTAACGTGATTTTTGAACTTCTAGTTGGGCTAGTTCCTCTTAAACCAATACTTGGTCTAATGCCAAAACCTTCTTCTTCTACAATGTTAACCCCTGGAACGGTTCTAAGAATTCTGTTTATATCGTTATAGTTAAATATTTTTAATTCTTCTGGAGAAATAAAATAGGTTGAACCGGCTAGGTTTTTTGCTTTAAACTTACTGCCAATTAAAGCATCAGAACATAATATAACTCCGTTTAATTTATAAACAGAGTCGTTTAATGCTAAATTGTCTTGATGATCTTGGGCAAATGAAATTGATGAAATTGAAAGGGCAATTAATAATATATGTTTTTTCATTATTTTTATTTAGATTAATTCTAGATTGCAAATATATGACCTTAATCTTGTTTAGACAAATTATAAATAAGAAATTTTTAAAGTTTTTTTTAACTGCTTGAAATACAGTTATTTTTAAAGTTATTATTTCAAAATTTGATAAGCTATAAGAGCAATTATATAGGCAAAACCACTCATAAAGAAGAATTGAATTAAAGGCCATTTCCAAGAATTGGTTTCTTTTTTAACAATTGCAACTGTACTCATACATTGCATTGCAAATGCATAGAATAATAATAATGAAATTCCAGAGGCAAAATTATAAATAGATTTTCCTGTAATTGGATTTACTTCAGATTTCATTCTTTGTTTAATAGTGCTAATCTCATCACTCTTGTTGCCAACACTGTAAATGGTTGCCATTGTGCCAACAAAAACTTCTCTTGCTGCAAAAGAAGCAACAATTCCAATTCCAATTTTCCAGTCGTAACCTAATGGTTTTATAGCTGGTTCTATTGTTTTTCCGATGATACCTATATAAGAACTTTCTAATTTATATGAAGCAATTTTGTTTTGTAAGTCACTTTCTGAAAGATTCTGATTTATAGTTTCTTTTGTAATAATTTCTTCGGCTGCGTTAAAAGTATCAGCTGGTCCATACGATGCTAAAAACCACAGAATAATAGATATCGAAATTATTATTTTTCCAGCACCAAAAACAAAAGACTTAGTTTTTCCGATTACATTAATAACTACATTTTTATAAAACGGAATTTTATAATTTGGCATTTCTACAACAAAAAAACTTTTAGTTTTAAATTGTAATATTTTATTTAATGCTAATGCAGATAAAATTGCCGTTACAAAACCTATTAAATACATAAACATTAGCGTTAATCCTTTTAAATGAATAAACCCAAAGAGCTCTTTGTCTGGTATTATAATGTCGATTAAAATTGAATATACCGGTAGTCTTGCAGAACAGGTTGTAAATGGTGTTACTAAAATAGTTATTAAGCGTTCTTTCCAGTTTTCTATGTTTCGAGTAGCCATAATTGCCGGAATTGCACATGCTGTTCCAGATATTAATGGCACAACACTTTTGCCACTTAAGCCAAAGCGTCTCATGCTTTTATCCATTAAAAAAACCACTCGACTCATGTAACCACTTTCTTCAAGTAGCGAAAGAAAAAAGAACAAAAATGCAATTTGAGGTATAAAAATTACAATTCCGCCAATTCCTGGAATTATACCTTGGGATACTAAATCGGTAAGTTTTCCGGCAGGTAAGTTTTCACTTATCCAAGAACTATAAAAAGCAAATTGTTGGTCTATAAAATCCATCGGAATACTAGCCCAATCAAAAATAGATTGAAAGAGTAACATTAAAATGCCGAAAAATATAAAATAACCCCAAAATTTATGAGTTAAAATCCTATCGAGTTTAATTCTTATATCTTTAGCATTTTTTAAGTCTGTTTTTTTACCTATGTTTAAAACAGAGTTAATGTATTGGTATCTTTTTATGGTTTCTTTGTGTTGAAGTTTTTTTAACTCAACTTTAGATTTTACAAAAGATTGATTTTCTAATGTGGTTTTATCTAAATTACCAAAGTTTGCATCTTGTGTTATTACTAGCCACAATTTGTATAGCTGTTGGTCTGGATATATTCTTTTTAAGTTTTCAAAGTAAGTTAAATCAATTTCAGAAGCATTTAAACACGGAGAAGTACTTAATTCTTTGTAGTTTAAAATATGTTCTTTTAAAACATTTAAACCAGAACCATCTCTAGAACTTATTAAGGCAATTTTAGTTTTAAATTCTTTTTCAAGTAGCTCAATATCTAAAGTTATGCCTTTAAGTTTCATTTGATCGGCCATATTTATAGCTAATACAACTGGAATTTCTAGGTCTTTTATTTGTGTAAATAAAAGTAAGTTTCTTTTAATATTTTCTACCTCTGCAACAACTACAACAACATCAGGATAATCTTTGTCTGTTTTGTTTAAAAGTAATTCTATAACTACATTTTCATCTAGAGAACTAGCATTTAAACTGTAAGTTCCAGGCAAATCTATTATTGTAGCTTTTGTAGTTGAATTTAAATTGCAATAACCCACTTTTCTTTCTACAGTAATTCCAGGATAATTTCCAACTTGCTGGTTTAAACCAGTTAGTTGATTAAATAACGAAGTTTTTCCGGTGTTTGGATTACCTATTAATGCTACTTTAAGATTACTTTTACTCATAAAACTAGAAATTAATTAATTCTATTTTTATGTTTGATGCAGTTTCTTTTCTAATGGCTAAATGAGTCCCATTAATGTCAAGATATAAAGGATCTCCCCATGGAGCAATTTGCACAAGTTCTACCACATGACCTTCCATACAACCCATTTCTATAAGTTTTAACGGAACATTATCAAGGTTAAATTCTGTAATAATACCTTTTTGGCCTTTTTTTAATAAATCAACGGTAGTTTGCAATGCTTATTTAGAATAAATATAAATACAAAGATATGTTTTTCTTGTTAGTTGTTTATGATGTTTATCATAAAAAATAAAATTAATTGTTTTCTAGCAAGAATTTTATGTCTTCTATTAATACTAAAACGTCTTCTTTTTTAGTGCCATCATAAAAACCTCGAATCCTATTTTTTTTATCAATTAAAATAAAATTTTCCGTATGAACCATATCATACAACTCGCCTTCTGTTTCTGTTTTTACTGCTAAATAAGATTTTCTTGCTATGTAAAAAATGTCTTTTTTGTTTCCAGTTACAAGGTTCCATTTATTGTCTATAACTCCTTTTTTTATTGCATATTTTTTTAAAACTGGCACACTGTCTATATCTGGCATAACCGTGTGCGATAATAATTTTACGTCTGGATTATCTTTAAATGCATTTTGAATTAATACCATATTGTCTTGCATAATTGGGCAAATAGTAGGGCAAGTGGTAAAAAAGAAATCTGCTACATAAATTTTATCTTTATAATCGTTTTGAGTAATACTATCTCCGTTTTGATTTGTAAAAGAAAAGTTAGCTATTGTGTGGTATTTACTAACATGTTGCACTGTGCTATCTACTAATTCTGGGTTTACATCTGAAGGATTAAAAATAGATAATCTTTTTTTAGGCTTTAGTAGATTGTATGATATTGTTAAAAACATTATCGCAAAGGCTAAAAATATTAATAAGATTATTTTGTATTTTTTAAGAAATGTAAACATGACTATTTTTTTACAAAGATAATTAAGTTAACTATTATTTCAAATTTTGTGATTAAATGTTAAAGTAGAAAGTTATATCGTTCAATTTTATACATTTGAGGATTAATAAATTAAAATTTATAGCCTCAAATTTAATTTTATGAAGAAAAAAATATTATTTATAGTGCTGATGTTAAATAGTTTTATTGTTTTTTCGCAATTTAACAATTTAGCTCCATGGATGAAAAATCTAGATCAATCTAAAGACAATACACTACAAAATTTAGACAACTCATTTAATAATTATTGGTTAAATAAAGATCATACCGCTAAAGGAAGCGGATACAAACCGTTTATGCGTTGGGTTAATAATTGGGAAAATCAATTAAATGATGACGGCACTTTAATTACTCCTAAGCAAATACAAGATGCTTTTAATTATAAAAAAGGCTTACTTCAAAAAAACAATAATTCTACAGAAGACACAAATACAGTAAGTAATTGGCAGTCTATGGGTCCTTATACTCATATTAATTCTGGCTCTTGGTCTTCTGGTCAAGGCAGAGTTAATGTAATAATGGTTGACCCAAATAATTCATCAATAATATATATGGGAACTCCAGCTGGTGGAATATGGAAATCTTTAGATTCTGGAACAAACTGGTCTCCTTTGTCTGATTTTTTACCTCAAATTGGCGTTTCTGGTATTGCAATAGATTACTCGAATTCTAATATTATTTATATAGCTACAGGAGATAAAGATGCGAGTGATACGTATTCTATTGGAGTATTAAAATCTATAGATGGCGGACAAACCTGGAACACAACTGGACTACAGTTTACAAATACATCTACAACAGCAAGCGATATTTATATAGATCCTTTAAATTCTAATAATTTATGGGTCGCAACTAGTGTAGGTCTTTATAAATCTACAAATGCGGGTGTTTCTTGGCTAAAAACATTAAACGAAAACATTAGAGATGTAAGACTTAAACCTAATAATTCTAATATAGTTTATGCTGTTTCTTCTAGTGTTTTTTATAAATCTATAGATGGCGGTTCTACATTTAATATAATTACCTCTGGACTTCCTTTAACTTCTGGCAGAATGGTTATAGATATAACTCCTGCAAACTCAAATTACGTTTATCTTTTAAGTGCAAATACAGATTATTCTTTTCAAGGACTTTATAAATCTACCGATTCTGGCGAAAATTTTATTAGAACTTTAAATAATACAAATATTTTTGAGAATACTCAAGCATGGTACGATTTAGCTTTAGGAGTTTCGGACACAAATCCAGAAATGGTTTTTACAGGCGTTTTAAATATCTGGAAATCTACAAATGGAGGCAATGCGTTTATAAAAATTAATAGTTGGTCTAGCCCAACTCAAGCTACTTATACTCATGCCGACATTCATTTTTTAAGATACTATAACGGAGTATTGTATTGTGGTAGCGATGGCGGAATTTATGTCTCTAGCAACAACGGAACTTCGTTTACAGATAAAACAGCAACGGCTCAAATTGGGCAGTTTTATAAAATTGCCGTTTCTAAACAATCTTCTGCAAAAATTGCAGGTGGCTTACAAGATAATGGAGGTTATGCATTATTAAATAGTCAATGGCGAAATTACTATGGAGCAGATGGTATGGATGCTGCAATAGACCCAAATAATAGTAATAAATATTACGGCTTTATTCAAAACGGAAGTACATTATATTATTCAAACAATTCAGGAATTAGTTTATCTGGAAGCGTTAACATTCCGTCTGGAATTACTGGTAACTGGGTTACACCTTTAGATGTAAACTCTATTGGAGAACTTTATGCAGGTTTTAATAATTTATATAAATTAGAAAACAATATTTGGGTTCAGGTTTCTAATTTAACTTTGCCAGGAGCTAGAGTAGATAAAACATTTATTGATCCATCAAATGTAAACACCATATATATATCAGATAATAAAGATTTATATAAAAGTGAAGATAAAGGTTTAACGTTTAACTTTATTTATACGTTTGTAACCAACATAACTAGTATTTGTGTAGCTAATAACAACAGTAATTTAATTTATGTTACAACATCTGGTTCATCTGGTTCTGTGTTTAAATCTATAGATGGCGGGATATTTTTTGTAAATTACGGACAAGGGTTACCCAATATCTCTAAAAATATAATAAAACATCAAGGCAGAAATACTAATAATCCTGTTTATGTTGGCACACGTTTAGGTGTTTTTTATAGAGATGAAACACTTTCGAGTTGGGTAACTTTTGATACTAATTTGCCTAATGTTTCTGTAACCGATTTAGAAATTCATTTAAACGACGAAAAAATAATAGCTTCTACTTATGGTAGAGGAATATGGCAATCTAACATCCCTATTCAATTACCTCCAAACGAAATAGCACTTGTAAAAATATTTCAGTCTAATACCGGAATGATAAGCTGTAATAGTAGTGAATTGCTTTTTGAAGTGAAAAATTCTGGTTTAAACGCTATAAATGCTTTTACTATAAACTATCAAATTAACGCAACTCCATATACTTATAATTGGACCGGAAATTTACCTTCTAATACAACTACGGTTGCTAACGTTCCGTTTATTAACTCAATAAGAGGAACATCTACTGTTAATGCAAATGTTGTTTTAGTTAATGATGCGTATTCTGATAATAATGCTTCTACATTACAATTATTAAATAACGACTCGGGTTTAATTGGTGTAGTAAATAATTTTGAAACTCTCGCATCAGAATTAATAACAAGCGAAACAAATCTTTGGCAAAGAGGCACTCCAAGTGGTGCATTATTAAACACAACAGGATCAGAAACAAATGCTTACGGCACAAATTTATTGGGCAATTATCCAGATAATACAATTGCTTATTTATATTCGCAATGTTACGATTTAACACAAATTTCAAATCCACTTTTAAAATTTAAAATGGCTTATGATTTAGAATTAAATTGGGATATTGTTTATGTGCAATACTCAACCAATTTTGGCGAAACATGGTTTGTTTTAGGCTCATCAAGTTCGCCAAATTGGTATAACAGCAACCAAACATCAAGCACTGCAAATAATTGCTATAATTGTCCTGGAGCTCAATGGACAGGGACAAATACAATTATTACACAATACTCGCATTCGCTTACTGCTTTAACTGGAAATTCTAATGTAATTTTTAGATTTGTTTTTCATTCTGATGAATCTGTTACAAAAGAAGGTGCTGTTATTGATGATTTAGTTGTAGAAGGTGTTTTATCAAATGCCGATTTTAAAATGGAAGATATTGTGATTTATCCAAATCCATCAACCGGAATTTTTACTTTAAATTACGGCAATTTTATTCCAGATTTTATTCAAGTTTTTGATATAAGCGGAAAGATTATAAAAACATTTGAAACGACTAAATCAACCAATCGAGAACTTGTTTTAGACCTTAAAGAATTAGAAACGGGAATGTATTTTGTTAAAATTAATAAAGAAAAATACCAAACTATAAAAATAATAATTAAAAACTAAAATTATGAATAAAAACATAAAAGCAATAATTACTATATTTTTTATCTCTTTGTTCGTTGTGGGAAATGCACAAGAAGATAAAAAGGTAAACCCAGGGATAAATTTAGAATTTATGGACAGGTCTGTTAAGCCTAGCGATAATTTTTTTAGATTTGTTAACGGCACTTGGGATGATAAAACAGAAATTCCGAGCGATAAAACAAGTTGGGGGAGTTTTAACGAGTTACGCCAAAACACAGATAAAGATGTAATGATTATTTTAAACGATGCTTTAAACAATCCTTTATATACATCAAATACAGATCAAGGTAAAGTTATAAACTTATACAAATCTATTTTAGACACAGTTTCTAGAAACAAGCAAGGCATAAAACCATTAAAACCATACTTAGCAAAAATTAATGCAGTTAAAAATATTGCAGATTTAAACGTTCTGTTAATAGAAATGGAGCCTATTGGCGGAATTGGATTTTTAGGAGCATCTGTTGGTACAGATGCTAAAAACAGTAGCAGAAATGTTGTAAATGTTGGCTTAGGCAGTCTTGGTTTGCCAGATAGAGATTATTATGTTTCAAACGATGCAGATAGTAAAGAAAAAAGAGAAAAATATGTAGCTCATGTTGCTAAAATGCTTCAATATTTAGGCGAAAAACCAACCCAAGCTAAAGCAAATGCACAAAAAATATTAGATTTAGAAATTGCAATGGCAAAACCTAGATTTGATAGAGTAGAACGTAGAGACAGAAGAAAATCTTACAACCCAATGACAGTTTCAGATTTACAAAAATTAACTCCATCTATAAAATGGAACGAATTTTTAACTCAAATCGGATTGCCTAATCTAGATAGTTTAATTGTTCAACAGCCTAAATACATGACTTCTTTAGAATCTATTTTTAAAGAAAACAAAGTAGAAGATTGGAAAGCATACATGCGTTGGACATTGCTAAACCGCTCTACAAGCCTATTGTCTACAGAAATAGAAACTGCAAACTGGGAGTTTTACGGCAAAACATTAACTGGAGCAATTAAACAAAGACCAGCAGACGAAAGAGCTTTACAAGTTGTAAACGGAAGTATTGGAGAAGCTTTAGGCAAACTATATGTTGATAAAAAATTTCCGGCAGAAGCAAAACAAAAAGCGGAAGCAATGATTAAAAATATATTTATTGCTTTCGAAAACAGAATTAATGCCTTGCCATGGATGGCAAAATCTACTAAAGAAAATGCTGTTTTAAAACTTAAAAAATCTAGAGTTAAAATTGGTTATCCAGACAAATGGAAAGATTATTCTAAATTAGTAATTGTAAACCCTAAAGATGGCGGTAGCTATTTCGAGAATTCTAAAAACTTATCTAGATGGAGAAATGCAGAAAATATTGCAAAGCTTTATAAACCAGTCGATAAAGAAGAATGGGGAATGTCTCCTCAAACTGTAAACGCATATTACAACCCATCTAATAACGAGATTGTTTTTCCGGCAGCAATATTACAAGCTCCTTTTTACGACTATAAAGCAGACGAAGCTGTAAATTATGGCGGAATTGGAGCAGTAATTGGTCACGAAATATCGCATGGTTTTGACGATAGCGGATCTAGATATAACGCAGATGGCAATTTAATTAACTGGTGGACAGACGAAGATTTAAAACAATTTTCTGTTTTAGGAAATGCTCTAGCAGACCAATATTCGCAATTACAACCATTGCCAGGAACTTATGTAGATGGTAAATTTACTTTAGGAGAAAATATTGGAGATTTAGGCGGTGTAAACGCAGCACTAGATGGCTTAAAAATATACTTAAAAGAAAATGGCAACCCAGGCTTAATAGATGGTTTTACTCCCGAACAACGTTTCTTTATTTCTTGGGCAACAATTTGGAGAAGTAAATCTAGAGACGAAGCTATAAAAAACCAAGTAAAAACAGACCCGCATGCTCCAGGTTTATACAGAGCTTACGTGCCTTTGCAAAATGTTGAAGCTTTTTATGAAGCATTTGGTATAAAAGAAGGAGACGGAATGTATATAAAACCAGACGATAGAGTAAAAATTTGGTAATTTATTAAATTAATAAAAATTAATACAATAAACCAAAATAATAAACGTTATTACTGTAATTAAACTTCATCAGGTTTGGTTTTAGTTAGTTAAATTTTGTTTTGGTGTTTTAAAAAGGCGTTCGCAAATTATATTTGTGAACGCCTTTAATTTTTGTTAGATATTGAATGTGCAAAATTTTATGTTATTTTATGTTATAATATGTTATAATAATGTATTTTTATAGCCGATTAACTTTAATTTAACCAAATTAATTATGAATTACTATTCTATTGACGCCAGTTTTTTAACAGGTTTTAAAATAAGACTACAAAGCAAAAGACTTTTGTTTCTATTGTTTGCGTTCTTTAGCATTATTAGTGTTAAGGCACAGGTTACGGTAACCAATCCAACCAATGCAACACCTAACTTAACAGCTACCTATGCCACGTTAGCAGCTGCGATTACGGCAGTGAATGCAACAACAGCCATCGCTGGTCCTGTTACCATTACGCTAGATGCCAGTAATCCGCAAACAGCTCCGGCTGGTGGATATGTGCTGAATAATGTTACTGTAACTGGAGGTTCTGATACCAACAGGTTTATCTTTGATGGTGGTGCTAATACCATTACCGCAGCAGTACAGCTGGTACAGCAGGTAACTTGAACGATGGTTTCTTTAAAATTATTGGTGCCGATTTTATCACTATTCAGAATTTTGTGATGAATGAAAGTGCTTCTAACACAGTAACTGCTGCCGCCACTAACACTATGATGGAATGGGGTGTTGCTTTATTGTATGCCACTACTACTAATGGTGCGCAAAACATTATCATACAAAATAATACCATTACTTTAAATAGAATCTATCAAAATACGTTTGGTATTTATAGTAACTCTACACACGCTGCTGGAACAGCCACAACTAGTGCAACTGCTACAACAACAGCAGGAGGGAATAGTGGGTTGAAAATTTACGGAAATACTATTAGCAATGTAAATATGGGTATTGTTGTAGTTGGACCAACAGCCGTTGCAGATGCCAACACAGGTATCGAAATTGGTGGTGCTGGTTTAGGAAATACTATTACTAACTTTGGTACAACAGGGACATTTTCTGCTTATCCTAACGTATCTGGTACTGTAAATGGTATCTTGGTTAGAAATTCAAATGGGTTTGTAATTTCTAATAATACAGTTACCAGCTCTGTTGGTGGCGTAACAGTGGGTACTTTGAATGGTATTCAAATTCCAGCGTCTTCAGCTACTCCAACAGCAACTTTTACTAATAACATTAATAGTAATAGTATTTCATTACAAAGTGGTCTTATTGGAGGTGCAATGAATGGTATAAACTACCCCTCAGGTTCAGCAAGTACAACTAGTGTATTGAACGTAAATAGTAACAACTTTCATACTTTTGGACACACAGTTGCAGGAACTGCTGCCATTACACGGCATTACCTTGCAAACTATTTTGGAACAATTAGTAGTCAATTACGGATTTGAAATGATGTTTCAGCACGTAAATATAAAATGTTTTAGTCAAAATCCATCCATAAAATCAAGTTTAACTTTTTTAAGAAAAACCGATTGGGCACGCAAAAAAGTAGAAATGCTCTATCTTCAAATGTTAAAAAACTAGTAAAAGGATTTAAAACAAAGTCACAACAAAAAAACAGTTAACCTGAAAAAGTATTGTATACACAAAATCTGTACAAAAAATTATTTTTTTTTAATAAGTTATTAACAATTCTTTTGTACTATTTGTTTCTTAAAATTTTTATAAATAGTTTTACCTCCTGTTAATTAATTTATAAATTATGAAAAAAAATTACAATTGTTTAGGCGCAGACAAAAATGTTTGGCTAAACACTGTCGAAAGTAATGGGAAAGATTTAAAAAAATTGACTTCCAACAAAAGTTTTCAAA
>Ga0209284_10001800_pt1 | contig 31538 bp, 30 predicted proteins | sample FRY03_FD_187211 | JGI IMG/M metagenome (GOLD analysis project Ga0209284, IMG submission 187211) | Freshwater microbial communities from Lake Fryxell liftoff mats and glacier meltwater in Antarctica - FRY-03 (SPAdes) (version 2) | ecosystem: Environmental > Aquatic > Freshwater > Ice > Glacier...
GTGTTCCCCGTGCAGGGATCGTGTTCTTTCGGCGACAGCTGGCATGCACCTCGTTCGGGTGGTCGGTTGCACATTGGTGTTGACATCACTGCCGCAACGGGCAAGGCGCTTTACGCAGTAGTGGACGGAGTCATTTCGCAGGTAACCGCCGGTGGCGCCCTGAGCGGCAATGCCCTGCGCCTGTCGCAGCCAGACGGGACATATTTCTTTTACGCACACATGGACTCATTCGCAGCGGGTATCGGGGTTGGTACCCCGGTGCGCGCCGGCCAGATTATTGGTTACGTGGGATCAACCGGTAACTCCGGAGGCCCCCACCTGCACTTTGAGGTCCACCCTTTCGGTGGCGAGGCAGTGAATCCCTACCCAGTCGTCAAGGCAGTTAACGCCTGCAACGTGACAGAAGTGCTCCCGCAGTCCTGAACGTCGCAGTCTTTCTATCTTGATTCACGTCTGAGACAATCAGCGTGAAGTGTGGTGCGGCGGAAGGTGAGATCTCTGCCGCCCACACTGAAACATGCTGGCCATGAGTCAGCGCACCCGAAGTTAGCGGGTTCGGTCGGTTGGATCAACATGCTCGCTGTCGCCGAGCGAAGTAAGGCTAAACACATAGCCGTCGCCGATCTTGATGGCTCTGATCGTTGTCAACGAAGCATGATTAATCACAAAACGCTCCCACTCCCATGGCGTGGCCTGGAGGCCGAGAAAGTGGCAAACCAACACGCTATTAGTGCCGGCGTGAGCGATCAGCGCGATCCGCTCGCCGGGCTCCTCGATGTGCCAAACAGGCAACGGTTGATCGAGTCGGTGCACTCCCCGCTCTTCTAGAAACTTGGTGCAACCACTGTGGATACGGGCGACAAATTCGCGCACGGGCTCTCCGCCTTCGAGACCAGACCAGCGGTCTTCGGCATTGCGATCAACTTCGTCACGGTACGCCTTAATCGTCTGTTCGGCTGGCGCTCCGTGCCAGGCGGGCTCGCGAATTTCTTCAAGCCACGGCTCGATCAATTCTGGTCGGTTATGGTGATCGAGCAACGGCGCCGCCGTCTGTCTGGTGCGCAGCAACGGCGATACATAGACATGATCGAATTTGTCTTCGGCCAGTCGCTCGCCGAGGTTCTCGGCTTGCTTAAAACCACGCGGTGACAGCGGCGGGTTGACGACGCTCAGACCATCTTTAACCCATTCGGGTTCGGCGTGACGTATGAGTGTAAATTCCACGCCTCGAATCTACCCCAAAGTGCTCACTAATTAGCGACGACGGCATCGACCCCGCATTGTTTTAATGAGTCGTTAACCAACTGCGCGTACGCAGTTTCGCTTTGCGATAGATCCTTCAGGGCACTAGTGGTCATCGTGCGCCCGAGGCATAACGCCTCTTCGCTCGTGATCGCGAGTCCGTACTGCTGCGCCACGTAATAGCCGTAAGCGGCATTGACTGAATCGTCGTTGTCGAACCCCGTAGCCGGCTCTGGCGCATTGTCGGTGCCGAGCACCGGATTCGGAAGGGTTGTATTCGGAGCATTGAGATCGTCAATTCCGGGCTGCAAGTTCAACTCGCAGTTCGCGGCCACGAATTCGAAAACATTCGCGTGCGCCTTGACAAATTCGTCCTGAGAAAGCTCTTGCAAGGCCTGATCAACGAGAGAGTCCGAGAGTGCTACGACCCCGATATAGCCGACGTCTGCAAGCGCGAAGTCGAGCGTGTCGTAGGCGTCACTGATTGCCGCGAAATCACTCTTCAATTCGCTTGGCCCGAGATCGATCAGACTCGCGACCGAAGCCTTGACAACACGCAACGTATTTTCGATCTGAGTCGGCGTTGCCACTCCTAGGTCACGCATTGTCTGATCGACGAGAGCAAACTCGTTTTCCAGACCAGCGGCGCGCTGGCACAAAGCATCGCGCCGAGGGCCTGTAGCGCATGACGTCAGCAGCACGGCTCCGATCACCACGATCCGCACCAATCTCGAGATTCGTGGTCGATTAAACAACTTCAACGTCCTGCGTGTTCGTGGACGCCAGCCAGGCTGCGTACATCTTGCTATACGCGCCCGGATCTGCAAGCAGCGAAACGTGATCACCATCCTGCACGAGGCGACCGTGGTCGAGAACCAAGATGCGATCAGCACGGGCCGCCGTCGAGAGCCTGTGCGCGATCGAGATGGTGGTGCGCCCCGTGGATAAGCGCTCGAAGGCGCGCGCGAGTCGCACCTCTGTCAAGGCATCGACAGCCGAAGTGGCTTCGTCGAGGATCAAGATCGCCGGCTTGGCCAAATACGCTCTTACGAGCGCAATCATCTGCCGTTCGCCGGCCGAAAGCGCGTTGCCGCGCTGACCAACCGGCGTAGACAACCCGCCGCTCAGGCCATCAAACCAATCATCTAATTGCAGGTCGGCAAAGGCCGCAAGTAACTCGGCGTCGCTTGCCTGCGGTGCGGCGAAACGGAGGTTATAGGCAATGGAATTCGAGAACAGAAATGGTTCTTGTGGCACGACCATCAAACGCCGCCGCAGTTCTTCGTTCGAGACGCGGTTCACGTTCACGCCCCCAAGCTTGATTGCGCCGATGGACGGATCGGCGAAGCGGGCGATCAATCGGGCCAGGGTGGTCTTGCCCGAGCCAGATTCACCGACGAGCGCAACATGCTGGCCGGGTGGGATCAGGCAGTTGACGCCGACGAGTACCGGCAGATCGTCGTCCTGGGTGTCAAGGCGCGAACCATAAGAGAAACTGACATCGCGAATCTCGACCGAGAGCGCGCCGCTTGGCAGCGCCACAGGATCTAGTGGCGCCGGTGGGCCGATCGGCGTGTCGAGCACCGACAACACCCTGCGTAGACCGGCGACAGCAGTCTGGGTATTGTCAATCACTTCGGTGAATTCGGCGACAGGCTCTAGAAATCGGTAAGTGAGAAACACGAAACCAACCATCGCGCCGGCGCTCAAGCCGCCGCTGGGGCCGATCATGACGCCGGCGGTTATGACGGCCACGACGGTGAACACTGAGAAGACCTCGCCAGACGGAAACAGGAAGGCGCCGATGGTCCCCGCTCGAACATTACTGTCGGCGCGCCTGTGCACGCTTTGACGAACTCGCTCGACCATGTGCTCGGAGGCTTGGTATGAGCGCAGCGTGTCGGAACCAGAGACCAGTTCGCTGACCAGCCCCAGCAGCGAGGCATTGCGCTCGCGCGTCAGGTTGTAAGCGCCAACCAAACGCTCCTGCACCGCCTTGAGCACGAACACGAGCGGCGCAGCCACGACGAAGGCGACCAACGCGAGCCGCCAGTCGTAGGCGACCATGACAACGCCGACCGCGATCAGCTGCGACCCATCCAGCAGCCACGACAATCCGCCCCAGGCAAAGAACATCGTCAGGGTTTCGATATCGCTAGTTACGCGAGAGACCAGCGCTCCGCGCTTCTCGTCGTTGTGGTCGGCCAGGCTCAGTCGATGGATGTGATCGAACAGCTTGACGCGCAGAGTGAATAGTCCCTCCTCCGCCCGCGTACCCAAGCGATACGCCGCCGAGCGCAACGCGATAGCTGAGATCACGATACTTACTGCTCCGACTACTCCGAGCCTCGTGATGTAGTTGATGTCGACGTCGCCAGAACTCATGCCGTGGTCGATGCTCATCTGGATCAAGATCGGGATCACAAGTCGCGCCCCGGATCCGATCAGCGCGAGGAGAAAGGTGACGCCGAGCCCCCGCCGTAAAGATGGGGCGGCACTTACTCCGCGACCGATCGTGCGCACTGAGTCGAAACGAACGCGTGGCTCAGTCATAAAGTCTGCTCACTTCGGCGTCTGGCTTTTGGCGATCGTGCTCGAAGGCCTCGATCAGCGCGCGGTATTGAGCGTTGCGCTCGATGAGCACCCGGTGAGGCGCGTGGTCAACGATGACACCGTTGGCGAGGTACAACACCTCGTCTGCGAGCGCGATAGTGCTCGGGCGCGACGCCACGACGATCGTTGCGCCAAGATTAGGCAGTGAGCGCAGGTTGGCAATGATGGTTGCCTCCGTTGTCGGATCCAGCGCCGATGTGGTGTCGTCTAGCAATAGCACCGGCCGACGGTGCGCGATTGCGCGCGCCAACGCCACTCGCTGGCGCTGACCACCGCTGAGGCTCGCCCCGCGCTCGCCAATCTCGGTATCGAGACCCTCGCCTAATAGGGCAACGAAGTCGCTAGCCGCGGCAACTCTTAACGCGTCGTTGACAACACGGTCATCGATGTCCTCACCGAGGGTGACGTTGAAACGAAGCGAAGCGGCGAACAAAAACGCTTCCTGAAACACCATGCCCACGCCGCCGCTCATTGTGCGTATCTCGCCTGTACTAAGTGGCACGAGACCAGCAATCGCGTGCAACAGGGTTGTCTTGCCAGAGCCGGTCGCCCCAACTATCGCCACGGTCCTCGATGTTTGAATCGAAAGCGAAAGGCGCTCGAGAACAACCTTGTCGCCGTACGCAATAGTTGCCTCGCAGACCTCAACCGCAAAACCCGCCGACGCCTGCCCGATCAGCGATTGAGGGTCGACCATGATTCGTTCATCGATTATCTCTCGGGTGCGATTCCAGCCGCTGATCGAATGTGGAACCTCGCTGAATACATAACCGATTATTCGTAACGGAAAAATCAAAAGAGTGAAGAGATACACGAAACTTGTCAGCTCGCCTACGGTCAGCGCACCCGCCGACACGCGGTGAGCGCCGGCGATCAAGAGCACGACGTTGATCAGTGAAGGCACCGCGTCGAGCAAGGCTTCGAATGAACTGCGAACCCTGACAGTCATGGTTCGCGCATCGCGCAGTCGGCCGGTGATGATCGACAGCCTCTCCGTCTCGCGCACCTCTGCACCAAACGCCTTGACTACCATCACGCCGTCAAAACTTTCGTGCACGGCCTCAGACAGCAGGCCCAACTCTTTTTGCGCGGTGTTGTAATGCTTGTCGATGCGCCGCTGATAGCCAATGTTCATCAGCAGCAACAGCGGGAATACGGCAATTGCGAGCAGCCCCAACGGCACATCGACGATTAGCAACCATGCGCCCGACACGAACAGCAAAATGATCACCGAACTGGCGAACGGCATCGGACTCATCACATCGACGGCGGTGTCAGAGTCGACGCCGACTCTGGCTACGAGATCGCCCGTCATGCGCGAGCGGTGCCACATTGGTGGCTGACTGACAATTCGTTGCAAGACCAGCAGCGATATTGTTTCGGCCGTACGCCAGTGCGCCATGCCGGCGAAACTGCGGCGAATGATAACGCCAACCGCGCGCAGCAGGCCGATTCCGATGATCAGGCTCGCCCCGATCACGAGCGCCCTCGTGTCAGTGCGACCATCTCGAAACCGCGGCAAGATAACTTGGTCTACCATCCAACTCACGCCAAACGACGAAGCAACAGTGCATAACGCGAATATCGCGGCACCGGCCACTGCGGTTAAAAATAACCTCGGATGGATTCGCACCAGCGCAGAAAGCAGCCGATAAGCGCTGCGCATTCGTCCCACTTGAAGGTCGGGCCCGTTACTCATGTCTCAGGCATTTTACACATCGCTTTAGTATTGGCTCGCCTAGATTGCATGTCATGAAGTTGCTCGGGCGCGTAGCGATCGCAGTTCTGATGTTGGCAATCTTGGCGATGTGGGTATACGGATTGTTCTTCGCCTCGAAGGAAGGCGTTAATTCTGTTAACGACAGCGAATGGAAACGAAAGTCAGAGGCGATCTGCGCCAGCGCCAAGCAAGAGCGCAATAAACTCGTCGACCTCAGCCTCGTCAAGGACGCCGGCCCCGATGCTCTGGTAAAGCGCGCCGCGATCGTTGACAAGGCGACAGCAACTTTGGCAGCGATGGTCGAGCAGATCGCCGCCCTGCCGGTTGCCAACGCTAAGGGCGCAGCGATCGTACCGATGTGGCTCGCCGATTACAGAATCCACATCGCCGATCGCTACGACTACACCGCCCTGTTACGCAGTGGGGTCAACGAACCATTCGCCGAATCGGTATCTGACGGAATACCGCTGAGCGAGAAGTTGGCGACCTTCGCGACCGAAAATGTGTTGCCGTCGTGCAAGCCGCCGAACGATCTTTCGGTCTAGCAGCTTCTTAATCTAAACCGTCAAACTCGTCAGCAGGCTTCCAGCCGCTTTCTGGGGTGTAACGCCTGATCACTCTCGCCGGCGCACCGACGGCCACGCAGTAATCCGGAATCACTCCGTTGACAACCGAGTTGGCGCCGATGGCAACATGTTTGCCGATGCGCGAACCGGGCAGAACCACTACACCGAAGCCCAACCACGAGCCATCTCCTATCGATACGGCGCGCTCTGGCTGGGTCTGTTGCGAGATCGGTTTTGAGACGTCCTCGTAGCCATGATTTTGATCTGTGATGTAAACGTTGTGTCCGGTCCAGACATCATCGCCTATTTCTATCGAGAGGTGACCGACGATACCGCTGTTGCGTCCGATCAGGCACCGGTCACCGATCCTGACGACTGGGTCGGTCAGGCACTGCTGACCCTCGGTCATTCCGGCCGACAGCGCCACGTGCTCGCCAATCATCGTGAACGAACCGATATGAATGTAACGCTCATTGAATATCGTCGTGGCTGGGAAGCAAATCACGCTGTGCTCGCCGAAGGCACCGAATCTTTGGCCCCGCTTCGTCTGCGGTCCAATAGCCGCGCTCGTGGTGAGTGACTGCCACGCCCGCGCAATTAGGTCGGCCTTAACATTTCGAAGCCATTGCCGCGCCATAAAATTAGGTTACAACAACGCCCGAATAGGAGTGCGTCCAGATTTCATAACTACTGTAAACCTATGACGAAGCAACCACTGGTAGTTCATTGCCCCGCAGGCTCGGTCGAGGGCACGATCTCGGCCGATGGTCAGGCCAGGTTCTTGGGCATACCGTTCGCCACCGCGAATCGTTTCGAGGCGCCCCAGCCGTATCCGATTTGGCACGACGTACGCGACGCCACTCGGTACTACTCCCGTAGCCCTCAGACCGATTCGATGATGGAAGGATTCCTCGGCTCATCGACTATCGAAACGTCTGAAGATTGCCTCGGATTGAATATTTACACTCCGTCGACTGCAGGCGATGCGCTAAAACCCGTATTGTTCTGGATTCACGGTGGCGCCTACACCAACGGCACCGGTTCGTCGGGCTGGTACGACGGTACGCGACTATCGAGCCATGGCGACGTCGTCGTCGTCACGATCAATTACCGACTCGGTATCTTTGGATTCTTGCGCGACACCAATTGCGGTCTGCTCGATCAGATACGAGCCCTAAATTGGGTACGCGAGAACATCTCCGCATTTGGCGGCGACCCGCAGCGGGTGACAATCTTCGGCGAATCGGCTGGCGGCTCGAGCGTCGTCGCGCTTATGGGCAGCGATCAGACAGCAGGATTGTTTCATGCGGCGTGGGCGATGAGCCCGTCGGTGGGCCAGTTGCGAAGCCAGTTACGGGCAAGCGAAGTCGAAAAACAGATCTTGCAGGCAGCTGGCAAGAACAGCGTTGCCGATCTGCTTGCTCTTTCTGCTGACGAGTTAACTGCGCTGCAGCAATCGCTCGGCATCGACGCCAAGTTCGCAAACGATGGATTCGCCCCGACATTCGGCGGGGCCGGGCTTCCGCTAGACGCCATGCAACGGATGCACGACAACCCTGTGCCGCTCGTGATCGGTACGACAAAGGACGAGAACCGCCTGTGGACAGCGTTGGCGCCAGAGTCCGCCAGTTTCACTACCGACAAATTAGACGAGCGATTCGTCTCGCAGTTCAAGGAGATCGCGCCACTTGCCAGGTCCACATACGAACGCAATCGACCGGGATATTCGATTGTCGAACTTGCAGCGGCGCTGGCGACCGACGTGCAATTCCGCTCGCACGCGTGGAACATCGCCACCAAGCGCTCGGCTAACAACAACTCCACGTGGATGTATTGGTTCACCTACGCCAGCACCGCCTTTAACGGAATATTTGGGTCGTGTCACGCGCTCGACATTCCGTTCGCCTTTGACAACCTCGCGCAGCAAGCAGTTGACACCTTGACGGGAACGGCCGACGATCGCCAGGACGTTGCATCCGTGTACAGCGCCGCGTTACTGCACCTCGCCCATCACCACAGCGCCGACTGGGATCTCTATGAGTCGAACGAGAGGTGGACGCTGCAGATCGACACCCACAGCGCCGTCAAATCAGAATTAGACGCCGAACTCTATGCATTGTGGAACGCTTAACGGCGGAGATCTTTGTCGTCTTGCGTGACACGATACCTAACGGTGTGCACGCTGTCGCCAGAAAGAATTGCACCACGGCCCAGCATTCTTCCCGATTGCCAGTTGGACAGTCCTAACTCGGGTCGCAATAGCGCGAACTGCCCATCAACCCAACGGGTCATACCGTCTCCGACGAACGGCGCATTGACATGTCGCCACACGAAATCGCGTTCGCCCTCATCGTCGCTGATGATTGAGACCACGAACTGCGGGCTGTATTCATTGCACAGGGACACGGCGCTTCCCAGGTCGTCAACTATCAAAACGCTGCATTCGGGCGCGTTCTCCCACTCCCACTCGGTGGCCAAAGAGTCAACTGCCAGCTCGTGAACATCTACACCCGAGTCAAACGAAAAAGTTTCGAAAATCTCGTCGGGCACCAGATGCACGACCGGGTTGGTGCCGCGGGCCGCGGCTGCCTTTACAACTGCAATCTGGAAACTAGGCAGCAGGTCAGCGGCACGAGAGCGCACGATACACACAACATTGAGCGTGTTGCATACCTTGCGGTCGAGGGAATGCTCAACCGCCGACTCAAAGACCGATGCGTCACAGTGCTCTCCAGCGATGAGCCACGCCCCGCCGGTGCCGTGCAGACTCACCGCTATTCCGGCCTGACGGGCAATCGCGCCGAGCTGACTAACCGCCGCGCCGCTGCCGCGCGCCACGGCGAGCGCTAATCGTTTGTCGCTGAATAGCGCCCAGCCCGCAGCGTGCGATTTGGCATCGATCAGAACTATTGCGCCGCTTGGCAGGCCGCTTAGGCGAAGCGCCGGTTCTATCGCGTGGGTCATAATCGCGGTGGCCGTGCGCAGCGCGTCGCTACCGATTCGAAACACACAGGTGTTCCCGGTGCGCAGGACGCCAGTGGCGTCGGCAAAGACGTTGGGTCGCCCCTCAAAAATAAAGCCGACGACGCCGAGCGGCGAAGTTACGGCGTCTATTGTCCATCCGTCGTGGACAACGGTTTCGGTAGTTACTTCGCGCTCAGCTCGAAATTTTTGCCAGATTCGTAGCGCGTCGATCATGTCGCGGCGCATCGAGTCGGTGAACTCGAGGCGAGTAGTTGAGCGACCACGCGTTTGCGCATCCGCCACATCTAGCGCATTAGCTGCGATTATCTCACCGACAACATCAGGACTATCTAGTAACTGAGCGAAGACTTCATAAAATTTCGAAATCGCTTCATCGCTGCATTCACGCATCTCGATGAAGGCCTGAGCAGCGGCCGCAACCGACTTAGAAACTAAGTCAGATTCCGACTTCGGGACGCGCAGGATATCGCCAGTGCCGGCGACGCCTAGCACACGGTCTCCCGGCTCCAGCGTCGCTGCAAAGCCCTCGTCAATTGCGATCAAATGTTCGCCGACGAGTACCCGATCGCCCGCGCGCAAGCGATCTGTGCGGTCGAATGACATCACCACAAAGTTTAGGTCGGTACTGTGTCTAGTCATGAACGCGGCGACTTCTCCGAGCGGGTTGTACTTCAGGCAGTTGCTATCGGGCGTTGATTTCGCGGTCGGCGACGAATTGGCAACTCAGATGGTGAACTTCGTCTACTTAATAGGCGACTACGCCACTCGCGAATGCGTGATCGTCGACCCCGCCTACGAAGTCGACGACTTGCTGGAATGCGCCGCAGCCGACGAGATGAAGGTGACGGGAGTTTTGGCCACCCATTATCACCCCGATCATGTCGGCGGTTCGATGATGGGCATGTCAATTGAAGGCATCGCCGCTCTCTTGGGCAAGTGCGATGTGCCGATACACGTGCAGCGCGCCGAAATACCATGGGTTACGAGAACGACTGGAGTCGGCGAGGACAACCTCGTCGCCCACGATGCTGGCGACGTCGTCAAGGTCGGCGACATCGAGATTTCGCTGCTACACACGCCCGGGCATACACCTGGCAGCCAGTGCTTTCACGTCGGAGGATGCCTAGTCGCGGGCGACACTTTATTCTTAGAGGGATGCGGACGAACCGATTTGCCGGGTAGCGATCCAGAGCAGATGTACGAGAGCCTCAACAAGCTTGCCGCGCTTCCTAGTTCGACGGTCGTTTACCCGGGCCACCGTTACTCTGACCCCAAGAGCGCCGAACTCGGCGTAGTTACCGCAACCAACTACGTCTACAAGCCGAAAACTAAACAGGCCTGGATGGAGTGGTTCGCCCGCTAACGCAAGGCGCTGAAAATACTGCTGGCGCCGCTTGCGGCAAGCAGCACAAAAATGAGTATCCGAAATCGATCGGCCTCAATGTGCGTCCTAACCATGGTGCCCATCGCCAGACCGCACAGCAACAGCGGGGCGACTCCAACTGCAAGCAGCAGCGACTGCACGCTGATCTTGCCGCTTACCGCGAAAAGTACGATCGCCAAGCAACCAGAAAATGCGAATACCGTGTTCAACGTGGCGCGAAATCTCTTCGCCTCAACGTGGCGGGCCTGCAGAGTGAACACAAGCGGCGGTCCGTTGGTACTCGTCGCCATTAGTAGCACGCCGCTCAGCACGCCCATTGTCCAGTCAAACGAGTGGTGGGTCGCCCGCAGGTCGACGCCCCTGGCGAGCACCACGACACCAAAAAGTACTCCGACACCGAGAATGATTTTGAGGGGATTCTGGGGGACGAGAATAAACGCGAGCAATCCGAACGGGGCGCCGACACAGGTCGAGGCAATGAAACGCTTCGTCAAGACATCATCCCTATCAGACCGCAACAACCAGGCCTGCGAAGTGCTACTGACCGTACCGATCAATGTGGCGACGACAACTGCCAGGTGCAGGTCGATGACCAGCACCATCAACGGAACCGACATTAACGAAAATCCGAAACCTGAGATGGCCTGAACGAGCGCGGCGAACAAAATTATCCCACCGACGGCAATAAATTGCGAGGTAGTGACGCTCATCGTTTAGCGACGCCGATCGATCATGACACCATTCTTACCGAACCCGTACACTTGAGCCGTGACCCGAACAGATGCGCTATTAACTAGTTTTGATAAATTGCGCATTGACGAGTCGCGGTTGATGCAACGCATCTTTGCCCTTGCAGATATTTCACCGATCGACGGTGGTGGCAATTGCCGACTCGCGTTGACCGACGAGGACCGCGACGGTCGCGACCTCGTGGTGTCATGGATGCGCGATCTCGGCTTAAATATCGGTGTCGACGCAATTGGCAACGTGATCGGCGTCTGGAATGTTGGCGAAGGCCTACCAGTACTCAGCGGCTCGCATATCGACACCGTGCGAACGGGCGGCAAATATGACGGCAACCTCGGAGTAATCGCCGCGCTCGAAGTTATCGAAACATGTCAGCGTTCCGGATACACGCCGCGACGACCGTTGAGTGTTGGAATCTTCACCGACGAGGAGGGCGCGCGGTTCGCACCCGACATGCTCGGTTCGCTCGTCTACGTCGGCGGCCTCGCGCTAGAAGAGGCGCTCGACATTCTGGCGATTGACGGGCCGAGACTCGGCGACGAGTTGGCGCGCATCGGTTACGCCGGCCCGCTGCCGTGCCCAGGTATCGCGCCACACGCCTTCGTCGAGTTGCATGTCGAGCAGGGGCCATTGCTCGAGGCCAAGGGCATCCGCATCGGCGCCGTGACCGGGGTGCAGGGCATCTCGTGGCAAGAGATCACGATCATCGGGCAGTCGAATCACGCCGGCACGACACCGATGTCGATGCGTCACGACCCAGCGTATGTGGCCGCCGAGATCACCGTTTTTATGCGAAAACTTGCGATCAGATACGGGGCAAATCAAGTGTGCACGGCGGCCAAGATCGACATGTTCCCCAACTTGATCAACGTCGTGCCGGCTAGAGCCACCTTGACACTCGACATCCGCAACACCGATGAAACCCTCCTGCAAAGGGCCGAAGCCGAGATTGCTACTTTCGTCAAAGAAATCGCCGCCAGCGAGGGCGTCACAATCACAACGAAGACCCTCGCGCGTTTCGAGCCGGTCGTGTTCGACGAGCGCGTAGTTAACTGCGTAGAGAAAATTGCTGTAAGTCTTGGCAGCACCACGCAACGAATGCCGTCGGGCGCTGGCCACGACGCCCAGATGTTGGCGCGAGTGTGCCCTAGCGGCATGGTCTTCGTGCCGAGCGTCAAGGGCATCAGCCACAACCCCGCCGAGCACACCTCGCCGGAAGACCTTGCTGCGGGCGCGAATGTGTTGTTGCAGGTCATGTTAACCCTCGCCGAGTTAGATTTTTCATAATGACTCGCAACCTAGTAGTCGGCGCGGCGCAGCTTGGCCCGATCCAGCGCAGCGACTCGCGCGAGACCGCCGTCAAGCGAATGATCGCGCTGTTACATGAAGCACACTCAAAGAAATGCGAGTTGGTGGTATTCCCAGAACTCGCGCTGACAACATTTTTTCCCCGCTGGTTCGTCGACGACATCGCCGAGGCAAATCATTGGTACGAAACCGAAATGCCGTCCGTCGCGACGGCTCCCCTGTTCGATGCGGCCAAAGAATTGGGCATCGGCTTCTCGCTTGGCTACGCCGAACTAACACCTGGCGGCGAGCGCTACAACACGCAGATTCTCGTCGAGCGCGACGGCACAGTGGTAGCCAAATATCGCAAGGTGCACATCCCCGGGCACGAACATCACGAGCCCGATCGGCCCTTCCAGCACGCCGAGCGCTACTACTTCAAACCCAGCGATGATGGCTTCGGCGTGTGGAAATCGTTCGGCGGAAGAATTGGGATGATGCTCTGCAACGATCGCCGCTGGCCAGAGTCTTATCGCGTCATGGGATTACAGGGTGTCGAGATGATCCTCTGCGGCTACAACACGCCGATTCACTACGTGCCAGACCCAACCCAAGATGCGCTGCAAGGTTTTCATAACGCGCTGGTGATGCAAAGCGGCGCCTACCAAAACGGTACATTCGTCGTGGGCGTGGCCAAGGGTGGCGTCGAAGAGGGCGTGCTCGGCCTCGCCGAGTCGAGCATCATCGGCCCAAGTGGCGAGATCCTGGCCAAAACAGCCACGATCGACGACGAGTTGGTGGTCGCCTCGTGCGACCTCGACTGGTGCTACCAGTACAAGAACACGTTGTTCAACTTCGATCTCTACCGTCGGCCCGAGGTCTACCGGCGAATCACCCAGCAGCGCGGCGTGACTCTCGACTAAGTATCGGCTATCGTGTGGATTAACAAAAAGTAAAGGTCGAATCCAACAGTGGCAAGGCAAATGGGCTGGGAACGAAGCGGGGCAGACGTGTTAGAGACCGAAGAGACCGAACAAATCAAATTCAGTGTCAATGGCGCGCCCGTCTCTGTGCGCCACGACCATCCCCATCTACTCGCGGCTTTGCGCGAAGAACTAAACATCACGTCGCCCAAAGACGGCTGCTCGCCCACCGGCCAGTGCGGCTGTTGCACAGTGCTCGTCAACGGCAAGGCGGTAGTCAGTTGTCAAGTGTCGCTAACCAAGGTCGCCGGCGCAGAGATCACAACTCTTGAGGGATTCGAAGATTCGGAGCGCAAAAAGTTTGCCGACGCCTTCGCCGCTTGCGGCGGCCTGCAGTGTGGTTTTTGCATTCCGGGCATCGTTGTTCGAGCCAAAGCACAGATCGACAAGAAGGGATCTGCGCTGAAGCGCGAAGACATGGCCAAGCACCTCGGCGCCCACCTGTGTCGCTGCACCGGTTATGTAAAAGTCCTAGACGCGATCGAAGCGATCGCACGCGGCGAGATCATCGCCACAACAAATGGCGGCGGCATCGGGGCGAGCATTGCCAAGTACGAGGCCCACGAACTGGCCCTCGGTGATCGTGGCTACATCGATGACATTCGAATGCCAGGACTCTTGCACGCTGCCCTGCACTTTGCGGCCCATGCTCGCGCCGACGTCATCGCGATTGATATTTCTGCCGCGGCTCAAGCGCCCGGCGTAACTGGCGTTTTCACCGCCGCCGACATCCCCGGCGAACTGATGGTCGGAATCATCTACAAAGATTGGCCTGTGATGATCCCCGTCGGCGGGCGCACATCGTACGCTGGCGACGTTCTAGCGATCGTGGTCGCCGACACCCGTCAGCACGCGCGCGACGCTGCGCAATTGGTCGAGGTCGACTACGCGCCGCTGCCCCCAATCACAGACCCAGCGCTAGCTGTGGCAAGTACAGACCCCTCGAACATTGCGGTGTGGCGCACAGACTCAAACATCTTGAGCACAAGTAAATATGCGCGCGGCGACGTCGAGACCGCCTTAGCTGTTAGCAGCCACGTCGTCTCGGAGACTTTCGTTACGCAGCGAATCGAGCACGCGTTTCTAGAACCCGAGAGTTCGCTCGCCGTTCCGCGGCAAACGGATTCAGGTCGCAAGTTGCATGTCTACTCGGGCGGTCAGGGCATCTGGGACGACCGCGACGACATCGCCCGAATCCTCAAGATCAGCAACGACGATGTCACAGTCGAACTGATCACCAACGGCGGCGCATTCGGCGGTAAAGAAGACATGAGCAATCAGGCCCACACGGCCTTGGCTGCATGGCTGCTAGATGTGCCAGTGAAGTGCACTTTGTCGCGCGAAGAGAGTTTCTTGATGCACCCCAAGCGCCACCCGATTCGCATGGAGTATCTAGCTGGCTGCGACACCAGCGGAATGCTGACCGCTCTGAAGGTTCGCGCGCTCGGTGACTCGGGGCCGTACGCCAGCGTCGGCATGAAGGTACTCGAACGCATGGCCGGTCATGCCAGTGGCCCGTATCAAGTTCCGAACATCGATGTCGTCGCCGTGGCGGCGCGCACGAACAATCCCGTCTGCGGCGCGTTTCGCGGATTCGGCGCCAACCAGGCCCAATTCTCGATGGAGGGCATTATGGATCGCCTCGCAGAGAAAGTGGGCATCTCTGGCTATGACATTCGCCTGCGCAACGTTATTAAACCAGGCATGGTCTGGGGCCCTGGTCAAATTATGGATGACGGCAGCCTCGGCGCCGAGCTATGTCTACTCGAGATCAAAGACAAATACGACGCCGCCAAGGCTGCAGGCAAGGCCGTCGGCCTCGGCTTCGGCATGAAAAATAGTGGCCTGGGCAACGGCTTCAAAGAGATCACCTTCGCGGTCGTGCGGTTTAACGAGGACGGCAGCATCGAATTGCGCCACGGCTTTACCGAGATGGGTCAAGGCATCAACACCGTCGTGCTGCAAGTCGCGATCGAAGAACTTGGCATTGATCCCGCCCGAGTCACCGTCACTGTCGACACGACTCGCGAACTGGGGCAAGGCCAAACGACGGGCTCACGCGGCACATTGATGGGCGCTGGCGCAATGAAAGCAGCCTGCGAGGCGGCGCGCGCCGCCAACTGCGCGAAGAACGTCGATCACATTGGCGAATACCGTGTTGACTGGACGACCAAGCTCGGCACGCCGGGCGTCGAGAACCCGATCATTCACTCGACGTTCGGATACGCGGCACAACTCGTGATCATCGACCGCGAAACAGAAAAGATCGAGCGCGTCGTCGCCGTCCACGACGTCGGCAAGGCCGTGAACCCACAACTTTGCGAGGGTCAGATCGAGGGCAGCGTGCACATGGGTCTCGGCTACGCACTGACCGAAGACTTCCCCGCCGACCCTGTCACGGCCTTCCCGCTAAATATGACCCTGCGCAGCCTGGCGATTCTGCGGCCCAAGGATGTGCCGCCGATTGACGTCGTGCTCGTTGAGTCGCCTCAGCCCAATTCACCATACGGGATCAAGGGCGTTGGCGAAATCGGTCTGGTGCCAACCGCCGGCGCTGTAGCAGCCGCATTGCACGACCTCGACGGCCAGTGGCGTCATACCCTGCCGATGCGCAGCGTCAAAGATGCCAGCGACGACGAATGACCGCCGCGGCGAGATACTAATGAGCGCCGTTACAAGCGGGATGGTTTGCGCGCACCACCATCTCTACTCGGCGCTCGCACGCGGTATGCCAGCGCCGCCGCAACAGCCCACAAATTTTGTTGGCATCCTCGAAAATATTTGGTGGCGCTTAGACGCGGCGCTCGACCTCGAGATGATTTATTGGTCGGCGGCGCTCGGGGCGACCGAGGCGCTGATGAACGGTACGACCTGCATCATCGACCATCACGAATCGCCGAACGCGATCGAAGGCAGCCTCGCCACGATCGCCCGAGCCTGTTCTGATGTCGGCGTGCGGGTTAACGCCAGTTACGGCGTGACAGATCGCTGGCTCGACGGCAAGCAGGTCTCCAAGGTCTCGCCTCTAGCGCCGATGACACCTGGCGCCAAGCGCGGTCTCGCCGAAAATGATCAATTTTTGCGAGACGGTAACCGCGGAATGGTCGGAGTGCACGCTGCGTTTACATGCGGCGACCAGACGCTCCAAGCCGCGAGTGAGTTAGCGACGAAGCACAATGTCGGCGTGCACATTCATGTCGCCGAAGACCTCGCCGATGTTGCTGCCGGCGCAAGACTCGAGGCCCTGGCAAAAGATGACTGGCTGCTCGTGCACGGCGTGCACCTAGATCGCAACCTGCTCGGCCGACTAGTACACAACCCGCGATCGAACATGAACAACTCTGTCGGCTACGGCGCGCCGAGCAAACGATCCAACAAGATACTTCTAGGCACGGACGGAATCGGAAGCGACATGCTCGAAGAGGCAAGGCTCGCCTACGTGCGACTGCGTGAATTCGATATTACCGAAACCCCCGACACGGTGGTCTCGTGGATACATAACGGTTACGAGTTGTTTCCAGAGGCGCTACACGATGAGGTGACTTGGAGTTACGACCACGCCGACAGCCCGTGGCATGTGGCGTTCACTCCGGGGATGCGAGCGCTGGACGTCGTGATCGATGGACGCAAGGTACTCAGCGACGGCGTACCGCAAAGCGTTGACCTGCACGAGATCAGGGCCAAAGCACAAGAACAATCAGACAGATTGCATGAAAGGTTGTAACAAATGAGCGCACGCGTCGCGATTTATCTGCAAGATGCCCACACCATTCGCGAGGGCATGGCCTTTGCACAATACGCAGAGTCGAAGGGTTTCGAGGCGGTGTGGCAGGCCGAGAGTCGGCTGGTTCGCGAAGCCACGGTACCAATGGCGGCCTTCGCCTCTGTGACGACGAAGATCAAAGTTGGCTCAGGTGTTGTTGATTGCTGGACCCGCAACCCCGCCCGACTCGCCGCCACATTCTCGACCCTCGACGACCTCGCACCAGGCCGTGTGATTTTGGGCATCGGCGCATGGTGGGATCCGCTCGCTCAAAAAGTTGGTATCAGTCGCGCCAAACCACTGCGCGCGATGCGCGAGATTGTTACGGCCGTACGCGCGCTGCTGAATAACGAAACAGTCACAATGGATGGCGAGTTCGTGCACCTAGACGGCGTCGAACTTGATTACGTGTACCAGGAGCGTCGGGCCAAGGATGTACCTATATATATAGGCGCCACGGGCATGCAGATGATGGAGCTCACCGGCGAGATAGCCGACGGCGTGGTGCTCAACTATCTTGTCTCGCCCGACTACAACCAAAAGGCAATGGAAGCGCTGGCGATCGGTGCAGACCGCGCGGGCCGATCAATTGATTCGATCGATCGACCGCAACTCGTAGTCTGCAGCGTGCACGAAGACAGAAAGACCGCCCTCAACATGGCCAGAGAAATGGTCACCCAGTACTTGGGCCAACAGCCACACATCATGAAGGCTTCCGGCGTGCCGCAGTCGCTGCTCGACAAGGTTGGCGAGGTGCTGACCTGGCCCGCCACTCACGAGCAGGTCACCGCAGCCTCGAAATTGGTGCCCGACGAGATCGTGCAAATGCTCACCGCCAGCGGAACACCAAAAGAGGCACGAGCCCAGGTCGCGCAGTACATGACCAACGGCGCGACCTGTCCAATTTTGTACCCGCTCGGAGATGTCAAGGCGATGATCGACACATTCGCCAACTGGGACGGTATTTCGTGACAGTGGTTGTACCAACAAATCTCATTGACGCACTCGAGGCTTTGCGTTTAATGCCCGACGCGCATATTGTCGCGGGCGGCACCGACCTGATGGTCGAGGTCAACTTCAACAGGCGTAAGCCGACTGACGTGATCGCCCTGAAGGGCGTTAGCGAACTGGGCACATGGGCAGTGAGCGCGGACGGAAATTTTGTGACGATCGGCGCGGGTGTTCCGTACTGCAAGATGGAGTCTGGCGAGATCGCCGCGCTATTGCCCGCGCTTGCCCAGGCTGCACGAACGGTCGGTTCGCCGCAGATTCGCGCCGCAGGAACTCTCGGCGGCAACCTTGGTACTTGCTCGCCCGCCGGCGACGGCCTACCAGTTTTGTTTGCGCTCGACGCTGTCGTGCACCTTCGCAGTGCGTCGAACAACCGCGACGTCCCTATCCACGATTTCATGGTTGGCGTCAAGCGCAATGTTCGCAACGTCGACGAGATCATTACTGGCGTGACGATGCCCGTGCGCAGCGGATGGCAGGGCTATTCAAAAGTTGGAGTGCGCAACGCGATGGTGATCTCGACGGCGTCGGCTTGCCTCTCGATAGACAAGACCAATGGCAGCGCGCACCTCGCGCTCGGTTCTGTCGGTCCAACAATCATCCGTTGCCGCCAGGCAGAGGCCTGGGTCGCCCTTCACCACGATCTTTCATCTTCAACGCCAATCGCGCCCGAGGTGGCTAAAGAGTTTGGCGAGATCGCCGCGAGCGAGGCGCGCCCGATCGACGATCACCGCTCGACGGCCCAATATCGCCGTCACGCAATTTCAACCATGTCACGCAGACTTATGTTAAGGGCGTTTCCAAATGAGTAACGGCAACGAGATCTATCAACTCACCATCAATGGCGAATTGCGCGAGGTGCGCGACGCTTGGGTCGGCGAAAGTCTGCTGTTCGTGTTGCGCGAGCGACTCGGTCTGCCAGGCTCGAAGGGAGCTTGCGAGCAGGGCGAATGCGGCAGCTGTACCGTCATCATGGACGGTAGCGCGGTGTGCTCGTGTCTGGTGATGGCGGCGACCGCGATCGATTCGCAAATCACCACCGTCGAGGGCCTCGGCAACTCCGACGCGCCGACAGCCGTGCAAGAAGCATTCGTCAGCGAGGGTGCCGTGCAGTGCGGTTTTTGCATACCAGGTTTAATTGTGGCCGTAAGTCATCTGCTCGACACCAACCCGTCGCCCACCGAGATCGAAGTCAAAGAGGCGATCTCTGGCAACATCTGTCGCTGCACCGGATACGGCCGTATCTTCGCAGCGGTGCAGACCGCAGCAGCCGCCCGCCAAGGCCTATCAAAATGAGCGCTTCGAGCAAACAAGACACGCGCCGCGATGTGCTCGGCGCCAGCGCATTGCGACCAGATGGCATCGCCAAGGTCACCGGCGATTTTGCATTCTCCTCAGACCTGTACGCCGCGAACATGTTGTGGGGCGCGACCCTGCGCAGTCCCCACCCCTACGCCAAGATAATTAGCATCGATCTCTCTGCGGCGCTGGCAATCAGCGGCGTCGTCACGATCGTCACGGCAAAAGACATTCCTGGCAAGAAAACATACGGCCTGATCTCTAGCGATCAGCCGGTCTTTGCCAGCGATGTCGTTCGCTACATGGGCGAGCCAGTCGCCGCCGTCGCCGCCGACCATCCCGAGACCTGCCGCCGTGCGCTCGACGCGATCATCGTTAACTACGAAGTAATGGCACCGATCGTCGATCCCGAAATTGCAATGCTCCCAACAACGCCGCCCATGCACCCAGATGGCAACCTGATCCGCCACCAACGCATCATTAGCGGCGACGTAACTGCGACAGGACCAATCGTCGTCGAAGGCACTTACACGATCGGCATGCAAGACCAGGCCTTCCTCGGCACAGAGGCCGCTCTCGCGTTGCCCGACGCCGATGGCGACGGCGTCGAATTGTTTATCGCCACGCAGTGGCTGCACGAGGATCAAACCCAAGTCGCCGCCTGCCTCAATCTCCCTATAGATAAAGTCAGGCTCACGCTCGGGGGCGTCGGCGGGGCCTTCGGCGCGCGCGAGGACATCAGCCTGCAGGTGCACTGTTGCCTGCTCGCGCTAAAGACCGGCCGACCAATCAAGATGCAGTACAGCCGCGAAGAAAGTTTCTTCGGACACGTGCATCGTCACCCAGCCAAAATTTGGATGCGTCACCACGCCGCCAGTACGGGAAAGATCATCAAGATCGAAGCGCGCATGGTCTTTGACGGTGGCGCATACACCAGCACATCGCCTGCTGTGTTGATCAATGGCATCACGCACACGCAGGGCCCATACCACTGCGAGAACGCCGTCGCCGATGGATACGCCGTGCGCACCAACAACCCGCCGTGCGGGGCGATGCGCGGCTTCGGCGTTGTCCAGGCGTGCTTTGCCCACGAGAGCCAGATGGACAAGATCGCCAAGGCCGCCAACATTTCCGATGTGCAGGTGCGCCTCATCAACGCGATGAAGACCGGCGACAAACTAATAACGGGTCAGGTTGTCGAGAGTGTCGCGCCCGTCGAGCGCTGTATCCGCGAGACCGATGCAATCCCCTTGCCACCACCGCTGAGCAAAAATCCAGATGCACTCACGCTGCCCGGAGGTTCTGGGCTTACGGCGTCTAGATCGAACATCGTGCGCGGAATCGGCTGGGGAGTTTCTGTAAAGAACCTCATGTACAGCGAAGGCTTCGACGACTACGCCACAGCCCGATGCACTCTTGGCGATGGCGTAGCATCTCTCAAATTTGCGACGTCTGAAGTCGGCCAGGGTTTCGTAACCCTCGCCCAGCAAATTGCGCGATCTGTGCTCGGCGTCGACTCGGTCGTGCTAGAGCCGTCAGACACTTCGATCGGCTCCGCCGGTTCGACCTCGGCATCTCGCCAGACGTGGATGAGTGGCGGTGCCGTCGACGGAGCGTGTCGACTCGTGCGCGAGAGATTGTTCGAACACGTTGGCTTAACGCACAACATTTCACCCATCAACCTGATCATCGACGGCACAGATGTAGTCGACACCGTCGGCACGCTGCGCGTCTCTGTGTCTGAAGCGACAACGGGCCTCACGATCGTGCAAGAGTTCGAACATCACCATCGAAAGACCGACGAACTCGACGAAAACGGACAGGGGAACTGTCACGTTGCATTCGCCTTCGTCGCCCACCGCGCAGTCGTCGACGTCGACCCCGAACTCGGGCTCGTCAAGGTTGTCCAGATCGCCACCGCCCAAGATGTCGGACGAGTACTAAACCCGCTGTCGGCGATCGGGCAGGTCGAGGGCGGAATCGCCCAAGGGCTCGGCCTCGCCATAATGGAAGAAATAATTATGGAAAATGGCAAGGTCCGTAACCCGAGTTTCACGGACTATCTTTTGCCGACAGCCCTCGACGCGCCCGATGTTGTCGCGATCATGATCGAAGAACCCGAGCCTCAGGCCCCACTCGGCGCCAAGGGCATCGGCGAGCCGCCGTGCATCTCGGTGACACCAGCGATAGTTGCGGCCATTCGCGCCGCGATCGGCAAAGACCTGACACGCGTACCCGTGCGGCCGTACGACATCTGTTTATAGTTGGGGGTCGACTTAATTAGGGAGTAATTTCGTGCGAGCACTTTTGAAGCCCAGCGCTGCTCCAGGTTTAGAAATGATCGAGTGCCCCGAGCCAACACCTGGCCCAAACGATGTAAAAATTAGAGTCGAGCGCACCGGCATTTGTGGCACCGACCTGCACATCGAATCGTGGGATGCATGGGCCGCGGTGTCGGTCAATTCACCGCTGATTATTGGCCACGAGTTTTCGGGCCGCATCGTCGAGATGGGCTCGCATGTCAAGTCGCTTGAACTTGGGCTGCTCGTGTCGGGCGAAGGACACATCGTCTGCGGCACGTGTCGCAACTGTCGCGCCGGTCGCCGCCACCTGTGCATGAATACCGCAGCAGTCGGTGTGAATCGTGATGGAGCGTTCGCTGAGTATGTGGTAATCCCCGAGGACAACGTCTGGGTGCACTCTGCGGCAGTCGACGCCGACCTTGGCGCAATCTTCGATCCGTTCGGCAATGCTGTGCATACCGCCCTGACCTACCCGCTCGTCGGCGAAGACATTTTAATCACGGGTGCCGGACCAATCGGCCTAATGGCCGCCAAGGTTGCGCGGCATGTCGGCGCGCGCTTCATCGTCGTTACCGACATCAACGAATCGCGCCTCGCGCTCGCTCGCAAGATGGGTGTCGATCTGGCGATCAACCCAATAACAACCGATATAGCGACAGCCCAAAAGACACTCGGGATGCGCGAAGGTTTCGACGTCGCCTTCGAGATGAGCGGCGCAGCTACTGCGCTACCCGACATCTTGAACAACCTCAGCCACGGGGGCCGAGTGGCGATACTCGGGCTGCCGAGCAAGGAGATCGCCATCAATTGGGCCAAGGTGGTCAGCCACATGATCACGATCAAAGGAATCTACGGCCGCGAGATGTTCGAAACTTGGTACGCGATGAACGCGATGATTCAATCGGGTCTGGATATAAGCGACATCATTACAGATCGCTTTGCGGCCAGCGATTGGCAATTAGCCTTCGCCGCCGCTCGCTCGTCGAATTCTGGCAAAGTGATTATGGACTGGACGTAGGTCGAGAATATGTACGGAGCAGTACGAGGGCAGATCCAAACGGCCCTCGACGAGATCAGCGAGGCCGGTCTCTTCAAGCACGAACGACTGCTCGACTCTGCCCAACAATCGCATGTCGAGAGCAACCACCGACGCCTGCTCAACTTTTGCTCCAACAATTACCTCGGCTTCGCTAATCATCCCGAGATCATTAATGCTGCCAAGAGGTCTCTCGATACGAACGGATTTGGTATGGCCAGCGTTCGCTTTATCTGCGGCACGCAAACCCAGCACGATGAACTGGAGAAGAAACTTTCGACGTTTCTAGGCACGCAGGCGACGATCCTCTTTCCTTCCTGCTTCGATGCCAACACTGGCGTGTTCGAGGTGTTGCTCGACGAACAGGACGCGGTTATTTCTGACGCGCTGAACCACGCCTCGATAATCGACGGCATCAGGCTCTGCAAGGCCACTCGGTACCGCTACAAGAATCGCGACGTCGCCGACCTCGAAGCCCAACTAGTTGCGGCCAAAAACGCTCGCCGCAGATTGATCGTCACCGACGGCGTCTTTTCGATGGACGGATCATTCGCCCCGTTGAAAGAGATTTGTGACCTCGCCGATAAGTACGAGGCCTTGGTCATGGTTGATGACTCGCATGCCGTCGGCTTCGTCGGTGCAACTGGCGCGGGCACGCCAGAGATGTTTGGCGTGAGAGACCGCATCGACATTGTCTCGGGTACATTGGGCAAAGCACTCGGCGGCGCATCTGGTGGCTATATCAGCGCCCACCAAGAGATCGTAGAGCTGTTGCGCCAGCGTGCTCGCCCCTATCTATTTTCTAATTCCATCCCGCCGACTGTCGTCGCTGGCTCGCTGGCGGCACTCGATCTCGTCAGTTTCGGCCAAGAGTTGCGCGCGGCTCTGCACCGAAATGCCGCAAACTTTCGCGCTCAAATGACGGACGCCGGTTTCAATCTTTTGCCCGGCGAGCACCCAATCATCCCGGTGATGTTCGCCGACGAGCACGAGGCCGCGCGCATGGCGACTGCACTTTTTGAACTCGGAATCTACGTAGTCGCGTTTTCATACCCTGTCGTGCCGCTGGGCAAGGCCCGTATTCGCGTGCAGATATGCGCTACCCACTCACAACAAGACATTGATCAATGCGTGGTGGCCTTCGTGGCTGCCAGAGATATCTAGTGAGGTTCCCCAGGGAAAAGGGAAGTTGTAAGTCCTAGGTAATTACGTTACAATTAAAACCTAACTCCCCACCATCCCTTACGGGATTGGTGGGGTTTTTAATTGGATGGAGTGACACCCGCGATAGTTGCGGCCATTCGCGCCGCGATTGGCAAAGACCTGACACGTGTACCCGTGCGGCCGTACGACATTTGTTTATAGTTGGGTATCGGCTTAACGTTAGGCATAACGCATGGTCACCTCCATACTTCATCCGAACCAGTTTTACGTCAACGAAGCCTGGATCGCGTTTCAGTTGAACGATGCGCCGATTCACACGGGACTCGATGGGACCTTCAATTGCATTGCACTAATGGACGCAGCGAGTTGTTTCATCCTTACCTCGACGCTTGTTCTGACCAATGAGACCGAGCCATCGAGATTTGAGGCCAAGTTATTGCTTTAGTTCGTGTTCCAGAGCATCAACTTCTGCACTTCATCGGGGAAGCACGAGAAGGATTCAAAGAACACTTTGGCGAGGGCAGCCCGCAGTGATACCTAATCCTTCCATCGACCATCTGGGTGTGGAATCTTTACCTCTTCGCACTCTTCTCTGGAGGAGCCATGTCAACCCCACTGCATGAACTTGAAGCGGAGGTCCTGGCTTTGGCCGCCGAAGATCGCGCCCACTTGCTAGAACGCCTCATAGAGAGTTTCGAACCAGACACGAACGTTGAACGCGCTTGGATTGCTGAGGCACTACGACGAGAGGCTGATGTCAAAGCCGGTACATCAAGAATGGTGCCCGGCGCCGAGGCGCTCGAACGAGTTCGTGCAAGGCTGGGGTGAACCATTGGCTGCACGAAGAGGCTGAAGCCGAACTCGGCGACGCGACATGGTGTTGCAGCAGACGAGCTTGTCGGTCAGGCTACGCTCTCTCATTGGCGTTCGCTGCTGAGCGCCGATACGTTATGCGTAATAAAATGGAGCACCTGTGATGCTGAAATTTGAATGGGATGAAACGAAGGCTGCGTCTAATGTCTCAAAGCATGGAGTACCATTTGAAGATGCAGTTTCCGTTTTCGGCGATCCGCTTGCGCTCACATTCCCAGACCCAGATCATTCGGTGGGTGAGAAACGTATGCTGACCTTCGGTATCTCCCGTGAGGATCGGCTTTTGGTGGTAGTACATACAGAACGCGAACGCACTGTCAGGAACATTAGCGCACGTAAGGCAACACGACACGAACGAGGTATTTATGAACAAAGATAAAATGCGTGCCGAATATCTGCGCGCAGACTTAGGCAAAGGCATGCGAGGAAAATATTTTAAGCGGTACTCGAAAGGCACCAACCTTGTCCTCCTTGACGACAAGGTAGCAGAGGCATTCCCCACAACTGAGGCCGTCAACGAGGCGCTCCTCAGCCTTCTTGCCTTAACTGAAAAAACGGCTCGCATAACAGGTCGTTCAAGCGGACGCCCCGCAAAGCAGCACACCGCTTAACTCCAACGTTAGACCGACAGATGCCGGCCTGGAATTCAGAGATACCTAGCGACTAGCGAGCGCCTCTGCCCCATCAAGAATTGACGCGTGCACGCCACCAACAACGCCCGGACGCACAATTTTCTTTTCTGATGGCATCTCTGGCATAACAGGGTCAACGAATTCGACAGCGAATGGCATCTTGCGCGTGAGGCTGCTGACGTCGCGGCGCTGACCCTTGTCAACGAGCGAAATGACAACGCCCTTCAAGCCAGCGCGGCCAGTTCGACCAGAGCGGTGAATGTAATCTTTCGGATCTTCCGGAGGGTCGAAGTGGACGACGACGGGCACGGCGTCGATGTGAATACCGCGCGCGGCAACGTCGGTTGCAACCATCACAGTGCTGCGACCTGCTCGAAACTGCTCGAGCGCCCGCTCGCGCTGGGCCTGGCTGCGATTGCCATGGATGATGCATGTGCGCACGCCGAGGTCTTCGAGTTGGCGCGCCACGCGATCACAACCGTGCTTGGTGCGGCAGAACAAAATCACGCGCTTAAAGTGCACGGCAATGTCGGCGACTACGTCGACCTTGGTCTCTCGGTTGATGTTCCAGAAATAGTGATCGATGTCGGCGGGGCCATCTTTGGAGACAATCTCGTGGCGCTTAGGGTTGTTCTGGTAATCACGAATTACCGTGTTGACGTCACCGTCGAGGGTTGCCGAGAACAACATCGTCTGGCGATTCTTCGGGATCATCGCCATGATTCGTTTTACGGCTGGCATGAAGCCCATGTCGGCCATGCGGTCGGCCTCGTCGAGCACCGCCATCGATACGTCACCGAGATTCAGATCGCGCCGATCGATCAAATCTTCGAGCCGGCCCGGCGTGGCGACCACGATGCTTGCCGCTCGTGCAGCCTTAACCTGCGGGCCGTAACCGGCGCCGCCGTAGACCGCAGCGACGCGAAGGTCAGAACCGGCAGTAAGCAACGAAATTTCGAGTGCCACTTGCGACGCTAACTCGCGCGTCGGCACCAGCACCAGACCCGTCGGCCTGCCTGGCTTGCCGCGCTTAATCCGCAGGGCCAGCGCCAAGCCGAAGGCCAAGGTCTTGCCTGATCCGGTTGGTGCACGGCCACAAATGTCGTGCCCGGCTAGGGCATCTGGAAGCGTCGCCGATTGCACGGGAAAGGGCTTAGCAATACCTCGTTTGGCAAGGCCAGCGGCCACGCGCTCGGGCACGCCTAAGTCAATAAAAGATTTTGTCACTTCGTCCTCCGGGGTATGTACTGCGGTTAATTACCCAGTACGCGACGTAAATAGTCGTTTGTGAACACACCCTCAGGATCGAGACGGTTCCTAACGTCAGCAAAACGCTTGTATTCAGGATACCTCGCCGAAAGCGTTTCGAGACTTTGAAAGTGAAGTTTCCCCCAATGCGGTCTGCCCTCGTAATCGTTCATAATTGCCTCGACAGCCTCGAAGTATGGCCTGTAACTCATACCTTTGTAGATGTGCACGGCAATGTAGGCGCTGTCACGACCGCTCGATGTTGACAGGGGGATGTCGTCTGCCGCGGTGAAGCGCACCTCTACCGGGAAGTTCAGCAGGAAGCCCTTTGCATCGACCATTTCGACGACGCGCTTTAATGCCGTTGTCAAGTGGTGGCGCGGTATCGCGTACTCCATCTCGTAAAACTTGACGATGCGCTTGCTGGCGAAGATCTTGTAACTCTTATTGACGTATTCGGTGCGACCGCTGCTGGGCAACGCCTTGGCCAGTTTAGGGATCAGCCTCGGCACAACTCGACCGAGGGCGCAGACTAGGCCGAAGGCGTAGTTCTCCATCACAGTTTTATTCCACCAGGTTTTTACTCGGCGAGAAGGGTCTGGTTGACGATCGGTCGCGTTGTTGCGCTTCGTCAGCGCCCACCCGGTGTGCGGCACCCAGAAGAACTCGAAGAAATCGTTGTCGGCGACATACTTGTCGATATTTTCAAGTACATGGTCTAGGCGCATCGGTTCTTCGATCGCATGCAGGTTGAAAGATTGCACGACCTTCAACGTCACTGTGCTGATAATCCCGAGTGCGCCGAGCCCCACCCGCGCGACGTGAAAGATGTCAGGGTTCTTGGTCGGCGAACACTCGATAATTCGCCCATCCGCAGTAACCATCGTCAGGGCCACGATTTGCGCCGCCAGACCTTTCATGCGTCCACCAGTGCCGTGAGTTGAAGTGCTTGTCGCTCCCGCGACCGATTGATAGGCGATATCGCCCAGATTCGGCATCGCATAGCCGAGAGCATCAAGCCGCTCGTTGAGTTCGAGCAACTGGATTCCTGACTCGACGGTCACTTCTAAAGCGTCTCGACTAACCTTGAGCACGCGGTTGTAGTTGTCGAGGCTGACGATGTGGCCGTCGGTGACCGCGATGTCGGTAAAACTGTGCCCGTGCCCAACCACCTTGACGTGTTGCTTCAATGCGCGGGCGTAGTCAACGATGGCGACGATCTCGGATTCGCTGGTCGGCTTGTGCAACGCCAATCCATTGGCAACTTGATTACCCGCCCAGTTTTTCCATACCGCAGTCATAGCCCAAGACTATTCGGCGGCTGGGCTATTCGCCGACGGGGGTGGCCGATACGGTCTCACGAAGTTCGCGAGCCTGCAGTCTGAAGGTCATCAGCAAGGCCACCGCGGCGACAGGTATCGCTATCCAAAAGACCCGTACGATGCCGTCAGTGATCGACGATGTAATCGCTTCACGTATAGCCGGCGCCGATGCCTCGATTGCCTCTGGGGTGCCGATTATCTCGAGCAGGTCTGTTGGGCCGCTCGTGCTACTTGGCAGTTTCGATGCCAATCGGTCGGCGACTACAGAGTTGAATATCGTGCTGTATAGAGCTAGCGCCACCGCTCCTCCGAGGGTTCTAAAGAACGTTACGAGCGCAGTTGTAACGCCAAGGTCGCGGATCTCGACTGCGTTTTGCGATGCGATATTAACGGTCGGCAACACAGCACCCATGCCAAGTCCGATCATAAACATTGACGCCGCCAGTATCCAAAAGGGCGAAGTCGGCGTAAGCGCTAAAGCCGACACCGCGATCCCGCCGACAACAACAGCTGCGCCAACCTTCGGATATGTCACGTACTTGCCCGTGCGCGAGATAGCACGACCCACGACCATCGCCGACAACAAGATTCCGGCGATCATCGGCAGGGTTCGCAAACCCGCGGATGTGGGCGCGATAAATAAGACGTCTTGAAAATATATCGAGAAGTACAAACTAACGCCCAACAAAGTCGTACCTGCAAAAAAGGCGATCACTGAGCAGACCCGCACCACCGGGTCCTTCAGCAGTCTCAGGGGTACCATCGGCTCGTCTACCTGTCCCTCTTGCCGCACGAACAGCACCAAGAACACGACGGTGAACACGAATAATAAGACGACCTCTCTAGAAGTCCAGCCGTTGGTGCGACCCAATTCAAGCGCCGCGAATAGGCCGAATATCGTCAGTGACAGAAAAACCGCACCCTTGATGTCGACCTTGGCCTTGATCGTATGAAAATTGATGTTTAGCACCGAGGTGATGATCATTAACGCCGCGAACCCGATCGGTAGGTTGACGAAAAAAATCCAGCGCCAGGACAGGTGCTCCACCAACCAGCCGCCTAGCAGCGGGCCGGCAACGCCTGACACTGCGTAAACGCTGACGAATAGACCCATGTACTTGCCGCGCTCTCGCGGCGACACGAGTTCGGCGACGATCGCGAAGGTGATTGCCCCGATGCCGCCACCACCAATCCCCTGCAGGGCTCGAAACAGAATCAACTGCTCAATGTTTTGGGCCAGTCCGCACAGCAAAGAGCTAACCAAGAAAATGTTTATCGAGACCAGATAAATACGTCGACGACCGAAAATGTCGCTGAGTTTGCCGAGCAGCGGCGTGGCCATTGCTGTCATCACTATGTACGACGTGCTCACCCAGGCCAACCTGCTGAAGCCGCCCAGCGTGCCAGCAATCGTTGGCATCGCCACAGCGACAATACTGCCGTCGAGGCCGGCCAGAAATAGGCCGACGACCAGGCCGAATACCGCGAGTTTCAGTTGCTGTTTGTTGATTTCCGACGGCTCAATGAAGATCTTCTCGGATCGAACAAACAAACTCACGCGGCAATTGTAGGTGTCGACCTCGTGTCAACTTGCCTCGCAAGGACGACCACTAGAAGTAAGGTGGCGAGAAGTGCAGCGCCATTGCCGAGCATCGAGTAGCCAACCGATTTGCGTATGAAACCGCTCGAAAACCCTGCCAGCCCTCCGAAAAAACTCATCAGCAGGTCGGCCGTCCCCTGCACTTGCACCCGCCGTTCACCCGACACCGAATCAACCAGCAGACTCGAGCCACCGATTAGGCCAAAACTCCAGCCGATCCCGAGCAGCCATAGCGATGGGAATAACAAACTCGCCTTGTCGCCCGCGAGGGCCGACATCAGCGTCGCCATAATCAGCAATACCGCGCCAACCGTGATCGTTGGCAACCGGCCCCTAGCATCACTGAACTTGCCCACGAGCGGGCTGAACGCATACATCCCCGCGATGTGTAGCGAGATCACATAGCCGCTAATCGATTCATGCCCGTGCAACTTTAAGTGCACTGGGGTCATCGTCATGACCGCCACCATCGTCGCCTGCGAAATAACCATCGCCATGAGCGCGAGGCGCGCGTCGGGAGAATCCTTGATAACCCCGATGATTGCGCTCAACCTGGGCCGGGTAACTCCCACGCCCGCTTGGCTGTTGAGACCGCCGCTTGCCTCAAGCGGGTCTGGGCGCAGGCGAAAAGTCGCGTTCAGAAATGACAGCGAAAGAAACAATCCGGCGAAAATCCACGGCCCCGTATATTTGCTCCAGCCGAACCACTGCTGACCGAAATATTGAGCCGGCGTTATTAATATCGGACCGAACACGGCGCCGAAGGTAGATGCAAAGAGAATCTTGCTCATCGCCGCTCCGCGCTCGTTTGGCAAGGCCAAGTCGGTGGCGGCGTAACGCGACAACAAGTTGGCGGCCTGCCCATTACCAAATAGAAACAGGCCACAGAGGAATATCCAGAGCGAACGCTGTTCGACACCGAAGCCGGCAATTAATCCGCCGATGATTGCTAGCGCGTAGCCGACCTGTAGACCTCCGCGACGACCGTGGTGACCCATCACTCGCGAAAGCACTTGGGCCATGAAGGCAGTGCCCATTGTTACCGTCGCGGACGCGATACCAAGCCACGGGGTCTCTTTGCCCAGAATGTCTTGAATTACGAAAGCGCCAACTGTGACTGCTGCGGCCAGCGAAGCAGATCCTGCGATCTGACCAACGACTAGCACCCTCAGGGTCTTGCGCTGTAACGCGGCGCGATCAAGATCGGGCATCGCTACGAAGATAAGAGAACTATTTTTAATGGTGTCGAAGAGGGGACTTGAACCCCTACGCCCTTTCGAGCGCCAGCCCCTCAAGCTGGTGCGTCTGCCAATTTCGCCACTCCGACGTGGTCTTAGAGTTTACCCTTTTAGCGGCCGAACGCCTTAGGCCAAAAACTGCCCGAGCGCAACCGCCGACATAATCCACACGAGTGCGAGCACCGCCGTGATGCGGTTGAGGTTTCTCTCTGCGGCCGCCGAACCCAGCGCCGCCGAACCGCCGCCGCCGAACATGTCGCTGAGACCACCGCCCCGACCGCTGTGCAATAGCACGCCGACGATCATTGCGAACATAGAAACGACGTTGATAATGATTGTGAGAATCTTAAGGATCTGATACACGGCTGAAATTATACTCGCCTATTCAGGGAAATGGCATGCCGACAATTGGCCAGTCGGTCGCTGCACTAGCCGCGGCTCTTCCTGCGCGCACAAATCAGTTGCCTTCCAACACCGTGTACGAAACCTGCATCCAGACGGCGGGTTTACGGGCGACGGCAC
>Ga0209284_10001805_pt1 | contig 31506 bp, 29 predicted proteins | sample FRY03_FD_187211 | JGI IMG/M metagenome (GOLD analysis project Ga0209284, IMG submission 187211) | Freshwater microbial communities from Lake Fryxell liftoff mats and glacier meltwater in Antarctica - FRY-03 (SPAdes) (version 2) | ecosystem: Environmental > Aquatic > Freshwater > Ice > Glacier...
AAACCAGGCGCTGATCTGCGTCAATTTTGGGGGTCCGGCCTACGCCATGCCAAGCTGGTATAGCATCGGCTTGAGCGCCGCGAATGGCGCCACGGTCGGATACGATTGGACAAACTCTGCATCAATGCACGTTTCTGCTGATGGCTTATTCAGCGAAAGCTCGTATCTCGATGTGTTCGTGGACGGCTACGCCCAGGTCACCAGCGGACCGACGCTATCCGGTTCGATCCCGACCTCAGTCCTGAGCGGCCCCGTCACCAGCTCCACGGGCAACGCCACACTCAACGTCTCGCCGCAGGTGCAATCGCTGCCGACCGCGTGGTCGCTGTCTCCGCTGACGCAAGCCGAAGCCGCTGGCGTCTGCTGACGCAGCCTGCACGCCCACCGGCGTGGTATCACCCAGAGCTCATGGAGATCGCTGCAGGTTGGACCCCAGTTGAGATTGGTACGTCGCGCGGCGGCCTACCGCTGATCGTCTACGAGCCGACGCACACACCGATCATCCACGGCCTGCTGATCGCGGGCATGCATGGAGAGGAACCCGAGACGCTACTCCTCGCGCGCCGCCTCCTGGAGCGCGTCGATGGCGGCGACACGGCCTGGGTGATCCTCCCCTGCGCGAATCCCGACGGCATGCTCGCCGGTGTTCGACAGAATGCGGCCGGCGTCGATATCAACCGCAACTTCCCCTCCACCACGTGGCGCCCCGAGGAGTCCTTCACCTACCCACCCGGCACGCAACATCGCAAACGCGAGCATCGCACGAATCGCTCACTACCCGGAGTCAGTGCGGGATCCGAGCCGGAGACGCAAGCGATCATCGATCTGATCAAGCGCCTCGGCCCCGAGCTGATCCTCGATCTCCACAGCCCACTCGAGCTGATCGCCCCCACGCCCGAGGCCGACCCGGAGATCGTGCAGCGCCTCGCGACCGCCGCAAACCTGACGGTACAGCCCGACATTGGCAGTCCGACGCCGGGCGCGCTGCGCGACTGGGCGTCCGACAATGGCATCGCAGCGATCACATATGAACTGGAGCACGCACCATTACCGGCGCTGTGCGAGCGGCACCTGCCAGGACTGGCCGACCTGATCGGTAAGGGATTCGAGCGTTGCCGAAAACACCATTCCTCGTAATCATAGATACGCCTGAGCGTGTCATGGTCGTCTTCTGCGTGTGCCTCACCTAGCGACCTCCAGGAGTTCAAACCACAGCGCGTATATCGAGAAGATGCCTCCATGGCCCTCAATCCGTTTGCGCATCTCCGGGAACGCTTCGAGCGCTTTGCGTCGCCAGACCGACATCAGTTGCGCATCGTCGTCTGCTGCCAACGACCCAATGGCGACGACCATCGCGCGTCACCGGCTTGGCCGTCGAGCACAGGGCCGAGGAACTGCTCGGAAACGCGGAGGGCCTGCTCGAACCCAATGGCCGGCTGGCGAATCAGGGTGCTCCATCGACGGCGCCATTCCTCCGCTTGGGCGGGAGCGAGGTCGAACGTGGTCGGCAGCCCGTCGGTCAGGGTCTCGCTACGGCGCTCTGCTTCCCGACTGGCGGCCGCAACGACCGCGGCCCCGTCGATCCCGTCGACTTGGAGCGCGATGCTGGCGATGTCGGCCAGGTAGCGGGCACGGGACGAATGGACGTCATCCCGGCGTTCGAAGATGGCGCAGATCTTCTCGGCGATCTGTTGTTCGATGGCGATGACGGCGATCGGTGGGTGCTCGTCGAGTTCGGGGATTCCGAGGGGGATGAACGTGAAGGCGGCAGATTCTGTGGGGACGTCTTCCCTGGGCGGTGCGAGGTCGACGCGGAACTCCTCGAAGCGCTGTGCGCCGATGTAGGCCGTGACCGGCACAGTCAAGGCGTGATCGTCACGGGACTGGCGCGGTTGACCGATCTCGAAGGCGAACCGGTCACCCAGATCCAGGGCGGCTGCTTTGCGGAGCGCAGCCTCAGCCTCTGCGGTCTCGACGCCATGGATCAGGCCGATATCAATGTCCAGTGTCGAGCGGCTTGGGTCGAGTCTGAGCTGGAGCGCGAGGCCGCCCTTCAAGTACCAAGCGCCGGGTTGGGCTGCGGCCAACCGTGCGAGCAGCCGGCGGTAAGCGAGCTCGCGGCGGAGCCGGATGATCCAGGCTTGGCGGTCGGTCCGATCATCCCCGGCCCGTTCGTCGGCGAGCCGGTCGATCCGTGAACGCACGCTCTGCTCGAGGCGGACGGGATCCGGGAGCGTCATGCGCGGACGAGTAGGCGTGTGATGTTGGCGACGCGGCGCGGCGAGCGACGCGCGGTCGCGGCGATCACTGCCTCGCGTGTGGTTGCGTGTCGCTCGATCGCATCATCGAGTGCGTCCAGGACGTATCCGCGTTCGATCGGCGAGACGGCGAGGTCGGCAATCGTCCGGGCTGGGGTCGTGACCATGATGCGCCGGTCTTTCGCCCACTGCCAGTCGCTGGCGTCGAGCGGTGCGATGTGGAGGCGAATTGCCGGGAGCGTCGTGGTACGGCGCGTGGAGCTGGTCATCTCGACGACATCGTCCGGGAGTGTGCCGAGCCCGTGGAGTCGTGCGGCCGACGCGTGGGAGAGGACGACGATCGGTTCGTTCCGCTCCCACGGCAGGCGCTGCCCGTCGAGCGCGAGCCACGCGGCATAGGTGCGCTCGTCGACCCGCGGCGCTGGCTTGCGCCTGGCGAGCACGTAGACCGACCGCATGACCTGCTGAAGGTCCCCGGCTCGTACGAGCGCGCTGAGCTTGGAGCGTCGCACTCCGAGACGTTCGGCTTGGTGGGTTGTGACGAAGCCGTCCTGCTCGCGCAGGGCGGCATCGAGTCGGTCGAGGAGTGCGCCCGTGGTCTCTGGCATGGGCACACTATTGCAGACTTTGTTACCCCACGGGGGGTTGCAAAATCTGTGACCATTGTCATGGTCATGCTTTTGGACCGTATTGCTGTGCGTATCCATGACCAGCGCGACACGCCGCGCTTCAGGGAGCGTGCCGCCCGGCGCCCAGATAGATGGAGCGCCTCTGGTCTCGGGACTACTCGGTGCGCCGGGTGGTCATCCCTCTCGTTGGATCGCTGACCCCGAAATATCCGGCCAGCGGCGATAAATGTATGCCCCTCACGGTGATGAGCCGGTATACATTTAGCGGCTCCCGGGCCGACATTTCCCTCTCGCGCGACCTGTGGTGGTTGGCGGCCTGGTCTGGTTGGAGAGCCGTACTTCGCTACAGCTCAAGCCCCAGAGAGCGATCCCGGTCGATGGTGTGAGCCAGTGGCCGGGCCGCTGGGTTGGCGAGCGCGTGGGCCAGGCGGTTGACGCCGTCAAGGCGGTCGAGGTTCGGGGCGTGCTCCTCGATCTCGAGTGCCGCTTCGGTGACGTAGATGCGGGTCGCGCGCCGGGCGCATGAGAGGGCGACGTATCCCCACTCCCGTTGCTCGCCGGAGCCGGGGCCCAGGACGAAGGCCCGCTCGACGGTGAGGCTCTGGGACGAATGGCCGGTGATCGCGTAGCCCAGTTGCACGTGGCCCTCGTCGAGGTATCTGGCTGGAAGCCTGATGGTGTCGCCGCGGTCGGTTTGGATCGTGATCGCTCTGGCCTGTTCGTCGATCTCGAGGATCGTCGCCCGGGTGCCGTTACACACGCATGTTGCTCATGAATTACCTCATCTAGACTGAGGCCATGCGTTGTCCCCTTCGCGCGATGGTGCTGATAGGTGTCGTCAGCCTGATTGGAAGCACGATCGCTTCGCCACCGACAGCGGCTGCTCAAGATGCAACGGGAGCAGTTCAGACGCGCATTATCGGGGGCACAGACGCCGTCGGGGGTGCCTGGCCGAGCATCGCTGCATTATTATCCTCGAATCAGGCCGATCCGTTTCAGGCCCAGTTTTGCGGAGGCACGCTGATTGCTCCACGCGTGGTCCTAACGGCTGCACACTGTGTAGTAAGCGGTGGACGCACGATCGCCGCAACCTCGATCAACGTTGCGGTTGGAGCACTGACGCTGAGCGCAATTCAGCCGGTCGATCGTCTCCCCGTTGCAGCCATCTACGTCAACCCACTCTACGCCGGTGCCGTCTCCGGCTACGACGTGGCCTTGCTGATTCTCGGCACGGCGTTGACTGCCATTCCGATGCCACTCGTGACGGACGCGAACATGCCGGCAGATGGCTCGACGCTGAGCATTGCCGGCTGGGGCAGTACGCAGGACTACCCTGGCGGGGTTACTCCGGTTCCGAGCTACCCCGATGCATTGAAGGAAGCGTCGGTCAAACTGCGCGCCGCCGCACCCTGCACGACAGCGTATGGGTCGAATTACATCGCCGCATTGATGTTTTGTGCCAGCGGTGACGACCCCACCCCTGTCACTGACTCCTGCCAAGGCGACTCGGGAGGCCCCATCACCGCCGTGATCGGCGGCACCAAAACGCTGATTGGCGATGTCAGCTGGGGGTCCGGCTGCGGTCAGTCAACGCATCCTGGCGTCTACACGCGGCTCACTTCTGTGTTGCCGTGGATCCTCGCGACAGCCACGACACCCGGCCTTGTCAGTGTCACCAACGCTGGATCAGAGGTGACGACGACGTGGACGGACACGAGCAGTTTGGCATCGTCGTGGTGGAGCTTGACGGGCTACACGGCAACAATCGGTGGCAGGGAGGTGCCAGCAATCACGACGCCGACGACGCAGGCAGTAGTCACGACGCCAGGCCCGTTGTCTGTACGCGTGCAATCGATACTCCTGGCGGGCACTGGAGGCGCCGTCGACTGGTCGGGGACACCCACGCCAACACGCGCGCCGATCGCAGCCGTCACCCTGTCTGGCTCACTGAAGGTCGGCTCGACCCTGACCGCCACAGCCACGACGGACGATCCGTGGGCGAGTGCTCTGACATACCAGTGGACGGCGAACGATGTAGCGATTGTTGGCGCAACATCCGCCAGTTTCGTGCTCACTCGCGACCTCATCGGCAAACAGGTTAAAGCCGTCGTTACCTCGACGAATGCCATCGGATCCGGAATGGCCGCTGGCTCTGCCAATGACAGGACAGCGTCGGCACCGCTACTCGCGCCGACCAGGGCCAAATTGAAGGGCACGCCGAAACCCGGCAAGATCCTCACCGTCGTCACTCCAACCTTCGTCGCCTACCCAACCGCCAAGAAGACCTACCAGTGGCTGCGCGGCGGCAGGCCGATCAAAGGCAAAACAACGTCGCGCTATCGAGTGACGAGGATAGACAGGGGGAGGCGGATCTCCTGCCGGATCACCATCACGAACGCTGTTGGCTGGAAAACGCGGACGACGCGGTTCGTGACTGTCCGGTAGTACGCGCCGTTCGAAGCGCCACAGTTGCGAGGCGGTCGAGCGAGCGTTACAGCCGACGATCGTCGCCGACTAGTCGCGCGAGAGCGGTTTGTACTTGATCCGATGCGGCGTGTCTGCGTCGGCACCGAGTTGCTTGCGACGATGCTCTTCGTACTCGGCGTACGAGCCTTCGAACCAAGTCACTTGCGAGTCGCCCTCGAAGGCGAGGATGTGCGTAGCGACACGATCGAGGAACCAGCGATCATGGGTGATCACGACGGCGCAGCCCGCGAAGTCGTTGAGTGCGACCTCGAGCGCGCGCAACGTGTCGACATCGAGGTCGTTGGTTGGCTCGTCGAGGAGCAGCAGGTTGCCACCACTCTTGAGCAGCTTCGCGAGGTGGACGCGATTGCGCTCACCGCCCGACAGCTTGCCAACGGCCTTCTGCTGGTCGGCTCCCTTGAAGTTGAAGGAGGCCGTGTAGGCGCGCGAGTTGATCTCGCGCTTACCGACATTGATCAGGTCGAGACCGCCGGAGATTTCTTCCCAGACGTTCTTCTCCGGGTCGAGCGAAGCGCGGCTCTGGTCGACGTAGGCAAGCTGCACGGTCTCGCCGATCGTCAGCGTGCCACTGTCGACGGACTCCTCGCCGGCGATCATGCGAAACAGCGTCGTCTTGCCGGCGCCGTTCGGCCCGATGATGCCAACGATGCCGCCGGGCGGGAGCGAGAAGTTGAGGTCCTCGATCAGGAGCTTGTCGCCGAACGCCTTCTGCAGATGCTCGGCATTGACAACAACGTCGCCAAGCCGTGGACCAGCAGGGATGTGGATCTCGACCGAATCGAGCTTGACGTTCTGCTCTTCTGCCAGCATCTTCTCGTACGAATCGACGCGGGCCTTCGACTTGGCCTGGCGCGCCTTCGGGCTGGCCTGTACCCATTCGAGCTCGCGGGCGAGCGTGCGCTGGCGCGCGGTCTCCTGCTTCTCTTCGATCTTCAGGCGTGCCTGCTTCTGCACGAGCCATGACGAATAGTTGCCTTCGAACGGCAGGCCTTGTCCGCGGTCGAGTTCGAGGATCCAGCCCGCCACGTTGTCGAGGAAGTAGCGATCATGGGTGACGGCGATCACGCAGCCGGCGTAGTCGTGCAGGAAGCGCTCGAGCCAGGCGACGGATTCGGCGTCGAGGTGGTTTGTTGGCTCGTCGAGCAGGAGCAGGTCGGGGCTCGATAGCAATAGGCGGCAGAGTGCGACGCGGCGGCGCTCGCCACCGGATAGTTTCGAGACCTCGGCATCGCCTGGCGGTAGGCGCAGCGCGTCCATCGCGATGTCGAGTCGACGATCCATATCCCAGGCGTCGGCCTTGTCGATCTGGTCTTGCACGCGGCCTTGTTCTTCGAGCAGCGCCGTCATCTCGTCATCGCTCATCGGTTCTGCGAACTTCATCGAGAGCTCTTCGAAGCGTTTGAGCATGTCGCGCAACTCGGCGAGGCCATCCTCGACGTTGCCGCGGACATCCTTCGACTCGTCGAGATCGGGCTCTTGCGAGAGGTAGCCGACGGTGGCGCCCGGCGCGAGCTTGACGTCACCGCTCGACGTCTCCTCAATGCCCGCCATGATCTTCAGCAGCGTCGATTTACCCGCGCCGTTCGCTCCGAGCACGCCGATCTTGGCGCCGGGGATGAAGGACAGCGAGATGTTCTTGAGGACGTGCTTTTCCGGGCCGTGGAACTTCTCGACGCGGTGCATAGTGTAGATGAACTGGGTGCTCATAGGTAGGCAGCCTAGCCCAGCAAGCGGTGCGCCCGCTGCGTGTCAGCCCAGGTGCCGCCCCGTGCATCTCGTCCGGGGAAGCGCATTGTGATCGCACGTTTTGTGATCGGCTTCGTCGAGTGGGGTCGAAGGTCGATCTGAGTCACGCGATGGTCAGCCCGGCCTCGCGCAGTGCGTCGGCGAAGGGTGCTGTCAGACCGATCGTGAATGGGCCGAAGATGCCATAGATGGCGGAGGCCTCGTCGTAGCGCATCTCGTAGACGATGTCCTTGATCGCCTTCGGGTCTTCGGCGAAGAGGGTGACCTGCCACTCCCAATCGCTGAGGCCGGTGGCGGCGGTGATCATCTGCGACACGCGGCCGGCGAACGTCGAGCCAAGCCGTCCATGCCCGCCCATCAGGCGGCGGCGCTCGTCGAAGTCTTGCGCGTACCAATTCGCACCGACCTCTCGGCTCTTGCTCATCGGGTAGATGCAGATCATGCGTGTGTCGGGCAGGTTGCGTGGGTGCAGGCGCCCTTCGCGAAGGTCCGCGACGTTCGGGTTATCCGGATTGATGTATTCGCTGGCCTCGGTGATCGAGACGATGCTCTGTTCGGGTAGCTCGACGAGGACGTCGCCGAGCTCGGTCCGCAGCAATTCGCGATGGAGTGCGTGCAGGCGTGCGAGGTCGGGGTGTACGAGGACAAGCCCGAAGTCGCCACCCGCACCGACCACGCTAAAGGCAATCAGTTGCGCGTCTTGCTCCGCGAGGAATGCGTCGACGAGTGCCTGAGCAGCGGCAACATCGACGGTTGCGTTGCGATCGCCATCGATCGCGAAGACGAGATGCAGGACGGCCCAGCCCTCGGAGGGGATAGCGGGCATATTCGCGATGCGTGGCATGGCTGCAGGGTAGCGGGGTGCGGACATATTGGGCCCGGGCCCACCATGTCCGCACCATATTGGCTTAAAACCTCACGCCCGATCGTGCAATGCCGCATCAATACAGGAAAAGAGGTGTGGACATGGTGGGCCCGGGCCCAATATGTCCGCTCAGGTCGCGAGCCGACTGCCCTCGACGCATCTACTCGCGAGCCGCCTGCACTTGACGCGTCTACTGTGCGAGGAGTTCCCGCATCTCGGCGATCTCAGCGGCCTGCGACTGTTCGATGTTCGTGATCAGCGTCTGCACGCGCGCGTCCTCTCCGCTCCCGCCCATGCCCGCGGCCATCATCAGTGCACCATCATGATGCACGATCATGCCCTCAAGCCAGAGCCGGTCGAAGTCGGCACCCTGAGCGCTCTCGAGCTTCGTCATCTCGGCATCGCTCATCATCCCCATGCCCATCCCCATGCCGCTGTCATCCCCCGTGTCGCCGTGATCCATGCCCATGTCCCCGCTCGTCTCGTCAGCACTCCACTCCTTGAGCCACGATTGCATGTCTGCTATCTCGGTCGTCTGCGCTGCCTTGATGCCTCGCGCAAGCTCCTGCACGGCGGGGCTGGCCTGGTGCTTCGGGTCGAGCGCGAGATCCGCCATCACCACTGCCTGCCCGTGGTGCGGGATCATCTGCTGCACGAACATGACGTCGGCGTCTCGTCCCGTTCCCATCATCTCTGTCGCACCGTCTTGCCCCATCGTTCCCATGTCGTGATCGTTTTGCCCCAGCGCGCCGCGGATGGAATCAGAACCGCAGGCTGCCGACGTGAGCCCGACGATCAGGACAAGGGTGATGACGGACACGAAGCGGCGCGCGGTTCTGGAATTCAGCATGCTCCGACTATATCCCACACATCCGGCCCCGATCCGATCGGTCGTTCGGCGATCGCGTACTCATCCGAGCCGGCGCGCCATGGCGGCCGCGAGGACCGCAACAGCCTCAAGACAGACGGACTCATCGGAGTGCTCGGCCGGGTTATGACTAATGCCATTCGGGCTACGGGTGAAGAGCATCACGCTCGGCACGCCCGCGAGCGCGAGTGTGCCAGCGTCGTGCCCGGCGTACGACGGCAAATCCATCGTGGAAATACCAAGCTCGCGGGCACTCGCATGCAAGTCTGCGATGAGACCGTCATCGAAGATGGCAGCGTCGTCGGTGGAGCGATGCTCGATCGCGAAGTCGGGGAAGCCTGCACGCAGCGCAGCCACGACAGCATCGCGCGTTGCATTGTCGAGCGCGCGCGCATCGAGCGTGCCATAGACGCGGCCCGGGATGACGTTTGTGCCGCCTGGCTCGGGCGTGATGCGTCCGATCGTCGCCACCGCGCCGGATCGCGCCTCGGCTTCGTGCTGGGTTGCCAAGACGAACTCGGCGGCGCGGACGAGCGCATCGCGGCGCCCGACCATCGGTGTCGTACCGGCATGGTTCGCCTCGCCCGTCACCGACCACTCCCAGCGGCCACGCGCGGACAGGCGCGTCGCAACACCAAGCGATGTGTCGGCCGGGTCGAGCGCGATGCCCTGTTCGACGTGGATCTCGAGGTAGCACCCGATACGCCGCTGCAAGCCAGCCGCATCGGCTGGCCGCTTGGGCCCCACGTCGCGAATCGAGATGCCGTCCTTATCTTGCCAATCAGCAACGTCATCGCCGAACATGCCGACCATCGTGCGCGACCCGAAGCATGGTGTGTTGAAGCGCGAGCCCTCCTCGTCGGCAAACGAGATGACAGCCAGTCGTTCCGCTCCGGGTACGCCCGCGGCGCGCAGCGCGAGCACGGCGACCAGCCCGCCGACGACGCCCAACGCTCCATCAAACGCACCACCGCACGGAACGGTGTCGAGGTGCGAGCCCGCCACCACGAGTCCCTCCGCCGGGGCCTGCGGGTCGGTCAACCAGAGGTTGCCGGCCGGGTCGTGCTCCGCGACCAGACCGCCAGCGACCGCCGCGTCGATGACGACCTGTTCGGCAGCGCGCAACTCGGGTGTCCACGGCGCGCGCGTCCAACCCGCTGGCGTCTTGCCTTGTTCGTTGACCGCGGCAAACGCCGAGCGAAAGAGTTCTTGATCGATACTGATGTTCACTGGATACCCCTCCACAACGCGCTGATCCCGACGGTAACCCACGCATTCGCGGTCCACACGATCGTGCCAGAGGCGAGCGCTGCCGTGATCACTGCAAAAACGGCCAAGAAAAAGCCCACAGTGCGCACCTGAGCGCGGTCGCGATTGCGCGTCGCCCACAGGGCGACGACGGCGAGCGCAAGGCAGATGAAGATCGCGCCAGTGGCGATACTGAGACCCGCCGCTGCAGCGACGCGCCCAAGCGGTCGATCGGGTGTGATGCCCTGACGCGTGATGCTGGCGCCGGCTGCGATCCCCACTCCGGCGAACAGTACGCCGATCGCCAGCAGTAGCGCACCTACCCGCATGCCGCCGCCGCGCACACCTTCGCGCGGCAGGTCGTCGTCGGGCGCGAGCAGCGTCGGCGGGATGTCTTCCATCGGGATGCGCGTCGTCTCCGCCGCATCGTGCTCGGGCAGAATCGGCACGTCGCCTGCCAGCATGCGGGCCACATCCTCGGCGCGTGGTCGGCGCTCCGGCGCACGTGTCAGCAGCGACATGATCAGCGCCTCTGCAGCAGGCGGCAACTCCGGGACGAGCTGTGTTGGCAGAGGCGGGTCCTCGTGCATGCGGCGCGTGCCGACCTCGATGCGATCCGGCCCTTCGAACGGCAGCGCGCCCGTAGCAAGCTCGTAGAGGATGCAGCCGAGCGCGTACATGTCGGCGCGCTCGGTGATGGCAAGCCCCGCCGCCTGCTCAGGTGCCCAGTACTCGGGGCTGCCGACGCGCGCACCATCGCCTTGCAGCGTGACCTCGTCGACATCGCGCCGCAACACGTCGGCAAGCCCAAAGTCGGCAACGCGGATGTGCCCATCGTCGCCATAGAGGACGTTGCCGGGCTTGAGGTCGCGGTGCGTCACGCCACTGGCATGCGCATGCGCGAGTCCCCGCGCGATGGCGAGCCCGATCGCAGCCACTTCGGGCCAGGGCAGCGGCGCCTCCGAGGTTCGCCGCACGAGCGTGCCGCCGCCGCAATGCTCCTGCACAAGAAACGGTGTCGGTAGGGCATCGTCGAAGTCGAGCACCTGCACAATATTCGGGTGCCGCAATTGGGCGAGCGTCGTTGCCTCGCGCCGAAACCGCCGACGAGCGTCCTCGTCGGTCGCGACCCACGGATGCAGCATTTTGACGGCCACGACTCGATCTAAGCGGAGGTCGCGAGCCCGAAACACCTCTCCCGTACCGCCGCGCCCAAGCGCAGACTCGAGGCGGTATCGGCCGGCGAGGTCGGTCATCGAACGCCCCTACGCGGCGGCGGCCGCGGGGCCGGGATCTTCCGGCAGGATCCGCAAGTCGGGCGCAGGATCACCGTACGGTGCGCGGTCCGTGCCCGAATCCACGCGCTCGATCGCCTCGAGGTGTCGCTCCAGCGAAACTCGCGCGCGACGCATCACCTGGTCGTAGCGCGCCACGGCTTCCTTGGGCACGCACTCGCGGCTCGTACTGCCACAGTCGGGACAGCGTAGGTCGATTTCCCAAAGGTCATCGCCGAGCCGTCGCCACTGCACGGGTTGCACCAACTTCGATGGACATGCCCGACAAATCTCGAGTGCTGTGTCGGAGTTTCCGGTGAGCCGTTCAGAGCGATCCATCTGCCGACAGGCTACGTTGGTAGCCGGACAGATCCGGATTGCGCCGCCGATTGTCCGCGAATCGGTATTCTGCGCCCCGCGGGCCCCCATCGGCTAGCGGCCTAGGCCCCCGCCCTTTCACGGCGGTAACACGGGTTCGAATCCCGTTGGGGGTACTTTGGGCACGGCTACCGCGTGCGGAGCTGCTCACCTAGGCGCCGATCGAAGCGGCGGCGCGCGCGGCTGCCGAAAGCGCACCCTGTACGTGCCCGGGCGTGTCGACCGCGGTCTCACTCGCTACCCAATGGAGTCGCCCGCCGAGCGCAGGCTGCTGATACAGCTGGTGCCCATAGGTGCGGTAGTCGCTGAGTTCATCGGCATTCGGCGGCGACGTGAAGGGCTCCGCACGCCAGTCGAAAAGCTCGAGTCCCAGCGGATTCGCCGCGCCTGGACCAAAGAGCTCAATCAGCTGGACCAGCACAGCGTCGCGCTCCGGTGTTGGCACGCCGGGCTGCAGCGGTACGAAGCCGAACAGGGCGGCGGGTGCACCGTCGGGCCCTGACATGTCGTGCACCTCGCGCATCGGGCCGGCGTGACTGAAGGCCGCGCCGGCGAGTCCTGCCTCGCGCCAGAAGGGGTGGTCGTACCAGACGACGACCTTGGCGAAGACGCCCATCCAAACGGGAGTAGCCGCGGCGAGCGCAAGCAGGTCATCGGGCAGCGCAGGCTGAAAATCGATCAGGTGCACGGCCGTCGCCGGCGGGACTGCGATCACCACGTGCTCCGCCTGCCACACATCATCGTCCGTTGCCACAGCGATGCCACTCTCGCCGGTGCTGATCGAGCGCACTGTCGTGGACAGGCGCACCGTGTCGGGCGCGAGCCGACCGAGCAACGCCTCGGCGATCGACTGCATTCCATCAGCGAGGCGCTTCGGTGGAACGTCGAGCTGGTTGCCGGCGATGCGCTGCACGCCTGCTGCGGTCTGGAACATCATGTCGCCCGCCAAGTGTTGCCCGAAGACGTCGAGTCCCTCCACTCCGACCAACTCGAGGACATCAGGCTCGTTCGCCCAGAACCAGGTGGCGCCGAGATCGACGCGACCCGAGCTGGCGGGGATCGAGAGCAAGCGCCCACCAACCCGATCGCGCGCCTCGAGCACAACCACGTCGACTCCGCGCCGCTGCAGGAGGTCGGCGGTGCGCAGGCCCGACGCGCCCGCGCCGACCACGATCACCGTCGCGTGCGTGGGCTCCGTCATGCGCGGAGCATGCCACCGGTGACGGGTGACATCGTCGCGGCTGAATCGAGCTGCAGGTGTGCATTCCCAATCAACCAATCAAACCGCGGCACGGTCGGCGAAGCTGCGTCACGAGCACTCTGCGAAGCGGCTTCGCAACGTCCGGCGTCATGCACCGACTCAAGCCGCGTCGCAAGTTCGGTGAGTGACGCAACGGCAAGGACGTCGATGCCATCCGGGAGCTCGTCGTGGATACCCAGTTCTACTGCCACCGCAATGGCGACTGCGTCATTGAGGTCACGGAGGATCGTTGCCGCTGATCCTGCGGCAATGGTGTGTCCGCCGGGCTCGTTTTGTGCTGCCGTAATCATTGTGCTGGCGCGCGTCCGTGCCGCAGCGACGGCTCGTCGCGCAGCCGTGCGTTCGCCGATATCCGCGCCGCTCGGGCCATGCAGCGAGGCGGCATACACACCCAACGCTCGCGCAAAGCCGGCCAGATCGGCGGCAATGCGCGCAGTGGTGCGTGCCGGCCAGAGCCTCGTGGCGATCGCAGCCAAGACCCCTGCAGCGATTGCGCAGAGCACTTGCGCCGGCGCGGTATCAGCTACTGGATCACTCTCCGCATAGAGGATTGTCACCACGAACGCGGTGATTCCAATCGTTGCGACCGTGTAGTTCGTGACGATGAATGCGCTGAACAGCAGCCCGGCTACACCCATGCCGATGATCAGCACACCAGGACCACTACCGGTCAGGGAGAGCACCAGCACGGTACCGGCCACGCCGAGAACTACTCCGCTGACGCGCGCCATCAGCCGTGGCATGGTCGCGGCGTATCCGGGCTTCATCACCCACGCGACCGTCATTGGGAACCAGTAGTCATGCGGCTGTGACCACCAGTCGGTGATCGCCGTCGCCACCCCCATCACGATTGCGAGGCGGATCGCGTGGCGCAAGTACACGTCGCCGCTGTCTTCCCACCGGAGCAACCTCCGGAGGCCCTCGCGCGACGGGATTTTGGCGACATGAAAACGCGCTGCGCGTCCAAACGGATACGGCTCGGCCAGGACAGTCGTGATGCGCTCAGCCTCAGCGGCGATGATTGTAAGTACGCCATGGATGCGTCCCGGAAGCTCGCTTCGAGCCAGCTCGAGTGCGGACTGCAGTTCAGACGCGGCTCTCGGCACACGACCGCGTCGCGGCTCGAGTTCAATCGCAGCCGCGGCGGCGAGCACAAACCCAGCGACGGCCGACTCGACCCGACCGATCGGCTCCGCGATATCTCCGTGCCTTTCGGCCTGCAGCGCGAACACTGCAAGACGGATGTGCTCGACACCATCGGTGAGCGTCGTGTACCAGGTCTCGGTCGCCGCACGTGGCTGAGCCTCGGCAATATGCTCGCGCGCAATCGCAAGCTTGGCCGCAGGCCCCGCGGCGCGCTGCCACTGCGGGTCATACCGGACAGCAAATCCGAGGGCGCGGTAGGCGATCGCGAGATCTGTGCGAACACCACCCATCCGCCGAAACAAGAGAGGCAGGAGCACAACTGCAATCGTGATAAAACCGCCGAGCAGCACCAGAATGCTCGTGTGGACCGCCTCTCCGAGCGGCTCCGGCGTACCGCTATAGACCGCGAACATCACGAGCGAGAGCATGCCGGCCAATGCCGCTCGCGGCCCGGCAATACCGACGAAACCGCAGACGAGTGCGACGAGTGCCGCCATTGCTATATGGAGCGCTGGACGGGCTGCCACAAGCAAACCGAGTTCGGTCGCGATAGCCATGCCCACGGCGGCCAGCAGCATTCCGCGGAGGCGCAATGTGAAGACGCCTCGCGTGTCACCGATGCCGGTGAAGAGCAGACCGAGCGACAACGGAATGGCGTCGGTGACATCTTGCGTCGCAATCGCGACGGCGACCACGATGGTCGCCGCGAGAGCGATGCGTCCTGGCACGAACCACCGTACCGCTGCCCAGTCTGTCCTGAACAGCGTCCGTGCGCTTGTTTTGATCAACCGCCGCGCCATTGCAACATGCTAACCAACCGCCTGCGGCCTCGGTTGCTCAGGTGCGCACCCCAGCGCCGTCCGACACGATCGGAATGCTGTGTGTTGTGGAGGTTCTCGACGTTGATGGCGTGCGCGTTGCCGTGCGGCGATCGCCACGCGCCCGGCGCGTCCGACTCGTCGCGAAGGCGGGCCGCGGTGTCGAACTCGTGCTACCCGCACGTGGCGGAGAGAGCACCGGACGCGAACTGATCGCCACGCACCGCGAGTGGATCGCGCGCCAGTCTGAGCGCCTCGAGCAGCGCGCCCTCGGACTCGAGCGCGCCGATGTCGTCTGGCGGCATGGCACGGCGTTGCCGCTGACGCTCAAGCAGGCGCCGCGCGCCCGGGTGATGAGCACGGACCAGAGTGTCACGGTGGTGGCACCCGACCTCCAAGCTGCAGAGCGCATGGTTGAGCGCTGGTACCGCGAGCAGACGCGACGCGTTGCGCAGGCATTGATCGCCGACCTTCCCGAGCCACACCCGACGACGCTGCGGATCGCTGATGGCACGTCGCGCTGGGGCTCCTGCAGTCGCACGGGCACCATCTCGCTGTCCTGGCGGCTGCTGCTCGCGCCATTCCCGATTCTTGATTACGTCGTCGTCCACGAGCTCTGTCACCTGCGTCACCTCAATCACAGCGCGAAGTTCTGGGCCGAGGTCGAGACGCTACGACCCGATTGGCACGACGCGCACCTCTGGCTGCGCCAGCATGGCTCCGAGCTGCATGCCTACGAGCCCGCGTTCGCTGTGCAGCCGCTGCGCGTAGCCGCCTAGCCCCGCGCTACCTTGCAGGTATGTTGAATCGTTCTGCTCGCGTCGCCGTCGTTGGTGCCGGCCCGGCCGGGTTCTACGCGGCCGGCCACTTGCTTGACGCCGACGCCGCCGTCGAAGTCGATCTCTACGACCGGCTGCCCACCCCGTGGGGCCTTGTGCGTGCTGGCGTCGCACCCGACCATCCGAAGATCAAATCCGTCTCGAAGGTCTTCGAGAAGATTGCTGCCAAGCCAGGCTTTCGCCTGTTCGGCAATGTCGAGATTGGTCGGGACATCTCGCATGCGCAGCTGATGGAGCACTACGACGCGGTCATCTACGCGTATGGCGCGCAGGCCGACCGTCGCATGGGCATCCCGGGCGAGGACCTGCCGGGCTCGATCCCCGCCACCGCGTTCGTCGCCTGGTACAACGGCCACCCCGACTTCTACGATCTCGACCCAAACCTGCAGGTCGATCGGGCCGTGGTGATCGGCAACGGCAATGTCGCCGTCGATCTCGCGCGCATGCTGGTGCTCGCACCCGAGGAGCTCGCTCCGACCGACACGGGTGATCATGCGCTCAAGCACTTTGCAGCGTCGACAATTCGCGACGTCGTGATCGCCGGTCGCCGCGGACCGCTGCAGGCCTCCTATACCAATCCCGAGCTGCTCGAGCTCGGCGAGCTGCAGATTGCCGACGTCGTCGTCGATCCGGCGGAGGCTGCGCTCGACGCCCTCAGCCAAGTCGACTTTGCCGCTGCCAGCCTGGCGGAGCAGCGCAACGTCGAGACGCTGCTCGAGTACGCGCAGCGCAGCCGCAGCGACAAGCCCCGCAGTGTCACGATGCGCTACCTGTTGTCGCCGCTCGAAATCCGCGGCGACGGACAGGTCGAGGAGATCGTGATGGTGCGCAACCGTCTCGAGCGCTCTCACGACGGAACAATTCGTGCCGTTGCGACCGAGCAAACCGAAACGATTGCCTGTGGTCTCGTGCTGCGCAGCGTCGGCTATCGCGGCCTACCCGTCGACGGCGTGCCCTTTGACGACAAGCGCTGTGTGATCCCCCACGCCAAAGGACGCGCGCTTGACGCGACGGGCCAGCCCGTCACCGGCGTCTATTGCACGGGCTGGATCAAACGCGGCCCGAGCGGCGTGATCGGTACGAACAAGAAGGATGGCGTCGAGACCGCAGGTGCGCTACTCGCCGATCTCGCCGCAGGTCTCCTCAACGAGCCCCCGTCGCCAACCCTCGAGGCCGCCGAAGCGCTTGTTGCCGACCATCGCCCCGAAGCGATCGAGTACGCCCATTGGGAATCGATCGACGCGCACGAGCGCGATCGCGGCGAGCCCCACGGCCGGCCGCGCATCAAACTCTGCTCGTGGGACGAGTTGCTCGAAAAGCGCTAGGCCTCGATTCGCGCGACCTGACGCCGGCCGGTCCAACGTGGTGGAACGCGACGCTCGACGACGTGCACGATCCACGCGAAGGCGACGGTAAGCAAGCAGGTGCGCGTCACGCTCCGCCGCAGCCTCGAATACCGTCGTCGTCACGGGCTAACCCTCAAGGTCACGTACCCTGCTCGGCGGGCGGTTAGCTCAGCTGGTTAGAGCACCTGCTTTACACGCAGGGGGTCGCCGGTTCGAATCCGGCACCGCCCACTCCGATCGGGTCATAACCCGCTGGTGCTGGACAAAGGGGTCTGACCCCTTTGTCCAGCTGACGAAACCGCCGGCCACCTCGTCTACGTGTGGAGTGACGCGTGCCGAGGACTCAACGGTGCAGCGATCGTCTGCGACTTTGGCGGCACGGCGCGCATGACGTTTCCCGTCTGAGCCGCGCTAATCCATGAAGGCGCCACCGTTGACAGCCAGCGCCTCACCCGTGATAAAACCAGCATCATCTCCCGCCAAGAAGGCGACGGCTCGAGCAACGTCCTCCGGCTCTTCAAGTCGCCCCATCGGGGTTTCTGAGACCCACAACTGCTTGATGTCAGCCGGCGCAACACCACTCAGTTCGGCCTCCCACTCGAGTTCGCGCTCCAACATCGGCGTGGCGACAAAGCCAGGACAGACGCAGTTGACACGAATCCGCTGTGGCGCGAGTTCTGCCGCCATCGCCTGCGTCAGCCCAATCACCCCAAACTTCGACGCAATGTAATGCGCGAGATACGGCGCGAAACCCCTCTTACCCGCCATCGAGGCAGTATTCACGATCACACCACCACCGCGCGGAATCATCACGCGTGCCGCTGCCTGACCGCACAGGAATATGCCTTTCAGATTGACGCTGAGATTCCAATCGTATTCGTCCTCGGTGATCTCGATGAAACGCGCCATCGACGAGACTCCAGCGTTCGAACACCAGATGTCGATCCCACCATGCTGAGCGTCGATGCTGCGCGCTGCATCATCGACTGCTGCAGCATTCGTGACGTCCAGCTGCTGACTAAACCCGCTGATACGCTCCGCTACGCGCATCGCCGCAGCCTGATCAAGATCGGTGGCCACGACCACAGCACCACGCGCAGCGAGCAGCGTCGAGATTGCGGTGCCAATGCCCGAACCCGCACCCGTCACCACAGCTACCTTGCCTGCGAACTGAGCCGACTCTGCCGGTGTCGTCATCCGTTGTACTCCTCGCGAGGGTAGAGAGCATCGAAGGTTGGTCGCAGTGGGGTGTACGCGTCACGGTACGCTAAATAGCGCTGCTCGTAAACCGTGCGCGTCGATAGGTCGGGACAGACCGGCTCGCCAACGGTGACAAAACGGTCGATGTCGCTCCACGCCGAGAAGACGCCACTCCCGCGCCCCGCCGCAAACGCGGCGCCGAGCGCTGAGCCTGGGTGGTCAACCACCGGCTCGAGGACCAGTCCTGTGACGTCGGCAACAACCTGTTTCCAGAGCCACGACGACGCGCCGCCGTTCGTTACGCGAGCGCGCTGTGGACTAAACCCGTGCTCTGCCAAAACCTCCAGATGATGACGGAGCCCGTAACCGAAACTCTCGAGCAATGCTCGAAACACGTGACCTCGCGTATGACGCAAACCAAGTCCCAAGATCGCCCCACTCGCCAATGGATCATTGAGTGGCGTCTTCTCACCAAGAAAGTAGGGCAAGATCACGACCCCATCAGCGCCCGCAGCAACCAGCGCGGCTTCGGCATCGAGCTCCGACAGCGGAGCGCCTCCCGCAAACTCGCGCTGGAACCAGCGAATCGCCGACCCTCCCGTCGCCATACACCCATTCGGGAGCCAGACCCCGGGATTCGGGTGTGCATCGAGGTACATGCGCGCATCGAACAAGGGGCGATCCGTGGCGCAGAGAATGTCCACTGACCCTCCGAGTTTGATCAACAAGTCGCCCGGAGCCGAGAGTCCTGCACCAAAGGCTGATGCGACATGATCGGCGAGGCCCGCCACGACCGGAATGCCCGCCGATAGCCCCGTACTATCCGCGACACTCGACACCAAATGGCCCACGACATCGGCCGGATCGTGGATCGGAGCCAGCCGCTCAAGATCCCAACCAGCAGCGGCGACAAGATCCGGCGCAAAACAGGCCGCCCCAACATCGTATAGCCCGCTCTCAAGTGCCCAATTACGTTCGGAATACGCCGATCCAGCAAACTGGGATCCAAGCCAATCGTACGAGCCACAGATGCGCCGCGCCCGATCTATCACCGCCGGCTCGTGCCGCATCAGCCAGCGCAGTTTCGGGCCGATCGACTGTTGTGTCACCGCGGCACCCGTCCGCGCAATCACCGCTGCTTCGCCCAACTCCTCCCGTAACTCGCGGATCTCCAGTGCGGCGCGGCCATCGTTGTACAACAAGGCATTACGGAGTGGCTGCTCATGCTCATCGAGGACCACGAGACAGGGAACACAACCAGCAATACCGATTGCAGTCACCAGCTTTGGGTCGATACCCGCCGCTGCACAGACAGCGGGAATCACCTCCAGTGCGCTGCGTCGCCAGTCTTCCGGATCGGCCTCGGAACAGGCGGGGCCCGGCGACAGGTTTGCGTACTCCCTCTGTGCAACACCGACGATGCCGCGCTCAGGGTCCAACACGACACCCTTCAGTGCAGTCGTACCGATATCAAGACCGAGCAGCACGTCAGGAGGCGTCACGCGCCGCCGCGATAAAGCGGCGAACACGCTCGCGGTCGACGGGATTCCACGTTCCACCATCGACCTTCAAATCTGATCCAACAATCACACCGTCAATCAGTGGCCAAAATTCTGCAATCGTGGTCGCCTTCGCACCGGTGTTGAGGAGGACGGGTGCGGTCCCAGCCACCTGATCCCAAATCGCACGCACTGCTTCAATATCCGGACCCGCACCAGCCATCGGACCGGATACCAAGATTGCATCGGCAAGCGTCGAAACAACGGCCGAACGCGCGCGATCACCCGCCGTGCGAGAGCCAATCGTCGACGCAAACTCGGGCGTGACATTCATCAAGACTGCAATGTGGTCTGCATCGAGAGCACGACGCTGACGCAGCAGACTGGCCGGGTCCGGCTTCCACAAGCCCATGTCGCTCTCGAACACACCCGGCATCACCTCGCGAATGAAACTCGCTCCCGTTGCAACCGCGACCGCCAATGCACAATTGGCGTCCCACAGATAATCGACGCCAAACGGGCGATCACTCGGTGCCACATCGGCAACCACTCGCGCCATCACCGCCGCATCTGTCAGCGACGCTTCGAGTTTGTAGGGACGATCATTTTCGTTGCAGAACATGACCGCGTCGACACCCTCGTCGAGCAGGATCTCGACATCCTGCCTGACGGCTCCGACAATACCCGCGACGCCCGCTGCGGCATCGAACAGCGGCGACCCGGGCAATGCCGGCAGGTGCGCCATCGCAATGATCGGCTTGTGATCGACCCCGAAGATCGTCTGGAAGCGCCCCTGCATAGGCGGGATCATAGTGCCTAGCCCGAGGCGGTGGTGTTCGGTGCTGGACAAAGGGGTCTGACCCCTTTGTCCAGCAACAGAGGTCGCTTCAGGGAAATCGTCTTCGTCTCGGACTACCCCTGCCCGAGCTGGCCGAGGATCTCGCCATAGCGCTGGTCGCGCCAGGCGAGCGCGGCCTTCAGACCCTCCGTGCGCACGAGCTCGTCGAACGCCTGCTGCTCCGGCGTCTGCGCTCCATTGAGCATCGCAGACAAATCGAGATTCGCCTCGACAGCCTCGAGCAGACCCATCGCCTTCTGCGCACGATTGAGCGCCTGCTTCGTCAATTGCAGAACCCGCAGCGGGGTAGGTGCGATGCGTGCGACCCACTCTTCGACCGTCGCATCGAGCTGATCGGCAGCGACGACACGATTGGCGAGACCCCAGTCGAGCGCCGTCGCCGCATCGATTGAGTCGCCGGTCAACAGGAGTTCGCGCGTGCGGCGCTCGCCCAGGACGTATGGCATCAGCAGCGTGACCGGCCCGGAGCCGTAGCGCACCTCGGGCTCACCAAAGCGAGCATCGTCCGCACAGATCAGCAGGTCGCAGGCCATCGCGACCTCCATCCCCCCCGCCAAACACCAGCCATGCACAGCGGCAATCGTCGGCTTCGAAAGCGCCCACAACTTCATCGTCACCGCAACATCGCGCGCGAGCACCTCGTGCCACTCGGTGATCGACGGCTCGCCCCCATGCGCCTCCTGCTCGAGGTCGTAGCCCGCACAAAACGCGCGGCCCGCGCCACGCACGACAACAATGCGGACCTCGTCATCGGCCTCGGCACGATCGAGCGCGGCCTCCAACTGATCGACCAACGCGTACGTCATCGCATTGAGTTTTTCAGGGCGATTGAGCGTGATCCACGCGGACGGGCCACGGCGCTCGTAGAGGACTAGGTCATTAGGCATAGTGGAACGGTAACGCGTCCTGCTTTGCCATTGTGGTACCAGATTGGTACCATCTCTCCATGGCGATCAATCTACGACTCAGCGATAGCGAACAAGCCCTCCTCGACTCGATGGCAATCGAATCGGGATTGTCGAAAAACGATGTCCTCCGCCGAGCCCTCGTCGAAAAAGCTGTACGTGATGGTCATCGTGATCAAGTGGAGCAATCACTCGAGTGGGCACTAACCCGCTACGACGATGTGCTGCGTCGCCTCGGCGAAGCATGATCGAGCCGGCCTACCTCCTGACCTATGAGCAGCTCGTGCGAACGGCCGACCGCATGGGTCTCGTGGTGCGCGATCACGGGCTGCTGTCGTCGGCATCGATGCGCCCCGCGACCAGCGCGTTCGGCGTCGACCTCTGCCCAGGCATCGTCGCCAAGGCAGCAGCCATCATGCACTCGATCGTGGCCCACCATCCACTCGTCGATGGCAATAAGCGACTCGGCTGGCTCTCCCTGGTCGTCACGCTCGACCTCAATGGCATCCGCCTCGACGTACCCGACGATGCCGCTGTCGCGTTTACGATTCTCGTCGCGGTGGGAGGCGTCGAGATTGAAGACATCATCGTGCAGGTCAATACGTGGCTTGAGACTCCCTAGTCCCTTTTTGCCCACCCCACAAGCAATGTACGCTGCCGCAGATGAGTGACACTCGAATCCCCGGTGCACCGGCCGCCGTCCGCCTGCGCGAGCACGTGCATGGACTCGCGGTCTACTCACCCGGCGCATCGGCTGGCGTGCCCGCCGGAGTGCCGATCATCAAGCTCTCATCGAATGAGGGTGCAGAACCACCGGTACCTGCGGCACTTGCGGCATTGGCAGACAACGCGGCCGAGGCGTACCGCTATCCCGACTCGACCGAACTGATCGAACTGCTCGCCCGCCAGCATGGCCTCGCGCCCGACCATGTCAGCGTGAGCCCCGGTGCCGACATGATGATCAGCTACCTCGCCTCGGCGTTCCTTGGCCCCGGCGCCGATGTCGTCTTCGCCTGGCCCGCCTTCGTCAGCTACGCGCTGACCGCCCAGAAGCAGCTCGCCAACGCGATCACGGTGCCACTCAAAGACAACAAGCACGATCTCGACGCAATGCTGGCGGCGATCACCCCCACCACGAGTCTCGCCTACGTCTGCAACCCCAACAACCCGACGGGGACGTACGTCACGCGCGACGATCTGCGCGCCTTTATCGACGCCCTCCCCGAGCACGTCGTCTGTGTCATCGACGAGGCGTATGCCGAGTACGTACTCGAGGACGACTACCCGAATGCGATTGAGGAGTACGTCAAGGCCGGACACTCGCGCGTTGCGGTCCTGCACACCTTTTCGAAGATCCACGGCCTCGCAGGCCTGCGCGTCGGCTGGATGGCCGCGCCCGCGTGGATCGTCGACGCCACCGTCCGTGTGCGTGGCCCATTCGATGTCAATACTGCTGCGCTGAGTGCTGCGATCGCCTCGGCACAGGCGACGGGCGACATCGAGCGTCGCGCGCAAGAGAATGCGGTGCGGCGCGAATCGCTACGCAGCAAGCTCGCCGCTATTGGCGTCAAGGCGATCGGTGTCGCGAACTTTCTGACGATCGACGTGCCCGACGCGCAGACGACTGCAGCCGCCTTGATGGAGCGTGGCGTAATCGTGCGACCACTCAACGGTTTCGGCTCGCCGACACAGATCCGCATCACGATCGGCTCTGACGCGGACATGGCGCAGGCCGAGCCGATCATCGTCGACGTGCTCGCGCAGCGTTAGGCGATTTCCGTTTGGGGTCTGGCTCGATTTCGTGATGGGGGGCGGATCCCACGTGGTGCGCGGATGGGCGGACGCCACAACCGCGGGGTTGTGATGTCCGCCCCCTAAAACCGTCTGTCGAGCGTGGTTGGGTCTGGGGGGCGGACATCACAACCCCGCGGTTGTGGCGTCCGCCCATCCGCGCACCACGTGGGATCCGCCCCCCATCACGAAATCGAGCCTGATGACATCACGAAATCGAACCTGACCCCAGACGAAAATTCGCCTAACGCTGGGAGCGATTACCGACGCTGACGATCTCGCCGTTACGGAGATGCCAGATGACGCCGTCGGCGTCGCGCACGCGGGTGGTTCGCAGCGAGACCTCCTCGACCGTACCTGTGACACCACCCATCTCGACCTCGTCACCGACGCCGAACTGATCCTCGACGATCATGAAGATGCCGGACAGGTAGTCCTTGATTAGCGTCTGCGCGCCAAATGCGAGTGCGATACCGGCGACACCGGCGCTCGTCAGAATTGGTGTGATGTTGATACCGAGCAGCGGCAGAATGATCAGTACCGCGTTGGTCCAGATCAGAAGCGAAACGACGCTCGTGGCGAGCGAGCCGATTGCGTGGGCACGCTGCTCAGTACGTGCCGCTGGTCCACCCGTCCCGCTCGCGACGCCACGCTTGCGCTGCGCGTTGGCGATCGCCCGGCTCGCGATTTTGTGGATCGAGCGCACGGCGATCACCTGCAGAATCGCCGCAATCACAACGACGATCAGGATGCGCAGCGGGACGCCAACGAGGAGCTCCCCGAGGTCCTGCCGCACGTTGACTGCCAAGAGGTTCATCATCATCAACCTCAGAAGGTGATCACGCTGCGGATGCCGTCCTGCTGCTCCATCAACTCAAAACCGTAGTTGACCTGATCAAGCGTGATGCGGTGCGACAGCAACGACTCGACGTCGATGTCGCCATTCAGCCAGTAATCCACAAGCAACGGCACCTGGGTGCGGCCCTTGACACCCCCAAAGGACGAGCCCGTCACGCGACGGCCGGTAATCAAAAAGCGCGGGATGACCTCGAGCACCTCGCCTTTGCCCGCGACCCCACACATCGTCGCCAACCCCCACGCCTCGCGCGCACTCTCGACGGCCTGGCGCATCACGTTGACATTGCCCGTCGCCTCGAAGGTATAGTCAGCGCCGTAGCCACCCGTCTGCTCCTTGATCCATTCGACGGTATCGGGGCCGCCAATGCGTGTCTCGGTCGCGCCATGATGGATGGCGTCCCGCAGGCGTCCCTCCGCGAGATCGATGGCGATGATGCGTTCCGCACCCGCTAGCCGCGCGCCAATCACCGCGCCAAGCCCGACGAGGCCGCAGCCAAAGACGGCAACAGTCGAGCCGCGATCGACCTTGGCGGTAAAGAGCGCAGCACCGATACCGGTCGAGAGCCCACACGCAAACGGGGCGCAGCCATCGAGCGGCGCCTCGGGGCTGACCTTCGCGAGCGCGATCTCGGGCATCACCGTGTACTCAGCGAACGTCGACGTGCCCATAAAGTGCCGCATCGGCTCGCCGTTACGCGACAGGCGCGCAGTGCCATCGGGTAGGTAGCCAAGACCCTGCTGCTCACGGATCGCGATGCAACGGTTCGTGCGATCGCTCAGGCAATGGATACACGCGCCGCATTCGGGCGCGAACAGGGTGATTACATGGTCGCCTGGCTGCACAAGCGTGACGCCGTCGCCAATCTTTTCCACCACGCCCGCGCCCTCGTGTCCGAGCACGCACGGGGCATACCCGGTCGGATCGGCACCCGACGCCGTGTAGAGATCCGTATGACAGACGCCACAGGCCTCGATTCGGACCAGCACCTCGCCAGCCTTCGGCTCCGCAAGATCGACCTCCTGGACCACCAGTGGCTTGCCAAACTCTTCCAACACCGCGGCGCGAATCTTCATGCCACAAAGCGTAGGTGCTACGGACTGCGCCCGAGCGACACATGCAGCCTCAGTCAGTAGTTCGCCCACCAACGGATTCGCTTGCGACCGCTACCCTTCGACGCGAACGATGATTGTCGACCGCCGCCTTATCACCCTGTTCCAACTACTCGCACTCGGCGCTGCGATCGGCATCGCGGGATACCTCTCCTACCAGAAGTACACGAACGGCATTCCTCCCTGCACGATCGGCGGCGGCTGCGCGGCGGCGCTCTACTCCAAGTGGGGCTTTCTCGCCGGCATTCCACTCGCCTACATCGGCACGACGGCGGCGATCGTGCTGCTCGTCCTCGCGCCCTGGCGCATCCAGACCGTGCGTGTCATCAGCCTGATGCTACTGATGATCGGCGCGCTCTTCACGATCTACCTGCGCTACGTCGAGCAGGCACATTTCGATGGCAACGTCTGCTCCTGGTGCGTGTCGTTCATGGTCGCCTGGTGGATTGCCGGCGCGCTCGAGATCGCCCGACTCGTCCGCGTTCCAAACGACGCCTAACTGGTCTGCCTATGCGCCTGCGAGGCGGTTGACGTTGGGTCAGGTTTCGTGATGGTGTCGTGTCCGATTTCGTGATGGGGGGGCGGACGCCACAACCGCGGGGTTGTGATGTCCGCCCCCCAAACTCAACCACGCTCGACAGACGGTTTTAGGGGGCGGACATCACAACCCCGCGGTTGTGGCGTCCGCCTATCCGCGCACCACGTGGCGTCCGCCCCCCCATCACGAAATCGGACACGACCCCAACACGAAACCGAACCTGACCTCAACCCTAGGCAGAGGTGCGTACGATTACGACATGCGCTATCCCGACGAAACAGCCCTCAGCGAAGCCGAGGAGATCTTCGCGCGCTGGTTCGAACAATCGGGCAAAGCACCCGGCCTAGCCTGGGGCGTCGTCGCCGATGGTGCACTCGTCCATGCCGGCGGGCTCGGCACGCTGCACGTCGGTCAGCAGCACCTCCCGCAAGCCGACAGCAGTTTTCGTATCGCCTCGATGACAAAGAGCTTCATTGCCGCAACGATCCTGCTGCTGCGCGACGAGGGACGACTCCGCCTCGACGACCCCGTCGCGCTACACGTACCCAAGTTGGGCGAACTGCCACTGGCGACGACCGATAGTCCGCTGCCGACGCTGCGCGACCTCCTCTCGATGCGGTCGGGCTACCCCGGAGACGATCCGTGGGCCGATCGGCTCGAATCGATGCCGGCGCCAGAGTATCTCGCGCTGATGCGGACACCCAAGACGCATGCCCGTGCCGCGGGCATCGCCTTCGACTACTCCAACATCGGCTTCACCCTGCTCGGGCAGGTGATCACCAATGTCTGTAGCAACGAGTTCCAGGATGTCGTTAGCGAGCGCATCCTCGCACCCCTCGGGCTGCAGCAAACGACGTGGAGCGAACACGGCCTCGACGCTGCGCGCGTCGCCACCGGGTATGCAAAGTTCGACGAATCATGGGAGCAGCAACCCCTCCAACCGACCGGTGCCTTCAGTGCGCTCGGTGGTCTCTACAGCACGGTCGACGACCTCGCAACGTGGGTCGCTGGCTTCGTCGACGCGTGGCCTCCACGCGACGACCCCGATACGCATCCGCTGTCCCGCGCCAGTCGTCGCGAAATGCAGCAGATCGTCACCGCTATTCCCCTGCAGATCGAAGCCGATTCGATCGGCGCGCTGCGCGCACGCTCGGATGGCTACTGCCTCGGCCTGCTCTCACGGGAGGAACTCCGCACCGGCCGCACTGTGGGACACTCCGGCGGTTATCCCGGCTTCGGCTCGCACATGCGCTGGCACCCAGCGACGGGAATCGGTGTGATTGCCCTCGCCAATGGGCGCTACGCAGGGACGGACGTCCCAGCCTGCGCGGCACTCGAGGTGCTCGTAAAGCGCGCTCCACGACGCGCGCGCGTCGAGCCGCTGGCCGCAGTCGAACCACTCCGACAGGAGATCGATGCTGCCATCGCAGCAGGCGACCTTACGCCGCTCGTGCCGCTGTTCGCCGACAACGTCGCACTCGACGAATCGCTCGACCGCCGCGCCGCCCAGATCGCAGCGCTGCCCGAACGGCATGGAGCACTCGCTCCCGCGGGCGCATTACAGACGCGGACGCCAACGCAGGTGCGCTGGTGGCTGGCGGGCGAGCGCGGGCGGGTCGGCGTCGAAATTATGCTGACACCCGAACATCCCCCCCGCCTGCAGTTGCTGGCAATCGAGAGTGTGCTTCCCGCCCCCGCCGAACTCGATGATGCTGTCACTCGAGCACTCGAACAACTCGAGCACGAATCGGACTTGGCGCCACTGGTGTGGCCAATCCGTAGTACTGCGTGGGTTGCCTGCGATGGGCACCGCACGGGTGCGGTACTGATCGAGGGCGTCGTCATCGACGTGCGACTGAGGATCGATCTCGACGACGATCCCGTGGCCCGCTGCGAACCAGAAGAACGCTTTCCTGCCCCCTGGTAGTTTGCTTGTAATCATGCCGGTGCTGATCGAGAGGTACTATTAGGAGATGAGAAAACGCACCTGCCTCTTGCTGACTGCGATTGTTGGCCTCCTTGTTGCCGCTGTCCCTGCGCATGCCGCGACCATGCTCAATGGCACGGTTGGTCCGGGTTATACGATCGAGTTGAAGCAGGGCAGCAAGAAGGTCACGCGGCTTCCTGCGGGCAGCTACATGTTTATGATCACCGACAAGTCGGGCGCGCATGACTTTTTTCTGTCTGGTCCGGGCGTGAGTCGCGAGATTACGGGGTTGAAGTTTAAGGGCAAGAAGTCGATCACCGTGAAACTGCGCAAGGGCACGTACACGTACGTCTGTACGCCGCACGTGAGCAGCATGAAGGGCTCCTTCAGCGTTTACTAGTCGGTCGGGCGCGTTGCTCGCAGGCAGATAGTGGGTGGCGTAGTTGCGCCGACGGCGGGTGCTGGCGCGCGTGTGCTGGATGGTGCGACCCGCATCAACCGAACTCGAGTGCTCGATTATCGACGCGCGGCTAATGATCGACCTCGACGGCGATCCCATCGCCCGCTTCGAGCCTGAGGAACGGTACCCCGCTCCCTAGTAGTTATACATCGTGATGCTCAGATGGCTTGCCGCGCAGCAGCAGCACTGCAATTCCGGCGCCGAGCACGGCCACGAGAACGGATGGCAGCATCGCGTAGGCGAGCGCGATGTCAAAGGCCTTCGTCACCGTCGCCATCACGTCCTCGCCCGCCGCGGGGATGATATCCGTCACGTTCGCGCTGCCGGTCATCACGTCGAGGTACCTACCAAGCGTCTCCGAGGACGGCTTGTACGGCGCGAGCAAACTGTTGAGTTCGAAGCGTGCCCGCGACTGGAAGATTGCCGAGGCTACGGCGACGCCAAGCGCGCCGCCGATCATGCTCGACGCCTTGTAGACCCCGGACGCTACGCCCTCGCCGGCACCGTCTGGATCCTCGACCGCCACCGCTGCGCATGGTGTGATCTGCAGGCCGATGCCCGCGCCGAGCAGGAGGAAGGGCGCGATCAACTGGTTGTAGGTGCCTCCGAGATCCAGCAGCAGCACGGAGGCGGTGGCGAGGAGGATCATGCCGGCTGCCGTTGGCAGCCAGGGACCAAAACGTCGCGCGAGGCGCGCGCCGAACGGGTTCAGTATTAGGATCGGGATCGTCGCCGGCAGCAGCAGTATACCCGTCTCGAGCGGGCTCTTCTGCTCGACGACCTGCAAGTAGAGCGCCATGAAGAAGATCGCGGCGCCGAAGATGACGTTAGCGATCAGATTCGCCAACACGGCCCCGCTGAAGCGTCCGCGCCGAAAAATCTGCAGTTGGACGATCGGATTCGCGGTGCGTCGTTCAATCAGTACGAAGGCGGTGAGCAACAGGATTGCGATCAGAAAATACGTGCCAAGTGCGCGCGGAGAGGCCGTATCTGCTTGCGCGAGGCCATACGAGATCAGTCCGATCCCCCCAACGAGCGTGACGACGCCAGGGATGTCGATGCGCCGCGCGATGCCCTCCTCGAACGATTCTGCCGTCGTCTTCCACATCAGGAGCAGCGCGACCGTGCCGATCGGGAGGTTAATCCAGAAGATCCACTGCCAGGACAGCGTGGCAATCAGCAGCCCGCCGACCAGTGGCCCGAGTGCCTGCGCGCCCCAACAGGTCGCGATCCACGCACCAATGGCGGTGTCGCGCTCCTTGCCCGTGAAGGAAACGGCCACAATTGCGAGGGCTGTTGGTAGTACGGCAGCGGCACCAACACCCTCGATCACGCGTCCGATAATCAGCATGGTCGAGTCTTGTGCAAGCCCGGCAACAATCGAGCCCGCGAGGATCAGCAGTGTGCCGATGCTGAAGATCAGCCGCCGCCCGAAGATATCGCCGAGCTTCCCGCCAACGATGATCAACGAGCCGGCGAGGAAGTAGCCATTGACAGCCCACTGGAGCGTGTCCATCGAGCCACCCAGCGCCTGCCCAATCGTCGGCAAGGCGAGCGAAATATCGCTCGCCGTTACCCAGACCAGCGCGGTGACCGCACAGAGACCAACGAGGGACAGCCAGCGATTCGGGTTGACCGACAAGATCGACATGGCGCAAGGCTATCGACTGCTGCGGGCAGTGCCAAGAAAACGGCTCTGTCAATTTGCCTTCACCTAGAGTACGGCTATGCGCCGCCTGTTCTCGACCGTGGTCGCAATCGCTGGAATCGCGCTGCTCCCCGTTGCGGCGAACGCCACCACGGCGCAAAAGCTCAAAGCACTCCGCGGACAACCATGTGACATCTTCAGCGAGTTTACGTGCGTTGCCATCTCGCAGCCCCTCGACCACTTCGACGCCACAAACCAAAATCGCATGAGCGTCTCCTTCGCCGTCCGCCCCGCCAACGGCAAAAGCAAAGGTCTCTACGTCGTCGCCACCGGTGGCCCCGGCAGCAGCGGCATCCTCAGCGCCGATAGTTACCTCAGCAGCTACCCCACCGCGATGCTCGACCACTACGACATCGTCTTCTTCGACCAGCGCGGCATCGGACGCAGCGGCAACCTCAACTGCCCCAATGCTGGCATCAACGCCAATGCCCCCAGCACCGAAGTCGGTGCCGACACCGCCGCCTACGTCGAAGCGTGCATCCGCGAACTCTCCTCCACCACACTGCTGCCCTACCTCGGCACCAACCAAGCCGTTGCCGACCTCGAACGTTTTCGAATCATCCTCGGCAGCCCCGCGATCTGGCTCTATGGCGAGTCGTACGGCACGCAATACGGCCAGACCTATGCCGCCGCCTACCCCAGCGCACTCAAAGGACTAATCATCGACGGTGTCGTCGACCTCACCCTCAGTGGCCCCGACTTCTGGACCAGCGCCGCCCGCGGCTTCGAAACCGTCCTCAACGATACCCTCGCCAACTGCAGCAAACGCACGATCTGCACGCGCGACACCGGTGGTAGTGCCAGCGACGTCTACGACGCACTCCAAGCACGACTGATGCGCACCCCGATCGCCGTGCGCTTTCCACTCGCCACCGGCAAAGCCACCAAACGCACACTCACCATCGACCTCTTCAATACCGCCACCGGCGGCCAAATGTACAGCATCAACGGACGCATGATGTACCAACGAGCGATCGCTGCCGCCGGCCAAGGCGATCTCGTACCACTCCTACGGCTCGCCTACGCCAACGCCAGCATCGACCCGCAAACGCTCGCGATCGTCAGCGATCCGAGCTGGTCCGACGCCATGTACTACGGCATTGACTGCCGCGACTACTGGTACTACAACGGAACGCAAAGCGAACGCAGCAATGCCTTCCTCGCCGCAGCCAACCAGGTCGCCAGCACACTGCCCCGCATTGGTGGAGCACTCTTTATGAGCGACTACCCCTGCATCTGGTGGCCTGGTCCCCAACCAAGCGAAGCACGGCCCGCAGCACTCGTTAATACCGGCATCCCCACGCTCGTGATCGTCGCGACCTCCGACCCGATTACACCCGTCAGCCAAGGCCGTAACGTCTACTCGCGCCTCGCCGACGGGTACCTGATCACCACGCGTGGCGGGTCCCACGTCGCCTTCGGTCGTGGTAATACCTGCCCCGACAAGCTCGTCCTGGACTTCCTCACCAGCGGCAAACTCCCCCCACA
>Ga0209284_10001812_pt1 | contig 31445 bp, 29 predicted proteins | sample FRY03_FD_187211 | JGI IMG/M metagenome (GOLD analysis project Ga0209284, IMG submission 187211) | Freshwater microbial communities from Lake Fryxell liftoff mats and glacier meltwater in Antarctica - FRY-03 (SPAdes) (version 2) | ecosystem: Environmental > Aquatic > Freshwater > Ice > Glacier...
AAAGCGCTCCAGACATGAAGGAATCCCCGACCAATTTTTCCATGGGCAGCCCCGTCTTTCTCCGGCTCGCGGAGATCGTGGGCGAGGCCAACGTCTTTACCCGCCCCGAAGACCTCATTCCCTACGGCTTTGACGGCACCGCCGCTCTGCAGCAGGACGCCGTCTGTGTCGTGCTCCCGCGGACCACGGAAGCAGTCGCCGGCGTGATGCGGCTCGCGGCGGCGGAGAAAATCCCCGTCGTCACCCGGGGATCCGGGACCGGTCTCTCGGGCGGCAGTGTCCCGGTGGAGGGCGGCATCGTCCTCTGTCTCGTCCATCTCAACCGCATCCTCGAAGTCGATCCGGCGAATCTCACGATGCTCTGCGAGTGCGGCGTCATCACCAAGGCGGTCGATGACGCGGCCACGCCCTACGGGCTTTTTTATCCGCCCGACCCCGGGTCGATGAAGATCTCGACCATAGGCGGTAATGTCGCGAACAACTCGGGCGGCCTGCGGGGTCTCAAATACGGCGTGACGAGGGACTACGTCATGGGCATCGAGGTCGTCCTGCCCTCGGGTGAGGTCGCCTGGCTCGGGTCGAAATGCGTCAAGGACGTCGCCGGCTACTCGATGAAAGATCTCTTCGTCGGCTCCGAAGGGACCCTCGGCGTGATCACGAAAGTCCTCCTCAAACTCGTCCCCCGGCCGAAGGCCCGGCGCACCCTCCTCGCCTCGTTTGACACGATGGAGGCGGCGGCGCGGACCGTCTCGAAGATCATCGAAAAGCACATCATTCCCTGCACCCTCGAGTTCCTCGATCGCAAGACCTGCGCCAGTGTCGAAGCCTACGCGAAAGTCGGGCTACCCACCGGAGCCGCCGCCGTCGTGCTCATGGAGACCGACGGGCATCCTGTCGTGGTCGAGGAGGAAGCCGCCGCGATGGCGGAGATCGCCCGGGAAAACGGAGCCATCTCCGTGGAGGCCGCCGACGACGAGGCCCACGCCACCCGCCTCGCGACCGCGCGGCGCAGTGCCTTTTCCGCCCTCGCGAGGATACGGCCCACGACCATTCTTGAAGACGTCACCGTTCCCCGGAACCGGCTCGTCGAGATCGTCTCCTACGTCGAGGAGGTCGCCGCCCGCCACCGGCTCGACATTGCGACCTTCGGGCATTTTGGTGACGGCAACGTCCATCCCACGATCCTGACTGACGAGACGAATCACGAGGAGATGGAGCGCGTCGAGCTCGCCCTCTCCGAGATTGTCGATAGGACAATCGCCCTCGGCGGAACGATCACCGGCGAGCACGGCGTCGGGCTGGCAAAGAAGGCCTTTCTCCCTCGCCAGTTCGACGAGGCCAGCTACGCGCTGCTCAAGCAAGTGAAACGAGCGATCGACCCGCAAGGGTTGCTCAACCCGGGGAAAATTTTTGATTTGGACTGATGAGGAATTTTGGGACCGAACACGAGTCGCAACGATTGAACTACATGCACCTCACCCGTTCTCCCGTAGGTTACCTCCTCAACTTCAGCTCCAAATCAGGTCTCCAGTGGAAACGATTCCTCCTCTCCGAATACCTCTGATCCTGCCCCGCCAATGTCCACCCAAGAAAAAATCAGCGAAGATCAGCATAAATTTGACGACCAGAAGGAAGACGAGCTTCGTCGTCCATCTTCGGCTGCGCCTCCGATTGCGGTCAGACCTCTGAAGCACATGGGCGACCTCGACTACTCAGTGGTCCAGCAGTGCATGCATTGCGGCATGTGCCTGCCGAGCTGCCCGACTTACATCGAGACCCGGCAGGAGCGCAACAGCCCGCGCGGCCGCATCGCCCTGATGCGGGCCATCGCCGACGGCAATCTCGAAGTGACGAAGGAGTTCGGCGAAGAGATGTATTATTGCCTCGGTTGCCTCGCCTGCACGACCGCCTGTCCCGCCGGAGTCGATTACCCGCAGCTCTTCGAACACGCCCGCGCCGAGATCGAGCACCAGGGCGTGCTTTTCACTCCCGAGCGGGCCTTCTGGCGCTGGCTCACTTTGCGGCAAATTTTTGCCAAACCGTGGATGCTGCATGCCGTCGGCCGCCTCCTCTGGATTTATCAGGCGAGCGGGATTTGTTCGCTTGTCAGGAAAAGCGGCGTTCTCCGGCTCATCCCCGCGAACCTGCGAAATCTCGAGCCCTCCACCCCGACGGTGCGGCGTCATTTTTCCGCCGAACTCATTGCCGAAGTGGAAAAGCCTTCATCGACCACCCACCGCGTCGGCATGCTCACGGGCTGTGTCCAGGATCTCATTTTCTCCGAAGTGAACCGCGACACCGTCGAGGTGCTGCTCGCCAACGGTTGCGAGGTGGTCACTCCCCGTCAGCAGGGATGCTGCGGCTCGCTCCACGCCCACAACGGCGACCTCGAGCAGGCCGCAGTTCAGGCGCGCCGGCTCATCGACCAGTTCGAGATCGACTCGCTCGACGCCATCATCACCAACGCGGCCGGATGCGGCTCGCATCTGAAGCATTTTACCCATCTCCTCAGGCACGATCCCGAGTACCACGAGAAGGCCGCGAAATGGGATGGCAAAGTGCGCGACATCTCCGAGTGGCTCGTCTCGATCGGCTTCCGGAAACCGGCCGGATCCGCTCCCGCGCAAAAAGTGACCTATCACGAGGCCTGTCATTTGTGTCACGGTCAGGGTATCTCCCGCCAGCCCCGCGAAATCCTCAGGGCCATCCCCGGACTCGAGCTCGTCGAGCTGGAGAACGCGACGCTCTGCTGCGGCAGTGCCGGGGTCTACAACATCACCCAGCCCGAACAGGCGGCAAAGCTGCAGGACGAAAAAGTCGCCTGCATCCGCCGCACCGGCGCCTCCCTCGTCGCGACCGCGAATCCCGGCTGCCATCTGCAGATCCAGAATGGAATGGGCGACAGCGCAGTGGTGAAACATCCCGTCACCCTTCTCGCCGAGGCCTACCGGGCGGAGAAGGCGGGGGAGGGGACCGCGTGAAAACGCTTCTCTTCGTTGTCGCGCTCGCCTTCGGCGCCCTCTTTCTTTGGAGCGGCGTCGGCAAGATCAAAGATCCCGTCGCCTTCGCCGAGGCGGTCCGGAACTACCAACTCATCGGTGATCCCTACGCCGCCGTCGCCGCGCTTTTCATCCCCTGGGTCGAAGTCTTCGCCGCCATCGGAGTGATGACAGACCTTTTTCGCAGGGGCAGCGCAGCGATTCTCACCGTCAGTCTCCTAGTCTTCACCGCCGCCATCGTCATCGCCTGGATGCGCGGACTCGACATCACCTGCGGCTGCTTCGGAGATGAAACGCCGATGAACTATCCCGTGAAAGTCGCTCAGAATGTCGGGCTGATGGTCGCGGGGACAGTCCTGTGGTGGTTCGCGCAGACGGGGCGGGGGAGATGTGAGGGATCTGCGGCCTCCGGATAGTGGCGGTCTCTACCACCGCGGTTTACTCTCTCGTTCCGGCAATCGATCGACAGCCATTCCGGATCGTTTTTCCAGCGCTTCGATAAGCGATGCGTTGAAACCAAAAGACGGCAGCGTCATCAGGATCTCCCGGCCGTCTTTCGTTTTCACGAGGAGGCGATGCACGATGCGGGGTGGCATGCGCGTCCCTTTGATGAGCGGCTGATGGATTTTTTCCAGATACGCGGAGAGTACCGTCAGATCGGCGTAGGGGATCCGGTGATCGGGGAAAAATCGATTTATCTCCATATCGGACTCGTTCAGAACGAGGGACGGACGCTTGAAATAGCGGATCAGAAAAACGTCGAAGACGACCAGGGTCGCCCCTAAAATCCCCAGAAACCATTCATCGGGACCGAGGTAGGAGAGCTTCGAAATGAACCCAAGGAGGAAGAGGCAGGCGAACAAGGCCACCGCGGTTGTCACAAAAATGACCGCCGCCCGATTTGCATCCTGTTGAAAGCTCAGCGGTGGAAGAGGAGATGGGGCTGACATGGGGGAAGAGGGAAATCTTCTGCTGTCTTACGCGGGAAGGGGAGAGAAAAAACGTCGGGGAGAGGACTTTTTCGATTAGCGGTGTTCAGCGGAAATCAGGGCGAAACTTTTGGACTGCGGCAGCCCATACCGTCGTAGGCTCGCGTAACCTGCCGGGCAAGAAATCCGCCGCGTCCGGAGTGTGTGTTCGATGGCCTCACTGTTGAGGCTCGCGGGGTTCATTGAAGAGCCGAAGATTCAGCATAATGAATATCCCGGCGTATAATCGTTCTGCGAGACGTGTCAGCGGTCAAAATATTCATTGTAACGAATATTTTGCCGATAAATCCGTTGATCCAAGCCCGTGAGCGCCTACATTTTTAGGACGATGAATTTTACGCTGTTATCATGACTTCAGAGGAACTTGGAATGATCCTTCGTCGTCGTCGCGGGCAGGCCGGCATCACCCAGCGGGATCTTGCCGCGCTGAGCGATCTGGCAGTGCATACCTTGAGCGATCTCGAGTCGGGCAAGGGCAACCCGACTCTGGAGGTTCTTTCCCGGGCCTGCGGAGTGCTGGGGCTGGAGATCCGCCTGGTGCCGCGGCAACTCGTTGGAATCCTTCCCCCCGCCGTTAACAACGAGGCATCACCCGAATGAGCGCTCGCCGCAGCGCCCTGGTGCGGGTCAGGGGGATCGCAGCCGGTCTTCTCGAGGAAACGGGCGCTGGTTACGCTTTTTCCTACGATCCCGCCTATCTGGCGAGGGAGGACGCCGTGGCGGTCAGTCTCACCTTGCCTCTGCAATCCGGTACCTACGCCTCGCCCCACCTCTTCGCCTTTTTCGAGGGCTTGCTTGCGGAGGGCAGTCTGCGGGAGCTCCAGAGCCGGCTTTACAAGATCGATCCTGAGGACGGATTCGGCCTTCTTCTCAAAACGGCGGCTTCGGACGTGATTGGTTGTGTGACCGTCGAACCTTTTTCCCGCGAATGAGCCCGTCCCTGCCCTATCCTTCCGACCGGTGCCTGAGCACCCTGCGTCTGACCAAGGGACAAGCGTGGAGCCGCGGGGCGCTGCAGAACCTATGGAACGGTCGCAAGGTCTCGCCTCTCCTCACCTTCGATCTGCCCGAATTTCATCGATTCCGCCTGGAACGTTCAGACCGCATCTCCCTCTCCGGCGTGCAGGACAAGATCTCGGTCAAACTCGAACGCGGCACCCTCGTGCCGACGGAACGAGATGGCGAATACCTGCTCAAGCCTGTGCCTTCGACGCCCGGTTTATCCTATCAAAACGACATCCCTGCCAATGAGCATCTCACGATGCAGATCGCCGGACAAATTGCGGGAATCGCCGTGCCGCCGAACGGGCTCGTCTTCTTCCCCGATGGTTCACCCACCTATGTGGTGAAACGTTTTGATCGGGATGCGGCAACGGGGCAAAAGCTGTCGCAGGAGGATTTCTGCCAGTTGTCGGGACGCTCCCGCGAGACCTATGGTCGGAACTTCAAATACGAGGGTAGCTACGAAGAACTCGGTCGACAACTGGAGCGCTATTGCCCGTCCTATGCGGTTGAGATCGAAAAGCTTTTCCTGCTGATTGTCTTCAACTATGCGGCAGGCAATGGTGACGCGCATTTCAAAAATTTCTCCCTCGTGCCGACGCCGTTGGGGGATCACGTGCTCAGCCCGGCCTACGACCTCGTGAATACCCGGCTGCATTTGCCGCAGGAAAGTGCTCTGGCGCTGGAACTCTTCGCCGATGATTTCGAGACGGAGAGTTTCCGGGAGAACGGGTTCTATCGACGCGAGGACTTTCGCGAACTAGCGAGGCGTTTGCACCTGAAGCCGGAGCGCGCCGAGGGCATCCTTGGTAGGGTCAGTGGGCTGCATGAAAAGGCGGCTCTGCTCGTCGACGCGTCCCTGCTCTCGACGGAAGCACGGGAAGTGTATCGCCGCACCCTCGCCGACCGCGCCCGGGCCTTGGCAGCCCCTTAAGCGCTGAGGACTCACGAAGGTAAAAGCACTTGTTTTTGCTTCCATGTCGAATCAAATTCGACACAGTGGCAAAAAAATTAACGAAATTTACCCTGCCCCGAGACGTGCCATTCGACTATCAATTGGCGATGAATCGGCTTCGAGACTTCCGCGCGCCTCGGGATAAACTGCACCGTCTCTGCGAGAGCGGTGAGGTCATCCAAGTGAAGCAGGGGCTCTACATCACCGGTTTGGCTGGTGACGGGGTGGGAGGAGTGGATCCACGGGTGTTGTCAGGTCTGATCTACGGGCCTGTCGAAGGCTCGCCCCTCAATCCGCCGACTCACAAAATCGATCGATATCCTTCAGCGCTCCGAAGACGATGAGGTGGTCGCCTTTTTGCAGAACAAATTCCGCATCGAGGGTGCCGGCGACCTCGTAGGCGAGTTCGGCTTCTCCCTCGACCCGTTTGCTCACGGGGCGGCGCACGGTCACGACATTGACCCCGTATCTTTTCCGCAGATTCGCCACCGGGAGGGTGATGCCGTCATAGCGATCCGGCATCTCGACTTCGACGATGCCGTGTCCGGTGTCGATCCCGAAGTAGCGGCGCACCGCCTCATTGGTGATCTGGCGCGTGAAGTAAGCGGCGGCGAGGCTCTCGGCGCGTATTGTGCCGGTCACTTTCATGAGCCCGAGGAGATGCTCGTGTACCTCGTTGATGACCCGGGTGTAGACACGCCGCACCCCGAGTTTCTGGCAGTGGGCGGTGATCATGAGACTGCCCTCGAAGCCCTCGCCGATGGCCACAACAGCAGTGTCCACGTCCGCCACGCCGAGCTGGGCGAGGGCTTCGGCATCGGTTGCATCAGCCATCGCGGCGATCGCGACACTGTCGCGGATTTCACGGATGTGAGCCTCGTCAGTATCGATCGCGAGCACTTCGTGGCCCGATTCCGAGAGCTCCCGCGCGAGAGCGGATCCGAAATATCCTAGTCAGCGTCATCATCCCGAGTCCGCCGATCTGGATGAGGGCGAGGATCGCGAACTGCCCCTGCGGGGTGAAGGCGGTCTCGGTATCGACGACGATGAGACCGGTCACACAGACGGCGCTGGTGCTGGTGAAAAGAGCGTCGAGTCACGAGATGCCGGCGGTGGTGGCATTCGGCGTCTTCAGCATCAGCATGCCGGCGAGGATGACGAGGGCAAAACTCACCACAAAGAGAGTGCCCGGCTTTGCCTCCTGCAAGAACTTCGCCCGCGTCAGCCGCAGGAGCCGGAATGCCACCGGGACGATGAGGCTCAACTGCACGACGACGAGGGCGATGAGCGCACCGGTGCGAGGATGGAGAAGATCACCGAGCCAGTCGCGCAGGGGGCGTTCCAGCCCGAAGCGCCCGCCCGCGAGCAGGAGTAGCGCCGCGAGGATGAGATTGCGCTTCAGCCTCGACTGACCCGAGCCGCGCAGGACGAGCCCGCCTTCAGCAATGAGGGCGAGGACGACGAGTCCGAGAGTGAGGTATTCCGAGACGAGCGCCTGCGTCTCATCGAGCGGCCAGCCTAGCTCGCGGACGAGGAGCACTAGCGCCGCAGCGCCAATAGTCCCCTGAAGCCAAAGGAGACGACTCATGTCCCCCGATTTCCCCGCGGATCTGTCCTTTTTACTCATCCCACCGGCGAAAGTATCCGATCAGTAAGGCTGGCGCGATTTTTCCGCAAGAGGGATTCGTGAAGGGCGCAGCCGTCCTCCGCGAGGACCTCAAGGGCTCACTCCAGCGCTTCGCTTGCGCCGGTCCCGTCACTCAGTGGATCTCCACCGAACTGCCCACCGCCGCCTCGTAGGTGAGGTGCAGCAGGTAGGTCTGGCGGGCGGCGAGCTTCTGTCCGAATTGGGCGAGCAGATAGAGCCCGATCACCGCCGCGATGAGTCCGCCGAAGGCATAGAGACCCCACGGAGAAACGCCGACGATCCATTGCGAGATCCCTAACAGACCGGCAAAGACCGAAAGTGAGCCGAAGAGGAGATACCCGTAGAGAAAGCTCGTCCAGACATTCGCACTCGGCCCGTAGATCCCGTGGATCACCGTTTTACCTTCGTCGGTGGAGTCGAGGCTGAGGTTGAGGAGAGGCGACCAGAAATGCTGCTCTTCTTCCGGAATACGCAGCGTCACATAGCCGGGAAAATTTTTCACATCAACACGACCGCCGACCGGCATCGCATCTTCCTTCTCGACGTACCGCACGATCTGCGCCTGCAATATCTCCCGCTCCAGATCCACCGTCTGTGAAAAGCGGGGGCGGAAGCTGCTCATGGCGCGGGCGGGGCGGCAGATACTCCGAAACGAAAGGCGGCCACCGTCTTCGCGGTTCTCAGGTAGAGATCCGGGCCGACGATCGCGGGCGAGGCGCAGTAGAGCGCGCCGACCTTGGCACGACCGAGTGGGGTGTAATCATCGGAAGTTGCTTTGATTAAACTAACAAAACCACCTCGATTTTCGTAGGCGAGCAGTTTGCCGTCAGAGAGGACCGGCGAAGAAATGGATGACTGGGCGGGGCGCTCCCACTTTACTGCCCCGGTCGCGAGATCGAGACAGAGGTGCCGGTCGCTCCCGAGATGGTAGACCGCGCCCTCGTAGATGATGGGGCTCGCCCCGTAGCGCTGCGCGAGGAATCCGTGGGACCAAAGTTCCGTCGCTCCCCCGGGGGCGAGCTGATAGGCGATGAGATTTTTTCCGTCGAAGTTGCTGCTCACGACGAGGTGATCGCCCGAGACGACGGGAGTGCCGTCGCCGCCGCCGGGGACTTTCCAGAGCGTTTCACCGGTCGCGGCATTTACGCCGAGGAGGTCTTTCTGTGAGTTGCAGATGATGACGTCGCGCCACGCGGCGGGGGAGGGATTGGAGCCTTTGACTTCGTCGTTTTTCCAGACTACCGCTCCGGTCGCCGCGTCGAAGGCGGAGAGAAAATTCTGTTGCAGGTAGACCTTCCCGTCCAGTACCAGCGGCGAAGATGCCGGGCCTTTTCTGCCTGTGAGAGGGGCGCGCCAGACTTCCTTGCCGGTGGCGCCCTCGAGGCAGTAGAGATTCTCGCTGAGGGCGGCATAGACTTTGCCATCGACGATCGCCGGGGTGCTCGAGGACCCGCGTCCGCTCGGGAAGCCCGCATGGGCGAACCGCCAGACTGGTTTCCCGGTCGCGGCATCGAGGGCGATCACGACATCGTCGGCGACCTTCTTTGTGTTCGGCACGGCGGTGATGATCTGGGTGGTGATGGCTGGATCGAAGTTCTGCGCCGTGACCCATTCCTCCATCGCAGCCTGATTCGGGAAGACTTCTTTCGAGATCGTTGTGAGGGTCTCGTAAACGGTCAGCGGGATCGCGCCGGGGCCTTTTTTGAAACGCGAGATGACCCAGCCACCGAGGGAGAGTTTCGTCTTTTCGTCGATGTTGTCATCGACCCACTTTTTCGCCCACTCGTCGAGGGCTTCCCCGCGGAGGCGGCGGCTCAGGCTGAGGCGGTCGGCTTCCATTTTTTCGACAGTCTCCTTCGGAAGTGAGTTCGTGCCGCGGTAGTCGAGTTTGGAAAGGACGTCCCCGTCGATCCGGCGCGTCTCGGTCGGTTCGTCCTTGTGCCAGACCACGGAGAGGAAGACTTGCCCGTCCGCAACGGCAACACTGCCGTGGCCTCCGTAGTGATCGCTCGGGATCTCGGCGGTTGTCTCCCAGAGCTTCGTCGGGGCGTTCTCCTCGGTGAGGGCGTCGGGCAGATTGCCTTCCGTAGTGCTCACCCCGTTGCGCTGCGGGCCGCGCCATTGCGGCCAGTCGTCAGCGTGGAGCGGGAAGACGGCGGTAAAAAAGAGGGCGGCAATGAGGGAGAATTTCATCAGGGAGTTCACGGAGTTGTCTGCTAGTGTAACGGAGAAAAGCGCGAGTTTCACTGGCGCTATGATGGCCGGAAGGCGTATTTTTTAAATGGTAAATCGCGTGAAGTCGCCTCCCAAAATAGTCTATATCACGGCCGGTGCGGGCGGCATGTATTGCGGTAGCTGCCTGCGCGACAATGCCCTCGCCGCCGGGCTCACCCGACTGGGCTGGGACGTGACCCTGCTTCCGCTCTACACGCCTATCCGCGTCGACGAAGAGGACCGCTCCGTTGATCAGATTTTTTTCGGCGGGATCAATGTCTTCTTGCAGCAGAAGATCCCGCTCTTCCGCCATCTCCCGGCTTTTCTTGATCGCTGGCTCGACAATCCTCGGCTCATCAAACGCGTCGCCTCGGGGGCCCTATCCGTGAGCGCGAAGGAGCTTGGCTCGATGACTCTCTCGATGGTGAAAGGGGAGGACGGATTCCAGCGCAAGGAAGTCGCCCGTCTCGTGCACTGGCTCAAAGAGGTCGCCAAGCCCGATCTCATCTGCCTGACGAATCTCCTCGTGGGCGGCTCCATCCCTGCGCTGAAGCGCGAACTCGGCGTGCCCGTGCTCGTGACCCTGCAGGGCGACGATGTCTTCCTCGACGAACTCATCGAACCCTGGAAGTCGCTCGTGCTCACAGAAATGCGCCGTCTCGCGCAGGAGGCCGACGGCTTTATCACCTTCTCCGCTTTTTACCGGGATCACATGAGCGCGATCCTCGGTGTGCCGGCGGAGAAATTCCACCTCACCCCGCTCGGGGTGACCGTGTCCGAATTCGATGCCGTCTACGAGGCCAGCAAGAGCCGTGCCCCGGGCAAGGTGATCGGCTATTTCGCCCGGCTCGCGCCGGAAAAGGGATTCGACCTCGCGGTGGGGGCCTTCATCGAAGTGGCAAAAAAACATCCCGGGGCCCGCTTCCATGTCGGTGGCTGGCTTTCGGAAAAAGACCGCGCTTTTTACGAAGCGCAGATCGCCCGCCTCGTCGCCGCCGGCCTGAGTGATCGCTTCCGGCACATCGAGGCCCCCGACGGGCCGACGAAGATGGCCTTTCTCAAAGACATCGACATCTTCACCGTGCCGGCGCGTTTCATCGAACCGAAGGGACTCTACCTGCTCGAGGCGATGGCCTGTGGCCTGCCCTGCGTCGTGCCGTCGCGGGGCGCCTTTCCGGAGATGATCCTCGCGAGCGGCGGGGGGCTCCTCTGCAAGCCCGAAGACCCGGCCGACCTCGCCCTGAAGCTGGGGGAACTGCTCGATGATCCCGCCGCCGCCGCTGGTCTCGGGGAGAAAGGCCGCGCCTGGGTCGAGCAGGAGAATGACCGCAGCGGCATGGCCGAGGCGACCGCGCGGGTCTACGAGACCGCACTGGCTGAAAAGCAACAGGGTTGAGTGACGGAGTGATCCCTTTCGGGCCGCGACCGCATTCACCCGCGTTTACGATACGTCGCGGGGGTGACTCCCATATGCTTGCGGAAGTGCTGGGTGAAGGCGCTCTGGTCGCAGAAGCCGAAGTCGAGGGCTATTTCGACGATGGGTGTGTCGCTGGTGCGCAGGACCTCGCAGGCGGCCTGGATGCGGGTCTTGATGAGAAAGGTGCGCGGATTCGTCCCGAAGACTTCGCGGAAGCGGCGGTTGAACTGGCGCACCGACATGCCGGTGCGTTTCGCGAGATCGGTGAGATTGACAGGCTCGTGGAAATGATCGCGGATGTAGCTGACGGCGCGGTCGATCTGTAAGTGCGGTGTCAGGGCCGTCTTGCCGCCCGAGTAGCTCTGTACAGTGCCCATCACCCCGATGACGGAACCGTCGCGCCCGAAGACGGGAAACTTGTTCGTGAAATACCAGTCGGGCAGCCCCTGCCGGTTGAAGAAGAGCTCGATGATCTTGAGCTTTGCTTTGCCTGTGGCGATGACATGTTCGTCATCTTCGCGGAACTTGCGGGCGAGCTGGGCGGGGAAAAGCTCGAAGTCATTTTTCCCGATCAGGTCGGCCTCGGAGGAGCAGTTGAGCCGCTCCCAGAAAGCGCGGTTCGCCGAGACGATAAGGAAGTCGCGGTTTTTCGCGAAAAAAGAGACGCCGGGGAGATGATCGAAGAGCACCTCGAAGTGGGTCGCCGGGGAGATCTGTGAAAGGAACTCGGACTTGAGGGTTTCTGCGGGTGTCGCCATGTGACTGGCGATGACGATAGTCTATGGCCGAAACCTCACAACGGGGAAGCAGATACGGAGTCGCGGGCTCAGTTCGCCGCGAGGCCCCCGATTGCTCAAGAAATGACAAATTACTACGGAAATGCTTAATTTTTGGCTTGCCTTATAAGAGTTAGAGACAATATAGTAAGCTTGTCATAATTTTTTAAATTATGAAAATTATAGACCAATTTGCCACTCAGGTCTGAATTTCAATAACAACCGCATTTTTATCCCATTTTAAGTAACAATGATCATACCCATCAAGCCCTGGCTGGATCTTGCGAATGGAAAGGTGAGCGGTGGGCTCGGTGGCAAGCGGAATCCTGAGTGGAACGGGCTCGCGCTCTGCGCGGATCCCGATCTCGAAGATTCAGGCCTGCTCTATCGGGCGGGACGGGGTGGTCTGCTCTGCGCCAACTTCAATCATCGCATGGAATTTTACCACGACCCTATCCTCGCTTCCGAGATCCTCGAGGCGATGCAGCCGGTTGCCGGCAAGCAGATTTTCGATGGCACGGTAGGCGGCGGCGGGCATGCCGAGTTGCTGCTGCGTCACGGTGCCCATGTCATCGGTTGCGATCAGGATCACGATGCGCTCGACTACGCCGAGCGACGCCTCTCTTCCTACGAAGATGCGTTTCTTCCGGTGCGGGGAAACTTCCGCGACATGGATCAGATCCTCGCCGGGCTCGGAATCGGTCACGTCGACGGTATCCTCCTCGACCTCGGGGTTTCTTCGCGGCAGCTTGATAACCCGGCGCGCGGTTTTTCCTTCCGGGAAAACGGTCCTCTCGACATGCGTATGGATGACCGGGCGGCGCTCTCGGCAAAAGAGCTCGTCAATGAGTGGTCTGAGGATGAGCTCATTCGGATCTTTCGCGAGTATGGCGAAGAGCGGCGGGCTGCGCGTGTCGCTCGCGAGATCGGGAAGGCCCGCGCGATCAAGCCGATCGAGACGACTTTCGAACTCTCTGAGGTGGTCGGTCGGGCGATCCCGAAGACTTCGGCAAAGAACCCGGCAACGAAGGTCTTCCAGGCGATCCGCATCGCGGTGAACGCGGAACTGGAGTCTCTCGAGACGGCTCTCGAAAAGGCGGTGGCGCTCCTCGCTCCGAAAGGGGTGCTCGCGATCATCACCTTTCACTCGCTCGAGGACCGCATCGTGAAAAGGTTTATGCACCGTCGCAGCAATCCTTTCATTGATCGGCCCGAGTGGTCCGAGCCGCGGGCGAATCCCGACTTTTGTTTTCACCTTCCGAGTCGTCGGGCGATCGAGCCCGATGAGGCGGAGGCCCGCAGGAATTCACGCTCGCGCAGTGCGAAACTGCGCATCGCGATCAAAGCCTGAGCCCAGTCATGGAAAAGAGAAATCGATACAAAAATCGCGTCGGCTGGGTCATGATGATCCGTCTCGTGCTCGCGGGTGGTCTGCTCTTCGCGACGGGGGCGGGCTTCGTCCTCGTGCGCAATCAGCATGTCATCACCGGGAACGAAATCGGGGCGACAGAGCAGGAGATCGCAGCTCTCGATCAGGAGACCGAGCTCTGGGAACTCCGCATCGCGGCGGTGCGGGATCGTCACGAACTCTCCCGTCGGCTCCGCTGGGCGCAGAGTGATCTCAAGGATATCGACCTTTCGAAAGTGATCGAAATCGAAACCCGCCCCCGCGTCGATGGACCGGTCGCGAGTGCATACTGAGGAAAGATTGTGGACCGGGGATTAAAGAACAGATTGGTGATCGCATGTCTCGTGCTGGTGCTGACGCTCTCGGCGCTGAGCATGAGACTTTTACACATCGAGGTCTTCAGCGGGGAGAAGCTCAGTGCCGAGGCGCGCTCGCACTACGAGTACAAGGAGGAGTTGCCGGCCCGGCGCGGTCGTATTTTTGATCAGTCGGGTGAGTTGCTGGCCCGCAGTCAGACGGTCTTCACGCTCGTGGCGGACTGTCACCACCTGCGTGACCAAATGCTCGCCTGCATCGGTCTGGGCGCGCGCGAGGACGTCTCTCCGCAGACTATCAAGAAGCACTATCTACCTGACGAGATCCTCGCGAACTACCGGGAGTATGTCGCCGAGAGCCTCGCCGAGACGCTCCGGCAGCCACGGCATGAGATCGCGAGGCTCTTGAAGGAAAAGAAGGTCGGTGAGGTCGTCCTCGCCCGCGATATCGAAGATGATTTTGCCCGCGAGATCACCGCGATGCTGGATGAGAAAGAGATCGGCGGTCTCTACCTGCGTCGCGGCGAGCGGCGTTATTATCCCAGCCCGCTCTCGCTGACCCAGGTCATCGGCTATGTCGATGAAAATGGTGAAGGTCTCAGCGGCGTTGAGAAGGTGTTCGACGCGGAGATGCAGGGCCGCCCCGGCTACCGCTACTGCGAGCGGGATCGCAGCCGTCGCGAGATCCATGCCTACCGCGGTCTCCAAGTCGATCCAGCGGCAGGTAAGGATGTCTATCTCTCCATCAACATGGCGGTCCAGTCTGTCGTGGAGCGCGAACTCGATGCGGTCATCGACAAGTTCCGGCCCGAGAAAGTCACGATCATTTTCATGGATCCTTCGACCTCGGAGGTCATCGCCATGGCGAGCCGCCCGCACTTCGATCTCAGCAATCGTAGGGGTATCCGCGGCATGGAGCCGATGCGCCGCAACCCTGCCGTGACCGATCTGTATCAGCCCGGATCGACTTTCAAAATCGTCGGGTATGGCGGTGCCTTTGACAAGGGGCTCGCCAGTCCCTCGACGGAGGTGGATTGCCACATGGGGAGCTACACGCTCGATGGCTTCCCGCTCAAGGATCACCATCCCTACGGCAAGCTCACCGCGCGGGTGGCTTTTGCGAAGTCTTCCAACATCGGCGCCTATCTGATCTCGCGTCCGCTCAACAAGCATCTTTTCCACGACTACGTGGAGCAGTTCGGATTCGGCGAGAAGACGGGGATCGAGTTGACTGCTGAGAGCCCCGGTCGCCTCATTCCGGTGAGCCAGTGGTCGCGGACCTCTTTCTCAAGTCAGGTGATGGGCTACGAAGTGGCTGTCACGCCGATACAGATGGCGGCCGCCTACAGTGTTATTGCAAACGGCGGCGTCTATCGGGCGCCCACGATTCTGCGCGGGGTAAAGGGCGAGGGCAAAGATGCCGTGCTCGTGAAAGGTCCGGAGCGCCCCGGACGTAGGGTGCTCGGTGACAAGGCAGCGCATCAGGTGCTGCAGTGCATGCTCGAGACGATGAACGAACACGGAACAGGAGTGAAAGGCGACCTCGTCGGCTACAGTGTCGCCGGCAAGACGGGTACGACCCGCAAGCACGTCGAGAATGTCGGCTACGTCGAGGGGCGCTACATCGCCTCCTTCGCCGGATTTCTCCCTGCGGCCGAGCCGCGGCTGCTCGGACTGATCGTCATCGACGATCCGCGGGCCGACGGTGCCGAGGTCTACGGGGGTGCAGTGGCGGCCCCTGTATTCAAGGCGATCGCCGAAGAGGCGGTCAAAATTCTCGGCATCGAACCAGATCTTCCGGGTGAACTGGAAGCCGCAGCAGCGGCCTCGCTCGCGGCAGCTAATCAATCCGTGAAGGGCGGGCAATAAGGCATGAAACTGGCGGACGCTATTGATTCTATCTATGTGAAGCACGTCGTGGGCACTCTCGAGGTGGACGTGACCGGGGTGTATTACGACTCGCGCCAGGTTCAGCCGGGCGGGATCTTCTGCGCGCTCAAGGGCGGCGGTCGCGACGGGCACGATTACCTCGACGCGGCCATCGCGAACGGCGCCGTCGCCATTATTTCCGAACAGCCGAATCCCGCCGCCTTTTTCGCGACCTGGTTGCAGGTCGGTGACGCCCGTGCCGCGATGGCCTTCGCCGCCGCGAATCTCGAGGGACAGCCGAGCCTGGAGTTTCCCGTCATCGGTGTGACCGGGACGAACGGAAAAACGACGACCGCCTACCTCATTCACCACCTTCTCAAGTCGGTCCTCCATCGCGCCGGCCTCATCGGCACGATTCAGTATTCCACCGGCGAGGCCATCGTCGAGGCGCCCCACACCACTCCCGAGTCGCCGGACTTGCAGCATCTCATCCGCGAGATGCGCGACGAGGACTGCCGCGCCATGGTCATGGAGGTCTCCTCGCACGGGCTCGCCCAGCACCGGGTCACCGGGGTGAGTTTTGATGTCGGGATCTTCACTAATCTCACTCAGGATCACCTCGACTACCATCGCACGATGGATGGCTATTTCGCGGCGAAGCGCATGCTCTTCGAGCAGATGGACCACGACACCCGCAAGAAGGGCGTCGCGATCATCAATACCGACGATGTCTACGGCGACCGCCTCAACAAGACCCGCTTCGAGAGCATCAAAAAATACACTTACGGTCGCTCCGCCAACGTCGACTTCCAGGCCAGTGAGATTCGTTCGGACTTCAATGGCACGCAGTTCAAGCTCACTTTTAAAGAGCGTCAGTTTCTCGTGCGCATCCCGCTGATCGGCTCGTTCAATGTCTACAACTGCGTCGCGGCGATCGCGGCGGGCTACGCGATCGGGCTGAATCTCCGTGAAGTGATCGCAAAAATGGCCGACGCACCCCAGGTGCCCGGTCGTCTCGAGGCGGTCAACGCGCGTCAGATCAACTACCGCGTCTTCGTTGACTACGCTCACACGCCCGATGCGCTCGTCAATGTGCTCAATACTCTGCGTGCCCTGCAGCCCGCCCGTCTCATCACCGTCTTCGGTTGCGGTGGCGATCGCGACATGACGAAGCGCGTCCCCATGGCCGCTGCGGCGGAAGCCGGCAGTGATCTCTGCATCCTCACCTCGGACAATCCCCGCACCGAAGACCCTCGCCAGATCCTCGCCGATGCCGCGAAGGGATTCCTCGGGACAGACTACGAAGTCGTCGAAGACCGTCGCGTCGCGATCAAGCGGGCCATCTCTCTGGCCGGCGAGCGTGATATCATCCTAATCGCGGGAAAAGGGCACGAGACCTACCAGGAAATCAACGGGGTGCGTCACGACTTCGACGACCGCCTCATCGCTGCGGGATTCATCACCGAAAAGTCGGAAGGAGGGGGAAGGTGAAAACCCTGACACTTTCTCAAATCGCGACATGGGTCGATGGAGCTCTCCTTCAGGGAGTGCCTTCGCAAGAGGTGACATTTCTGACGACCGACTCGCGCAAAGCTGCACCGGGCGGAATTTTTGTCGCTTTGAAAGGGGAGCGTCACGACGCCCACCAGTTCCTCGGCGATGTCTCCGCTGCCGGGGCGACCGCCATCCTCGTGCATGCCCTGCCGAGCGAGACCGAAGGCTACACCGGAGGCATCATTCGCGTGAAGGACACTCTCAAGGCGCTTCAAGCTCTCGCCTATCATCACCGCAAAGCGTCGCCCGATCTCTTTGTCGTCGGGGTGACGGGCAGCAATGGCAAGACCTCGACGAAGGACTTCCTCCGCGCCGTCCTCGCTGAGGGTGGCCGGGTCAACGCCACCGCCGGGAATCTCAACAACCATATCGGCCTGCCCCTTACGATCCTTTCCGGCGGGGCAGGGGACCGGTTCGCGGTCTGGGAAATGGGGATGAATCATCCCGGTGAGATCGAGATCCTCGCCGACATCGCTCGTCCCGACGCGGCTGTCGTCACAAACATCGGCACCGCCCACATCGAGCACATGGGCACTCGCGAGGCGATCGCCCTGGAAAAGTCCTCGCTGCCCGCCGCCGTTCCCGCCTCGGGATATTGCGTCATGCCGGCCTCGGACGAGTATTTCGACTTCGTAAAAGGTGCCATCTCCTGCGAGATGATTCCCGTCGGGATCGGCACCGGAGCCGTCCTCGCCGAGTCGCTCGTCGCCGACAGTGACGGGCGGATGCGTTTTGATCTCTGCTCGGACTACGGCGATGCCGCTGCCGTCGTCCTCCCGGTGCGCGGCGATCACATGGTCATGAATGCCCTCCTTGCCGCTGCTGTCGGCCTGCGTCAGGGGATCTCACCCGCGGCTGTGGCCAAGGCTCTTTCCAATGTGCAACTCACACACGGTCGCCTCGAGGAGCGCACCGTGCGGGGCATCTCCTTCATTGACGACAGCTACAATGCCAATCCCGACTCGATGCACGCTGCCCTGCGCACGCTGCAGTCAGCCGAGGTGAAGGGTCGCCGCGTCGCCTTGCTCGGCTTCATGGGTGAGCTCGGCGTGCACGAAGAGCCCGAGCACCTCCGCCTCGGGGAACGTGTCGTCGAACATGGCATCGATGCCCTCATCACCGTGACGCCCCGCGCTGCCCTCATCAACGAGCGGGCTTCCGCCCTCGGGGTGAACCTGAACTTCGAGACCCACTCCGCCGCCGCCGATTTTCTCCGCGATTACCTCACCGGGGATGACCTCGTCCTCGTCAAGGGGAGCCGCTCCGCCGGGATGGAGCAGGTCATCGCCCATCTCCTCTGACCACCGCCATGTTGTATTATTTACATCTTCTCAAAGATTCGTCGGAGTTCTTCGATGTTCTGAATGTCTTCCAATACCAGACCTTTCGCGCGGCGGGGGCCTGTCTCACGGCTTTTCTCATCTCCGTGATGCTGGGAAATCGCGTCATTCTCAAGCTCACCTCGCTCAAGATCGGCCAGCCCATCCGCACGAAGGAGGAAGTCCACCTTCTCGCCGAACTCCACGGCATCAAGACCGGCACGCCCACGATGGGCGGCATTTTGATCATCGGCGCGGTCCTCGCGGCGGCGCTGCTCTGGGCGCGCATTACCAATCCCTTCATCCAGACGCTCGTCTTTGTCACAATCACGACCGGCCTGCTCGGCTTCCTCGATGACTGGCGCAAGGTGAAAAAGAAAAGCTCCGCCGGGGTCAGTGGCCGCTTCAAACTTCTCATCCAGTTCGCCGTGGCGGTGCTCGCGGTAGGGTATCTCTACGTCCTCCCCGAGACCTCCGAGTACATCCGCCAGCTCTATCTACCCTCGCTGAAGTTTCCCATCATAGGTGATATGGGCATCTTCACCCTCGTGCTGCTGCCTCTCGTCATCGTCGGGGCCTCGAACGCCGTCAATCTCACCGACGGACTCGACGGGCTCGCCTCGGGCTGCACTGTCACGACCGCTCTCGCCTATGGCATCCTCACCTACGTCGCCGGTCACCGAATCCTTGCGCAGGATTACCTCTTTGTTCCCTTCCATCCGGCCGCCGGTGAGGTCTCGATCTTCTGCGCGGCGCTCGTCGGCGCAGCCCTCGGCTTCCTCTGGTTCAACTGTCACCCGGCCCGCGTTTTCATGGGCGACACCGGCTCGCTCTCCATCGGCGGTATGCTTGGCATGATCGCGATTTGCTGCAAGCAGGAGCTCCTCCTCGTCGTGATCGGCTTCGTCTTCGTGATGGAGGCCATGTCCGTGATCCTCCAGGTCGCGAGCTTCAAACTCACCGGGAAGCGCATCTTTAAAATGTCGCCCATTCACCACCACTTCGAACTCCTCGGATGGGAGGAGAGCAAGGTGATCAACCGCTTTTGGATCATCTCCATCATCGCCGCGATGGTCGGTCTGATGACACTGAAACTTCGTTAAAAACTTCATTACAAGCATCGTTATAATGGACTTGCAGGGAAAACGTATCGCCGTTCTCGGAGCGGGAGGCAGTGGTTATGCCGCCGCCGCCCTCGCCCTGTCGCGCGGTGCTCTCGTCGAGGCCTACGACAGCGGCAGTGCGGAGAAACTCGCGCCCGCCGCCGCGAAGTTCGCCGGGCTCGGAGTGATCCTGACATGCGGAGAAGAGGCCCTCGCGCCGGCCGGCAAATTTGATCTCACCGTGATCAGTCCCGGGATCGACACCGCCTGGCCCATCGCCGTCGCCTTTACCGCCGCCTCGACTGAACTCATCGGCGAGATCGAGTTTGCCGACCGGCTCTGTGATGTCCCCGTCATCGCCATCACCGGCACCAACGGCAAGACCACGACGACCGCTCTCATCGCCGCGATGCTCAATGCCTGCGGACTCAGGGCCGTCGCCGCCGGGAACATCGGGCTCGCCTACAGCGAAGTCGTTCTCTCCGGCGATCGCTACGACTGGATCGTGCTCGAGGTCAGCTCCTTCCAGCTCGAGACCATCGCCGACTTCGCTCCGGAGATCGCCATCTGGACGAACTTCGCGCCCGACCACATGGATCGCTACGCCACGGTGGAGGACTACTACGCGGCGAAGTATCGCCTGTTTAAAAACCTCGCGCCCTCCGCGCTGACAATTAACAGGCTCGAGTGTGATCTGGGCGTTCTCCCCGGCGAGATCGTGACCTTTTCCGCTTACTCGGATGAGGCGCATCTTACCTACGGGCAGGGGAGCATCCACGACCTTTCCACTGATCGTCATTTTCCCTTTTCCGAAGGCACTCTTCAGGGCAAGCACAATGCCGAGAACGTGATGGCTGCTCTCGCCGTGGCAGATCGTCTCGGGCTCGCCTGGGAAAAAGTCGAGTCGCCCATCAACACCTTCGAGGCTCCGCCGCATCGCTGTGAAAAGGTCGCGACGATTGGCGGCGTTCTCTATCTCAACGATTCCAAGTCCACCAATCTGCACTCCCTCGAGAGTGCCCTGATGGGGCAGGAGACTCCCGTCGTCCTCATCGTCGGCGGCAAAAACAAAGGGCTCGACTTCGCCGAACTGCGCGACGTCGCGGGACGGATCGCCCGCGTCGCCATCTGCATCGGCGAGATCGGTGGTGACATCGCCGCAGCCTGGGACGGAGCCGTGCCCTGCCACCCTGCCGCCGATGTGCCTGCCGCCGTGCGCCTCGCCGGTGAACTCGCCGACAGCGGAGACGTCGTCCTCTTTTCCCCCGGCACCTCCAGCTTCGACATGTTCAGCGGATACGAAACCCGTGGGACCGCCTTTCGCGAAGCCGTCGCAGCGCTCACCATCGCCTGACTTTCTTTCCACCAACAACCAACGACAACCATGAGCAACCAAAGAAGAAATCGGAGAACAGCAAAGGGCACCCGCAACGGGATCCTCGGCAAAGCCAGAGCCCAGATGAAACTCTCCGCCAATGTCACCGAAGAGCAGGACTGGTATCTCGATACGCCCGACGTGCGTCTCACTCGTATCTTCACCGTCGTGCTGCTCCTCCACGTCGTCGCCATCGGCGGCATCCTCGCTTTCAAAATGGTCGATAAGGCCTCCGAGACGAGCGGTATCAAGATCAGCACCGCGCGGCAGAATTTCGAATCCGCCGTGCAGGAGGCAAAAGAACTCGCTGTGGCAGTGCCCGCTGCCGCCCCGGTGGAGATCCCCGCCCGCCACGCCCCGGCCGCGCCTCTCCGTTTTGATCCGACCAAAGCCCAGTACAAAGTCCTCGCCGGTGACACTCTTCCCGAGATCGCTGCTCACCTCGGTGTGAGCCCGGCCGCGCTGAAGGAGAAAAACGCCCTCATCTCCGACAACGAACTCTACCCCGGTCGTGTCCTCGACATCCCCGGATTGGACGAGCCCGCCCCCGCTGCTCCAAAGGCAAGCGCTCCTGCAACGGCAACGGCACCCGCAACTGCCGAGGTAAAGCCCGCCGCAGCCGCCACGGCGACGCCCTCCACCTATCAGGTCAAACCCGGCGACACCGCCTGGGCCATCTCGCGCAAGTTCAACATCCCTTTTAACCGCCTCATGAGCGAGAACGGGATCAAAAGTGCCGAGGCACTCCAGATCGGCCAGCAGCTCCGCATTCCCGCAGCGAACTGAGCAGCACCGACAGTCGACAGCCCATTGGCTTCACCAAGCATTAAGCACTAAGCACTCCTCCATGCACCGCAAAAGCCTCGTCCTTCTCCTCTCGTCCGTGTCGTTTCTCATCATCGTGGGAGTCGTCATGCTCATCAGCACGTGCGTCTTCAGCGCCCATGCGGATGCGGACGACGGCTATCGCGAGGCGAAGCGTCAGGCCGTCTGGCTCGTGCTCGGGGTGGGGGTCTGCTGGTTCGCGGCGGCGACTGACTTCCGCTTTTGGAAAAGGCACGTCTGGTGGCTCTATGCGGGGGTCTGCTTCTTCCTCGCGCTCTGTTATCTCCCTGGTGTTGGCATGGAGATCAACGGCGAGCGTCGCTGGATCGGGATCGGACCGCTCCAGTTGCAGCCCTCCGAAGTCGGCAAGATCGGAGTCATCGTCTTCCTTGCCTATTGGTTCTCACGTCACCCCGATTGCGGAAAGGAGTTCCTCCGCGGATTCGCCTTCCCCCTCGGCATCATCGCTCTGCCGCTCGGACTCATTCTCTTCGAGGTCGACATCGGCACCACCAGTGTGCTCGCCGGGACCGCCGTTCTGGTTCTCTTCGTAGCCGGGAGCAACTGGAAGTACCTCACCGGTCTTGCCATGTTAGGCTTTATCACCTTCCTCGGCATGCTCAGTTATGCTCCCGACCGCATGACCCGCGTCCTGGCTTTCCTCGATCCCGAAAAATACCGTCTCGGGGCCGGGTTCCAGCAATGGATCTCGCTCATGGCGATCGGCTCGGGCGGTATGTCGGGACGCGGGATCGGTGAGGGGCGTCTCAAGATGCTCTACATGCCCTTTGCCCACACCGACTTCATCTTTCCCATGATCGGGGAGGAACTCGGTCTCATCTGCACCATCCTTGTCATCGTCGCCTTCATCACCATCGCGGTCTCGGGCTTCGTCATCGCCTTTCATTCTCCGGATCGTTTCGGCACCCTCCTCGCGATCGGCCTCGTCGGATTCATCACTCTCCAGGCCTTCGTGAACATCGGCGTGAGCATCTCCATCCTCCCTAACAAGGGGCTAACCCTGCCTTTCGTCAGCTACGGAGGTTCTTCCCTCGTCATGGCCCTGCTCGCCGTCGGCATCCTCATCAATATCTACCGCCAGGGCCGAAGTGAGCAAGAAGAAGCCCGCGACTGGGTCCGCCGGCGCAGGGTTACGCCGAGGGTTTAAGGGGGCATGAAACTTGAAACTTGAAACTTGATCGAGTGGCGGTCGGCGCAAGCAATGGTGTGGCGGGAAGTTTTGGGGAAAGAGAGAGTGGGGAAAAGTTTTCCTGAAGAGAGGGAGGCGTGGAGGAACTCGCTAGCAGCCGTGCGGGATAAGTCCGACAGGCTGCTAGTGTTCCCTCTTCGATGCCCGCACAACGTTTCACCCGGGCTCCTCCGCTCCCATCGACTGAAAACGGGTAGGGCGAGGCGTCCCCGCCGAGCCGGGTCGATTCCCCGCGTCCGTTCGCCCAATCGGCTCACCGGGACGGTTCGCCCTACCTCGTCCACCCGATTGATGGATTGTCTTTCCCCATGAATTCCATTCGTGAAAATTCGCGGCCATTCGCGCCCATTCGCGCCCATTCGCGTTTAAAAAAACAGGCGGAACTCAAACCACGAAAGTTTCCCAATAGCCTCTTCATCCATCTCGTTTCATGTGCGACCGGCTTCGAATTACAGCGCGAATGAGCGCGAATCTTTCGGCGGGGATGTAGCGGAACTCGCAAGAGTTCCCTCGTCGTTTCACTATCCAGCAAAGAAGAGGGAACATTGGCATGTTCCGCTACGAGACCCGCGTCCCCGGTAGTGGTGAACTCCAGGTCGCCACCGCGAAAGGCTGGAGTGACGGCTTCAGCCGTTTCCCCGGATACCGGACGAAGCAGTGGGGCAAAAATATGGGGGGGGGGCAAAAATATGGCATTCGTAACGGGCGAAGGATCCGATTCCTTTGTCACTCATTCCTTTGACAGCGACTCTTCGCCCGGGCCCCGATCCCCCTGTTCGGAATCTGCCTCCTCCTCCCCGGCCTGCCCGCGCCACGAGCGCTTCCCGCTTCCCGCTTCGCGCTTCCCGGCTTCCCAATATCAACTGACACGACGCGAACTGAGTTCCCGCCATTGGCAAATGCGCTGCTGATCGGCGGGGGCGGAGGGAATGATGAGGCATGGCCTGATGTATCGCTGATGGAGAAGAGTCACGCGGCGTAGGTTCCCTCGCTGGCGGGTTCGGGAAAAGGCATTGGTGAGACCACGCCAATTCGGTCCAGAGGGCTGGCGACCCCGCAGTGACTCAGGTTTTGGGCGACATGGCCGCCGAGCCGCGGCGGCTAAGCGGCGAGACAGCCTGCCGCAGGCAGCCCGAAGGGCGAAGAGAGCGTGAGGCGCTCTCTTCGGCAATAGATCATGGTGGTCGAAACATCAGCGTGTCCCAGCAATTCCTGCAGTGTTCGGATGTCAGTCCCGGCTTCGAGCAGGTGGGTGGCAAAACTGTGCCTGAGGTCGTGAGACTTTACCCGTTTTTCGATACCCGCCGCGCGCACCGCTTCCCGCAGCGCCCGAGTGTAGGTTTCCTCGTGCAGATGGTGCCGCCGCCTAATCCCTGAGTCGGGATCGACCGAGAGATTCTCCGCCGGGAAAATCCAGAACCATTCCCAGCTTTCCCCGGCTTTTGGGAGCTTTCTCGCGAGGGCAGTAGGCAGGTAGATACCGGGGAGTCCTTCGGTCCGATCCGCCTTGTGCATTTCCCGCAGTTTCTGCTTCCACAGTCCGAGACACTCAGCCGTGAGCTGCGGCAGAACGGTTACCCTATCACGGTCGTTCTTTCCTGCCCGTATTGTGATCTGTCTGCGTTCCACATCGAGGTCTTTGACCCGCAAATTGAGCAGCTCAGTAAGTCGCAGCCCGGCCCCATACTGGATCTCGGCAGCGAGGCGACAGGTCGGTGGCAGGTGCGAAAGCACGGCGGCGACTTCCCGTATGCTCAGGACTACAGGGATACGCTTCGGCGTCTTCCTGAATTTGATCTGCAAATCCACCTCCTCTTTTCGGCAAACATCTTTGAAGAAAAAAGCGAGGCCGTTGAGGGCCTGCTTCTGCGTGGAGTAACTCACTTTCTGGTCCGTCACCAGCCAGCTCAGCCAATCGCGGGCACGCGTTGGATCCATTACCGCTCTTTCGTCACCGACCCAGCGAGCGAAGCGACCGGCCCATCCCGCATAGGTTCGACGCGTGCGGAGCGCGAGGCCCCGCCGACCGCCCGCGCGATCAACGGCGAGGCGAACCCGCTCCTCGAGGCAAAGGGCATTCCGGCCTGCGTTTTCGCAAAAAGTCAGCCACTGCAAATACCAACGCATCGCCTGTGCCCACTGATCCAGTTGCCAGGACTCGCGGGGCTTTGCTTTGACTTGTGCCTTCCAGAACAGGGCTGCCGATTCCCGACCCGGTTCCGTTCCATGAGCCATCCGCCATTTCTCATACCATCCCAGGACCATTTCGAACGCTGATTTCTCAGCTCGAGTGAGGTCGCGTGATGCCTGAAGGTCTGCCTGCCATGAAGGCGGGTTCGTTTGAGTTGTGTTCATATAAACTCTTTCTCGGACTTGGGCGAAGAAATCAAATGAAAAAATCTTCTTTCGCTTTTGATGGAAATTCGGACGAATTGATCTCCTGATATTTTAAGAAATTACACGTGAAATTCAAAAAATCCGAAACTTTGGGATCGCTCAATTAAAAATAGGAGGGTTGAAATGGCTGGAAAAAATGCGTAAACCCTTGACCTGGCGGGGGAAAACGGGTTTACTATCCCCGTCTGCGGCGTCCGATATCGCGAAATGATATCGAGAGTGATGTGGACTACTAATACTGTTCTGCACAGAAATTCATGAATATTTACTCATTCATTGTTGCAATTCTTTTAGGCTTCGTGGGAGCGGTGGCCGGGTACTTCGTAGGTTACACTAAAGGTGTTTCTCAGGGTGCAGCGCTCGGAGCTGGATTTGCAGTCGCTGCCAGCATAAACAGTTTTGCGTGCCTCGAGTCACTGGAGGCAACGATGAACTCGGATGTCGACTCCACCGAGGCAGTGAAGGAAATTATGATCTCGAATCTTAATTCTTATCCTATAACGAGGAGGTTCCTTTCCAATCCTCCATTCAATCAACCATATTCCGAAGATCTTTGGGAAACGGATCGCGAGACAGTTGATGGTGTGGTTGCTCGCCTCAAACAAAATCGTATGCGCCTTTACTACGAAAAGCAGAACAACCCGAGTCACTCAAGCCCTGACCGCGCCGAGCCGAAATGACGTCTCAGATCTACTCGCTTCATTCACAATTCACCAGCGCTCCCCGTCAGGGCTGAGTGCTCTAAAACGTTCGCAGATGAAATGAAAGTCAAACCGATCATCGCACTTGGCTGTCTCGCACTCAGCACGATCGCTGTGTTTTTGATCCTCTCGACCCTCCAACGAAAACCTCAATCTATTTCGATCTCGATTCTTGATGGCACTGGTCTGAGTGGAGCACAGATCTTGAATGCAGCATATAACCTTTCATCGGAGCTTCCAGTTGAGATTCTTTTTTGTGGCTCTGATAGCGTCGCTGCTTCAATTATTGCGATCAGCCGCGAGACGATTTCGAATTCTATGGGAGATTGGATGAGCCTTGAACTGCGGGCAGATGAGATCCGAATGAATGATGAAGTTCTTTTGGACGGCGAATTGAACTCCCGACTTTTGAGCTTCGCCGAGGCTGCACGGCTCACGGAGTCATTGCCCCTTATTCTTGTCGCAACGCGTGACGAAACCACTGGCGTTCGATTGGTCGCCGTCCTTAAGATCTTGTGTGACTCGGGCGTAACTCACATTATCCCCACCTACACCACCGAACCGGCGAACAAAACAGCGGCCTCAACGCGATAAATCGCGTGAGGCGCCTCCACGTTCGCAGAATATGAAAACACTCGTTACGCTCGCATTGCTTACATCTTTCTGCGGCACTTTCGTAGGCAAAGGGGAGGAACTGCTCGCAGGAGATCTCGCCCGTGCCCTCGGTATTCATTGGTGTGTGGTCCAACTGCCCCCAGCCGACGGACCTTTGAAACTACGGTTCGTCATACAATTCTCTGACGGAAAGCGCGAGCTTTCCGGTGCGATGGGGGGCTTTAAGCCGGGATCAAAGGTCAATGCCTATTTCTGGCCCGCAGAAGATTCTGAAAGGCTCAATGTTGCGATAACGTCGGAGACTGGGGTGATGCGGACTACGATTATGAATCCCGCTTCCTCCATTATGATTTATCCCGTCAATGCGGGAGCAACGACGGAGTTGGGGAGCTATATCTTCAAAGGATCTTAAGGAGACCTTGTGACGAGCGAACAGGAGTTGCAAAATGGTGAGTTTGGCCTGTTCGTAGACATAAAACCATAAACCGAAAGTAACGAACGACCTTATGAGACGAGGATGCGAAGGCTTCGCCTCGCATCTCTTGAACGTTCTCCGAGGGATTTCCCGGGGCGACAGCGATTTTTCAGCATTTCCATCCCGCCACTATCTCGGACTATCCTGGAGATAGCAGGTTGTCGGGGTTACTCTGGGTGAAAATCTATCTTAGCTATGCCCTTGTGGCTCACATTGCCGCTTCCGTTCCTTGGTTCACCACGAGCAAAATTCTCGCACGTCTTGAATGACCTCTCATTCTCTCAACATCGAAGATCGAAACCCGGACCGACAAAGCGGCGGTGGCAATCCGATACACGCTCTGAGTTGGTTGACTTCCGTGGCTTGATTCGTTACTCTGCTACCGAGCGTGCGCCGTCTGTATCGGGTCGCCATGCCTTTTAACTAAAATGAAAGTCATGCTCACGATCGCACTTCTCGCGCTTCTCGCGCTTCTCGCGCTTCTCGCGCTTCTCGCGCTTGCGGCCCCGGTTCCCGGCGGTGATGCGATCGAGTTTCAGACAGCGAACGAGCCCGATGGTGGCAGGGTCAGCGCTTTCGAACTCAAGATGACGAATCGCGCGATTTTGAAGATTGCAGACAACGATTACCTGATTTTGGAATTGATGGATGCCAAACGGGACGGGGAATGGGAAGTTTTTACCGAAGCCTGCTCGATTTCCTGGACTTTGATCACGTCCCGCTCGATTCAAGTGGGCACGGCGAGGAGCGTGAGGCGTTATCGATCGAAGGAAACGAATGCCACTTTTCCCGCCCGACTCAGAGATGCTCAGAAAATGCGGAGCAATCCATGCTCGGGCGGTCTATTCTGGAAGAGCGCATGAAAATCCCCAGCCCCAGCTCCAGCCCTACGCTTTCCCGTCTCTTCGCCTGCGTCCGCCCGGGCGCGCTTTATCTCGGAGCCGCCCTTTTCCTGAGCGGATGCGGGAAAAACGAGCTCCCGGACGAGATTTTGCCGATGGCGGAGGACATCGCGAGTCCGACGTGGCCGACGGAGGTGCCGGCGGGCAAGATCGATTTTAAGACCCATGTGCGGCCGCTTCTCGTGATCAACTGCATGGAGTGCCACAACGGCACCGACTCGCCGACACGGGGAGGGGGACTCAGTCTCGAGACGCGGGAACTTGCGATGACGACGGGGAGTCATCCTCCGGTGGTCGTGCCGGGGGATCCTGACAGCAGTCTTCTCATCACGGTGCTCTCGCTCGATCCGCTGCACCAGACGGCGATGCCGCCGGCACCGGACAAGATCTGGGGCGTGCGACTGGAGATCCTGCGAAAGTGGATACGCGAGGGAGCAGAGTGGCCCGAGTCGGTCCGGCTGGTGCATCCGGCAGAGATTACGGAGTGGTGAGAGTGACTTGGCGGAAAAAAGGGTAGGGAAAGGTTGACCCGCTTTTGCCAAAAAGGCTATGCTGGGCTTGAAAACGGGGGAGTCGCAATCGGCGTCTCCCTGCACCCCGGGCCTGAGGGTCTGAGGGTCTGCGCCGTGCCATGACGATCCTTTCTGAAAATCCGCCCCCGGGAAATGCCGTTCGTGCCCCTTCCCGCCGCCTGTGCCGGGCTGTCGGCGCGCTCTTGCTCGTGCTCCTCTGCGGAACGGTGGTAGCGCAGGGGACGGGCGGGGTCGAGTCTTTTCCGCTGAGCGAGGCGGGGGCGGAGAGTACGACGCTTTTTGAAAAGCTCGCTCCGGAGAAAACGGGAATAGCGATGGTCGTGCCGGTGGCGAAAGACCACCCGATGCGGCGGGCCTATTATTCGAGCATGGCCTGCGGCAGTGTCGCGATCGGCGATGTTGATCTCGACGGGCGTCCCGATGTCTATGCGACGAGCGGGGCGGGGGAGAACAGGCTCTATCGCCAGACGGGGCCGTGGCGTTTTGAGGAGATCGGGGCTTCGTTAGGGCTCACGGGGGGCGGGCAGTGGGGGGGGCATGCGGTTTTCGTGGATCTCGAGAATGATGGCGATCTCGATCTCTATGTCTGCAACTTTGACAGCCCGAATCAGCTCTATGTGAATCTGCTCATCGACGGCGGGGTGCGGGGGGAGACGCTGCGCTTCGAGGAGCGGGCGGCGGCGCACGGGCTCGACATCGTCGATGGCTCGGTCGTGGCGGCATTTGCCGATTATGATCGCGACGGGTATCTCGACTGTTATTTGCTGACCCACCAGATCTACCGGGCAGAGGGGCGGCCGGTCGAGGTGATCAAGCTCGTCGAGGAGGACGGCAGGATCGAGGTCGAGGAAAAATGGCGGCGCTGGTATCGGGTCGAGGACGGCAAGAGAGGGGACGAGGGCGAATACCTCTACACTGAGGCGCCGCGCTCTGATTACCTTTTCCGCAACCGCGGCGACGGCACCTTCGTCGAGGTCACGGCAGAGGCGGGGATCACTGCCGAGCCGCACTGGGGGAATTCGGCGACCTGGTGGGACTACAACAACGACGGCTGGCCCGATCTCTATGTGGGGAACGATTTCAAGAGCCCCGATCTCTTTTACCGCAACAACGGCGACGGGACTTTCACCGAGGTCTCGCAGGGACTCTTCCGCCACACGGCGTGGAACTCGATGGGGGCGGCGCAGGCCGATTTCAACAACAGGGGGCTCTTCGACTTAATCGTCGCCGACATGCTGCCGCGAAATCACTACATGCAGAAGGCCTCCTTCGGATCGATGGCCCAGCGCCGCCTCGAGCTGGAGAATGTGAAGGGCGTGAACCAGATCATGCGGAACTGCTTCCACATTCACACCGGCACCGACCGATTCCTCGAAGGTGCCTGGATGGCGGACGTCGCCCACACGGACTGGACCTGGGCGATCCGGGCGGCGGACTTCGACAGCGACGGGTGGGTCGATCTCTTTTTCGCCAACGGGGTGCCCGGTCAGTTCAATCACTCGGATCTGCCGCCGCTCAATCACCACGAACTGGTCGGGCGGAATCACTTTGATCACTTTCTCACAACACCGCAGCGCCGCGAGAAGAACCTGGCTTTCCGCAATCGGGGGGAGTTCCGCTTCGAGGAGATCTCCAAAGACTGGGGCCTCGATCATTTCGGGATGTCCTACGGGGCCTCGCTCGGTGACCTCGATGGAGACGGGGCGGTCGATCTGCTCGTGAGTAATCTCGATGATCCGCTCAGCGTCTATCGCAATACGGGGACGGGGGGGAATCGCGTCGTCGTGGAGCTGCGCGGGACGCAGAGTAATCACTACGGGGTCGGTTCGCTCGTGACGGTGGAGACGCCCGACGGGGTGACGCGGAGTCGCCAGTTCTACCCCTCGGGCGGCTACCTCGACTCGGACGAGCCCATCGTCGTGATCGGTCTGGGTGAAAACAAGGTGATCTCCCGCCTCCGCGTCACGTGGCCGGGCGGGGCGGTGCAGGAGCTCACCGACCTCGCCGTGAATCACCGGCACCGCATCACCGAGCCCGGGGGCGAAGTGGAGAAGTCGGTTCCGGTCACGACGATGGTGTCGGAAAAGACGCGCTTCGTTTCCTCCCCGGCGCTGGACGGGTATCCCCACCTCGAGGATGACTACGATGACTTCGCGCGGCAGCCGCTGCTGACCTTCAAGCTCTCGCAGCTCGGTCCCGGACAGGCATGGGGTGACCTCGACGGGGATGGTATCGCCGACCTCTTTCTCGGGGGTGGAGCGGGTCAGCCGGGGCGACTCTTTCTCAATCGCACGCCGCGGGGCGAGGTGGAGGCACGCTTCGAGCCTCTCGCGAGTCCCGCCCTCGAGACCGACGCGGACTGCGAGGACATGGGGGCGGTCTTCCTCGATGCGGACGGCGACGGCGACCTCGATCTCTATGTCGCGAGCGGCGGTGTCGAGTGTGATCCAGGGGATGAGGTTCTCAGGGACAGGCTTTATCTCAATCAGGGTGACGGCCGCTTTGAGCCCGCGCCCGCCGGGATGCTGCCCGACCGGCGCGAGAGTTCCGGCGTGGTCGCGGCGGCGGATGTGGATCGGGACGGGCAGCTGGAGATCTTCGTCGGGTCCCGCTCCATCCCCGGTGAGTACCCGGCGACGCCGCAAAGTGTGCTGCTGCGCCGCGAGGGTGACAGATACGTCGAGGCGACAGGAGAGCTGGCTCCCGGCCTCGGAGCGTGCGGGCTCGTCACCGGTGCGGTCTGGTCCGATGTCAACAACGACGGCTGGATCGATCTGCTCGTGGCGACCAACTGGGGTCCGATCCGTCTTTTTCAAAATCGCGATGGCAGGCTCGCAGAGGTCAC